>Ga0066699_10000717_pt1 | contig 10372 bp, 8 predicted proteins | sample GraSoiAngelo_148_FD_66455 | JGI IMG/M metagenome (GOLD analysis project Ga0066699, IMG submission 66455) | Grasslands soil microbial communities from the Angelo Coastal Reserve, California, USA - 14_1009_09_20cm | ecosystem: Environmental > Terrestrial > Soil > Grasslands | place: USA... | reverse complement strand
TCTGCCTGGAGCGCGGCGTCCGCATCCACGAGGGCTCGCGAGTCCGCGACTTCACCCGGGAGCCCCCGCCAACGGTCGAGACCGACCAGGGCAGCGTGCGCGCCCGGGTTCTGGTGATCGCCGCCAACGCCTGGTCTGCGTCCATCCGCGAGCTTCGGCGCAGCCTGGTGGTGGTCTCGAGCGACATGGTCGCCACCGCGCCCATCCCGGACCGGCTCTCCGCCATGGGCTGGACCGGCGGCGAGTGCATCACCGACTCCCAGCTGATGATCGATTACTACCGCACCACCCGCGAGGGGCGGATCGCGTTCGGGAAGGGCGGCTGGGGCATCGCGCTTGGCGGACGGATCCCGCCCAGCTTCGACCGAAGCCTCCGCCGCGCCGAAGGCGTGACCGCCGACCTGCACCACGCGTACCCGCGGCTGCGTGACGTCCCGGTCGAGTTCGACTGGAGCGGGCCCATCGACCGCTCCCCGGACGGACTCCCCTTGCTCGGCTACCTGGGAGGACGGCGGCACATCCTTTACGGCGTCGGCTGGAGCGGCAACGGCGTGGGCCCGAGCCTGCTGGGCGGCAAGGTGCTGGCGGCCAGGGTCCTGCAGCGTGACGACTGGTACGGCGCCTTCCCGCTCTGGGATCGGCGTATGCCCCTCTTTCCGCCCGAGCCGGTGCGCTACGTCGGGGCGCACCTGGTGCGGGAGGCGGTGCGGCGCAAGGAGAGGGCAGAGGCCGCGGGCCGGAATCCCAGCCCGATCTATCGCTGGCTCTCGCGGTTCGTCCCGGCCGGCGTCGAGGATCACTGACAGTAGACTGGTCGCGTGGCCGGTGAGCTGATCCTGCTGATCCTGCTGGCGCTGGGGATCGGCGCGCTCCTCTTGTGGGGATCACGCCTGCCGCCGACCCGGCCTCGCCCCCGCAGCCGCCACCGAGGCGAGACCTTCATGGACGTGCACCAGCGGCTGCGACGACGCCGACGTTAGTCGCCAGAGCCTGATGCGCGATCTGCTCGAAGCCTGGGCCGATATCGAGGCGGTCGATCATCACTGTCACCCTCTCTGGCGCTTCACGCGCCCGGTTACGGCGGCCGACCTGAGGATGCTGTTCACCGAGGCGCTCGACGGTGCGATGGCCCGGCACGTGCCGTCGACCGCCGTCTACCGCGACGCCCTGCGGCGGATCGCTCAGGAACTGAACTGCGCACCCACGGAGGAGGCCATCCTGCGGGAGCGCAAGGGACGCGAACCGGCCGCCCACGCGGAATCCCTGCTGCGGCGGAGCCGGACCGGCACCATGCTGCTCGACCACGGGTTTGCCTCGAGCGAGACCTTCTCGATCGCTGAGCACGCGGAGGCGATCCCGGTGCAGCAGCGCGAGATCGTCCGGCTCGAGGTGCTGGCCGAGCGCAGGCTCGGCGGCGTGCGCAGCGTCGACGAATGGTTTGCGGCGGTGCGGTCCAGCCTGCGCCAGGCCGCCGAGGCCGGGGCGGCCGGCGTGAAGACGATCGCCGCTTACCGGGCCGGGCTGCGCCTGCGCCGCCATGCTGCCGGCGAGACGGCGGCGGATTTCATGCGCCTTAAGGAGCGAGCGCAGCGTGGCGAGCCGGTGCGGCTTTCCGGCGCTCCGCTGGTCCACGGCCTGCTCTTCGAAGCCGCGCTGGAATGCCGAGACCAGGGGCTGCCGCTACAGGTGCACTGCGGCTTCGGCGACCCGGACGAAGACCTGGCGGAGGCCTCGCCGCTGGGCCTCCGGCCGCTGTTCACCGACCCGCTTTACGAAGGTCTCAAGGTCGTGCTCCTCCACTGTTATCCCTTTCACCGCGAGGCTGCTTACCTCTGCGCCGTCTTCGAGGGCGTCCACATGGACCTGTCGCTCACCCTGCCGATCGCGGGCCTGGACGGCGGGCGCGCCATGCGTGAGGCACTCGGCCTGGCGCCCTGGAGCAAGCTGCTCTACGCCAGCGACGCGTCGCGCCTGCCCGAGTACTTCCTGGTCGCGGCCGCCGTCCATCGCGAGGCGCTCGCCGGCGCGTTCCAGGAGCTGGTGGAGGGGCGGGTCCTCACCCGGGACGAGGCAATCGATGCCGGCTCGCGAGTGCTGGCCGGCAACGCACGCGAACTCTACCGCCTTTCCGGCTGACGCCGCCGACCCACGAAACAGGGTGCTGGGCGGTCAGGCCAGGGCCGCGCGCATCCGCTCCACGATCTCGGCCAGGATCTCGCGGCTGGTGGCCATGGTGACCCGGACGTGGCCCGAGCCCTGGCTGCCGAACCGCAGCCCGGCAGTGAGCGCGACCCGGCCTCGCTCGAGAAACCGGTCGACCGGCTCCTGGGGCAGGCCGAGGGCGCGGCAATCGAGCCAGCCGAGATATCCGGCTTCCGGCGGCCGGTAGACGACCCCCGGCAGCCGCTCGGCCAGCAGCGTGCTCATCAGGTTGCGGTTGCGATCGAGCACGGCGAGCAGCTCGTCCAGCCAGCCGCCTCCGTCCCGGTAGGCGGCCACACTGGCGATCACGCCCAGGTTGCCGGCGCGGAACCAGACGTGCTCCGGCAGCCGCCTGATCACCGCCCGCATGGGATCGGAGGCGACCACGATCTGAGCGCACTTCAGCCCTGGGATGTTCCATCCCTTCGAGGCGGAGACCAGGGCGATGCCGCGAGCACGCGCCGACTCCCCCAGCGAAAGGAAGGGCGTGTGCCGGGCGCCGGGGAGCGTGAGTGGTGCGTGGATTTCATCGGACAGCACGAGCACGCCGTAGCGCTCGGCGAGCTCGACCACCTGCAGGAGATCGGAGCGCGAGAAGACGCGCCCCATCGGGTTGTGCGGATTGCAGAGGAGATAGATCCGGGATCCAGCGGCAAAGGCGCTCCGCAGAGCCTCGAGATCGAGCTCGTAACGGCCGCGGCTGACGGCCAGGGGCGCCTCCACCAGCCGGCATCCGGCCTCGACGACGTGGCTGAAGAAGGGCGGGTAGACAGGTGGGTTGACGACCACGCCGTCGCCAGGCCTGGCCGCCACCCGCAGCAGCTCCGTGATCCCGACCATGACGTCGGATACGCGGACCACGTCGGCGGGGTCGATCGCCCAGTCATAGCGTGCCAGCATGAAGGCGGCCAGGGAGTCGGCCAGATCCGTCGAGCCTCCGGAGTAGCCAGAGTCTCCCAGGGCCACAGCTTCGGCGAGGGCGCTTTTCACGGTGGGGGCCAGGTCGAAATCCATCTCGGCGATGAAGGCGGGCAGGACGTCGGCGGGGAACTCCTGCCATTTGCGGCTGCGGCGGCGTCGCAGCTGCTCCAGGGAGATGGCGTCGAAGGCGGTGCTCACCGGCTCCGGGTCGGCAGGCGGAGTCAGGCCGTGACCGGCTGGGGCGAGGACTCCTCGAACAGCCGCGCCAGCTCGGGCGGCATCTGTGGAACCTGCCGCCGCCTGATCTTGAGCGAGCCGTTCTCTTCGTAGGCGACCATGTTCACCATCCCCAGCGCGGGATCCTTCTGCTGGTAGTCGAGGCGCCAGTGGGCGCCGCGACTTTCCTTGCGTTCGAGCGCCGCCCGCAGGACCGCCTCCGCTATGGCCAGCATGAAGCGCAGGTCCCGGACCGCGTGCCAGCCGGGGTTGTAGCGGCGCGAGCCAGGCACGCGGACGCTGCGGGACCGCTCCCGCAACTCGAGTACGCGGTCGAGCGCCGCCGCGAGACCTGCCTCTTCCCGGATCACGCCGGCGCCCTCCTGCATCGCATCCTGCAGCTGCTGATGGAGGAGGAAGGGATTCTCCCCGCCATCGCCCCGCAGGGGAGCCAGCAGGACCTCCTGCTCACGCGCCATCTGCTCCTCGTCCAGCGAACCAGGCCGCACGTCGCGCTGGTAAGCGGCGGCCGCGGCGCCGGCGCGCCGGCCGAACACGAGCAGGTCGGACAGAGAGTTGCCTCCCAGGCGGTTGGCGCCGTGCAGCCCCGCCGCGACCTCTCCCGCGGCGTACAGGCCGGGCACCGTGGTGGCCCCGGTCTCGGCCTCCACCCACAGGCCGCCCATCGCGTAATGGATGGTGGGCGCCACCTCCATCGGCTCCCTGGTGATGTCCACGTCGGCGAGCGTCAGAAACTGCTCGTACATGGAGGGCAGCTTCTTCTTGATCGACTCCGCACCCAGATGCCGCACGTCGAGGTAGGCGCCGCCGTGGGGCGTGCCGCGGCCCGCCTGCACCTCCTTGTCGATGGAGCGGGCGACGACGTCGCGCGACGACAGCTCCTTCTTCTTGGGATCGTACTCGAGCATGAAGCGCTTGCCCTCGCGATTGGTCAGGTAGCCGCCTTCACCGCGGACCGCCTCGGTGACGAGCAGGCCGCGCACACCGGGCGGCCAGACCATCGCCGTGGGGTGGAATTGCACCATCTCCGGGTCGAGCAAGTCGGCCCCGGCCTCATAGCCCATGCCGACACCGTCGCCCGTGCCCTCCCAGGAATTGGAGGTCACCTTGTAGATCCGGCCCCAGCCTCCGGTGGCGAGGATGACCGCCCGCGCCTGGAAGGCGATGAAATGCCCATCGATCCGGCTGTAGCCGAAGGCGCCGCAGACTCGCGGTCCCTCCTTGACCAGCCTGGTCAGCGTCACCTCCATGTGCACGTCGACGTCGAGGGCGACGACCCGGTCCTGGAGCGTCCTGATCATCTCCAGGCCGGTGCGGTCACCGACGTGACAGAGACGGCGATAGGTATGGGCCCCGAAGGCCCGCTGGGAGATGCGTCCCTCCGGCGTGCGGTCGAACATCGCCCCCCAGCCCTCGAGCTCGTATACCCGCTCGGGAGACTCGCGGGCGTGGATCTCGGCCATGCGCCAGTTGTTCAGCATCTGGCCGCCTCGCATGGTGTCCATGAAATGCGTCTGCCAGCTGTCCTCGCCGTCGACGTTGGCCACGGCGGCGGCGATACCGCCCTCAGCCATCACGGTGTGGGCCTTACCCAGCAGCGACTTGCAGACGATGGCGACCCTGGCGCCCTGGCCGGCCGCCTCGATCGCCGCCCTCAGTCCGGCGCCGCCGGCGCCGATCACCAGGACGTCGGCCGACAGCTTCTGGTAGCTCTCGATCACTGGCTGATTCATTCTACGAATTGCGGTCCTCCGACAAGCCGGTCAGGCGCCGGGTGCGCACTCGCGCAGGACGCGCTCGGCGGACTGCGCGTCGCCCTGGCGGGTCACCAGCACGCGCACGATCGACTCGTCGAGTCCGGCTGAGAGGCGCTCGAACTGGACGCGCACGGCGCCGGGCGGGCCGGCGGCCCCGGCGGCTGCGATGAACTCCTCACCGGGCTCACCGGCGTCACGCTCCAGCCGGCGCAGCTCCTGGGCCAAGCCCATCCGCTCGAAATGACGGCGGTAGGCCGGCGGGCCGAGCGCGTAGACGAGCGCGGCGGAACCGAGAGTATGCCGGGCCAGCCGCGGATCGGGATCGACGCAGGTGCGCACATACTCGATCAGCCGGGGCACCGGCCGCCCCGCGTGGCGGGCCGCTTCGACCACCTGGGAGCGCGACCAGGCGACCTGCTCCGGCGTGCACCAGTTGAGGGCGACCCCGTCCGCGAGTGCGCCGGCCAGCGCCAGCATCCGCGGGCCCAGCGCCGCCAGGAACAGGGGAAGGCCCTGGGGAAGAAGCGCCCGAAGCTCGGGGACGTAGACGCGCATGGCCTGGGCAGCGTGGTCCATCTGGCCGCTGCCGATCCCCAGGGTGAAGGTGCCCGCGGTCTCCTCCCAGAGACGTCGCGCATGGCCGGCGTAGAACGCCACAGGCTGGCCGGCAGCCGGTACGACCGAGATGCCGGTCGGGAGTCCCGACTCTCGGTACCAGCGCAGGCAGGTGTCGAAGGCGGCGGCATCCGGCCCGGATGGGGTCCAGGCCGACTGATAGCCGAGCTCCGCGGCCAGTCGCACCAGGCGCGCTTCGTCGGGATGCGCCAGCCCCTGCCGTGAGTCGATGCTGAACCCGACGCGCGCGGGCACCGCCCGAGTCTAACGGGCTCCGAGCTCGGGACCGGCCGGTCAGTGGACGGCTATCGCGTAGCCCGGTTGGGCGATGGGAGCTCCGTTCACCGCGAAGTGCGCCGAGGCGCGACGCGGAACCGCCGTCCCATCGGCGTCGATCGCCTCTCTGACCTGCGGATAGAAACCGTGCCTTCCGGCCCAGGACGCAAGCTCGATCCGGTTCCGGGCTCCAACCGTGTCGCGTAGCCGCTCGATGTAGTGCTTGATGGTGTGCGGGCTCAAATGCAAGCGCTCTCCGATCTGGCGGTCGGGCAGGCCCTGCGCCAGGTAGCCGAGGAGGTCGGCATCGGTAGCGTTCAAGCGGAGCGCTTCGGCACGCCTGCCTCGCTCTGCGGCCAGGATGCGCGGAAGGAAGCTCGCGCTGTCGCCATCCACGTGCAGATGGAAGACAGCCTGGCCGCGAACGATCCGCTGGAGAATCCTGCCGAGCTCCTCCGGAGCCGCCTGCAGATCGAGAATGCCGCGCACGCCTGCGCTGGCGAGCATCTCCAGATGCCAGGGCGTAACACTGGCCGGGCAGCAGAGGAGGGTCACCACCGGGAGCTGCGCCCGCTGGCGCTGCAGCTCGCGACAGATCTCCGCCGCCTCCAGCGACTCCATGGCGGCATCGATCACCGCCGCCATCGCGCGGTCGATGGCGGGCCGGCTGGCAGCCACCGCCGAGAGCCGCATGGGCAGGTGCTCGATGGTGAGCGACGGAACGGTGCTGAGCAGCGCCCGGATCCCCGGACGGCTCGTGATCAGAACGATACGAAGCTCGGGTCCCACGTGGCCCTCGCGGGCCGCCCCCACACCGCGGGTCATGTCAGTCCTCCTTCCTCTTCGACCATCAGGCCGGTTGCCGCAGATCCCCTAGGTATCTTCTATAGCAGAAGGTTTCCATCGGAAGCAACCATTATTCGAAGTTGCTCCCAGTTAGTACGGAGCGTGGTTGCTCTGGCCTCGATGCGTGCTGGAACGCTGTCGAGTGGGCCGCTTACTTGACGTCAAGTAAAGATGAAAAAATCAACGGCCACGCTGCGTGGTCTCGGAGGCCACCGACCTGGCCGCTAAGATACGAAGAGAGCGCGCAGCGCCGGCGAGGCTCGAGCGCATCGGCCGACGCTCCAGGACTGGCCATGGCAGCCACCGAAACGAGGCCGCAGGGAACGAACCCCTTTCAGGCGTTTGCGGCCATGTCGCGCGAAGCGCAGGCCATGCTCGTCGGCATCCTGATCAACACCCTGGGCACTTTCATGGTCGTGCCCCTGCTGGCCCTGTACCTGCGGCTGTCGATGGGAGAGAGGGTCGACCGGATAGGGCTGATCCTGACCGTTCTCATCCTCGCCAACCAGGGCATGCCGGTGGTGACGGGCATGCTTTCGGATCGCTGGAACGCCAGGACGCTGCTCAGCATCGGGATCGTGAGCCGGATCGCGGGCTACCTGGGTTTCATCCTCGGCCACGACTTCGCCACCTTCCTGGTCTCGGCTCTGCTGGTCGGCGTCGGCGGCGCAGCCTTCACGCCCACCGCCAAGGCGGTCCTGGCGCGGTCCTCAGGAGCGTTGCGGCTGCAGGCCTTCGCACTTCGGAGCGCGGCGGTCAACATCGGTGCTGCTCTCGGCCCGCTCATCGGGGGGCTTTTTTTCGTGCAGCTGAAGATAGTTTTCGTCGCCGCGATCGCCCTGCTCGCCCTGTACCTGATGGCTGTCTGGATTACCGTGCGCGGCCGGGGCCCGATCCAGGCCGCCCGGCAGCCCATCTTCACGGCTGTCATCTGGCTGCTTCGCGACTGGAGACTGCTCAGCCTGACCATCGCCAGCGCCGGCTTCTGGTACCTGTACACGCAGTTCAACTTCACCTTTTCCATGTACAGTCACGACGCGTTCGGCTGGAGCGGCCAGGTGGGCCTTCTGTTCGCGGCCAACGCGCTGATAGTCCTGTCGCTCCAGTACGTGATTCTGGCCCGAGTCGGCAGCGACCTGGTCGGATGGACCGTCTGTGCCCTGGGCGCGACCATGCTCGCCCTCGGCTTCACGTCGCTGGCCGCCTTCCACGTGACAGGAGCGCTCGTCCTCTTCACCGTCCTCTTCAGCCTGGGTGAGCTGCTGATCGTTCCCATGCTGGATACACTGGCCTCCGAAATCGCTCCCCTGGTGACGGTGGGCGGCTACCTTGGTTTCGTCAGCCTGGGTTGGGCCGCCGGCGGCCTGCTCGGCAACCTGGGGGGCGGGACTCTTTACGCCACCGCCAGGAGTCAGGGGACGTTCGCCGCTTTCTGGGGCATCAACGCCCTCGTCGCCGTCGTGACCGCGCTCAGCTTCCTCTTCCTCGGCTGGTTGATCCGCACCTTCGCTCAGAGCGCGTCCGAGAGCGGCGTCGCGTGACGGGCGACCGGGGTCCAGCGCCCGCCGCGGCGGACCCAGACGTCGGTCATCAGGTAGGCGGTGCTCCGGTCGGCGCCGTCCATGGTGCCTCGCTGCCGGTAGCGAGATCGGACCACGGCTGCCTCGCCATAGACGCGGACCTCGAGCTGCTCGAAGGCAAACCAATCGACGACGTACCGGTCTCTCGTGACCTCGAGGTACTGCCTGCGGTTGGCGACCTCGAAACCGGGACGCCCGGTGGTCAGGGTGAACTCAGAGTCCAGGAGCTGTTCCAGAAAGGGCAGGTCACGCTCCTTGACGGCCTGAGCCCAGGCTTGCTCCAGCTGCCTCAGCTCCGTTTCGAACGCGGCCGTCGCAATCGATTCGATTTCCTCTGATAATAGAAGCGTTCACCATCGTTTGGCGACGGGATCGCCGGAGCCGGGGAGGCAACGATGCGAATCCTTGCAGCGACCGCCCGCTTCTCGGAAAGCTACACCGAAGCGCGGCAGAAGTTCCTCGCGGCGGCAGACGACGCCCGATTGGCGGTCGAGTCCTTGCCCAATTCCGGAGCCCAGGGACCGGGCGGCGAGCCGCTGCTCACGGACGTGGTGCGAGCGGGGCCGACCGAGGCCGAGCGAATCGTGGTCGCGACCTCCGGCGTGCACGGGGTGGAAGGCTTCTGCGGTTCCGCCTGCCAGATCGGCTTCCTGCGCGAAGGCCTGTGGCGGGCGCTGCCCTCCGGGACCGCCCTGCTGCTGGTCCATGCCCTCAATCCGTATGGCTTCGCCCACCTGCGGCGGGTCAACGAGGACAACGTCGACATCAATCGAAACTTCATCGAGCACGACCGGCCGGCTCCAGCGAACCCCGCCTACGAGGAGATCCACCCTTTCCTGGTGCCCTCCGACTGGGATGGTCCAGCGCGGGCGTCGGCGGATGAGGGCATCGGGGCGCTGGCTGCCGCCCGCGGGCTGAGCTACGTTCAAGCCGCGGTCCAGGGAGGCCAGTACGCGCATCCCGATGGGCTCTTCTATGGTGGCAGCCGGCCGGTCTGGTCCAATCTGACCTGGCGCTCCATCATCAGGCGCCACCTCGCAGCCAGCCGGCGGGTGGCCTTCATCGACCTGCACAGCGGGCTCGGTCCCTACGGCCAGGGCGAGGCGATCTTTCGCGGGCGGTTCGCCGGCGACGGCTACGCGCGAGCCCGTGGCTGGTACGGAGCCGACGTCACCTCCTCGGAGGATGGCAGCTCGACGTCGGCGGTGATCGTGGGCAACATGGCCACCGCTCTCGACCAGGAGCTGGCCGGCGCCGAACTGACCTCCATCACCCTGGAATTCGGAACCGTGTCCGGGCCCGAGGTGCTGAATGCGATGCGTGGCGATCACTGGCTGCATCTCCATGGCGATCCGGCGTCAGCCGGCGGCCCGGCGATCAAGGCAGCCATCCGGGACGCCTTCTATTGCGACCGGGACGACTGGAAGGACCGGGTCTGGGAACGGGCGGCGGGGATCCTGACGCGGGCCTTCGCCGGGATCGGCGCGGGCTGACGGCGGCAGGTGGGGCTGGGCCATGTCAGTGCTGGGCGGACGACATCCGCTCCTGGACGGTGAACCCAAGGTCAGGGGGGCCCTGCGCTTCACCGAAGACGCCATTCCCAAGCACGCCCTCTATGCGCAGCTGATCCTGAGCGACTACCCGAGCGCGCTCTTGCGGCGGGTCGATCTCGGCAGAGCCAGGCGAATGCCGGGCGTGGTGGCCGCGGTGGCCGCCGAGGATTTCGAAGAGGTCGACCTGGAGGGTCCGCAGTCCATCCTGGCCCGCGGCCGCGTGTTCTACGTAGGGCAGCCCATCGCGGCCCTGGTCGGCACCGACCGGGAGAGCCTGGCAGACGCAGCCTCCCTGGTCCAGGCGGAGTGGATGCCGCTGCCGGCTTCGCTCGATCCCGTCGCGGCCATGCTTGACGACGCACCCGCGGTGCTGCCCCGGCTCAAG
>Ga0066699_10000716_pt1 | contig 10372 bp, 9 predicted proteins | sample GraSoiAngelo_148_FD_66455 | JGI IMG/M metagenome (GOLD analysis project Ga0066699, IMG submission 66455) | Grasslands soil microbial communities from the Angelo Coastal Reserve, California, USA - 14_1009_09_20cm | ecosystem: Environmental > Terrestrial > Soil > Grasslands | place: USA... | reverse complement strand
AGGAAATGGAAAGCCCTAGAGGCTTACTTCCTCCCGAGCTCCCGGCTGGCAAACGAGGCGGCTGGCACCACGACTCGGTTTATCCAACTTCCGCCTCACCTCCTTTGCCCACAGGGCAGTGAACTTCGGACGAAATTCTATCAGCATCAACGTCCCTAAACTTCTCGCTCGAATGCCACGACGCTATGTCGCCGTGTGCGGCGCCTCCGAGGCGACCGAGTCACAGCTCGCCGCAGCCAAAGAGGTGGGCGCGCTCCTCGCGCAGGCCGGCGCGGTGGTGATCAACGGAGGACTGGGTGGGGTCAGCGCTGCCGCGAGCGAAGGGGCCGCCGCCGCAGGAGGCACGGTGGTCGGCCTGCTGCCCGAGGCCCATCGCGCCGGAGCGAACAAATACCTGACCATCGCGCTCCCGACGGGAATGGGCCAGGCGCGCAACGCGCTCATCGTCACCGCGGCTCAATCCGTGATCGCAATCGGAGGAGGTTGGGGAACTCTCAGCGAGATTGCGATCGCGCGTCGTATCGGCCGGCCGGTGGTGACGCTCGACAGCTGGCCAATCACCGGTCTCGAATCTGTAGCGACCCCCGCGGAAGCGGTGCGGAAGGCCCTTGAGTAGCCCTGCCGTTCAGCGCACGCCCGAGCCTCGAAGCAGAAAGGAAGTCACCGCTCCCAAGCGCCTGAAGCGCGTGAGCAAGCGAGCCGTCAAGAAGCCGGACGGTCGCTATCTCGTCTACTACGAGCGCGCATGAGCGAGCTGCGATGGCATCCTCTGCTCGAGGAATGGGTGACTGTCGCGCCCTGGCGTCAGGACCGAACGTACCATCCGCCCGCCGATCACTGTCCGCTTTGCCCGACCCGCCCAGGTCACATGGAGACCGAGATCCCCGAGCCGGACTACCACATCGCCGTGTTCGAGAATCGCTATCCCTCCTACAGCGGCGAGCAGGGTCGCTGCGAGGTCGTCTGCTACACGCCGGACCACGATTCGTCCCTGGGCGAGCAGACCGTCGAGCACATCCAAGATCTCATCGAGGTGTGGCGCGATCGCACCTTTGATCTCTCGCGGCTGCCCGGGGTGCGTTATGTCTACATCTTCGAGAACCGAGGCGAGGCTATCGGCGTCACCTTGAGCCATCCCCATGGACAGATCTACGCTTACCCGTTCATGCCGCCGATCATTGAGAAGGAGCTGCGCGCCGAGGCGCGGCATCAGCACCGCACAGGCCGCTGTCTCTATTGCGATGTGATCGCAGGTGAACAATCAGGCGATCGCACCGTCGTCAGCGATGAGCGCTGGATCGCCTTCGTGCCTCCGTTCGCCCGCTGGCCTTACGAGGTCCATCTCGCTCCGACCCATCACCGCGGCGGACTGCTCGAGCTCGATTCGGAGGAGGACGAATCTCTGGCGCGAGTCCTGAAGACCCTTCTGCAGAAGTACGACCGCCTCTTCCAGATGCCGCTCCCCTACGTGATGGCCATGCACCAGCGGCCGCCTGGTCGCGCCGGGCGCCAGCACCACTTCCACATCGAGTTCTATCCCCCGAATCGAAGCCGTGACAAGTTGAAGTACCTCGCAGGCTCAGAGCTCGGAGCCGGCGCCTTCATCCTCGACGCGCGCGCCGAGGACACCGCAGTCGAGCTTCGTGACGCCTGAGTCAGTCGAGATCTGGCACGGTCGCGCGCCCGGCCGGGTCAACCTGATCGGGGAGCATGTCGACTACCTCGGGGGGGTCGTGCTGCCGGCCGCGGTCGACCGCTTCACAGATGTGACCGGCACGCGTGCGGACGAGTGGTCGATCCGCAGCGACATCGGAGGCGGCCTGGACTATGTGCGCAGCATCGGCACCGAGCTGGGCGTGTCGCCGCAGTCGATCAGCGTCACCTCTGACGTGCCGCCCGGTTCAGGGCTCAGCTCATCAGCCGCGCTGCTCGTATCGGTGGCGGCGGGGCTGGCGCCGAACATGGATGGCAAGGCCGCCGCGCTTGCCTGCCAGCGCGCCGAGCAGGAGGCAACCGGCGTGCAGGTGGGGGTGATGGACCAGTTCGCGTCGGCGCTCGGGCGGCGTGGCCATGCGCTACTGCTCGATTGCGCGACGCTGGACTACCGCACTGTGCCTTTTCCCCATGAAATCGTGATTGCCGTCATCGACTCCGGAGAGCACCGATCGCTCGCACAGACGCCTTACAACCAGCGCCGCAGCGAGGCCGAGGCCGGAATGCCGAAGCGCAAGCGACATGTCGATTCGGAGATCGCACGAGTGCACGCATTCGTCGGCGCGCTCGAGAGCGGTCGCTTCGACCGCCTCGGCAGGCTGCTCAACGAATCCCACGTCAGCCTGCGTGATGACTTCGAGGTCTCCACGCCGACCGTTGACCGACTGGTTGGGAAGGCCTGGTCCCTGCCAGGGTGTATGGGAGCGCGGATCATGGGGGCCGGGTTCGGCGGCAGCATCATCGCGCTCCTCGAGCGCGGAAAGGAGGATGCGTTCGTCTCTGCAATCGGCCGGCCTGTGATCCTGTGCGCCACCGCTGACGGCGCGTTCGCGAAAGCGGCATGAGCGACTGCATCCTGATGCCACTCGAGCAGCGTTCAGGCGGCCGGCGCGAGCTGAGCGGATGGGAAGCGGTGTGGATGTCCCTGGGCGAGGGCGAAGCAGAGCGGCTGCCGTTCGGCCGCGGCAGTGGATGGAAGCCGGTCGGCGTGCCCAGACAGCTCTCATCCGGGGAAGGACGGCAGGCAGTCTGGTATCGGACCGCGTTTCCCAGGCCGGACCATTCCGGCCGTGTGCTGCTGCGGATCGGCGGCGCCTTTCTCGCGACCAACGCCTGGATAAACGGCCGGCTGCTGGGGTCGCACTATGGGCACTTCGGCGCCTTCGGTTTCGACCTGACGCCATACCTCAAGCCCGACAACGAGCTGGTGATCTGCTGCGAATCACCCATCGAGGTCCAGCTCGACCGCAAACGCCATTTGATGGGGCACTTCAACGACGGGGAGCTGCGTCCCTATCCAGCGTCGGCCTACATGAGCCTGGGTGAGCCATATCGTTGGGAGGTTCCGCTCGGGCTGTGGCGCTCTGTCGAGCTCGAATATCTCGGTCCGGTCACCGTCGACTGGCTGCGACTGAAGCCTCATTTCGAAGCCGCGGACGGAAGGCTCGACGTCGAGGTCCGCCTGCGGAATCTGGACGGCCGCCAGATGGATGGAGAGATCGACCTCGCCGTGAGCGCGGCCGGTCACGGCGGAATGCCGGCGCCGTTACGCCTGCGTCGTGAGTTTCGGATCGCCGGCGGCGGTGAGCACACGATGACGATGCGCCTGGCGTTGCCAGGCGCACGCCGATGGGAGCCGTGGCGCTTCGGCGAGCAGCCGATGTACCGCGCCGAGATGGCGGTCATGGTGGGGGGTGGCGAATCGGCGCGAGTCGAGGAGTCGTTCGCATTTCGAGACCTGAAATGGGACATCGGCTCGCGGCGCTGGAGCTTCGAGGTGAACGGGCGGCCGATGTTCTTGCGCGGCGCGTGCTACGCGCCGGCGTATCGACTCGACGAGCTGCCAACGGACCGCATCGCGGCCGACATCAGGATGGCGAAGGACGCCAACATCGAGGCGCTCAGGGTCATCGCCAACGTCCTACCTCGCGACTTCTACCGTCTGGCCGACGCGGAGGGAATGCTCGTGCTTCAGGAGATGCCGCTGCTGGGCTCGTATGCGTACCAGGCGCGCGCTGACGACACGCGGTTCTTCGAAACCTCGGCTCGCGCTCTTCAATCGGAGATGGTCGAGCAGCTGCGCAACCATCCGTCGGTCGTGATGTGGATCGCCCACGACGAGCCGCCCTGGCTCGCGGTCAACGCGGACATGGGCGATGTGAACGTGGTCCGGCAAAACCATTCCATCGACCAGGATCTGAAGGGTGCGTTCGAATCACTTGACCCCACTCGGCCAGCGCTGGCCGCCACGGGCGACATCGACACTCACGTGCAGCTGGGATGGGAATCGGGATCGTGGAAGGACATCCTCGACGTCGAGCCGCTCATCGTGACCTCGTTCGGCGCTCAGTCGCTGCCGGCCGCCGACTCGCCGGTATGGGACGACATCCATGGTCGGTGGCCCGTCGCCGACGACGAGCCGGCATGGCGTCACGCGGGATTTCAGCCGGTCAACTGGGCGGAGCGAGGCGTGGGCCTGCCGTCATCACAGCCAAGCCTCGATGCTTACGTGAAGGCCTCGCAGGACTATCAGGCGTGGCTGATAAGGCTTGCCGCAGAGCATCTCCGCACGCGCAAGTTCGAGCCGTGCTGGGGCGCATTCGCGTTTCATCTGGTCGATCCGTTTCCCGCCATCGGCTTCGGGCTCGCCGACGCCGATCGCCGTCCGAAAGCGGCGCTCGAAGCGCTGAAGGACGCGTTTCGTGCGACCCGGATCATCGTCGAGCCGATGAGCGCGGAGCCCGACCGGCCGTCCGGAATCCTGCAGCGCCCCGACCGGCCCTTCACGGCGCGCCTCGTCGTGGTCAACGACGATCCGCAAGTTGCAGGACCGGGAACGGTCCGCTGGTCGGTCACTCGTGAACGCGCCGTCTCGCTGCGAGGTGTGAGCAAGCTTCGCGACGCCACGCTGCGAAAGTCTTACTCCGGAGTGGCCCAGTGCGAGGTGCCCACCACATCCGAGCCCGCGATCCATGCCACGACCGTCAACATCGATCTCCCAGCAGAAGGCGTCTATGTGATCGAGGCGACGCTCATGATCGCCGGAGAGGTCATCGATCGGACACAGCTGCGCTTCACCGTCACGACGAGCAGTCCCCTCGAGCGACTGCGCCCCGAGCTGCCTCGCTATCTCGCAGACCGGCTGGCCGATCTTCAGAGCCTTCACGCAGAGAGTGACGGGCTCAGCCTGGTGCTCGAGAACCGAACGCGGCCCGCGGTGCTCACGACGCTCACTCCTATTCGTCTCGACGGGCTCACGCTACCGAGGCACGAGGTGCAGGTGGAGACCCATTCCGGTCGGGCACAGCTGACACGCCGGTTGGACTTTCCGCTGGGCAGGCGTATGCGCGTGTATATCGTCACGGGCCAGTCGCTCTCAGCGGGGGGACACGCGCTGGAGATGGACATCGGCGTGGCGGGCGTGGGCTCAGGGCGGGTGGTGATCGAGGGCACAGTTGCGAACCTAAGTAGCTAGGCTCGGGTCGATACCGGATGGCATACTTCGCAAGACCGACCGCGATTTCGCCATAGGAGGCCCTCTTCCGGATGCCAACCGAGCAGCTGTACGCAGTCATCATCCTGGCCGTGGTCGCCATCTTCACGGGCGTCTTCTATCTGCGTATTCGGCGCGGGAGGGTCCGCAAGAAGGGCAACCAGAACGCGGTGAGGCCGGCGGCTCCTGCCCGGGCGGCAGCGACACCGGCACCGCAAACGGCCGTGGCCACCTGGGCACCCCCGGTCACGACCCCCAGGCCGGGATCGGTCGCTTCGACGGTTGTGGCCGCGCCGCCGCAGCCCGCGGCCAGCCCGAGCTGGGACCAGCCTCCCGCCCCGCCCGCGCCTGGCAGCCAGCCGACCTGGGGATCCGCCCCGGCTTCGCCGTCTTGGGGAGCACCGGCGGCTCCAGCCGCGCCGGCGTCACCGACGGCATCTTGGAGCTCGCCGGGAAAGCCGGTCGGCGCGACCTCCCCTGCGTGGGGCGGCGGCGCGGCCGCACCACCCCCGAGTCCGCCGGCTCCGCCGGCTCCGCCTGTCGCAGCCGCGCCGCGTGCTCCCGCCGCCGCGCCTGCACCGGCGCCAGCCTGGGGCCCACCCGCCGCCGCGGCACCGCCGGCCGGCGCGCCGGCGCCGGCATGGGGACCGCCGCGCACTCCTGCTGCGCCACCTCGAGCACCTGCCCCAGCTCCACCTCCGGCCGCGGCTCCGCCGCCCCCACCGCCGGCCGCACCCCCGCCCCCGGCATGGGGACCGGCAGCGGCCGCGCCGCCGCCGCCGCCCTCGCCGCCAACCGCGGCACCGCCTCCAGCCTGGAGCGCTCCTCCCGCGCCGGCGGCGAGTGCATGGGGCACTTCGACCCCAGCCGCGGAACCCGCCGCAGCGGCGCCTTCATGGGACGTTCCCGCGGCGGCGCCGGCGGGTGAGCCGCCCGCGCCTTCATGGGAGGCCAACGCGGCGCCCGCACCGTCGTGGGGAGCGCCCCCCGCGGCGGGTGGAGGGGCATCTGGATGGCCCGACGCCGGACAGTCGTGGGGAGCTCCGGCGAACGAGCCTGCTCCCGCCGGCTCCTCATGGACTGTGCCACCCGGAGCGGAGGAGCCCGCCTCACCCGCACCGGTCTCGCCTCCCTGGTCGGCACCCATGGCCTCCGCACCGCCGGCCCCGCCGGCCCCGCCAGCTCCTCCGGCCGCATCGGCACCTGCTCCGCCACCTGCCCCTGCAGCGCCACCGATCCCCGCCGCCGAGCGCACCATCGTGGCGGCGCCCCACGAATCGACCACTGTCATCCCGGTCTGGCAACCACCTCCGGCGCCTGCCGCCGCGGGTGCCGAGACCCAGCCGATCCTCAGCGCGATGCAGGGCCACGGTCCGCAGGCGCAGATCACGATCGAATCGGGGCCCGACGCCGGGAACAACCACCGCGCCGGCGAAACCGCGATGAGGGTCGGCCGTTCCCCCGACAACGACCTGATCCTGCGCGATCCCGCGACGAGCGGCCACCATGCGCGACTCGAGCGTCGTGGCCAGCAGTTCTGGATAGTCGACCTGGGCAGCACCAACGGCACGCTCGTCAACGGCGAGCCGATCCAGGAGAAAGAGCTCAACCACGGCGACCGGATCACGATTGGCCAGAATGCGGTCAGCTTCGTGATCGTCGAGGCTTAGGTCTACCAGTAGGCATGCGGCTCAGGACCGCCTCGGCGACCGATCCCGGTCTCGAGCGCGAGGAAAACGAGGATTCCGTCATGGTCTGGCGGAACAAGGCGGGGCTGGATACGTTGCTGGTGGTGTGTGACGGGATGGGCGGCCATGCCGCCGGTCAGACAGCGAGCTCGATCGCGACCAAGACGTTTACCGCTGCGCTCGCCGAGGATGGTGATGAGGGCCCCGACCTCAACCGCCTGAAGAAAGCGTGCAGGCAGGCGAACACCGCCGTCTACGAGGCCTCGAAGCGCAACCCCGACTGGTCGGGCATGGGCAGCACCCTCACGGTGGTGGCCATCAGGGGTGGCGAGCTCGGCCTGGTCAACGTCGGCGACAGTCCCGCGTACTTGTTTCGCAACGGAAGCGGCAAGCTGATCTCGCAGGACCATTCCTGGCCGGCCGAGCAGGTTCGCCTGGGTGTGATCAAGCCGGAAGAAGCGGCCGACCATCCCTTGAAGCACCGGCTGACTCGCGCAGTCGGCGTCTGGGAATCCATACCCGCCTACACGGACAAGTTGAAGCTCGAGGAAGGCGACACAGTGGTCCTCTGCAGCGACGGGATAGAGACCGCGGGCGTCGGGGTCGAGGAGATGGCCAAGCTGCTGATGAAGGACGGTGACCTGGAGAAGGGGCTGAAGCGCGTGATCGAGCGATGCCTCGAGCTGGGCGCGCCGGACAACATCTCGATCGCGGTTGCGCGGGCCGAGGTCGACATCACAGCGACTGCCGCGCTCCCGCGGCTGAAGCGGATCAGCCAGCTACAGAAAGGCTCGAACTAGAAGCTCACTGATGTGCTCGACCCGGATGTGCGAGCCCCGCTCGCGCAGTCCCGAGGCCAGCTGCATCTGGCAGCCCGGGTTCGCAGTCACGACCAGCTCGGCGCGCGTGGCGGCGAGGTCGTCCAGCTTCTCAGCGAGTATTCGTGCCGACATGTGCGGCTCGAGCGTGCTGTAGAGGCCGGCCGCGCCGCAGCAGATGTCGGGATGCCTCATCTCGACCAGCTCGACACCCGGGACAGCGCGGATCAGATCACGCGGCTGCTTCTTGATCCGCTGCGCGTGCGCGAGATGGCACGCGTCCTGGTAGGTCACGCGCAACTTGACCTCGCGCTTCGCCTCCGGCAGGCCGACCTCGGCCAGCCATTCGCTCAGATCCTTCACTCGTCCTTTCAGCTCGGGATAGAAATCCTTCAAGTGCGATCCGCAGCCCGCGGAGTCGACCACAAGAGCGTCGAACTCGTCGCCCGCATACATGCGCATGTTTTCGTCGCGCAGGCGCTCCGCCTCATCCAGGTCGCCGTTGTGCGCGTGCAGAGCGCCACAGCAGCGCTCGCCCTCGGGGAACCAAACATCGCAGCCGGCAAGCTGCAGAAGCTTCACCGCGGCCTCATGCGACTGCGGATAGAGGATCGGCATCACGCATCCGACCAGGAAAGCCACACGGTGCTTGCGAGGTCCAAGGGCGGGCGCCACGCGGCTCGCGGGCGGGGCGAATGGCGAATGCAAAGGCGGAAGCTGGCGGCCTGAACGCACCACGGAGGTCAGCCGTAAGGCTTGGGCCGCGCGCGTTGCAGCGCCAAGGGCGCGTAGGCGGCGCGGACGTGCAACCAACTGGCGCAAAGCCGTCTTTGCGATCCGCCGCTTGGGATTCGGCTTGCGGAGCCGCTCGACCTCGGCTCGGCCGGCCTCGATGATCCGTCCGTACGGAACTCCCGACGGGCAGACCGCCTCGCACGTACGGCAGCCAAGGCAGAGGTCGATGTGCTTGACCTGTTCTTCGTTGAAGGGCAGCTGCTCGCGCTTCCACTGAGTCATCAAGTAGATGCGGCCGCGGGGCGATTCGGTCTCCAGGCCGGTGACACGAAACGTTGGGCACGCGTCCAGGCACAGGCCGCAGTGCACGCAGGTCGCCAGATCGTCATCGCTCAGGCGCTCGAACGGTTTCAAATCACGTACCGGCCCGGATTGAGGATGTGCTTCGGATCGAATGCTCCCTTCAATCTCCTCATCACCTCGAGCGTCGGCGGCGGCGAGCCCCAGGCCCCGACCTTTGCTTTCAATTCGTCCGGCGCCGCCATGAGCACCAGCGATCCTCCGGCCGCCTCTGCGGCGCTCCTTATCGCGATCACTGCTTCTGGATCTTCGAACACCCAGTGCGCGACTCCAATCCCGGGTGACGCCCACCATTGCGCTCCGGGGGGCAGCGCCGTCAGCACTTCGCGGAGCTTCGTGCGCGGGACCGCGATGCGAGCCCAAAGATCCGGCGCGCGATGTGAATGTTGAGTCCAAGCTTCTCTGTCGCTGGCGGGCCAGCCGAGTGTCTGCACCGTGCTGTTCACGGCGTCTGGGCTGCCGAAGAAACGCGCGATCACGCGGCCATCGGAGAAGAGCTCGACCGCTGCGGGGGCGACTGGTGTGGCGAGCACCGCGTCCACGGCCGGCCAACCCTCGTGCGACTCGACGGTCACATCGTGCAACGGCTGCGGGAAGACCTTGAACGACGCGGCCACGATCACGCCCAGCGATCCCATCGCTCCGAGGTGCAGCTTCATCAGGTCGTAGCCGCTGACGTTCTTGACAACCCGCCCGCCGGCACTCGCGAGCTTGCCGTCAGGTAGGGCGACTCGGATTCCGATCAGGAAGTCACGGGCCGACCCGTACCGCATGCGAAGCGGGCCGCTCCAGCCTGTGGCCAGCAGCCCGCCGATGGTGTGGCCTGGCGAGTTGAAAGGATCCAGGGGCAGGAACTGGCGGCTCTTCGCGAGCTGCGCCTGGAGTGCTTCCAGGGTGATGCCGGCCTCCACGCTCACGACCATGTCCGCCGGGGAGTTCTCGATCACGCGGTCGAGCCCGCCGGTGTGGAGCTGGAGGTCGCACCGCTCCAGCGATCCGCCCATCCCTGCGGCCCGCCCACCGCCGACGGCCACCACCGCCTTTCCCGCCGTGGCGGCCTCGCCCAACGTCGCGGCGAGCTCTGCCGCGGTTCGCGGCTTGGCGACCTCGATCGCCGCCCTCACCACCACTTGGCCTCGACCGCGAAGCCGGTCCGTCCTGCGAGCGCAACCTTCTTGCGTTCGGGATCGGGAAAGATCTTGCCCGGGTTCAGCAGGCCGGCTGGATCGAGCGCGGATTTGACGCGCGACATCGCCTCCAGGTCGTCGGGGCTGAAGATCCAGGGCATGTACGCGCTCTTCTCGAGTCCGATGCCGTGCTCGCCCGACAGCGCGCCGCCCAGCTCGACCACTGCATGCAGCATCTCCTCGCCGGCCTCCTCAACCTGGTGAAGCACCTCGCGGTCGCGAAGGTCGAAAAGAATGTTGGGGTGCAGGTTCCCGTCGCCGGCGTGAAAGACGTTGGCCACCGGCAGCTTGTAGTGCACACCGATCTCGCCCACCGCCGACAGCACCTGCGGCAGCTTTGATCGCGGCACCACCCCGTCGTGGAGGTAGTAGTTGGGC
>Ga0066699_10000714_pt1 | contig 10377 bp, 8 predicted proteins | sample GraSoiAngelo_148_FD_66455 | JGI IMG/M metagenome (GOLD analysis project Ga0066699, IMG submission 66455) | Grasslands soil microbial communities from the Angelo Coastal Reserve, California, USA - 14_1009_09_20cm | ecosystem: Environmental > Terrestrial > Soil > Grasslands | place: USA... | reverse complement strand
CTGTCGCGCGGGCAGAGCTGCTGCGGCGGCTTGGCCGCCACACCGAGGCGGCCGAGTCGTACCGCCGCGCCCTCGAGCTGGTGAGCAACGATGCCGAGCGGAGGTACCTGGAAAGACGGCTGCGAGAGGTCGCCTCGTAGGGGAGGATCGATCTTCACGCGCCGTTCTGGCGCGGAAAGGCGCTGAGTGCAGATCTGGGTGGATGCCGATGCGTGCCCTCAAATCATCAAGGAGATCCTGTTTCGGGCCGCCGAGCGCGCGCAGGTCCTGACCACGCTGGTCGCCAACGCACCGCTCCGCACGCCGCCTTCACCGTTCATCAAGAGCGTCAGGGTGGCGAAGGGCTTCGATGTGGCCGATCACCGGATCGTGAAAGAGATGCAGCCCGGGGACCTGGTGATCACGGCCGACATACCCCTGGCCGCCGAGGTGATCGCGCGCGGAGCCCACGCGCTCGACCCGCGAGGAGAGCTCTATTCGGAAGACAACGTTCGTGAGCGCCTGGCCATCCGCAATCTTATGCAAGAGCTGCGCTCCACCGGGGACATCCTCGGCGGGCCGGCGCCGTTCAACCAGAGTGACCGGCAGCGCTTCGCCAATCACCTCGATCGTCTCCTGACCCGGCCGGGCCGCGACCTCGGGCCGCCGCCGTCACGGGGCGTGGACTAGGCGTGATTCATCCGTGCCGATGGATTGCGGATCGAGTTGCATGGAATCGCGCTACCTCCCTCGGGAAACTCTGTACACCGCTCGGACAAGCTAGCGGGTCCGATGGACAGATACAAGGGAGCGAGATTAAGATCAGGTCCTCCCAGGAGGCGCACATGGCTCCCGAGATCAAAGCCAAGCCCCAGGTCGCGATCATGAACGCGGTTCACGACCTGCCCGTCCTGGTCGCGCGCGACAAAGGCTTCTTCAGGGACGAGGGGCTCGACCTCGAGTTCGTGACCACGCCGGGGATGGCTCAGGTCACGACCTCGCACACCGTCAAGTTCGACTCGGTCTTTGAACGCCCGCTCGACTCCGTCTACAACGAGGGCGGGATCGACTGCTACCGGATGTGCGAGTGGGGCATCATGAAGCGCGCCGTCGAGGCCAATGCCCATGGGCTGCGCGGCCGCAAGATCGTGGCGCTGGGCGCCTCCATGTCGAAGTTCGCCATCGTCGTCGCGCGCGACTCCAAGATCTACGAGCCCGAGATGCTGAAGGACAAGCCGATCGCGGTGACGCCGAACAACGGCTCGGAGTTCACCACGCTCAAGATGATGGAGGGCTTCCTGGCGCCCGAGCACGTCAAGCGCATCACCCTCGGCTCGATGCTCAAGCGCCTCGAGGCGGTGCGCGACGGCAAGGTCGCGGCGGCGAGCGTGATGGAGCCGTGGATCAGCGTGGCGCAGAAGTGGGGCATGCGCATCCTGATCGAGTCGCACTCGACGCGCAGCGAGGCCGCGGGCGACGATCTCGACGGCCCGACCCTCGCCCGGATGTTCCGAGCTCAGGCGCGAGCCGTCGAGCTACTCGAGAAGGACCCGACGCCGTTCGTCCACTATCTCGCGCGCGAGACGGGGGGTCTGCTCGAGCCGCACGAGCTTGCGACCTGGCGCCTGCTGCACGCCGCGCCGCAGCCCTACACCCGCGAGCGCTTCGACGACACCTATGCCTGGACAGTCAAGTGGAACATGACCGTCCCCGGGGCGACCTACGAGAACACCGTCGACAACCGGGCCTGGCAGCAGGCCTGACCCGGCCTACGGCCGGATCCCCTTCCAGTCCGCCGCCTTCTCGAAGGCCGACGCCGCCCGGTAGATCGACACCTCATCGAAGTGTTTCGCGATCAGCATCATTCCGGCCGGCAGCCCGTCGCTGAGCCCACACGGCACGCTCATCGCCGGATGGCCGGTGACGTCGAAGGGCGCCGTGTTCGGCAGCATCTCGAACGCCCGCTGGATGATCTCCATCCGTGGCGCTCCGGGCGCCGGCAGCGGCGTCGCCTTCAACGGCAGGGTCGGCATCAGCAGCAAGTCGTAGTCCTTCAGCACCGCGTCGTACGCCGCGCGCAGCGAGCGCGCGAGGTTCTGCGATTTTGCGTAATAGTGCCCGCGATATTTGTTGAGCGCGTACTGGCCGAACAGGATCGTCGTCTTCAGCGTGTCGGAGAACTCGTCGGCGCGCTGCCGCCACGCCGAATGCGCAGCGATGAGGCTCGTCACGTAGAGTCCCTTCCAGTTGAAGCCGAAGCCGTTGCCGTTCAGCATCTGCCAGGTCGCGCCCTCGACGGCGATCGGCGTCCAGATGGCCGGGCCGGCCAGGTGCGGCGGGATCGAGACCTCGTCAACCTGCGCGCCGAGCTGCCTGAACGTCGCCGCGCCCTTGCGCACCAGCGCGTCGACGTCCGCCTCCGAGTTCGCGTGGCCGAAGCCTTCCTTCACCACTGCGATCTTCATGCCCCGCGCGTCGGCCGTCAGCGCGTTCGTGTAGGCAGCGGTCTTCACGTTGATCTGGCGCGGGTCGAGCCCGTCCGGCCCCGCGAGCACTTCGAGCAGGAGCGCGTTGTCCGCCACCGTGGCCGTCATCGGGCCGGTGTGATCGAGCGTCGTCTCGATCGGAAAGACCCCGGTATAAGGCACGAGGCCGTGCGTGGGCTTGAGACCATACACGCCGCAATACGCGGCGGGGATGCGGATCGAGCCGCCCTGGTCGCCGCCGATGGCCATGTCGACCTCGCCCGCCGCTACGACTGCCGCGCTGCCCGAGGACGAGCCCCCGGCCGAAAAACCTGCGCGACGCGGATTCTGCACCGGCCCCGCCGCGCTCGTGTGGCTGCCGCCGGAGAAGCAGAAATATTCGCAGTGGACTTTACCCATGATCGTGCCGCCGGCATCGAGCATGCGCGTCACGATGGTCGCGTCGACGTCGGGGACGTAGCCTTCGAGCGTCGAGGCGCCGTTCATCATGGGCACGCCGGCTAGGCAGACGTTGTCCTTCAACGCGATCCGCTTGCCGCGCAGCTTGCCCGAGGCCGCGCCCTGCACCTCGCTCTTGTAGTACCAGGCGTTGTACTTGTTCTCCGGGCCCTCCGGGCGATAGCCGGGCGTGCGCGGGTACTTCACCGGCGGCATCGGATCGGCCATCGCCTCGATCGCGTGATAGGCCGCCACGGTTCCGCCCATGGTCTCGAGAAAAAACGCGACGTCCGCGTCGGAGAGGCTCATCCCCATCTGCCGGCCGACGGCCTTGAGCTCGTCAGGAGTCGGAAGCTTCGCGCTGGCCATTGGATCCTCCTTCACTTTAGAGCGCCTCGGTGGGAGGGCCACATCTAGCTCCGCGCCGAGCGCACTGTCAAGGCCAGCCGATTGCCGCGTGCCACGAGATCGTGTAGCCTCCCCACGCCGACGGCGCCCACATGCCCCCTACCAAACCCCACGTCGTGATCGTGGTTGCCGACGACATGGGTTACTCCGACCTCGGCTGCTTCGGCGGCGAGATCGCGACCCCGACTCTGGATCGCCTCGGGCGGGCGGGTGCGCGGCTCTCGCGCTTCTACAACACGACGCGCTGCAGCCCATCGCGCGCCTCGATGCTCACCGGTCTTCATCCGCACCAGACCGGAATCGGCATCCTCACGAGCGACGATCGCCCGGAAGGGTATCGGGGATCGCTCAACGAGCGGTGCCTGACGCTCGGGGAGATCCTCCACACCGCCGGCTACGCCACCTGCCTGAGTGGCAAGTGGCATCTCACGTCCGACGTGTGGAGCCCGTCCGACGCCTGGCCGACGCGGCGCGGCTTCGATCGGTTCTTCGGCACGCTGTCGGGCTGCGGCAGCTACTACCGCCCGACGACGCTCACGCGCGGAGAGCAGCACGTCGAGAGCGAGGCGGCAGCGCCGGGGTTCTTCTACACCGACGCCATCACCGACGAAGCTGAGAAGTTCGTTCGGGCGCACGCCGCCCGCGAGGCGAATCGTCCCTTCTTCCTCTATACGGCGTACACCGCGCCGCACTGGCCGCTGCATGCTCCGGCCAAAGACATCGCGCGGTATCGCGGAAAGTTCGACGCGGGTTGGGATGAGCTACGCGAAGCCCGACTCGAACGCCTCGTGGCCGAAGGGATCATGCCGGCCGGGACGACCTTGAGCGGCCGGGACCCCACCCAGCCGGCCTGGCGGGACGCGCCGGACCATGCCTGGCAGCTCATCCGCATGCAGACGTATGCCGCTCAGATCGACCGGATGGATCGCGGCATCGCTCGCATCGTCACGACGCTCGCCGAGACCGGCGCGCTGCCGAACACGCTTCTCTTCTTCCTGTCGGACAACGGCGCGAGCGCCGAGGGCCTGCCGAGAGCGGATCCCGAAACTTTCCGCCGTCGGCGCAGCATCGTACCCCCAGCGACCTGGACCGGTGCAGCGCTGCGCATCGGCAACTCGCCCGACATCGAGCCCGGTCCGGACGACACCTACTGCAGCTACGGACGGGCGTGGGCGAACCTGTCGAACACGCCGTTCCGGTTCTACAAGCGATGGGTGCATGAGGGCGGCATCTCGACCCCGCTCATCGTTCACTGGCCGGACGGCGGGATCAAGCCGAGCATCCTTCACACGCCGTTCCAGCTCACCGACATCGTTCCGACCGTCCTCGACGCGGCTGAGGTGACGTACCCGGCGAGATATCCGGGCCGCGACCCGTTGCCGCTCGAAGGGCGCAGCATGCGGCCGGCGCTCAGGGGCGGCTCGGTCGAGCCGCGCACGCTCTACTGGGAGCACCTCGGCAACGCGGCGATCCGGCGCGGACCTTGGAAGCTCGTCCGCGAGCATCCCTTGCCGTGGGAGCTCTACGACATCGACGTCGACCGTGCCGAGCTCCAGGACCAGGCGGCGAGTCGCCCCGACGTCGTCGCCGAGCTCAGCGAGGCGTGGGGCGCCTGGGCGAACCGCGTCGGAGTCATTCCCTGGGAGCGCATCGTGGAGGTCTATCGCCGGGACGCCAAGGGCGATCCAACCGGGTGAGCACGCCGCGCCTTGACACGGCCGGAGCCGTCGGTTACGAGAGGGCGAACGTTCGACCCGGTCAGCCGAAGGGAGAGCTTGGCATGAGCAAGGCGAAGCGTCGGACGCACCACGGGGATGCGCACGAAATGTCGCGGCGAAAACTGCTCCAGCTCGGCCTCCTCTCCACTGCCGCAACCCCGCTGCTGCGCGCGGCGCGCGCGACGGCGCAGACCGGCGGCGCGCAACCGCAGGCCTCCAAGGCGACGGGCGAGCTCAAGAACCCCGCCGAATTCAAGGCGCCCAAGGTCAAGGCGAGTGGCCCGACCACCATCTCGTTCTGGCAATACGTCGGATTCCACGTCGACGTGCAGAAGTTCATCGCGGAGGAATACAAGAAGCGCCACGATCCGAACCTCTCGCTCGAGATCACGGCCTTCCCGGGGCTGAACGAGCAGCGAGTCGGCGTCAAGTCGGCGCTCGCGGCCCAGAGCCCCACGCCGGACATCATCGCGATCGAGCCCGGCGCCTATGCCGTCGACGTCTCGACGAGCGGCAGCGTGATCGACTTCACGAAGGTCTTCGCGGAGGATCCCGAATACAAGCGCGGATTCTGGCCGAACGCGATCGAGCTCCTGACGATCAACGGCGCGGTCGTCTCGGTGCCCGCGGTCACCAACACGGTGATCGTCTACTACAACCGTGGGCTCTTCCAGCAGCACGGGCTCGAGGTGCCGAACACGCTCGACGAGCTCAAGAAGATCGGCGCCGCGCTGAACGCCAAGGGGATCATGCCGATCGCCTATCCGGCCGGGCAGGATCGCAACTTCCCGATCTTCCCGTACTACACGTACCTGGGCGGGATCAAAGCGGACAAGCTGATGCGCGAGGCCGATCTCGGGCTCAAGCCGTGGACGAGCCCCGAGCTGGTCGCGGGCGCGGAGTTCGTGGAGATGATGGCGAAGTCGGGCCTCTACGCCAAGGGGCCGCTCGGGATCAAGGAGCCGGACGCCATCCAGATCTTCGCCACCGGCAAATCGGCCATGTTCTGGGGCGGTCAATGGATGCGCCGCTCGATCCGCGCCGCGCTGCCGCCCAACTTCGACCTCGGCATCTTCCCCTTCCCCGCCGTCGTCGCCGGCGGCCACAAGCCCGTGCTCAGCTCGGTCGGCATCACGCTCACGGTCAACGCGCGGAGCAAGCACCCGGACCTCGCATTCGAGATGATCAAGGCCATCACCGGCGCCTGGGGCAAGATCGAGTACACACGCAACCTCGGCCTCTCGCCCAACGGGCCGATCAGCGCCGACGCGATCGCCTATCAGATGCAGTCGCTCAAGGATCCGCTGTACCCCGAGTTCCTCAAGCTCCAGCCGACCGGCACGACGCGCGTCATCTTCACGCCGGCGGTCGAGGAAGCGGTGACGCAGGGCATGCAGGCGCTCATCACCGGGCAGAAGAATCCGAAGACCGTGATGGAGTCGGTGGAAGCGGCCTCTCAGAAGGTCGGCGCTCGCAAGTTCCGGACGGGCTGAGGCCCGGGCCAGTGTTGTCGATCGCCGCCCGGCGCAGCTGGCGGCGCCATGCGGCAGGCTACGCGTTCGTGGGGCCGGCCCTCGTGGTCCTTGCGGCCTTCCTCGTCTACCCGATCGGCTATTCGGTGTGGCTCAGCTTTCACGAGTGGGACGGCTACACGCCGCGCTGGGGGCCGTTCGTCGGCCTCGAGAACTATCGCGCGCTGGCCGGTGACGAGGTGTTCTGGCGGGCCACGCTCAATTCCATCGTGTTCGTCGCGGTACGAACCCCGCTCGAGGTGGGGCTCGGATTTCTGCTGGCCCTTCTGCTGAATCGCCGGCTCGTCGCGCGATCGCTGCTGCGGACGCTCTTCTTCGTGCCGGTCGTCATGTCGCTGATCGTCGTCACGATCATCTTCCAGCGCGTCTTCGAGCCGAACACCGGGCTCCTCAATACGTTTCTCCGCGCGGTGGGCCTCGGCGCCTTCACGCATCCCTGGCTCGGCGATCCGGCCACCGCGCTGCCGGCCGTCATCGCGGTCAGCGTGTGGAAGAACGTAGGGTTCAGCCTCGTGATCCTGCTGGCGGGGCTTCAGAGTCTGCCGCAGGACGTCGTGGAAGCCGCCCGGGTCGACGGCGCGAACGCCTGGCAGCTCACCCTCCGCGTGATCACGCCGCTCATGCGCCCGATCCTCGCGCTGACGGCGCTCCTGTCGATCATCGGCGGGCTGAAGGTCTTCGACCTCGTCTTCATCATGACGCGGGGCGGGCCGACATATTCGACCGAGGTGCTCGCGACCATGCTCTATCGCGAGGCCTTCGAGCTGAACCACATGGGCATCGCCTCGGCGGTCGCGGTGATCCTGGTGGCCCTGGTGCTGTCGATCGCGCGCGTCCAGACGTTCGTGCTCGACGAATCGCGGGCAGGCGGCAAGGCGTGAGCACCGTCGTCGCGAGCGCGGCCGTCGCGCGGCGGCAACAACGCCTGGACCGCGGCGCGCGCGTCGGCCGGGCCGGCATGTGGGTGGTTCTGCTCGGCGCGCTGCTCCTGTCCGTCGCGCCCGGCCTCTACATGCTCTGTCTTTCGTTCATGGACAATCCCCAGCTCTTCGCGGGGCGGCTCGTCCCCTGGCCGCCGCACCCCGAGAACTATCCGCGGGCGTGGGTGGCCAGCAACATCGGCCGGCTCTACTGGAACAGCGTCTATGTCTCGACCGCGTCGATGGTCGCGACCGTCGCGCTCTCGGCGCTCGCCGGCTACGGTCTCGGCCGCATTCGCTTCGCCGGCCGCGGCGTGGTCTATGGGATCGTGCTGATCGGTCTCACGATCCCGCTCCAGATCGCGCTGATCCCGCTCTTCATGAACCTCCGGACGCTCGGCTTGCTCAATACGCCCTTCGCGCTGATCGGGCCGTACACGGGGTTCGGACTCGCCTTCGGAACCTTCATCATGAAGGGATTCTTCGAGGGGCTCCCGCGGGAGCTGGAGGAAGCGGCGCGACTCGACGGCGCGGGCGAGCTCGGGATCTTCGCGCGGGTGATGCTGCCGCTCACCCGCCCGGCGGTCGCGACGGTCGCGATCTTTCTCTTTCTACAGAACTGGAACGAGTTCCTGTTCGCGCTGACCTTCATCACCGAGGGGCGCATGCGCACGCTCCCCACGGGGATCTATGCGCTGCTCTCGAGCGAGTTCTACGGGAACTATCCGATCCTGGCCGCCTCGCTCGTGCTGTTCTCGGTGCCGGTGCTCGTGCTCTACTTCGTGTTCCAGCAGCAGTTCGTGGAGGGAATCACGGCGGGAGCCCTGAAGCACTGACACCTCAGGGCGCCCGCCCGCAACGCGTCGCCGACTAGTTCACCGTTACGAACTGCTGCCCGTGCGCCAGCTCAGTCGCCGCCGCCTTGGCCACCCTGGTGCCCTCGAAGAACTTCGGATTCTGCGTGCCCCAGAGATGGACGGTGTTGGCGAAGACGAAGTCGCGGAAGTTGTCCGGCGTGATGCACCCATCCTCGACCAGCTCGTACGCCTCCGGCAGCGGGTTGCGCATATCGATCACGTCGAAGTGGCCGACGTCCGAGCTGTAGAGCGCGTTGAGCTTGGTGCTGAACGGATTGTTCTTGCTGAAGGCCCACGCGGTGGCCCGGTCGTCAGCCTCGCAGCCGAAGAAGAATGGCTTGGCGTACAGATCGATCCAGTCTTGCTTCCTGGTGATCTTGCACGCGGAGAAATCGTCCAGATCGTCGATGCCGCCCGTCAGATTGTGGTCGTGGTCGGGCCAGCCGTCGCGTGCCCGCAGCGCCTCGGCCACGTCGGGGTCGCCGTACTTCTCGGCCAGGCTCATCAGCAGGGCGCGATCGAGCTTGCGCGGGTCCATGTTCTCGAGCGCCTTGCGGCTCCGGCGCTCCCAGTGCTCCATGAGGTCGCCGAACATCTGGCACGCCCAGCCCACGCCGCCCTCGAGGAACGCGAAGCGAAGCTCCGGGAACCGCCGCGTCACGCCGCCCAGGAAGATCGCCTTGGAGACCGCGTGGCCGGCCGCCGCGAAATGCCCGATGTGGTTGTAGACGAAGTTCGATGGCGAATTTCTTAGACCTTGGTTGCTGCCCGAGCTGTGGAAGGTCGGCGCGATGCCGAGCTCGCGGCACTTGGCCCAGACCGGGTCGTAGTTGTAGTCGCTGTCGATCGCCAGGACGTCGTACCAGACGGCCATACGGGTCCCGTCGGGATCGCTCTGCGGGCTCGACGGCACCCGCCGCGACATGCCGCTACCGAACATGCCCACCTTCGAGCCGAGCTCTCTGGTGACGAACTCGAGCTCTTCGATCGCCTCGTCCGGCGTGTGCATCGGGATGATCGCGGCCGGCGTCATCCGGTCGCTCAGCTTTCGGAAGTAGTCCGCGGTGACGACGTTGTGCGCGCGAACGACCGCGCGCCGGGTGGCGTCGTCGCCGATGCGCGGCACGCGCAGGCCGGCGGTCGGGTAGATGATCGCGAAGTCTGTGCCGAACTCGTCGAGCCGCTCGTAGAGCAAGCGCGGCATCATCGCGGTCGCGCGATCGAGCGTGTTTCCGGCCTGGCGAGTCCAGAAGCCCGGCTGGGCGATCCGCCGGCGCCGCCGCTCGGTGAGCGACATGCTCAGCGCGTCCTGCGTGGTCTTCAGCGCGGCCAGGAATCCCTCGGCGGCCAGGTCGCCGCCCACCTTTCGCATTCGCTCGCTGAAGACGGGATCGAACTCGACCCAGTGCCCGTCACCGTCGATGACTGGATGGTCCAGGCGAGACCGGATCTGTGCCGCCGTCTGATGTCCGTTGCCGCTCATGTCCTCTCCTCCCCTGGGCTGCCGGCTGCGCCGCTCGTGGCTGCTTTTGGTGGCAACTGTAGTCCAGCTTCGACCCGGAGCCAAGCGATTGTCGAAGCCCCAAAAGGAGTAAACTCTACCGACCCGAAGGGGTCCAAATTCCCGGGAGAGGAGATGCCGAGCCCTTGCAGGCCGTCACGGTCATCCTGCCGACCAAGGCGACTTCGAGCCGCATCGAGTGTCTGTACCGGGCGATCCGGAGCGTCCTCTCCCAGCAGAACGCGCGAGCCCGGCTCGTCGTCATCGCCAACGGGTCGCAGTGCGATCCGGACCTCCTGAGTGCGCTCGCGCGAAGACCGGACCTCAGGCTGATCCACACCGAGGAAGGCGGTTACCCGGCGGCACTGCGGATCGGCCGGAGCCTGGTCGACACGCCGTTCTTCGCCGAGCTCGACGACGACGACGAGCTCTTGCCGATGGCGCTGGCCACCCGCGTGCGCCGCATCAGCCTCGACTCGTCGATCGATGTGGTCGTGACCAATGGGTTCAAGCGCTGTGACCGTCAGCAGACGATCGC
>Ga0066699_10000709_pt1 | contig 10388 bp, 6 predicted proteins | sample GraSoiAngelo_148_FD_66455 | JGI IMG/M metagenome (GOLD analysis project Ga0066699, IMG submission 66455) | Grasslands soil microbial communities from the Angelo Coastal Reserve, California, USA - 14_1009_09_20cm | ecosystem: Environmental > Terrestrial > Soil > Grasslands | place: USA... | reverse complement strand
ACCTTGTCGGCCGGCTGCTGCTTGTTCCGCTCGGCCGGCGACGACGTTTCGCTGAGATGCCCGATCTCGTGCCACACCGCGCCCTGCTGCGAAAGCAGCATCAGCAGCGGCAGGATCAGGGACAGGTACAGCTTGCGCATCGCGGGCCGTATTGTGCCGCGGCTCGATGACAACGACGGTTGCGTTCAACCGGCTGACTCAAAGGCCTCTGGGAAGGCCGGGGATTCCGAGGCCGCACTCGAGGTCCCGGTCCCATCCGCCCAGATCGGCAGCGGCGCGATAGGTCGACTGCAGAAAGCGCAACACCTGCGCATCCGGGTCTCTGGCCGTGCGGACCGCGGCGTAGGGCAGCAGCCACTCGCCCAGCTCGGCGGACCAGACGGCTTCTTGCGGCTCGACCGCGGCGCGATCGAAACCTTGCGGCGTGGGATAGGCGTACGAGTAGAAGGCCGCCCGTGGAAAGCGCTCGTTTCCAGGCCAGAAACCCGCGCTGCTGACCTCGTGCGAATAGGCCTCGCGTGTCACGCGGTCCGGCAAGCCCGGAATGCCGCCGGGATGCAAGGGCGCGGGGCGGCCGGAGAACCGGGTGACCGCGAGATCGAGGCCGCCCCAGAAGAAGTGCACCGGGCTCGCCTTGCCGACGAAGCCAGTCCGGAACAACTTGAACAGGCGGTCGCACTGCACGAGCACGCGCCAGAACGCGTTCACCGCCGCGGCGTCGTATGCGAAATGCACTTCATCCTCGGTGAAGCGCACTGGCTGCGGCACTTCATTGGGCATCGTGTCGATCGTCACACGCACGCCGATCTTGTCCAGCATGGCCATGAAGCGGCGATAGAAGGTGGCAACCGACATTGGTTCGAGCGCCAGGCTGTCTTCGGCGGCATCCGGGCTGCGCACGCGGAGCTTGTGGTCGACGAGGTCGAACTCCACCTCGAAGATGAGCGCACCGGCATGGACGGCCGATGTGCCGAGGCCACGCGCCGTGACATAGAGCGGCACTTGCCAGCCGTGGTTGAGCCACGGTGTCAGCGCGAGTCGAACCTTGCCGACGATCTGCGTCCAGAGCTGGAAAGTCGTGAGCGTCTCGCGCCATCCGGTGTCGTTCAGAGCTGGCCACAACGCTGGTTCGCGTGCATCGTCATCCATCACCGGGCTCCCTTGTCGCGTGGCGGACCCGTGCGGTTTAGCACCAAAGCGCGAATCCGAACAAACACCCCGCGAATCACCTTGACGCGGAATGCCTCGCGCGCTGCGCACGCTGCTCGGCATGGCCTCCTGAGCAAGCGCCTGGCGGCGTTCAGCGATGGCAGGCGATCAACACATAGGCCATGGTGCCCTCGACCGACAGGCGCGTCTGGCCGACGACCTGGTCGCCGCGCAGCTCGAACATCAAGGGGCTTGCCTGCGGGTCGGGCGCGGGCAGGCTGAAATGGGTGTCGTCGGTCAGTGGCACCGTGTCCCACGGGCCTGAGCCGTCCGAGGCCTTCAGACCGCCGCGGCCGTCCTCCGCGAAGAGCATCACGAGCTGGTCGGGGAAGGACTTCTGGATGGTCTTGGCATGCACCTTCGCCTGGGCCCTGAACTGGCAGGTCCAGCGGCCGACCCAGCCGGCGAGCGCGCTGCGCTGCGGCGCTTCGCAGCTGCGGGTCTGGGCGTTGAGCTCATGGCCTTCGCGGCAGCGGCAGCCGGCGCGCTGGCGGCTGCCATCCCAGTACGCCTCGGCGTTCGCGTAGCGCGAGCAGTCGACGGCGGCCACCTGGGCGCGCGCATCCGGCTCGCAGACCCTGCGTTCGGCGTTGAGCTTGTAGCCGCGCACGCAGCCGCAGCGGGGGCGCTGCTGTTCGGTGTCCCAGTAGGGTTCGGTGTTCGCGAAGGCCGAGCAATCGGTCTGTGCCAGGCGCATTGCACGGTCCACCTCGCAGCCGCCGGTCGGGTCTTCCTTGTAGCCCTCGGCGCAGCCGCAGGCAGCGGCGCCGGCGGAGCCATCCCAGTAGGCACGCGCGTGGGCCCCGGGGCATTGCTTGGCGGCGACGGCCGCGTCGCGGTCGGGTTCGCAGGTTCGGCTCGTGGGGCTCGGCCGCCAGCCGCTCTTGCAGCTGCACACCACGGCGCCCTTCTCGTCGCTCCAGCGCGCTGCCGTGTTCGGGAAGCGCGAGCAATCGGCCTGTGCCACCTGGCTGTCTTTGTCGGGCTCGCAGGCCGTCTGGCCGGCGTTCCAGCGCGAGCCGCTCGGGCAGCGGCACATCGGGCGGTATTCGCGCTCGTTCCACACCGCCTCGCTGCCCGCATAGCTGCACACCTTGGCCGCGACGCGTGCCTGCTTGTCGGCGTTGGACAGGTCGCGCGCCAGGCGATCGGTGCAGGTCGCGAGCTTGTCGCGCGCGGCGCCGCCGAGCTTTTGCGTCGCCAGTTGCGCGATGCTGCGCAGGGTGTCGGCCTGCTGGATGCCGGCGCTGAGATTCGGCAGCGCCGGGTCGAGGCAGGCGGCGGCCTGCACGGCGGCCTGCAGCACACGCGCCTCGGCCGGCGTGCGCGCACCGGGGCGGGCCGCGTCGGCGCGTTGGCGCAGCGCGGCGAGCTGACCGGCGCGCTGCTGCAGATCCGCTTCTTTCCAGGCGGTGGCGACGATGCCGTCGATCAACGGGCGCAGCCGGGCGGTGCCCGCGGCCAGCGTCGCCGGCGGCAGCTGCGCGAATTCGCCGTGCAGCTGCGCCAGGTGTTGCTTGTGGCGCTCGGCTTCCTGCGTGCCCCAGGCCTCGCCGTGCGAACGCATCGCGTCGAGCGCGGCTTGCAGGGCGCCGAAGTCGATCGGCGCCAGCGGGGCGGCAGGCGCGGCGCCCTGCGCGAGCGCCGCCGCTTCGTCGCGGCGCTTGAGCAAGGCGCTGCGGCGCGTGGCCAGGCCATCGACCTGCACGGCCAGCAAGGGCAGGGCAGCGGCGCGCTGGTCCACGCGGGTCTGCAGCCCGGCGGCCTGGCGCAGCTTGTCGGCGGCGCGCTCGGCCATCGTGCGGTCCTTGCAGCTCGTGGCCAGCTGCTGTGCGTCGCCGAGCGTCGCTTCGAGTTCCTTCTCGTCGCCGTCGATGTTGCCCAGCGTGTCGGCCAGCTTCTGGCGCGCCGATTGGGCTTGGGTGCACAGCTCGGGCGCGGCGGCCAGATCAGCCGCCAGCGCCGCCGCCGCCGCGCCCGATCCTGCCGTGCGGGCCGCGGCCTCGCGCTGCGCGACCAGGCCTTGCGCGGTCTTCAGCGCCGCGTCGTGGCGTGCCGCGAGCTCGCCGTGTGCGCTGCGCTCGGTCTCGAGCCGGGCTTTGAGCGCAGCCTCGTCCTGGGCCAGGCGTTGTCTGAAGCGGCCTTCGATGTCGGCCGCATCGAGTCGCGCGACGCAGACCGCGCGCTGCGAGCGCAAGACCACGCCGGCCTCGGCCCAGGTGTCTTCGGCGCGGTCGAGCGAGGCATCGTTGCCGGCGCGCCGCTGCTGGCAGTCCTCGGCCTCGGCCAGCACGCGGGCGATGCGCGGGCCGGGCTCGTCCATGAATTCGAGCAGCGCGCGCAGCGGGGCATCGTTGTGCACGATCGCGCTCCACTGCGGATGCCAGGCGCTGGAAGGCACGGTGGTGATGCCGTCGATGCGCTGGCGCAAGGCCGCGAGGCGCGCCGAGTTCTGCTGCAGCGCTTGCACCAGCGACGGCGGCACCGCCTGCTGCAAGGCCTCGAAGCGCGTGCTCAACGACTGCTTGTCGAACTCGATCGAGTCGTTGATCTGTTCGACGCGATCACGCAGGCGTTCCAGCTCATGACGGTTGCCGCGGGCGCCGAACGCGGCCTCTTCGAGCGCGACGTAGAGGCGCTGCGCTTCGTCGAGCGCTCTCGCCTTATCGCCCGCTGCGGCATCGGCGCGCAACAGGCTCTGGCCGGGCCGGGGCGCTGCGCGGCGCAAGGTGTCCATGCGCTGCGAGGCAGCCTGCAACGCGGCGTCGCCGCGTTGCAGCTCCTGGCGGTCGCGGCAAGAGGCGGTCAGACGCTGGGCCTGGGCCAGCAAAGCGCGCAGCTCGGCGGCCGGATCGGGCGGGGCGGCGCCGTCTTCGCCGAGCGCGCTCCAGCAAGCCTGTGCCGCGGTCTTGATGCCGGGCAGCAATTCATCGAGCCGGGCGCGGCGTTCGCTCAGGCGGATCTTGTCGACGAGTGCGGCCTGCTCGCGGCCGAGGCGCTTCAGGTCGTCGAGCAGCGCCGCCTTGCGCGCGGCGATCGCGCGCAGCCCATCGGCCACCACCGCTTCCTCGGCGGCCAGGCGGCGCGGGAACTCGGCCATGTTGCGGATCTGGTGTTGCGCCAGGGCCTCTTCACGCGCGGTTTGCTCCAGCTCGGCCTGGTGCGCTTGCCAGTATTCGAAGCCGGCGTCGATCACCTGCAGGCCGGCTTCGACGGCGACCACCCCCGTCATCACGGCCGGCAGCACGCTGGCGATCATCGCGCCGTTGGGCAGCGAGACCGTGATCATGTTGATGGTCTTGCCGGTCGCCCACTCGATGCCTTTGCTGAGCGCATAGGTCTGCACCGCACGCACGATGCATTCCCGGGCCTTGGCGCGGCGCGCAGCCGAGGCACCGGTGGTCTCCTCTTGCATGCAGCGCGCAAATTCGAGCATGTTGAGCAGCACGTTCAGCGAGTGGGCGCGCGCGACGTTGTCGGTGACCGTCTGCTGGCCTTGCCTGAGCCGGCGCACCCGGTCGGTCTGCTCGCCCCAGAACTCGCTCGGGCTCTTGGCGCCGGTGACCTTGGGCATGTGCTCCGGGTACTGCTTGTGCAGCGTCTCGTAGCGCGCGGCCATGCGGGTGGCGCGCTCGGCCATGTCGTCGGCGAGCTTGATGAGGCGGTCGCGCTCCGGGCCGGTGCCGGCCTTGCGCAGCTGCGTCATCAGCTCGGCGAACTCGGTGCTGAACTGGGTTTCGGAAGCCCGGTAGGCCTGGGCCGCCAGCTCGCGCAGCCGCAGCTGCAGCTCGGCATGGCTGCTGAAGCCGAGCTCCCTGGGTGAGCGCGAGCGGGTGCGCAAGTCGCTGAGCCAACGGCAGGTGAGCACGTTCTGCTCGCACAGCCCGGCGGCCTTCATGCTGCGCAGCACGTCCTTGCCGGCTGCCACCATGTCGGCCTCGCCCGCGTAGCCGCTGCGGACCGGGTCGAACATCTGCTTGGCGCCCTTGGTCAGGTCCTCGAGATTGGCTTCCATCGCGTGCGGCGTGCCCATGCCGGGAATGGCCGTGGGCGCCAGCTCGTTGTTCAGGCTCTGCCCCATGCCTTGCTCGACGCGGGCTGCATAGCCGTTGGCGCGCGGCACGTTCGCCCCGGGACGCCAGCCCACCACGTCGTACTTGTGGCTGCGGAACGAATAGCGGTCGAACACCTCGAGATCGGGGTCGAGCTTGCGCATGCGCGCGAGAAATTGCTGATAGGCGGCTTCGGTCGGGGCGGTGCCGTCGATGTCGCTGAAGACCCCGCCGCCGCGCACCGGCGGGTTGCCGGTGTGCTTGATGCCCAGCTCATCCATCAGCGGCTGCAGCACGTTGCTGCGCACTTCGGGCTCGATGCGGCGCGCGAGGTGCAGGTAGTCGGTCTGCGTGATCTTGCCGGCTTCACGCAGCTCCCACAGCCGCTGCCGGGCGTCGGCGAGCGACTTGAACTGGTCCAGGTCGAACGGCAGGCCCTGGGCGAGCGTGGGACCGGCGATCATCGCGCACAGCAGCAGAGCGAACAGCGTCCGCCATGCGGCCCGCGCGCCGCCGTGGATGCGTGTCTTGTCGGTCATTGCTGGCTCCCCGTGCGCGGCGCGGCGGCTGCCGCACTGGCGTATCGGCGCCAAGCAAGCGAAGATGAGGCGGCTGGTGCCGGGCGGCGCCAACAAATACCGCGGTACAACCGCGTTTCAATCAACCCGAGGTGACCATGAGCGCTGACAAGCACCGAGCCATTCGCAGGCAGAAGCAGAAGCGGGCGAAGGACAGGAAGAAGAAGGGCCCACAGCCTGCGGCCGCCGCCCCGCGCAGCTCAACCGAAACGGCGGTCGAAACGCCTGGTCAGCGGTAGAACGCTTCGACCTTGCCTTTCAACTTGATCAGCAGCGGCTTTCCTTTTCGATCCAGGGTCCGGCCGGCCGGCACTTTGACCCAGCCCTCGCTGATGCAGTACTCCTCGACGTCGGAGCGCTCGCTGCCGTTCAGCCGAATACCGATCGCGTGTTCGAACACGGCCGCGAGGTGATGCGGGCTGGCCGGATCGACCGACAAGCGGTCCGGCAACGGGGGAGTGGCTTGGCCTTCGTTCATCGTTTGCATCTCCGGGTCAGGGTGGGCTCGGCCCGCGTGCGCGCACCGCATCGATGACGGCGCGCAACCGTTCGCGCTGCTGCGTGTCGAGCGCCGTTCGGCCGAGTGCCGCTGCCAGCAGCTGGGCCGGGGCGGCCGGGGCCGCTGCCGCGGAAGCGCGACCTTCCAGAGCCGCCTTCATCGCTTGCAGCTTCATCTGACGGCGCGCCGCCTCGAAGGCGGGCGGCGAGCTGAGCGCGAACGCAGCCTCCAGCTGCAACAGCAGTTCGTCGGTCGACGCCGTGATGCGCGCTGCGCCGGCGGCTGCCGCGCCCGTGAGCGCCAGGCGCTGCGCGAAGGCCTGTTCCCAGCTGGCCGGCAATGCCGGCAGCGCCGATAAACGCTGCTCGAGCGCGGCCTTGGCCTCGGCCGGATCGGCTTCTTGTTCGAACGCCTCGCACAGCGCCAGCTTGGCCAGCAGTGCATCGCAGGTCGCGTGCCACTGGCGCTGGGCGCTGCCGGCCAGCCACTCGCGCACGCTGTCGCGCGCGGCGCGAAAGCGCGCGTCGAGCGCCGCCGCTTCGCTGCGTGGCGCCGGGCCCGCGCGCTGCCATTGGGCATCGACCTCGGCGAGCGTGCGCTTGAGATCGGCCGGCGGCGTGTCGGCGTTGAGCGCGCTCAGGCGTTCGATCAGCGCCGCGCGTTCGGCGCCATGCGCCTTGAACTGAGCCTCGCGGGCGTTGACCACCGCATCGCGCGCGCTGAAGACCGCGTCGACGTCGGCCTTGAACTCGGCCCACAGCGCATTCTCGGCCGCACGCGCCAACGGCAGCTCGCGGGCATGCTGTTGCCATTCGGCTTGAAGCTGGCGCACCTTGTCGACCAGCTCGCGGCCCTGCGCGCCGCTGCCCGCCTCGGCGGCCAGCGCTTTGGCGCGGACGATGAGCTGCTCGCGCACCAGCTGGGCGCCGCGCCGCACGTCGTTCAGCGGCACCTCGAGGCGCGCAATGGCGGCGCCCATGCGCTGCATCAGGGTCTCGCGTTCCTTGTGCGGCACGGTGTGTTCGACCGGCCCGAGCTTGCGCCACTCGGTGTGGAAGTGGGCGAGCGCCGCGGCGATCGCCTTCCAGTCGGGCACCGCATCGGCGTCGTTCGCGTCGGCCAGCGCCACCGCGTTCAATGCATCGACGAGGCCGTTGCGCGCCTCCAGATTCTGACGTCGCGCCGCACGCTGCACGTCGAGGTGTGCGGCCACCGGCTGGTACGCAGTCTTCAGCGCCGCATCGAAGCGCTGCCACAGCGCCCGGCTGGTCGCGCCGCCCAGGCGATCGAGCTCCTTCCAGCGTGCGCGCAGATCGTCGATGACGTCGGCCTGCTGCTTGATCGACAGCTTGACGATGCGCGCATTGGCGTCGCCGGAGGTCGCCGCCGCCAGGGCCTCGGCCTGCAGCACCAGCTCGTCGCGCGCCAGCCCGCCGCCCCAGTGCTGCCAGCCCTTCAGCCGCGCGTACTCGGCCTGCAGCGCATCGATGCGCGGGCGCAGCGCGCCGGCCGACGCGCCGCCGTGCAGCAGCTCGTCGACCTCGACCAGGTGCTTGTTGGTGTCTGCCAGCTGGCCGGCAGCGAGCGCGGCCTCGGCCTGTTCGAGTGCCGCGGCCAGCGCCCCGGTGCGTTCGACGCGCAGCCCACGCTCGCGCTCGACGGCCCGCTCGCGCCGCGCGCTGCGGCGGGCTTGCTGCGCCTCGTCCCGGGCTTGTTGCCATTGCGCGAAGCGATGGTTCAGCGCATCGGCGAGCGTCGCATCGGCCAGTGGTGCGAGCTGCTGCCAGCGTGCCGCGGCGTCGGATGGCGCCGGCGCGGCTTGCTGCAACGCGTCGAGAACACCCAGCCGCTCTTCGAGCGCGGCGACGTTCTGCAATGCGCTGTGCAACGAATCGCGCAGCGCGGCGACGCTGTCGCCCTCGGGTGGCGCGGCCTCGACGACAGCGCGCGCCGCGGCGCCGGCGGCATCGAGCGGGCTGCGCTCCGGCGTGCCGGCGGCCGCGGCGGCGCAAGCGGCCTGAAGATGGGCGAGTGCAGCGCGGGCGTCGGCGGTCCAGCGTTCGAGCCTCAGCCGCTGATCGCCGCGCTCGCGCGTGAGCGCGGCCAGCTGCGCCATCAGGGCCGTGAACTCGGCGCGGCGCGGCTCGTCGAGTAGTGCAGGGTCGAGTGCCTGCCAGGCGCGGTCGAGATCGACGAGGCGATTGACCGCGATCAAGGGCTCGCCGACGAGCGCCTTCGCGGCATCGATCAGGCGCAGCGCCTGCTCGTCGGTTTCGTGCCGGCCGACCTGCAGCAGCAGCCGCTGCTTGGCCACGCGGTGGACACGCCGGTCATGGTCGCGGTACTCGCGCTCGGCGAGCTTCAACGCGCCAATGCCCGCGAGCGCGCCGATGGCCGCCACCTTCACGTCCACCGGCGCAGCGTCGCGCGCCAGGGCGAGCAGGGCATCGTCGTCGCCGAGCGCGGCTTGCAGCCTCAGCTGCCAGGCGGTGGCTTCAGGCGCCGTCGGCATGGCCGGTGCGCCCGGGTTGGCCGCGTCTGCCGGCTGATCGGCCACGGGTGCTTCATTCTTCTTGAACATCCAGTCGAGCATGGTGGGTTGGCGGGCGGAATGGTTCGGGGAAAGTGCGCATTGTCGGACGCGCCGGCCGCGTATGCGCAGCCGGGCTGCTCACATCCGTTTTCTCTTCCTCAATCGTTGTAAGGTCGTGACGGCCCTTGCGTGTCCGATTTCGGCGCGCGTGCCGCTCAACGGGAGTCGATCGTGTCCAGCGAAACTCGGGAACTGATTGCCCGCACCTACCAGGGGTCGCGCCGCGAATTGCGCTCTTACCTGACCCGCATCGTGCTGCGGCCCGATGTGGCCGAGGAATTGGTGCAGCAAGCCGCCGTGAAGCTGCTCGAGGCGGAGCATGCCGAAGGCGCGACGCCCAGCGATGCCGACGGCATGCGTGCCTGGCTTTTTCGCGTCGGCACCAACCTGGCGCTGGACCACCTGCGCCGTCACAGCACCTGGCGCGAGAACATCATGCTCGAGGCACGCGAAGTGGCCGACCGCAGCGAGACGTTCATTGCCGAGTCGGCCCTGTTGCGCGGGTCGGCCGAGACCAGCGCGATCGCGCGCGAGCACCTCAGCGTCTGTCTCGCCTGCACGCTGCGCAACCTGCCCCCGCAGCAGGCCGCCGCGCTGTTGCTGGCCGAGATCTATGGCTTCACCGTCGACGAAGCCGCGCAGATTCTCGACGCAACCCATGCCCAGACCAAGAACTGGATCCAGGCGGCGCGCGCTTATCTGCGCGACAAGTACGACACGACCTGTGCGCTGATCACCAAGCAGGGCGTGTGCCACCAATGTGTCGAGCTCAACGTGTTCTTCCACGGCCGCAAGGAGGATCCGCTGGAAGGAACGGCACGCGACATCGACGCCCGGCTCGCGATCGTGCGCGAACGGCGCGAAACGACGCTCGGCCCTTGGCATCAGCTGATGATGCGGCTGGTCGACGATGTGCTGAAAGGCTAGATTCCTCTTTACCACCACGAAGGAGAAACCGAATGAACGCAAACCTGAAGAAGTTCGTCTTTGCCTACTATGGAGAGCCGAGCTTCACGCGTGCCGAAGACGGTCAGAAGCACATGGCGGAATGGGGGAAGTGGGTCAAGACCCTGGGCGCGGCGATGACGGACCCGGGGGTTCCGCTGAAGCCCGCGCAGTCCGTCAGTTCCAAGGGTGTCCAGCAGGGCGGCGGGCCGAACCGCCTGACGGGTTACTCGGTCGTTCAGGCCAAGAGCATCGACGAAGCGATCGAGATGGCGAAGTCTTCTCCGCACCTGCACTTCGGCACGATCGACGTGGCCGAAGTCATGGAGATGTCGATGAAGGGATGAGGGACTCAGTCCGCGAGCGCGTGCCCGATGATCTCGCGCACGTCGCTCGACAGATCGGCCTTGGCCGCGACGCGGTTGAGCGCCTCGCGCGCGGCCGAGCGGTACGGGTCGGCGAGCTTGCGCCAGCGGTCCATCGCGCGTGCCAGGCGCGATGCGAGCTGCGGG
>Ga0066699_10000704_pt1 | contig 10412 bp, 4 predicted proteins | sample GraSoiAngelo_148_FD_66455 | JGI IMG/M metagenome (GOLD analysis project Ga0066699, IMG submission 66455) | Grasslands soil microbial communities from the Angelo Coastal Reserve, California, USA - 14_1009_09_20cm | ecosystem: Environmental > Terrestrial > Soil > Grasslands | place: USA... | reverse complement strand
ACCACGGTGGCCTTCTTCGGGCTGCACGTCAACGACAACGGGACCATCGCCGGCGATTCGGGCTGGTCGGTGTGGAACTCCTCGCAGCTGACCGGACTGCTGGGGGCAGCCCACCCCCACGGCACGAAGGTGGTGCTCACGATCATCCTGCAGGACTTCGCCGGCGGGACTCCACACATGTGCGCAGGCCTCGCCAACCGGGCGACCACCGTCACCGCGACTGTCGCCCAGGTCAAAGCCAAGGGAGTGGACGGGGTCAACATCGACTACGAAGGGTTGAACGGGACCTGCTCCAACGGCCAGTCTGCCCGCTCGATGATGACCGACTTTGCCCACCGCCTACGGACGGCCCTTCCCGCCGGCTCTCTGCTCTCGGTCGACACCTATGCCAGCTCTGCGGCGGACTCGCTCGGCTTCTTCGACGTCCGCGGCCTGAACCCCTCCGTCGACGCCTTCTTCGTAATGGCATACGACCTCGAGTATTCGAACTGGGCGCACAAACCGCCGGGCTGCGTACGGTTCTGTCTCGGGCCGACCGCGCCGCTGGCGGGCTACTACTACAACGATTCCGTCACGGCATCGCAGTACACCGCCGCGGTGCCGAGCTCAAAAGTCATCCTCGGCGTGCCCTACTACGGCCGCAAGGCTTGCGTGGGCTCGCCTGCCCAGAACCAGTACCCGAACGGTTCGATCGCCGCCGACGGTTATCTCGACGCATCCCAGGAATATCAGTCCAACCTGGTCAAGCCTGGGAGCTATCAGATGCACCGCGATCCGAACGACGCCGCCGGTGGCGAGCGTTGGGACGCCTGGTACAACACCTCGCTCAACTGCACCCGTGAGCTGTATTGGGACGACACCTATTCCCTCAGCAAGAAGTACAACCTGGTGAATCAGAGGAACCTTCGCGGTGTCGGAATCTGGACCCTCAACTACGGAGGCGGGGATCCCTGGGTTTGGGCGACGCTCAACACCTATTTCTCCTGCCCGGCCACCATCACCGCACCGGCAAGCTCCTCGACCGTGCAGTTCAGCGTCGGTATGTCGTCCGGCACCTGCAACGCTGCGTCCTTCGACGTGCAGCAGTACGACCAGACCCTCAAGCAGGGCTGGTTCCAGGTCCGCAATGTGGCCGCGAAGTCAGGAACGGCGGCGACCACTCTCGCGGGCTTCCCCGGCCACACCTATCAGATCCGCGTCCGCGCTCATTCGACCGGCGGCATCGTCGGTGAGTGGGCATACGCGACGGTGGCGATCACGGCCGGCGCCACGTTCTCGGGCGCCTTCAAGGGGTTGTTCACGGCCGACGCTTACGGCGGCCTGAGCCCCGATGCCAGCCCGCCACTGGGCGTGAGCGCGCAATGGCCGGGATGGAAGATCTCCCGCGGCGGCCACGCGCTCGCAGGCTCGATTCCAGTGTCAGGTGCGACCCTGGATGGCTTCGGAGGGCTGCACCCGTACGGCGCCTCGATCACGATCTCGGGCGGCCCGTACTGGAAGAACTGGGACATCGCCCGTGACTTCGCCTTTCTCCCGGACGCGAGCGGCGGTTACGTCCTTGACGGTTATGGTGGCCTGCACGCCTTCTCGGTCAACGGCAAGCCGAAGCCACCCGCCGCCGCCACCGACAGCTACTCGCCAGGTCGAGACATCGCGCGCAAGGTCGTCGTGTTCAGCGACGGGACCGGTGGCTACGTGCTCGATGTGTATGGCGGTCTCCATCCCTTCGGAATCGGTCACCCTCGTCCAGCGGCTGCCCAGCTGTCCGCCTACTGGAAAGGCCGGGATATGGCACGGGACGTGGTGCTGGTCCCAACCACGCATTCCGGGTACGTGCTGGACGGATTCGGGGGCCTACACCCCTTCACGACGTCAGGCCACGCGATGCCTCCGACCCTGAAGACGACCGCCTACTGGGGCGGCTGGGACATCGCGCGGGCGGCGTGGATGATTCCATCCTCCAGCCTCGCAGCCGCGGGTGGATACGTCCTGGACGGCTACGGAGGCCTGCACGCGTTCGGCAACGCCCCCACGCCGCCCAGCTCCGCTTACTGGGCAGGAAAGGATATCGCCCGCAGCCTCGCCGGGTTCTGAGGTCGTCGAGCCGCTAGTAGCCGGCTAGATTCCTCGCGATGTCATGGCCCGGAAAGTAGGCCGAGTTCGACAGCGCAGCTGCGTTCCCAAATTGGTGGACACCTCCGTAGCCGTCCAGCAGGTAACCTCCGCCGGCGCTCAGGCTCGAGCCCGGCAAGAGCCATAGGCCTCGCGCTATGTCCCATCCACCCCAGTAGGCGGACGAGGTCAGCTTCGGCGCCCCTGAGAACGGATGCAGGCCGCCGTAACCGTCAAGCACGTAGCCGGCGTGGGTGCCCGGGATCAAGACCACGTCGCGGGCGATCTGCCAGCCCGACCAATAAGGCGCCCCCGTGGGCACCGCCGGACGCGGACCGCCGATGCCGAATGGGTGGAGGCCGCCGAACGCATCCATCACGAAGCCTCCTGTCCCGTCGCTGAATATGACGACCTTTCGGGCCACGTCAAGGCCGCCCCAGTAGGAGGCTCCGGTCACCGCGGGCGGAAGCGCGTTCCCGTTGATCGCGAACGGATGCAGCCCGCCAAAAGCATCCAGCACGTAACCGCCGGTGCCGCCCGGAAGGAACGCGAAGTCTCGCGCGATGCTCCAGCCTTTCCAGTACGGCGCCCCACTGATCGAGAACGGGGCTCCATACGTGTGAAGGCCGCCGTAAGCGTCAAGAACCGCACCTGACTGAGGGAACGAACCCGGCAAAGCGCGACCCGCCTTTGCGATGGCCCAGCCGCCCCAGTACGCGCTGGTTGCCAGCGGTGCGCTGGCGTCAGCGGAGACGCCCCCGTACGCGTCGATCGTGTAGATGCCCTTGAACGGGCGCGAGAAGGTCGCGGTCGAAGCCACCGACGTGGTGGCCGAGGACGTCCAGCTGCCTGTCGCACCGCCTGACGTCGCGCGTGTCTTCAAGAGGTAGGTGGTGCCCGGATACCCATGGAGGCTGGCGGTGCCCGTCCACACCCCGTTTGAGGTGGTCGCGGGGACGTCGGTGCCTGAGAACCAGCCCTGATTGAGCGTTTGGTTGAACTGTCCGATATGGAAGACGGAGGCGGCGCAGGTGTCTGAGACAGCGGCTGTGAAGTCCGCCGTCGACTGCGACTGCAAGGTGGTGATGGTGAGCGTGCAGCTGGGTGCGGACGCGCTGAAGAGGTCGTTGAGAGTGGCAGCGCCCGCATCAGTGGAGTTCAACGTTGCGAGTCCGAGCGAAGACTCGATCGTGTGCAGGAGGCCGTAATGGTTGTAGGCGACTGCCGACGCGTGGTTCGGCTGCACGCCGTTCCCGAGGAGGAGCAGCGGCACCTGGTTCGAAGCGGACCCGTCGTCCTCATCCCACGTGATCGCCAACAGTGACTTCTGGGTCTTGAAGGCGGCAGAGTTCAGGATCGCTGGCACCTGCTGCTCGAGCCAAACATCGCCCTGCGCCACCGAGCAGTCGTGCATGTCGTTGCACATGTTCGGTGTGATCCAGCCGAAGCTCGGAGTCGTCGATGCCGACTTGAGATCCGTCCCTAGCTGGGTGTAAGGCACGACGTGCGACTGGCATCGCGAGGTATTGGTGCGGATGTTGTTGAAGTAAATGAACGGATCGTGCTTCTGCACGTAGGGGTAGCTGTCGCCGACAAAGCACGTCGACGGCATCGACTCCATGTAACCCTTCCAGCTCTTGCCTGCCGACTCCACGCGGTCGCCGAGGTTGCTGGCGTTGACCCAGCATGTCGTGCAGTCGGACGTGATGTTGAAAGTGCTGGCGCCGCTCAGGGCGAGGTAGTTGGGAAGGCTCGGGTGGGAGACGGCGACGTAATTGGTGGCCAGGGCACTCTGCCCGAGCAGGCCGTTGATGTAGGGCGCTGCGCCGCTGCCGATGATCTCTCCGTAGGAGTGGTTCTCCATCACGATCACGAAGACGTGGTCGAGGGTGGGTATCGCTGGCGTCGCCGCCACGTTCAGGGGAGCAAAACCGAAGGCTGTGAACGCCAGAGCGACAGCTGAGCAGGCGGTCAGGAATCGAGTCATGGCGCGGGATCCTGACAGGCTGTGCCGCCAAATCGCCCCCCGGGAGGTTAAGAAGGGCTAATGACCCTGCTTTGGGTTCGAATCGCCTGAATTTGAGGCTCCCACGGGCAAGTTCAGATGTAAAAACTGATTAAGCCTGTTGCCATGTCAACGCCCTGGCGCTTACTTGCCTTGACCGCGGCCACCAGGGTAAGGTGCCCCTGACCCGTGGGCCCGAGACTTCTCCTACGTCCCCTGATCGGAATCGGGATGCTGGCGGCGCTGAGCGCCACCTTCGTAGCCCCCGCCGCCGCCGAAGCGGCGCGGGCCGTCCCCTCGCAACCTGCGGCCCTTGCGCACAGGCCCCAAGACCCGCTGCAAGGTCCGCTGACGCTGGAGGAGGGCCAGCACAGCCATGACGCCCTCCACCTGACACCGGCCAGGACGGTGAGCGTGATTCCCCGGCAAATGTCTCCGGACATGAGCCGGACCGCAAGCGACCCGCTCGCGCCGGCTGCCTACAACCACGCAGGCCTCCAAAAGGAGGTGTTCGGGTTCGCGCCCTACTGGACGCTCTGGCAGGAGAGCAGCTTTGATTACAACGTTCTCAGCACGATCGCTTACTTTGGCCTACCCCTGAGCTGGGATGGCAACTGGGAAACCAACAGCGGAGGCTGGCAGGCCTTCAACAGCCAGAACCTCACCGACATGATCAATCGCGCGCATGCCGCCGGTGACAAAGTGCTGCTGTCAGTCGAAGGCACCGGGCAGAACGCGCTGTGGGACGACCTCACGTACGAGCCGAGCAAGCAGCTCGCGCTGACCAACATCGTCAACGCCATCGGCTACCGCGGGGTCGACGGGGTGATGATCGACTTCGAGGGCTACACGAGCTCTGCCTATCCCGGCATGCAGGCCGGACTTACCGACTTCATGACGCGGCTCTCGACTCAAGTCCACGCCAAGTGGCCGCAGGATCTCGTCACGATCGCAACCTACTCCGGTTCGGCAAGCTGGGATTTCGGCCTCATGAAGATCGACGCGCTCGCCCCGGTTGTCGACGCCATGTTCGTGATGGCCTACGACATGTCCTTCAGCAACATGCCCGGTCAGGCCGGCCCCACCGCGCCATACACCGGTTGGACGTACAACGACAGCCTCTCCGTGAGCCAGTATCTGACCAAGGCACCTGCGTCCAAGATCATCCTCGGGGTGCCGTGGTACGGGTACAAGTTCACGACCTCGAGCAACGCGCGCTACGCGCCGGAGAGCAGCTCAGTCGCGGAGTCCTATTCCAAGATGCGTGACTACTTGAACTGCGCCCACCCGACAACCTACTGGGACGCCACCGCTCGGGAGCCGTGGGGCTTCTGGAAAAGCCCCAGCTCGGGCGACCCGTGCGGTGACAACCTCGGCAAGTGGCAGCAGATCTATTGGGATGACACGGGCGCCCTCGCCAACAAATACGCGCTCGTCAACTCCAGCGGAATCCGCGGTATGGGCATCTGGGCGCTCGGCTACGACGGCGGCGCACCCGAGCTGTGGGGTGAGCTGAGCACGTACTTCTCTTGCCCGACCTCGATCAACGTGGCGGGCACTCAGACTGCGACCGAATTCAAGGTTCAGCTGACCGCCGGCTCGTGCGGCGTGAAGACGTTCGACGTGCAGCAGTACGACAGCACGCTCAGCAGCGGCTGGTACTCCTTGAGGCCGAGCTCGCCATCCAACGGTTCGGCTGAAGTCGTCGTTGAGGGTTTCCCCGGATCGACCTATCAACTCCGGGCGAGATCGCATTCCACCGCCGGCGTCACCAGCTCGTGGGCTGAGCTGACGGTCAGCGTCGATTCGGCCGCCACCTGGTCTCATCCCTTCCACGGTCTGTACACCGTGGACGACTTCGGCGGTGTGCACTCGGATGACAGCCCACCCCTGTCAGGCAGCGCCTACTGGGCCGGCAAGAAGCTGGTTCGGCAGGCACGAGCGCTTCCCGGCAGCGCGAACGCCGGCCTCGTCCTGGACGCATACGGAACGCTTCACTCCTACGGCGCGCCGATCGCGGTCACGGGCGCTCCTTACTGGAAAGGGTGGGACATCGCACGCGACTTCGCGTTCCTTCCTGACGGCACCGGCGGCTACGTGCTCGACGGGTTCGGAGGACTGACACCTTTCGGCGTCAACGGGCATGCCGCCCCGCCGCGGACGACCGGAGGCGCCTACTGGGCGAACTGGGATATCGCGCGGCGGGTGGTGATCTTCAGCGATGGCACCGGCGGTTACGTGATGGATGCGTATGGAGGCCTGCACGGCTTCGGGATCGGCGGTCCAGCCCCTGCGGCGGCAACCGGCGGCGGCTACTGGGCCGGTAAGCCGATCGCGCGTGATCTGGTCCTCATTCCCGGCACGCACGCGGGCTACGTGATGGAGGCGTACGGCGGGCTGTACGCGTTCAATGGCGCCGCCGCCATAACCGGCTCTCCGCACTGGCCGGGCTGGGACATAGCTCGCAGCGTCTGGCTGCTTTCCTCCTCGACGCTCAGCGCTCCATCCGGGTACGTGCTCGACGGTTGGGGTGGAATTCATCCGTTCGGCGGCGCACCGGCCATCAACAGATCGAACTATTGGCCGCACTGGGATATCGCCCACAACCTCAGCGGCAGCTAGTCCCTCTCCCCCGTCGGCCGGCCTCGTCCAGCTAACCTCCCATTAGTGGTCAATCATCTGGTCGCCCCGCATGGCGGCAGGCTCGTCGACCTGATGGTCGACGCGAAGCGTGCTGCCGAGCTGAAGGCTGAGTCGGTCGGATGGCCTTCGTGGGACCTCACGCCGCGCCAGCTGTGCGACCTCGAGCTGCTCATGAACGGTGCCTTCTCACCTCTGCGCACATTCATGGGCCGCGCGGACTACGAGTCGGTTCGTGACCGCATGCGGCTCGCGGACGGAACGCTGTGGCCGATACCCGTGACTCTGGACGTTTCGGAAGAGTTCGCGACCAAGCTGGCGCCAGGCGACCGACTGAGCCTTCGTGACGCCGAGGGCGTGATGCTTGCGGTGCTCGAAGTGACCGAGGTGTGGAAGCCGGACCGCGAGGCGGAGGCCGCGGCGGTGCTGGGTATCACCGATCCTCAGCACCCCGGCGTCGATCATCTCCTCAACAGGTCGCACCCCTATTACGTATCTGGACGGCTGGAGGGCCTGCAGGGCCCCGCGCATTACGACTACCGCGACCTGCGCCACACGCCAGCTCAGCTCCGGAGTCAGTTCTCAACGCTCGGCTGGCGGCGCGTGGTCGCGTTTCAGACGCGCAATCCGCTCCATCGCGCGCATCTGGAGCTCACCCTGCGCGCAGCCAAGGAGGTCGAGGCAAGTCTTTTGATCCACCCGGTCGTTGGCCTGACCAAGCCCGGCGACGTGGACCACTACACGCGGGTGCGCTGCTACCAGAGCATCATGCCCAGCTACCCCCACGGCACCGCAATGCTGTCGCTGCTGCCACTGGCGATGCGGATGGGTGGGCCACGTGAGGCGGTGTGGCACGGGATCATCCGCAAGAATCACGGCGTGACGCACTTCATCGTCGGTCGCGACCATGCAGGGCCAGGTAGCGATGGCAGCGGCAAGGCCTTCTATGGGCCATACGATGCCCAGGAGCTGTTCCGCCAGTTTGAAGCCGAGCTGGGAGTCACGATGGTCCCTTTTCGGCAGATGGTCTATGTCGAAAACCAGGACGAGTACATGCCCGAGGACGAGGTACCCGCCGGCGCCCGCGTGCTCTCGATCTCGGGGACGGAGCAGCGCCGGCGTCTCAACGAGGGCAGGGAGCTACCGGCGTGGTTTACGCCGCCGGCGGTCGCAGAAGAGCTGCGCAGGTCGTATCCGCCGCGTTCAAGGCAGGGCGTCACCATCTTCTTCACCGGTCTTTCCGGCTCCGGAAAGTCGACGATCGCAAGCGTGCTGCTGGTGAAGCTGATGGAGATCGGTGGTCGTCCGGTGACGTTGCTCGATGGCGATCTCGTGCGCAAGCATCTTTCGTCCGAGCTCGGCTTCAGCCGCGCCGACCGTGACCTGAACATTCTGCGCATCGGCTTCGTGGCCTCGGAGATCACCAAGAACGGCGGCGTCGCGGTCTGCGCGCCAATCGCTCCTTACGACGCCACCCGGCGAGAGGTGCGCAGGATGGTCGAGGGCGGCGGCGGATTCATCCTGGTGCACGTCGCGACACCGCTGGAGGTATGCGAGTCGCGCGACCGCAAAGGCCTCTACGCGAAAGCGCGTGCGGGTCTGGTCAAAGAGTTCACCGGCATCTCCGATCCGTATGAAGAGCCTGCTGATGCCGACCTGGTGATCGACACCACCTCGATCACACCCGCGGAGGCGGCGCAGGACGTGATCCTGCACCTGGAGCGCGAGGGCTACATAGGGCCCAGCTGAGGCAGGACAGTCAGGAGCTGTCCCAAGCGAGAAGCGCCACGATCTGCGCCGCCCGAGAGAGGCTCTGGTCGGGCCTCACCAACAGCATGTGGGTGAAGCGAAGGTCGACATCGAACCCGAGTCCCTTTGCATTCGCGATCTCCACGCGGGACGGCTCGAACACAGCGCCCCAGGCTTCGCCCTGATCGCCGGTCAGCTGACTCAGCCGGCTCCCACCGGGGGCGGCGGCGTCGGCGACCATGACGGCAGACCCGGTCTCGCGCAAATAGTGGCCGAGCCCGGTGGCGATGAACGCCGAGTGTTGGCCGAGCCCGATGACTATCGAGTTCGGAGGGCTCAGTGCCGTGACGTAGGCGGCCATGCCGCGGTAGTCATCCTTGGGACGAGTCAACGCATCCGCCAGGGCCGGGACCGTTTGGACCGCGAGCAAGCCACCGATGATCACCGCCGCGGGGGCGGCAAGGCTGGTGGTGCGAAACGCCCTAAGGCGGCCGGCGCCCATCTCCACCAGGTGCCCGACCTCGACAGCCCCCACTGCGCACAGCAAGGCCATGGCGGGCACGAGAAAGCTCAGGTAGCGCGGATCGAGATACAACGTCGAGCCCCGCAGCCTGGCCGCGAGCGCGAGCAGTGGAAGGCACAGCCACGCGATCAGGAGCCGATTGCCGTCTGCCTTCGGCGGCGTTCGAATCGCGCGGGCCACGGCGGCGATCAATCCGAGGGCCATGAAAACCACCAGGAGGGCGCTGAAGCCAAGACGGTCCAGCAGCGCCAGCGCCTGGCTCAGCGTGACCTGTCCGTCCGGTCCGTACCTGGCGAAGCCCTTGCTGCCGCTTCTCAGAAACGCCGACAGGGCATGCAGCCACGGTGAGTACGCGAGCAGGATCAACGCCAGCGACGCGAGGCCGCGAGTCGCGACCTGCACGAGAGCCTTGCGGTCTCGCCGTCCGGCCATGAGGCTCAGCGCCAGGTAGGCATAGGCGGCAGCGGTGGCGGCAAGGGCCATGTAGTGCGTGTACAGATTCAAGATCGACACCAGCGTCAGAGCGCCCCAGTCGAATAGCTTGCGGTCGCGACCGACTCGATACGCGAACGCCATCTGCAGCGTCGTCAGCAACATCAGCAGCGCGTAAGAACGCGCCTCCTGCGAGTACCACTCCGCGAAAGGGTTGACGGCCATCACGAGCGACGAGACGAAGGCGACGCGCGCACCGAACGCCTGCTTGGCGAACCAGATGACAGCTGCGATGGTGAGAACTCCCGCCACCGCTGCCGGCAGGCGAAGTGCTAGCTCGCTGTCGCCGAAGCCACGCAGCATCCACGTCATGGCGGGGAAAGCAGGCATCTGGTCGATGTCTGCCTTCACCCATACGACCAGCGCGCCCAGCGATTGGAGTCGCGTCGCCTCCGAGCCGATGATCTCGTCGAGCCATAAGCTCTTCGCACCGAGGTCATGGAAGCGGAGGGTGGCGGCGAACGCCACGATCGCCCCTGCCCAGATCCACAGGAATCCACGATCAAGTCTTTTCGGCCAGGAGCTGACTGCGAGAGCGGAAGCGCTGGGGGCGGCGGCGACCTCCGCGGTCGCGGTTTCGGGGGTGACGATCAACGCCCGGGGATTCTAACCCAGGACGATTTCCTAGCTGGTCTGGATGTCGACCACGAGGCGGTTCGGGTTGGTGAGGAAGAAAGCCCTGTAGCACGCGGGCGCGGACAGGCCCAGGCCCCACTGCACGACGCCCTCGAAGTCCCCCATCTGTCGCGCTTCGAGCAGACCGGTGTAGCCGGTCTTGAAGTCGTAGGTGCCCGAGTAGTTGGTGTGCTCGTCGGCCCCATGGATCACGACCAGGAGCCCATTCGATCCAAGCAGCTGAACGGTGTCGCCTTTCGGATCCTGGGTGAACCT
>Ga0066699_10000702_pt1 | contig 10415 bp, 12 predicted proteins | sample GraSoiAngelo_148_FD_66455 | JGI IMG/M metagenome (GOLD analysis project Ga0066699, IMG submission 66455) | Grasslands soil microbial communities from the Angelo Coastal Reserve, California, USA - 14_1009_09_20cm | ecosystem: Environmental > Terrestrial > Soil > Grasslands | place: USA... | reverse complement strand
TACGCGATCTCGATGCGCTCCTCGAACTCGTGTGCCGAGATCCGACCGGAGGCGAAGCTGTCGCGCAGCTTGTCGACCGCGCGCTCCCGCTCGTCGTCAGATGCCCGGATCTGGCTTCGCGCGAGAAACCTCGCGAGATCTCCCGCCATTGGCGGGATTATGCCCTTCTGCGCCAGCTCCGCGCGCCTACCAGCGCTCGTCTTCGCCGAACATCGGCCCGATCTGAGCGGCCACCGCGAAGTCGCCCTCGATCTCGAGCTTGCCCTCCATCATCGCCCGCGCCGGATCGAGCTCCCGCGCGAGCACCCGGGCGAAGACCGGCACGCTCATGCGCATCTTCACGCTGGCGTCGTCCGCGGGGCCCTTGGATGCCACCGCTCGGCCGTCGACGATGGCCACGTGCCACATGCGAGTTCCCCGTGGCCCCTGGAGCTCCCACTGGATCGATCCCTTGAAGCCGCGGCTCTTCTCCGGGATGAACGCGCGCTCCATCCCGCCGAAGGCCATCTTCAGCGCCGCCGTGGTGCCGAAGAGCCGCTCAAGCTGCTCGTCGCTGCGCCTGCGCACGAACGCGGCGAACGCGCCCTCGGCCAGCGTGTTTAGGCGCCGCCCGAGCGAGGCGCCGTCACCGCGCGGCGCCTTCGGCGGGGCGCTGCGCAGGTCGTAGGCGGGCGTCGGCTCGTCCTGAGGCGAGACCACGTAGGGCATCGCGGTGCGAGGCGGCTTGCGCCGCCCCACCGCACGAGCGCAGGCCGCGGCGAGGCGCTCGCGCTTCTCGGCATCGACCTGGTCGGCTCGCTCGGCGAAGCTCGGCATCACCCGCTCGGCGAAGAGCTCGAGCGACTCGCAGACGTGCTCGTGCTTCGTGTGCCCGGTCTGCAGGGCGAAGATGACCTGATCCACCCCGGAGCGTTCGAACCGCTCCACCAGCTCGGCCACCTGCTCCGGAGTCCCTATGGCGCCGCGCAGAGATCCAAACCCCTGCTCGAGGAGCTTCACGCCCAGCGGCTCCTTGTCCGGATTCACGATCTCGCGCGCGAACCCCTTCTTCGCCCGGTCGCGCTGGAACTCCGCCCACACGTCGGTGCGGCCCGGCTCGTGCTCGCCGAAGACGTAGTAGTGCGCGAGCGAGTAGCCGAAGAAGTGCGCGCCGTCGATCCCCCGCTCGATGGCCTCCGCCTCGTCGTCGTGGATCATCATCGGCAGGACGACCGCGAAGTTGGGGTTCACGCTGAAGCCCGCGGGCACGCACTCCTCCGACTCGAGGATCGCGTAGTACTCGTCGACCCATTCCCTCGCGTCCTCGGGCTCGATGAACGAGAACGAGAGGGCGCCGAGGCCCTTGCGCGCGGCGAGCAGGATCGTGTCGCGCCGGCTGCATGCCACCCACAGCGGCGGGTGCGGCTTCTGCTTCGACTTCGGCATCACGTTACGCGGCGGCATCTGGATATGCCGGCCTTCGACCCCGGCGAATGGCTCCTCCACGAACATGCGCGCGACCGCGTCCAGCGCCTCCTCCCACTGCTCGCGCTTCTGGTCGCGCACGACGCCGAAGCCGCCGAGCTCGGCCTGGGAGCTCGCCTCGCCCGTGCCCAGGTCCACCCGCCCGCCGGACACGAGGTCCAGCGTGGCCGCGCGCTCGACCACGCGCGCGGGATGGTTGAACGCCGGCGGCAGCTGCACGATCCCGTGCCCGAGCCGGATCCGCTTGGTCCTCTGGCTCGCGGCGCCCAGGAAGACCTCGGGCGCGCTCGAGTGCGAGTACTCCTCGAGGAAGTGGTGCTCGACCTCCCAGACGTAGTCGAAGCCAAGCCGATCCGCCAGCTCCACCTGGTCGAGCGCGTCGCCCAGCAGGCGTTCGGTGGACCCGTCCTCCCAGGGACGCGGCTGCTGGTGCTCGTAGAAGATCCCGAACCGCATCTACTGGGCGGAGGCTAGCTCCGCTCCTGATTGAGCAGCGTTCGCGGGGCGCCGCTCGCGCAGGACCGCTCGCATCAGCTTGCGGTTGCGGAGGTGCTCCGTGCCGTCGACCAGGAGGATCGATCGAAGGCCCAGCACCGGGGCCATCGTCTGGCGACTGTCGAAGACGCGTGCCAGCTCGGGCCCACCCGTGAACACCGCCTTGATCGCGGCGGGGTCGCTCACGAACACCACGTTCGCCGTCTGGCCCGGCCCGCCGAAGCCCGGCAGGCGCGCCGTGAACGGATCGCCGCAGCGCTTCGCGCAGCGCTCCATGAAGGCCGCCGGCGCGAACGTCCACTCGAGCGACTGCACGAACGCGGGCTCCCGTGGTCCGGGTGGAAGGCTCACACCCCGAATGATCGCCGTTATCGAACCGGAGCGGCCCAAGGACGACTCCGGGCCCCCCAGAGTGGGAGGCCCGGAGCTCTCAGATCGCGGTGGTCGCCGGTCCCGAGCTACTCGGAGACGTGGACGGCCTTCCACTCGACGCTGCCGCTGCTGCAGGTCCCGTGACCGCTGACGGCGATCGTGCGACGCAGCCGGCCCGACGCCCGGTTGTCCACGATGCGGCCCTTGAAGACGTCCTCGCCTCCGGGGTTGCTCGCGGATCCGTTGAAGTGGCCGTCGAACCCGATCGGGATCGAGCCGCCGTGCTTCGAGACGGTGCTGAAGTGCGTCCCATCGGGACAGGTCACCCTGACCTCGAAGCGGATGTGCGATATGCGGGTATCGGTGGCGATGAACGTGACCTTCGCCCGCCGGTAGTGGCCCTCACCCTGGGCGTTCTTGGTGAAGAACTTCCCCTCGGTGTGACCGCGGTACTTCCCGTCGACGTGCTGGTCGGCCACTGCGGCGCCGGCCGTCAGGGCCGAGATGACAAGCGCGAGTACTCCGATGCGGCTGAGCTTCATGAAACGAGTCCCTCCCGTTGATGGTGGGGTCGTCTACCCCTCGAATGGACGGGTCGTTACCCCTCGAACAGGGCCATCCTAAGCACGGCTTGGGGCCTCGCGCAAGACCTGGTCAGGTGGAAAACCGCTCGCCTGCCCGAAGTCGCTCGAGTCCCAGCCAGGCGAAGTTCATCACCGAGTCGACCAGGTCCTTCCGCTGGACCTCCGGGTGGTCGCCCCACCACAGCGCGAGCGACTGGACGGCGCCCGTCAGCTGCTGTCCGAGCATCTCGATCGCCTTGGCGTCCCGCCGCGGATCGCCCCGCCCCTTGCGCGGCTCGGTGGCGATCATGCCCGCCACCGCGGCCGCGGTCTGGCGCTGCACAGCGGCGACGATCCCGACCACCTCGGGCTCGACCGCGTCGCGGAACAGCATCCGGAACGCGTCGCGCCGGGTCTCCACGAACCCGAGGAACGCGTCGACGCCCGCCCGCAGGCGTACCTCGCCGGGGTCGGAGGTGGCGGCCGCGTCGGCGAGCCGCTCGAAGATCTCCTGGACGTGACTCTCTAGCAGCGACACGTGGAGGTCGCGCTTCGACGGGAAGTGCTCGTAGATCAGCGCCTTCGAGATGCCGGCGGCCTGGGCGATCTCGTCGATCGACGACCCGTTGTAGCCGCGCTGGGCGAAGACCTCCAGAGCGGCGTCCAGGATCGCCTCGCGGCGCGCCTCGGCGGTGAGGCGCTTGCGTGGGCCCCTCTCAGGTGTCTTGGCGGTGCTCGTCTGCGTGCGCGTGCTCACGGTTCTCCGGCGTTACCTCAACTGACCAATCGGTTAGTTAGTGTACAGGTGGTGCCGCCGCTGCCTCGAAGGCGCCTGCGCCATCCCGACGGCCCCGAAACGTCCCTCCAGGAGGATCGATGGAACACGAGGAGATAACTCTGCACGGCCACCGCGTCAGCTACCGCCGCGCCGGCTGGGGTCCGGTCATCGTGCTGATCCATGGCATCACCGGCAGCTCGCTCACGTGGGAGGACGTGATCGAGCCGCTGGCCGAGCGCTACACGGTGGTTGCACCGGACCTCCTGGGCCACGGCGAGTCCGCCAAGCCACGTGGCGACTACTCGCTCGGCGCGTACGCGAGCGGCGTCCGCGACCTGGTTCAGGCGATCGGCCACGATCGGGCCACGGTGGTCGGGCATTCGCTTGGCGGCGGGGTCGCCATGCAGTTCGCCTACCAGTTCCCGGAGCGCTGCGAGCGGCTCGTGCTCGTGTCCAGCGGCGGGCTCGGCCGCGAGGTGCACATGCTGCTGCGCGCGGCGGCCCTGCCGGGGTCCGAGCTCGTGCTCCCGCTCCTGGCGTCGCCGGGCATCATCGGGCGGGTCGACGCGGTGGGGGCGTTCCTGAGCCGCCTCGGCCTGCGGGCGGGCGCCGACCTCGACGAGCTGTGGCGCGGGTTCTCCTCGCTCGCCGACGGCGGAGCGCGCGCGGCGTTCATCCACACGCTGCGAACCATCCTCGACCCGGGCGGCCAGCGTGTGAGCGCCACCGATCGGCTGTACCTTGCCGCTGAGATGCCGACGCTCATCGTCTGGGGCGAGCGCGATCCGATCATCCCGTTCCGGCACGGATTGCGGGCATCCGAGCTGGTCCCCGGCAGTCGGTTCGTCAGCTTCCCGGACGCGGGCCACTTCCCGTACCGGGACGACCCGCGGCGGTTCGTCCGCGAGCTCACCGACTTCATCGAGTCGACCGAGCCGAGCGACGCCCGGGACGAGCGCTTGCGCGAGCTGCTCAGGGAAGGCGCCTAGCGATCGCAGGCGTCGATTTCGAGGCCGAGGGACTCCTCGAGGGACTCGACGGCGCCGCACGCAAGGCGCGGCTCGAGCTGCTCGACCAGCTGCACGACTCCGGGTTCTCGCTCGACGAGCTGCGGGAGGCGGTGGAGGAGGGCAGGCTCCCGCTCCTGCCCGTGGAGCAGGTGCTCGGTGGCGAGGCCAGGTACACGCCCAAGGAGCTGTGCGAGCAGACCGGGCTGCCGCTCGAGTTCATTGCGCGCCAGCGCCAGGCGCTCGGGTTGCCGCGCCCGCGCCCCGACGACCGCATCCTGAGCGACGCCGACCTCGAGGCGCTGAAGACGCTCAAGCAGCTGCTCGACGCCGGGCTCCCGGAGGACTCCCTTCACGAGACCGCGGTGGTGATGGGGGAGGCGATGGCCCGGGTTGCGGACGCCTCGCGAGAGGCCGTCGGCCGGACGCTGATCCGGCCCGGTGACACCGAGCGCGACTTCGGGCTGCGGGCGGCGGAGGCCTCGAAGGTGCTCACCCCGCTCGTCGCGGATCAGCTGGAGTACGTGTTCCGGCTGCACCTGCTGGAGCAGCTGCGCAGCACGGTGATCGACCAGAACACCCTCCAGTCGGGGGAGCTGCGCGGCGCCCAGGAGGTGACGGTCGCCTTCGCCGACCTGGTCGGGTTCACCAAGCTGGGCGAGGCCCTGCCGCCCGAGGAGCTCGGTGGCGTGGTGGCCCGGCTCACCGACCTGGGAGTCGAGGCCGCGGAGGCGCCAGTTCGTCTGGTGAAGACGATCGGCGACGCCGCCATGCTGGCCGGGCCGGATCCCGCGGGCGTGGTGCACGCCGCGCTTCGGCTCGTGGACATGGCGGAGCAGGAGGCAGAGGACTTCCCGAGCATCCGCTCCGGGGTGGACGCCGGTCCGGCGCTCGAGCGTGCGGGCGACTGGTACGGCTCGCCGGTGAACGTGGCGAGCCGCGTGACCGGCGTGGCCCGGCCGACGAGCGTGTTGGCTACCTCCGACGTGCGCAACCTCACGGAGGACGAGTTCAGGTGGTCGCCGGCCGGCCGGCGGAAGCTGAAGGGCGTGCGCCACCCGGTCCGCCTGCATCGCGCGCGGCCGCTGAAGGCCGACTAGCGGTCCGGGCGCTCCGGGTAGACGTCGTCGATCGTGGTGAGGGTCGTGTAGGGGGCGCCGTTCGCGGCCTCGCGGATCGCGTCGGCGCCACCGGCCAGGCGGTCGAGGATCGCCATCACGCCGCAGACCTCGAAGCCATCGGCGCGCACGCGGTCGATCGCCTTGATCGTGGAGCCGCCGGTCGTCACCACGTCCTCGACCACGAGGCAGCGGGTGCCGGGCTCGAGCAGCGGGCCCTCGATCCAGCGCGACAGGCCGTGCTCCTTTCGCTCCTTGCGGACGAAGAAGGCGTCCACGTCGGCGCCGCCCGCCAGCGCGGCGCAGGCGATGGGGTCCGCGCCCATCGTGATCCCGCCGACCGCCTGCGCGCCGCATTGCCGGGCCTCGGCGGCGGTCAGCTCGGCCAGCGCCGTGAAGCCGGCCGGCCTCAGGATCGCGCGCTTCGCGTCGATCAGGTAACCGGCCTTGCGCCCGCTCGTGAGGGTGACCTCTCCGATGACGAGGGCGTGCTCGCGGAGCTCGTCGATGAGCGTCTGGCGCGCGCTCACCCGCGCCGCCCGTGCGCCAATCCGAGCCAGAGCCAGAGCGGATAGGTGGCGAACACGACGGCGGCCAGCACGTGCATGCGACGGCCGGTGCGGCGGGTGTCCACGCGCAGGCCGGGGAAGTTCACCATGAAGTCGCGACCGTCGCGGCCGGGCAGGATCGGCCACAGCGGCCGCGTCCAGCGCGCATTGAGGTAGAGCGGGATGCTCACTCCCCAGAAGAGCGCGAGCACGGCTGCGCCGAACGTCCTCGTGTGACGGATCGGTGCCCGGCCGGAGGTGAGGCGGCCATAGACCTCGCCGTTCGCGAACAGGAGCGGTGGGTCGGCCAGCAGGGACACGGGGCGCCCGTATGCTAACTCCGCCTTGGCGCTCGATGTCCTCGATCCCTTCAACGTCAAGCGAGTCCTGGAGCGGGTTTCGCGGGTCCGGGACGACATCTCGGTCGCCACGGATCTGGGCTTCCTCCGCACCGCACGCCGGGCGCTCCTTCCGCTGCCGCTGATCGACCGGCCGGACCCGGTCCCGCACGACGTCCTTCCGCCCATCACCCGCCGGCCGGCGCCGGCCCTGCGCGGCAAGCGCGTCGCCGTCGTCGGATCCGGCGGCAGCGGCGCGTGCGTGACGCTCGTGGGCGTGGCGCGCGCGTTCGAGGAGGCGGGGATCCGGCCGGCCGCCATCTCGGCATGCTCGGGCTCCGCCGTGTGGGGCGCCATGTGGGCCGCCGGCATGAGCGCCGCGGAGATGGCGGAGTTCTCGCTCGCCTGGCGCCCCCAGGACTATCTCGACATTCAGTGGACTCGCCTGCCGCGCTTTGCGCTCTCCGCCATGCGCGGGTTCACTGGGCTGGGGAAGGGCGAGGCGCTGGAGCGGCTGTTCGACCGCAGGCTCTGGCACATGTCGGCGGGGGAGACCGACATCCCGTTCCACACGACGGTCTACAACATCGACCGCGGCCGCCTCGAGCACTTCGGCAGCGAGACGACGCCGGACCTCACCCTCGGGGAGCTCGTGCGGATTGCGGTCGCGCTGCCGGTCGCGGTCGAGGCGGTGCGGGTGGAGGGCGACCTGTACGTGGACGGAGGCGTGATCGATGCCTTCCCGACGGAGCCGCTCGTGGAGGACGGCGGCTTCGACCGGGTCTTCGGCCTTAACGTGATGCTGCCGGGACTCGACGCGGACGGTGCGGGCGGCTCGGTCCCGCACCAGCCGTCGGTGCTCGACCTGAGCCGCCGCATCGCCGCCGGCGGCCATCTCGAGCTGGCTCGCCGCAACCTGCGCAGGCTTGGGGACCGGGTGACCATGATCGAGCCGCTCGATCCGGACGAGACGCGCGGAGCGGCCTTCTTCGACCTTTTCCTGGACCGGCGCCGGTGGCCGGCGCTGATGCGCCGCGGCTATGACGCGACGGTCGAGGCGCTCGCCGAGTTCAGGGCACGGCCGCGTGAGAAGCGCCGCGCCGCGCCCGCGCGGGGCCGGTCGTGAGCCTGATCAAGCGGCTGCTGCGGTGGGCTTCCACCATCGCCTGCGTGATCGTCCTCGTCTCGTTCGCGCTGTTCGCGATCGAGCAGGCGAAGGGCGGCTCGAAGCAGCAGGTCAACAAGCTCCGGGGGATCAATCAGCCGGCTCCCTCGGGCGCCACCGAGCGCCGGCGTGAGCACATGCACGGCAAGGTGCGGGAGACGATCGACGACGCCGACGACGTCCTGATCAAGCCGTTCGCGAGCGTGGTCACCTCGGGCAGCGTGTGGGCCAAGCGCGGCGTGGCCGCACTGCTCGCGCTGCTCCTCTACGGGGTGCTGGCGAGGTTCGTGATCGCCTACCTGCCGGGCCGGCTCTGAGCGGGGCGGGGCCGGCGCGCTCCGCTCGCGCGGGGCGAAGCGGTGAGGGTCCGGAATTAGCAGCTATAGGTGTGAAAAATTGACCTTCGCCCCGGGGAGCGCTTCCGGGTCGGCCCCTCCCCTCCCCTCCCCTTACTCGCCCTGCCGGGCGCCAGGCCTACTTGAAGACGAAGATCGTCTCGCCCAGCCGGACAGAGGAGTAGATGCGGTGGGAGTCCGGGATCGGGACCCGGATGCACCCGTGGCTGGCCGGATAGGTGGGCGGCACGGACGGGTACCCGTGGACGGCGTAGCCGCCGTGGAAGTAGACCGACCACACCATCCCGTGCGCGTTAGTGCCGGGCTGCCGGCGGTAGAACCTGAACTTGCCGCGCACGGTCGGCGTGGACGGCTTGCCCGACGACATCGTGTAGATCTGCACCGGGTGGCCGTTGTCGGCCAGCACCAGGACCTGGCGCGAGAGGTCACCCTCCACGTGCATCGAAGGGTGCTGGTAGCGCAGCACGAACCCGCCGCGGCCATTGAAGACCTTGCGGAACACCGTCGGCGTGGGTGAGCCGGTGTGGTGGTACCAGTTGACCTTCCGGAACGCGAGGACGGCGCGGCGGGTGGCCTCGTCGAGGTGGCCGTTGACCGGCGACACGTACGCGAGCCGGTTGAGCGCGATCTGCAGCAGTCGCGTGCTCTCGTAGCCCGTCACTCGTCCGGGAATGGAGCGGAACTTCTGCTTGCCGGAGGTCCCCGCCTTCTGCTCGGGGGTGACGTGGTGCTGCGCGACCACGACGTAGCGACCGTCGTCCTTGATCCGGAACCGGTGCTGGAACTTGCCCGCCGTGCCCTCGCCCTTCTCCACCTTCACGGTGTGCTGGCCGACGAGCTCGCCCGAGCTCTTGTGCAGCTCGATGACCACCTTCTGGCCGGCGACGTACGGATAGATCTTGCCCTTCACCAGCAGCTTGTCGCCAGTGAGGAACCAGCGCACGTGCTGGTCCACGATCCCGGACGGCACCTTGATCGCGAGCCGCGCCTCCGCAGGTGGCGGAGTGGTCGGCGTGCTGGTCCCGGCCGGCCCGGACGGGGTCTGCGCCGCGGCGGAGCCCGCGAGTGCGACGAGCACGAGCACGCCGGCAACGGCAGCAGGGGCTATCAGGCGGCGGATCACGGTCGGGGATTTGTACTAAAGACGGGAGATGTCCAGTTGAATCGGCTACGCGACGAGCCTCCGCCGCATCGCGCGAACCGGGACCGCGAACAGCAGCGCGGTGAGGACTGCGAGCCAGAGGGCGTTCCCGAGAACGGTCACCAGATCCGGGTGCAGGATCAGCGACCGGGTGATGTTCACGAGATGGTAGAGCGGCGTGAACCAGGCGACCGTGCTCACCCAGTCGGGCAGCTTGTCGAACGGGTAGAAGATCCCGCTGAACAGGAACATCGGCGTGATGAACAGCGTGAAGTAGTACGAGTAGAGATCAACGCGCGGCGTCAGCGCAGTGAAGCTCGTGCCCAGCATCCCGAAGCACGCACCGCCGAGCGCCAGGAACGGCGGCACCGCCAGCGCCCAGGGCGAAGCGACGAGGCCGAAGGCGGTGACGATCGCCAGGAAGGTGGTGCCGTAGACGATCGCACGGGTGGCCGCCCACAGGACCTCGCCCGCGACGAGGTCCGGGACCTCCACCGGGGTGGCGAGGATCGCGTCGTACAGGCGCTTCTCCTCCATCTTGAAGTAGATGTTCCAGGTGGTCTCGAACGATGCCGCCCACATCACCGAGGAGGCCACCAGGCCGGGGGCGATGAACTCGCGGTAGGGGATCCCCTTCACGCGCGCGAGATAGGTCCCCAGCCCGAAACCCATCGCCATCAGGTAGAAGAGCGGGTCGAAGAACTGCGGCAGGAGCCCCTGCTTCCAGACCTTCGCGAAGACACGCAAGTCGCGCCGCCAGACGCGCAGCGCGATGCGCGGGCTCGGCATGTATGCGTGGGCCAGCGCGCTCATTCGCGAAGCGTGTGGCCGGTGATCTCCAGGAAGACGTCCTCGAGCGTCGGCTGCCCGTAGCGCTCACGGAGCTCGGCGGGCGAGCCCTCGGTCACGATCTCGCCGTTGTCCATGATCACGAGCCGGTCGCAGATGCGATCCGCCTCCTCCATGTAGTGGGTGGTCACGATCAGGGTCACGCCCGCGCGCTTCATCCGGTCGAGCTGGCCCCACACCGCGCGCCGGGCCTGCGGGTCGAGGCCGGTGGTGGGCTCGTC
>Ga0066699_10000701_pt1 | contig 10425 bp, 8 predicted proteins | sample GraSoiAngelo_148_FD_66455 | JGI IMG/M metagenome (GOLD analysis project Ga0066699, IMG submission 66455) | Grasslands soil microbial communities from the Angelo Coastal Reserve, California, USA - 14_1009_09_20cm | ecosystem: Environmental > Terrestrial > Soil > Grasslands | place: USA... | reverse complement strand
TCGACGGCCTCGATCAGATGTGGCTTCTTCGCTTTGCGGATCCCCGTCGCGAGACGCGCTTTCTCGAGCTCGCCGCGAGCCACGGCGTGCTGTTCAAGCGCGGCGCCTACAACTTCGCCGCCCTGGCGCACGACGAAGAGACGGTCACAGAGATCGAGTCGGCGGCGAGCGCCGCGTTCGTCGAGTTGCTCGAAGAGGAGCACGGCGAGGCGTGAGCGCGCCGCTGGCCGGCACCGCTCCGCTCATCGACGCACACGCCCACTTCTATTACGCCGGAGCCGGTCGCAGCGACTGGGCCGACCTCAATGCCGCGCGCTTTCGCGCCGGCGAGCGCATCGGGATCACTTATCACGTCGCCTCGGTCCTCGGCAGCTACGGCTTTTCGTCGCCGACGTACTTTCCCTCGCCGGACGACGTGACGGCTGGCAACGACGCGATGCTCGACATCGCCGCCCGAGAGCAAGACCGCGTTCGGATGTACGTCACCGTCAATCCGAACTATACAGACCATGCATTGCATGAGATCGATCGTTGCGTCGATCGAGGCGCCATCGGCATCAAGCTGCTCGCGAGTCGTCGCGCGGACGATCCGCTGCTCGATGTGATCGCCGACGTGGCCGCCGAGCGCGGCTTGCCGGTGTTGCATCACATCTGGCAACACCGCCGGCGCGAGTGGCCGTCGCAGGAGATCTCCGACGGCGCCGACCTGGCCCGGCTCGCTCTCCGGCATCCGCGCGCCAACTTCATTCTTGCGCACCTCGGTGGCGGCGGCGACTACGCCCACACCTTTCCCGCGGTCGTCGACGTGCCTAACGTCTTTCCCGACGTGTCCGGGAGCGGCGTCGACCGTGGAATGCTCGACGGCGCGGTCGCCATCCTTGGCGCCGCGCGCCTCTTGTGGGGTAGTGACCTAACGATGGAGACGGGACTCGCGAAGCTGCGCGCGCTCGAGGTCATGGGTCTCGACGAGAACGCGCTCGCCGACATCCGATGGCGCAACGCCGTCCGCCTCTTTCCGGGAGGCAGCTTCCCGCGTATCGCGCCGAATCTTGGCACGCACCACGCTCAACACACTGCGCTCCGCGCGCGATGATCGACGTCAACACCTTCGTGGGCGGCTATCCGTTTCGGCACGTACCACATCCCGAGCCGGCCGCATTGGTTCGCGTGCTCGAGCGGGATCGGATCGACGTGGCATGGGTCGGTCACTTACCGTCGGCGTTCTACCGCGATCCGGCGCCTGGCAATCGCGAGCTGCGCGCGCAGCTTGCGTCGAACAAGAGATTGCTGCGACCAGTTCCTGTCGTGCGTCCCGATTGGCCGCGCTGGGAACATGAGCTGCGTGCGGCGCACGACGACGGAGCTCCCGCGGTGCGGGCGTATCCGCCGCAATGGGGACTTGGGCCACACGATGCCGCGATGCGTGAGCTGGCGCTCGCCACTGGAGAGCTCGGCATGATGCTCGTGCTCACGGTGCGCTTCGAGGATTTGCGCCAGCGGCATGCACTCGACGTTGCTGGCGACCTGAGTGCGGCCGCGATCCGCGCGCTCGCGCGCAGCGGCGATCGCGCTCGGATCGTCGTCACCGCGGCGGGACGCGAGATGATCGAGGAAGTGCACTGGGGTCTCACGCCGCGTGAGCAGGAGCGCGTGCTGTGGGACATCTCCTGGATTTGGGGACCGCCAGAAGATCAGCTCGCGAAGCTGTTTCGCACAATCGGCTCGCGCCGTTTTGTCTTCGGCACCCAATGGCCACTTCGCCTGGTGCAAAACCCCCGCGCGAATCTCGATCTGCTCCCCGATGATGTACGTGAGATGCCACTCGGAAGCGTAGAGCGTGGAGCGTAGCGCATAAGACTTGCGCGCACCTCCCGACCTATTCAGATTTCCCGGCCAATCAAACCTTGTGAATTTGTTCACAAATTCTGGGTTGCCAGTACCAGCGGGAGCGCGCGCAGCGCGCGAGCCCACGCGAAGGAAGTGGACCGCGATTCCAGGGCTGATCGCCCTCGCTACCGCTGCAGTTGTCCTCTCCGCGTACAGCGGTGCCTCGTCATCGCAAGGCAGTCAGCCGCAACAGCCGATCAATTTTCCGCACACCGTGCACGTGCAGCGGCTCGGCATGAACTGCCTCTATTGCCACTACACGGCGAACAAGTCTCCGGATCCGGGACTGCCCGCGGTGAGTACCTGCATGGGCTGTCACCTCATCATCGGTCCGCAACGCCCCGCGATCGCCGGCGTCCACGCGGCGTATAGGAGCACCGAGATTGAGAAGCTCGTCAATTATTACAAGAACGGTACCGGGAAGCCGGTGCCCTGGGTGCGCATTCACAAGGTGCCGGAGTACGTGCATTTCCCGCACATGCGCCACGTGAACGCCGGCGTCACCTGTCAGACCTGTCATGGCCAGATCCAGAACATGCCGCAGGTCTACCAGTATTCGTCCCTCAACATGGGCTGGTGCGTGAGCTGCCACCTCAACGGGTACTCGCCGCAGGAGGGACGCGTCGCCGCCGGTTACGCGACCGCCGACAGCATTGTCGTGACGCCGGCAGGAGCGCCGCAGCAGCCAGCGACGGCGCCGCCGCCGCCATCAGCAAACGCTCAACAGCCGGCGCTGCCGCCAGTGGGCGAGGGCCGTCAACCGGCGACGAACGCCGCCGGCCGCAAGATCGCCCGCTACGATTGCGCGAACTGCCACTACTGATGCCGGACGCCGACTACTCACGAACCGCCGGCGTTCGCCGCCGCGAGTTTCTCAAAGTGTTGGGTGCGAGCGGGGCCGCTGCCGCTACGGTCGGCTGCTCATCAGAAAGAGTCGGAAAGCTGATCCCGTATCTCGTCTCGCCTGACGAGACGGTCCCCGGTGTCTCGACGTACTACGCCACGACGTGCCGGGAATGCTCGGCCGCGTGCGGTATCGTCGCCGAGACGCGCGATGGGCGCGCGATCAAGCTCGAGGGGAATCCGCAGCATCCGCTGAATCGCGGCGGATTATGCGCCCGCGGCCAGGCAGCGCTGCAGGGACTCTACAATCCGGACCGCTTCCGCGGCCCGATGATCAAGCAGGCCAACACGTGGAAGACGGCGCTCTGGGACGATGCCCTGAATCTCGTCGCCCAGCACCTAACGAGCGGCCGCGCCGCGGCGGCGAATGGCGTCTTCATCAATCAACACGAGTCGGGCAGCTTCCCGGTTTTCCTGGATCAATGGTTGGCGGCCTTTGGTCTGCCCGCGCATCTCAGTGTCGACCTCGAGGCCGATCACGCAGCGATGGACGCGAATCGACGTGCGTATGGCGTCGCCTGGCCGCGACTGAGCTTCGCTGACGCGAAGTTCATCCTCTCGTTTGGAGCCGACTTCCTCGAGTCCTGGGGCGCGTCGGTCCCACAGCAGCTCGACTTCGCCGACGCCCGCGCCAAGCTCGAGAACGCGCCGCGCTTCGTCTACGTCGGTCCACGCCGTTCGCTCACTGGGCTGAACGCCGATCAATGGATTCCGTGCGTGCCCGGTGCCGAGCTCGCGATCGTGAATTTTCTCAGCGGCCGCGGCACTGCCCCATCGCGCGATCAAAGCGGCGTCGAGCCCTCCGTGCTCGAGCAGCTGCGCACAGAGCTGGCGGCCGCGAAGCCGAGCCTCGTTCTCTCCGGCGTCACGACCGAGAACGCCGGCGACGTCGCCGCTGCCGTAGCGGCACTGAATCAGTCACTTGGGAACATCGGCACGACCATTCGTGCCGCCGATCCAATCCTGGCATTCGATGGCATAGCGAGTGCGAACGACCTGGTCGACGTTGTCGAGCGCATGCGCGCTGGACAGGTGCCGATCGCGTTCGTGCGCGGCGTGAACCTGGCGCACGGGCTTCCGAAGTCACTCAACTTCGCGGACGCCTTCGCCAAGGTTCCGTTCAAGGTCAGCTTCTCGAGCTACCCGGACGAGACGACGGAACTGTGTGATGTCGTCCTCCCTGATCTGCATTCGCTCGAATCTTGGGGCGACGCCCAGCCCGTGCGGGGCACAATCTCGCTCCAGCAGCCGGCGATGGATCCCGTGTTCGCGAACACCCGGCCGGCGTCCGACGTGCTCCTTGCGCTCGCGAAGAAGGATCCGGCGGCGGCGCCGCGCCTAACGATGAAGGACTATCGTTCGTGGCTCATGGGCCGCCTGCCCGGCGGCGAGCAGGCCGTGACCGCCGCGCTCGTCCATGGCATCATGGCCGGCAACACTGCGCCGCGCGCGACGGCCGCGGCTGCTACTATGCCGGCCGCGGCTCATCGCGTCCCCGCGCTTACATCGACGTCGGGCGACTTCTTCCTCGTCGTTTATCCGTCGCCGACCCTCGGCCACGGCCGGGGCACGAACAAGCCCTGGCTCGTCGAGCTGCCGGATCCGGTCACGAAGGTCACGTGGGGCTCGTGGGTCGAGATCCATCCCGAGACGGCGGCGCGAATGGGTATCGACCGTGGCGATATCCTCGAGCTCCGCGCCGGCAACGTCAACGTGCGCGTGCCCGCGATGCCGTATCTCGGCGTTCGGCCCGACGTCCTCGCCATCGCCACCGGTTACGGTCATCGCGCCGCGTCCGCGCTGCCGATGTACGACAACAAATCGACATCGAACCCGCTGCAGTGGGGCTACGGTCGTTATGCCCGCGACCTCGGCGTGAACGCGCTCGATCTCTTGCCGGCCGGCACGAGCGCGGCCGGCGCGATCGTGCTCACCGCGACCAAGGTCTCGGTCTCGCGCGTGGGTGATCAGGTACGACTCGCCAGCACCGAGGGCTCCGCCCGGCAGCACGGACGCGGTATCGCCCAGGCGGTCAACGCTGCCGACCTCGCGCGCGGCATTCGCGAGCGCGGGGAAGCGGAGACGCGTCCTGTCGGCGACGCGAGCCACGCCTTCTTGCCGGGACTGCGTTCGCCCGTTGCCGCTGACGCGCAGGGAGTGCTCGGCGCGCCGTCAGACCCCAATCAGGGAAAGAACAAGGGCCTGTACGATCCCAGTCATCCGACGCACATGGCGTCGCGTCGCTGGGCGATGGCGATCGATCTCGCGCGCTGCACCGGATGCTCGGCGTGTGTCACTGCGTGCTACGCCGAGAACAACATTGCGACCGTTGGCGCGCCCTGGCAGAACGCCACGTTGTTCGCGGCGGCGGTTCCCGGATTCAACATCACGCGCGGACGCGAGATGGCGTGGCTTCGCATCGAGCGCTACTTCGAGGGCGCCGATGACGGACGCTTCGGCGATGACTTCGAGACGCGCTTCGTCCCGATGCTGTGTCAGCACTGCGGCAATGCGCCCTGCGAGCCCGTCTGCCCGGTGTACGCGACGTACCATGCGCCCGATGGCTTGAACGTCCAGGTCTACAATCGGTGTGTGGGCACGCGTTATTGCTCGAACAACTGTCCGTACAAGGTTCGCTACTTCAACTGGTTCGGTTACGGCGAGCCGGGTCGCAAGCAGTACGCGTTCCCCGAGCCGCTCAATTGGCAGCTGAACCCCGACGTCACGGTGCGCGGCAAGGGCGTGATGGAGAAATGCTCGTTCTGCGTCCAGCGCATTCGTGAGGCTGAGAACCGCGCGGCGCTCGAGCACCGCGAGGTCGCTCCCGATGAGTTCACGACGGCGTGCGCGGCGGCGTGTCCGTCGCGAGCGATCACCTTTGGCGATGCCGCCGATCCGCAGTGGACGGTGACACAGCTCGCGCAAGATCGACGCGCCTATCACGTCTTCGAGGAGCTCAACACCTACACGGCCGTGGTCTATCTGAAGAAAGTCACTCATCCCGCGACCGCTGCTGCTCCCGCGGCTCCGGCACCGACGCCGCGCTGAGGAGGGAGAGCGACATGGCCGCAACCTCGGCGCCAGTGCCCGCGTATCCCGACGAGCCGTCGCGGCGGCAGCAGCGTCCGAACATCGCGACGGCGGACGTCCGGCTTCCCGCGGTCCGCAGCTATGAGCAGGTCGATCGCGAGATCGGCGGCACGCTCCATCCCTCGTTAGGCTGGTTCGCGCTGCTTGGCGTCGCGATTCTGTGCATGCTCATCGGCGCCTCGACGTGGATGTACCAGATCTACGAGGGCCTCGGCGCCGCCGGCTATCACCCGCCGGTGATGTGGGGCGTGTACATCATCACCTTCGTGTTCTGGGTCGGCATCGGGCACGCCGGGACGCTGATCTCGGCGATTCTGTATCTCTTCCGCGCCGGATTCCGCACGAGCATTTATCGCGCGGCCGAGGCGATGACGGTCTTCGCGGTCATGACCGCCGGCCTCTTTCCGATTCTGCACCTCGGCCGTCCGTGGAAGTTTTTCTGGCTCATCCCATATCCGAGCTGGCGGCTCATCTGGCCCAATCCGAAGAGCCCGCTCGTCTGGGACGTCTTTGCGATCCTCACGTACCTAACGATCTCGAGCACGTTCCTGTACATCGGCCTCATACCCGATATCGCCGCCCTGCGCGACAAGGAGACGAACCCGGTCCGGCGCCAGATCTACGCGAACCTCGCATTGGGCTGGCGCAACTCGGACCGTGAATGGCGTCACTTTGCTCGCGCCTATCTCTTCCTCGCCGCGCTCTCGACACCGCTGGTGCTCTCGGTACACTCCGTCGTGTCGTTCGATTTCGCGATGGCGCTGACTCCGGGATGGCACGCCACGATCTTCCCGCCCTACTTCGTCGCCGGCGCGATTTTCTCCGGCCTCGGCATGGTCTTCACGATCATCATCCCGATCCGGAAGTATTTCAAGCTGGAGCACTACGTCACGCTCAACGATCTGGACGCGGCGGCGAAGATGTGCCTCTTCACGTCGCTCGTCGTCGGCCTCGCCTATCTCACGGAGTTCCAGGTCGCGTGGATGAGCGGCAATCAGTACGAGCAGGATTACTTCTGGAATCGTGTTTTCGGCCAGTGGGCCTGGGCGGCCTGGATCATGTTGATCTGCAACTGCGTGCTTCCGCTCTCGCTCTTCTCGCAGCAGTTGCGACGGAACACGACCTGGCTGTGGATGCTTTCGCTCACCATCAACCTCGGGATGTGGTTCGAGCGCTTTGTTATCGTTGTTCCGTCGCTATCGCATGAATTCGAACCGTGGCGATGGTCGACGTACGCGCCGACGTGGGTCGATTATAACATCCTGCTCGGCAGCTTTGGCTGGTTCTTCATGTGGTTCCTGCTCTTCATCAAGCAGCTCCCGGTGCTGGCGATCGCGGAGCTGAAGGAGGTGATTCCGCCGAGGATGCGGCAGACGCACGGTACGCACTCGCATCGCCCGGACTTCGCCGCCCTGCCGAATCCGGTGCATAACGAGCCAGCCGAGGGGGATGCATTCTGATGCTCGGCGTACTCGGTGCCTTTCACGAGCTGGACTCGGCGGTACACGCGATCGAGGACTTGGGCAAACACCGCTTCAAGGACATCACCGTCTACACGCCGACGCCACGCCACGAGTTCGAGGACGCTCTGGCGCGCGGGCCGAGCGCCGTTCGGCTCTTCACGCTCATCTTCGGTCTCGCCGGCGTCACTTTTGGCTACTGGATCGCGGTCTGGATATCGGATTATTGGCCGATCGTTGTCGGGGGAAAGGCAATCGCCACGTGGGTGCCGTACACGATCTTCGGCTTCGAGGTCATGGTGCTCATCGGCGGCCTCGCGACGGTGTACGCGCTGTTCGGTCTCTCGGGGCTGCCGCGCCTAACGACGACCGTCGGCTACGATCCGCGCTTCAGCGCCGGCGACTTCGGTGTCTGGGTCGAGACCGGCGCCGATCGCGCCGACGAGGCGATGGACGTGCTGCGCCGCCACGGTGCGCGGGAGGTCCGGCGTGAGCGTTGAGCGTAGAGCGTTGAGCGTTGAGCGCGGAGCGTCACTGTCATCCCGAGCGAAGCGAGGGATCTGCACTTCCGCTCTTTTCGCGATCATTCTCGTCGCGTCAGCCTGCTCCTGGTTCACCGACTTCAAGCAGCAGCCCAAGATCGATCCGTGGGAGAGCGTCGCGGACACGATCCCACCGCGCGGCAATCCGCAGAGCTCCGTGCCGATGTACGGCACCGCTGCGCCTGGCTTTTTGTACGGCCGTACTCCGTTGCCCGGCGCGCTCGACTCGATGTCGGTGATACCAAACCCGACGACGCCGGATGCACGTTCGCTCACGAACGGCCGGATCAACTTTCAGATCAATTGCGCGGTGTGTCACGGGCCGCTCGGTCACGGCGACGGCCCCGCGACGCGTTATGGCATGGTTCCCATGCCGCTCGTGGGTGAGGCGACGAAAAGCAAAACCGACGGTTACATCTTCGGCATGATCCGGAACGGGCGCGGGCTGATGCCGACGTACAATCGCATCGAAGAGCCCGATCGCTGGGACATCGTGAATTACGTGAGGTCACTGCAGGGCAAGTTCGGCGCGGCGCCCGACACCACCCACGGCTTCCCGGGCGAAAACGGCACGACCGTCCCCGGACCATCCGTGTCGGCGCCGACACGGCCCGCGCCCTACTACCACACGGTGTATCCTGCCGATTCGACGAGCCAGAGACGACGACCGTGAGTCTGCATCCGCCTCGTGTTCCGACCAGGGAGGAAGTGCTCCTCGCGTCGGCCAAGCCCATTCCCGCCGCGCTCAAGACGACCTTTCTCGTCCTGGCCGTCATTGGCGCGATCGTCTTCGTCGCCGGCGCCATCCTCGCACCCGATCGCGCGTGGAGCGCGTTCCACGCCAACTGGCTGTTCTTCGCCGCGCTCTCGCACGCCGGCGTCGTCTTTGTCGCGGTCCAGCGCATAACGACCGCGCGCTGGTCGCGCGCGGTGATTCGCTTCATGGAAGGCTACGTCGCCTTCCTGCCGATTGCCTTCATCTTTCTGCTGCTCACCCTCTTCGTCGGCAAGAATCACGTCTTCCCGTGGACGCACGAGGCGTATCCCGTTGCTGAGAAGGCGACGTACTACAACCCGGCGTTTCTCACGATTCGCGATATCGTCATCTTCGGGTTGATGACGCTATTGGGCTCGTGGTACATCTATATGTCGCTCCGGCTCGACGTCGGGCGCGTGCCCGAGTGGGGCGCGCCGTGGGCGCGCGGCTGGCGCGCGCGCATGCGCAACCGCTACGGCGAGGAGCGTCGCGAGATTCACTCGACGCATTCGCTGCAAGGCAAGCTCGCCGTCTACACGGTGCTGCTCTTCGCGTTCGGCTGGTCGGTACTGTCGTGGGACCTCTCGATGGGTCTCTCGCTCCACTTCCAGAGCACGCTCTATAGCTGGTGGTTCTTCATGGGCGCATGGTTGTGCGCGCTCGCGCTCTTCGGCGTGCTCGTGTTGTCGTGGAGTCGATTCCTGAACACGGCCGATGGCTTGATCGAGGAGCGGCACTTCCACGATATCGGCAAGTTGATCTTCGCCTTCACCGCGTTCTGGGGATATCTGACCTTCGGTCAGTACCTCGTGATCTGGTACGGCAACATGGGCGAAGAGACGTTCTTCATGCGTCTCAGACTGATCGCGCCGTGGGCGTGGATCACCGTCACGTCGGTGATCATGGTGTTCTTTCTGCCGTTCTTTGGTCTTCTCTCGCGCGCCGCGAAGGTGTTCAGGCCGACCTTCCTGCTCTTCGCGTTATGCAGCCTCGTCGGAATGTGGCTAATGCGGTACATCGAGGTCTATCCCTCGAAGTACGGCACGACGCCGGCGCGCGCACCCTTTGGCCTCTGGGAGATCGGCGTCGTGCTGCTCTACGCTGGTCTGTGGGGCTGGGTCTACTGCACCTTCATGGACGCATTCCCGCGCATGCGTGTGACCCTGATGACATCACCCTACCGCGACGAAGTGCAGGTGCCGGTCAATCCCGAAACAATGGAGCCGCTGCCGGCACACGAGTAGTTGACGTCATCCCCAGGAGCGAAGCGACGAGGGATCTGCTCGCTCGCGCTCGCAGAAGCTTATCTGGTGTCGCGCGCGCGTTGCGCGCGCTCCTGACTCCTCTCGTCAAGGGGAGCGGGAGCGTGCGCGAACAGCGCGCGACTCCATATAAGACCAGGATCTGCGCGCGAAGCGCGCAGATCCCTCGCTTCGCTCGGGATGACAAAGTTACAAGACGCCGTCAAGCAATTTCAAAAGCATTGGCTTGGGCACCGCGCCCGTTTGCCGAGCGACCTCCTTGCCATCCTTGAAGACGATCGTTGTCGGAATGCCGCGGATGTTGAACGACGACGACGTGCGCGGCGCGCGATCGGTATCGAGCTTCGCGATGAGCGCCCGACCCTGATACGTGGCCGCGAGCTCGTCGACGGCGGGCGCCATGACCTTACACGGCCCACACCAGTCCGCATAGAAATCGACGAACACGGGCACCTCGGCGCCCTCGATCGTTCGAACAAAGGTCTCGTCGTTCAATGGAAAGGGCCGGTCGAGGAGCATCGGCC
>Ga0066699_10000698_pt1 | contig 10431 bp, 9 predicted proteins | sample GraSoiAngelo_148_FD_66455 | JGI IMG/M metagenome (GOLD analysis project Ga0066699, IMG submission 66455) | Grasslands soil microbial communities from the Angelo Coastal Reserve, California, USA - 14_1009_09_20cm | ecosystem: Environmental > Terrestrial > Soil > Grasslands | place: USA... | reverse complement strand
AGCGGGCGCCCGCAGCAGGGGCGGCGCGTCGTCGGCGCGTTCGAGGAAGGCGCGGAACCACCGCATCCCCTCCTCGGTGTAACCGAACACCCAGAATTGCTCGAGCGCTGTGGCCAGGGCGAGCCCGAACTCGATCTCGTCGTGCTCGAGCGCCCAGGCGAGCGCCGCGCGGAGGTTTGCCACCTCGGGAAAGACGATCTCCGGTTGCTGCTCGTTCGGGACATCAGTGTCGAGCGAAGCCGTGACCGTGAGCGCGCGGTAGTACGCAGCGTGCCGCTCGCCCAGCGTCTCCACGTGGGGCAACTCCGCTAGCCGCTCGAGCGCAAACTCACGAATCGTCTCCAGCATGAGAAAGCGCGTTCCTGCGAGCGCCTTGATAAGGCTCGCCTCCACGAGCGCGCCGAGCGTTTCGACCGTCGCCTCGGCGACGACCTCCGCCGCCTCGAGCGAGAACGTTCCCGCAAACACCGCGAGCTTCGAGAACAGCTCCTGCAGTTCCGCAGAGAGAAGGTCGTAACTCCATTCGATCGTGCCGCGCAGGGTTCGCTGGCGTTCCGGCGCGTCGCGCGCTCCGCCGGTGAGGAGCGGCAGCCTGCGGTCGAGTCGCTCGAGCAACGTCCGCGCATCCATCGTTCGCAAGCGTGCTGCCGCAAGCTCGAGCGCAAGCGGTAAGCCGTCCAGATGGCGGCAGATCTCCGCGGCGCATTCGTCCGGCGTGAAATCTCGACGCACCCGCCGGGCGCGCTGGACGAGTAGTTCGACGGCGGCTCCCTCGGACAGCGGATCGACTGCGTATTCGCATTCGTCGCGAAGTCGCAGCGGCGCGCGGCTCGTCGCGAGGACCTTCGCCGTCGGACCGGCCTCGAGGAGTGCGGTGACATCCGGAGCGGCGTCGAGCAAATGCTCGAAGTTGTCAAGCACGAGCAGCGCATGACGGTCGGCGATCTCCTCGAGCTCACGCGCGCCGACGGTGCGGACGATCGTCGGTCGCACGAGTTGCGCCGACGTGAGCGGTGCAAGCGGGACGAAGAACACGCCGCCCGGAAAGTCGTCGAGAAGCTCCGCGGCCACCTGAAGCGATAGCCGTGTCTTGCCACTGCCGCCCGGCCCTGTCAGCGTGACAAGCCGCTCGCCGTCGTTCAGCATCGCGGACAGCTCTGCCAACTCTGTCTCGCGTCCGACGAGTGGATTCGACGCGACGGGGAGGTTCGTCGTGTTGAGGCTCTTCAGCGGCGGAAAACCGCCCTCGCCGAGTTGATAGATCCGCTCGGGCGCGGTCAGATCCTTGAGGCGATGTTGGCCCAGGTCGCGCAGTCCGTCCGGCCCGCACAGGTCACGCGTCGATTGCGACACAAGGATCTGGCCGCCGTAACCAATCGAAGCGATACGCGCCGCCCGATGCACGTCGATGCCGATGTACCCCTCGTCGGTCACGAGCGGCTCACCCGTGTGCACTCCCATCCGCACGCGAATCGGCCCCGTCAACGCGGACTGTGCATCGCGTGCCGCTGCCAGCGCCTCGGACGCGCGCGAGAACACGACGAAGAACGCGTCGCCCTGCGTGTCCACCTCCACGCCGTCGTGCCGCGCGAAAGCGTCACGCAAGACGCGGCGGTGCTCGGCGAGCACCTCGGCGTACTCGTCGCCCAGTTCGTGCAGCAGGCGCGTCGAGCCCTCGATGTCCGTGAACAGGAAGGTGACGGTGCCGGTGGGGAGCTCGGCCACCGCCTAATGATGCGACGCCGTCGCAGGAAGGTCTAGCGGCGCGCGCGGCGGCGGTGGCGCAGCCAGTGCGTCGTCTCGCCCAGGGCGATCACGCCGACGAAGACGAGGCCGACGATCAGCATGCCCGTGATGACGTTCTTGCCCTCCTTCGCCGCGGACTGCGCGGCGACGATCAGCTGCACGAGCGCGAGCATCGCCGGCGACTCTAGCGCAGGCGAACGCGATGGGCTTCGAGCGACTGCGCGACGGCTTCGTCACCTACCGCACGGCGTGCGAGGCGCTCGAGCGGCTTCGGATCGTTGTCAAGGCGCAGGCTGTTCCGCGCTTCCTCGAGCGACCCGCGTCCGAGCAGCGCGGAGGTCCCGGCCCAAACGGCACCGTCCCCCGCAATCCCGTCGGCCTGCAGGTACGCGCAGAGCGCAATCAGTTCCGCCAGATCATTGACGGCCTCGACTGTCCCGACTTCCTCGATGCGCACGAGACCGTGCGCGTACAGGTAGTCGCCGAGCAGGAGCGCGGTGTCCCCGTCCGCTGGGCGAAAAAGGCGCGGCAATCCGTAGTGGAGGAGGTAACCCTCGTAGATCGTCTCGATCCCGAGTGCGAAGCGTTCCTCGGCGAACGTCGAGAAGACGGGAATCCGTTCCTGCTCGTCAGGTGGACGAAGAGCCGCGACCCAGAGCGCGCTCTCGCGGGCCGCTTCGGTCGCAATCGTGTCCCAGATCTCAGCCGTCGAAAGCTGCAATTGCCTCGATCGTCCGGTCGATCTCCTCGTCGCAGTGCGCGAGCGAGATGAAGATGGCCTCGAACTGACTCGGCGCGACGTAGATCCCGCGCGCGAGTAGGTGGCGGAAGAGCCCGGCGTACCGTTCGGTGTCGCAGCGCTGCGCCTGCTCCAAGTCGCGCACGGACTCGTCCGTCATGAACAGCGTCGCCATCGCGCCGACACGTTGCACGTGGCCGTGCGGGGCCAATCCGGCTTCGAGCCGCGCGCCGCGATGCTCGAGCCCCTCGTACACCGCGCGGTCTTGTAACCGCCGCAAGACCGCGAGCCCCGCCGCCGTCGCAAGCGGATTGCCCGACAGCGTTCCCGCTTGGTACACGTCGCCGCTCGGCGCAAGGCAATCCATGATCTCGGCGCGACCGCCGAACGCCGCGAGCGGCAAACCACCGCCGACGATCTTTCCGAGGATGGTCAGATCCGGCATCACCCCGTAGCGCTCCTGGGCACCGCCGCGCGCGAGACGGAAGCCTGTGATCACCTCGTCGAAGACGAGCAGCGCTCCGGATCCGTCGCAGAGCCGGCGCAACGCCTCGAGGTATCCACGCTCGGGCGGAACGACGCCCATGTTTCCGGCAACCGGCTCGACGAGGATGGCCGCAAGGCCTTCCCCGTATTGCGTGACTGCCGCGGCGACGGCGTCGACGTCGTTGTATGGACACACGATCGTGTGGCTGGTCGTCGCGGTCGGGACTCCGGGGCTCGACGGAATCCCGAGCGTCGCGACTCCCGACCCGGCGCTTGCGAGCAATGCATCCGAGTGACCGTGATAGCAGCCGGCGAACTTGATGATTCGGTCGCGAGCAGTGAACGCGCGTGCGAGACGAACGGCGCTCATCGCAGCCTCCGTCCCGGACGAGACGAGCCGGACCTTCTCGACCGAGGGAACCGCGTCGACGATCTCCGCTGCAAGCTCGACCTCCGCTTCGGTCGGGGCACCGAAGCTCGTTCCGCGAGCCGCCGCGGCGCGCACGGCTGCAACCGCTTCGTCGTCCGCGTGCCCGAAGAGAAGCGGGCCCCACGACATGACCCAGTCGAGATATCGGTTGCCGTCGACGTCCTCGAGGTAGGCGCCGCGAGCGCTCCGCACGAAGAACGGTTCGTCGAGACCGACGGCGCGCATCGCGCGGACCGGGGAGTTGACGCCGCCGGGTATCAGTTCGAGCGCGCGGCGATAAAGATCACTCCGCATGCGAAGCATGCGGCGTTCTTGCACGCCGTTATTCATCTCTCACGAGCGAAGCGACGTGACTAACCCCACCCCGCAAAAAGTGCGGAGCATTTTTTGCGGAAATCAGAGCCAGCTCGCCAGCTCCTTCGTCCAGTACGAGACGATGACGTCGGCGCCCGCGCGCTTGATCGCGGTGAGCGACTCGAGCGCAGCCTGCCTTTCGTCGAGGAGTCCCTTCGCCGCGGCCGCCTTGATCATCGCGTACTCGCCGGAGACGTTGTACGCAGCGAGGGGAAGGTCGAACTCCTCGCGCACGGCGCGGATCACGTCGAGACAGGGAAGCGCGGGCTTCACCATCAACATGTCAGCGCCCTCGCCGACGTCGAGCTCGCATTCGCGCAGCGCCTCGCGCACGTTCGCCGGATCCATCTGATAGCCGCGGCGATCGCCAAAAGCGGGCGTGGACTCGGCCGCTTCGCGGAACGGGCCATAGAACGCCGAGGCGTACTTCGCGGAGTACGCGAGGACCGGCGTCGAGTCGAAGCCGTCCTCGTCGAGCGCCGTGCGGATCGCGGCGACACGTCCGTCCATCATGTCGCTCGGCGCCACAGCGTCGGCACCGGCGTCGGCATGACTGATGGCCGTGCGGGCGAGCAGCTCAAGCGTCTCATCGTTGTCGACCTGCTCGCCGTCGAGCACGCCGCAGTGGCCGTGCGAGGTGTACTCGCACAGGCAGACATCGGTGATCAAGACGAGGTCGTCGTGCCGTTCGCGCAGCGCACGAAGCGCGTGCTGCACGATGCCGTCGTCGTCCCAAGCGCCGGAGCCCTCGTCGTCCTTGTCCTCCGGGATGCCGAAGAGGATGACCGCCTGCACGCCCGCGGCGACGAGGTCATCGGCTTCGCGCGCGACAGTCTCGAGCGAGTGGCGGCGCAAGCCGGGAAGCTCATCGTTCGCAAACGCCTCCGGCCCGACGAAGAGCGGCATCACGAAGTCCTCGAGCGAGAGCCGCGTCTCGCGCACGAGTCCGCGCAGCCCGCTCGTGCGCCTGAAGCGGCGCAGCCTCGTGACCGGGAACGAGCTCATCGCTCTAAGCGTAGTCCGAACCGTACGGGGTCAGACCCCGTACGAACCGGACGATGTCACGGGACCGTGACACATCGTCAACAGCCGGATTTGCAGGCGGAAGGTCACTGCATCGCGCTTGACAGCGCGGCGGTTAGGCGAGAAGTCGCCGCGCCGCGAGCCTCGCACCCGCGCCGAAGATCGCACCGAGGCCAGCGAGCCACGCGAGCTCACGCGCGACGGTCGCCCACGGCCGCGCGTCGTAGAGGGACGAGCTGAAGTAGCGAACGGCGTGCGCGAACGGCAGCGCATCGCTGATCCACCCGGCGACGGGGACCACCTGTGCCGGGATGAGGCCGACGAAGACGATCGGCATCACCACGAGCACCGCGACGAGCGAGGCCGTGCGCGACTCGCGCGCCAGCGCACCGAGCAAGGCGCCGAGAGCGCCGAGCGCCGCGCCCGCTAGCACGAGACCGACCGCAAGCAGGGGCAACCGTGCCCATGGTTCCCCGCCCACCACGCCGCCGATCTCCACGATGGCGCCGAAGACGACCGCGATCGCGAGTCCGAGCGCGAGCGCGACGATCGCAGCGAGAGCCACCTTCGCCCAGATGAGCTCGCCGAGCGAGACCAAGCCGCGGACGAGCCGTCCGACCGCGTTCTCGTCGCGTTCCGCCGCGAGTGCTCCGGCGGCGAGGAGCAACGCGAGGAACGTGATCGTCAGGCCGAGCGCGTAGGCCTGTACCTGCGCGGAAAGCAGTGAGCTGCGCGACTTCTCCGGGGCGCGCTCGAGCCCGATCGGATTCGCCGTCGACGCGAGCAGACTGCCGGTGAAACCGAGCGCCACACCCGCGATGCGCGAGAACTGCGCGACCTGGTCGCGTGCGCGACTTTTTGGGAGGGTCAGCAGGAGCGTGTGCATGCGTTCGAGTCCGAGCACGTGGTACTTGCGACCCACGAACGTTGCGTTACCGCCGTTGAGGATCAGTTGCACGTAGTGGAGATCCGTTCCGACGTACGCACGTTGCAAGTGCCGGTTCAAGGAGTACACGAGCGCCTGTAGCTGTTGCGTGACGCGCGTCGAGATGCCGCCCTTCGTCGTCTCGTAGACGAGGTTCGGCGACGCAATCCCGCTCTTCAGATCGTTGAGGAATCCCGGCGGCACCGTCAGGGTCGCGACGACCCGCCCGGCCCGCAGCGCACGGCCGGCCTCGCCGGAAGACATCCGCAAGAGATGCACGTTCTTGCCGACCTCGCGGATCGCGTCGTTGATGCGAAAGTTCTCGCCGCCGACCCTGACCACGGCGGGGAGGTGATCTTCGTCGACGAGCGCGACGCGCGGCTTCGAGCTCCCGTAACCGGCGACGAGCCCGACGAGCGCGGCCACGAGGAGCGGATACGCAACGAGAAGCGAAAGCAGAAGCGGCGAACGGCGCAGCACGCGGAGGTCCTTTCCGAGCACGAGGAGAACCCGGCTCACGTGAAGACCTCCTCCGCGTGAACGCGCTCGTATTCGTCGACGGGACCGGCGAAACGCAGCCGTCCGCGCTGCAAGACGGCCACACGCGTTGCGTAGAGCTCGAGCTCGTCGAGGTTCTGCGTTGCAAACACGACGGCGCCTCCTTGCTCTCGCACGACCGTGACCGTGTCCCACAATCGCCGGCGTTGGCCCGGATCGAGCGACGCAGTCGGCTCGTCGAGTAAGAGGACGCGTGGCGTCCCGAGCATCCCGACGGCGACGTTCAAGCGCTGGCGGTTCCCGACCGACAGCGTCGAGGTCGGGCGATCCGCAGGAAGGTCGAACCGCTCAAGCAGCCGTTCGGCGGCGGCTTGCGGATCCGGCTCGCCTTCGAGCCGCGCGAAGAGCTCGAGGTTCTCGCGCGCCGTCAAGCGGTCGTAATACGCCGGGCGCTGAGGTACCCAGCCGACGCGGACACCGTCCGCGCGGTCGACGGTTCCGGCTGAAGGCTCCAGTGCCCCGGCGAGGATGGCGAGCAAGGTGGACTTGCCCGCGCCGTTCGGCCCGATCAGTGCCAGCGCCTCGCCCGGGGCCACGTCGAGATCCGTCGGTTCGAGCGCGACCTGCGCTCCGAACCGGCGCGCAACGCCGCGCGCGCGCAGGAAGGCGTCACTCACCGCTGCGCGGCGACAGGCGGTGGAGTTTCTTCCAGCTCGACCTCGACCGGCGGCGTTCCGCCCTCGCGCCAGCGTTCGAGCGTCACACGCTCGGCGAAGAACTCCCAGACCGCACGTCCGGCTGCGAGCAACGGCAGCGCGACGAGCGCCCCCGGCAAGCCGTAGATCTCGCCGCCGGCGAGCAAGCCGAAGATCACGAGCAGCGGGTGCAACCTCAAGGCGCTGCCCATCACATTCGGCACGACGATGTGCCCCTCGACTTGGTGGATTGCGAGGAAGAGGGCGGTCACCCAGAGCGCCGACAGCGGATGCACGACGAGCGCGTAGAGAAGCGGCGGAATCGCGCCGAGCCAGGGGCCGAGATAGGGAATCAACTCGGTCACCGCAGTCCAAGCGCCGAAGAGCAGCGCGTACTTCTGGCCGTGCGGCAACCAGCCGAGCACGCCGAGCAACCACAACCCGATTCCCGCACTCGTGCCGATGATCAGCGACACGAGCGCCTGGCCACGCACGTACGACGTCAGAGACTGCTCCATCCGAATGAGCAGCGATGGCGAGCCGGGCCGCGGCGGAAAGCGTCGGTCGGTCCAACGTGCCAGTCTCGGGAAGTCGAGCAGCATGTAGATCGAAACGACGAGGATGATGATCGCGCTGAAGATCAGCTTTCCGATCGAGATCGCAGCGCCCTCGGCGAACGTCACCACCTTATGGGTGTACTTGCCGACGTCGTGCCGACGGATGTCGCGAACGAGGCGATGGCCCTTGTTCTCGACATGGATCCCGCCGAGCCGATGGTTGTCCAGCCAGTGCTGCAGGCTGTCGACGTCACGGTCGGCGGCAACCTGGCCGGTTCGTCCGTTCACGTTCGTAAAGTAGGAGTCCACCCGCTTTGCAGCCGTCTTCGTGTCGTTCACGACGACGGTGCCGAGAGCGCCGATGGCCGCGATCACGACGAGCGCGAAGATCAGGTACACGATCGCGACTGCGAAGCCGCGCGGAACTCGGAGCGCTGCAATCACGCGGACGAGCGGGCTCAAAAGCAGCGCGATGAGGAGCGCGACGAGAAACAGGAAGAGGACGTGACGGACAGCGCCGGCCACCGCCCACGCAAGGATCAGCACAAGCGGCAGGCCGACGAGCTGGATCCAGCGCGGGATCTCGATCTTCGCCGCCGGCGGAGGGCGCATCGCAGCGATCGTAGCGCCGGGGTCGCACGGCTCCCGGACGGCGAGCCGGACTGGTTTACAGCTGTCGACGGCGCCCTGGCGCTCGATCGTCACGATCTCTGGGAGGAAGTCCCCGTCCGACGCCGCGTTCGACTGTCACAAAGTCGGCCCGATGGAGGTTTGCCAGACGACTCCCCGTTCGTTACGGTGGCGCGGATGCCGGCCTCCCCCCAGAGAGCCGCGGCGGCACGGCGCGCACGGGCTCGGCGTCGTCAGCGCGGTGCCGAACACAGGCTGCGGCGTCTCGCGATCCTCGTGATTATCGCGGGCGCGCTGATGGGGACGTTGATCGTCGCTGCGTTCGGCGAAGGCTCGCCGGAGATGATCCCGCAGACTCTCCCGCCGCCCGCGTCGCGTCTGCTGCCGGCGTCGCCGCCGACGCCGATGAGCGTTGCGTTACGCGGCGGCCTACGAATCCAGATGCCGGTCCCGCAAGGGCGCGTGACAGCGATCGGCTACCACGCCGCGGCGGACGGTGCACTCGCCTTGACGCCACTCGGCCACCAGGGAAACGAAGGCGTGCTCGCGTCGATCGCGCACAAGGTCTTCGGCGGCGGACACGGCCCGTTCGTCTACTACCAGTTGAGCGGCGGCGAGAAGGACGTCCTCGACGTCGGCGCGCTTCCGGGAACCGACGTGTACGCCCCCGTCGACGGCACGGTCGTCGGAATCACGCCGTACATCCTCAACGGCACGGAATACGGTGCGCGCATCGATCTGCAACCAACCGCCGCGCCGTCGCTCGTCGTGTCGTTGACTCAGCTGACGCCCGATCCCGCGCTCACCGTCGGCTCGACCGTCTCGGCGTCGAACACGAAGGTCGGTCGCGTAATCGACCTCTCGGGTGTCGAACGGCAGGCACTCGCTCGCTACACGCAGGACGCGGGGAACCACGTCTCGATCGAGCTCCGCCCCGCCGCCACGCTGACGCTCCCCTGAGAATCCTCTTCGTCGCGGACGTCGTCGGCGTGCCCGGCCGCCGCGCGGTCGAGGAACGCTTGCCGTCCCTCCGCGAGGAGTTGCACGTCGATGTTTGCGTCGTGAACGGCGAAAACGTCGCCGACGGCGTCGGGATCACTCCGAAGCTCGCGGACAAGCTGCTCGCGTCCGGTGCCGACGCGATCACGCTCGGCAATCACGTCTGGCGCCGCGGTGAGATCGTTCCGTACCTCAAGGAAAGCGACCGCGTCGTTCGGCCGGCGAATCTGTCGAACCTCGCGCCGGGGCGCGGATTGGCCTTCGTTCCCGCGGCGGACGGCACGGAGGTTGCCGTGATCAACCTGCTCGGTAAGTTGTTCCTCGCTCCCGCGCTGTCGCCGTTCGAGATCGTGGAGGAACTCGTCGAGCAAGCGGCTGCGCGAACACCGGTGATCGTCGTCGACATGCACGCGGAGGCAACAAGCGAGAAGGTTGCGCTCACGCGCCTGCTGGAAGGAAAGGCAACCGCGGTAATCGGAACGCACACGCACGTGCAAACGAACGACGCGCGCGTGCTGCCCGGCGGCACGGCGGCCATCACCGACGCCGGCATGACCGGTCCGCACGACTCCGTGATCGGAGTCCAGGCAGATCTCGCGCTTCGCAGTCTGCGCACGGGCATGCCGATCCGTTTCGAGACGGCGCAGGGAGACGTGCGTATCGAGGGCGTGCTCGTCGAATGCAGCGCGGACGGACGCGCGACGAGCTGCGAGCTCGTCCGCATACCCGTGGCCTGAATGGACGTCGCCTACGCCCGAAGTGGCGACGTTCACGTCGCGTATCACGTGGTCGGAGATGGGCCGGTCGACCTCGTCGTCAGCTCAGGCGCGATCACGAACCTCGAGGTGATGTGGGAGAGCCCCGAATACCGCCGTTTTTATGAACGGCTCGGATCGTTCGCCCGCGTGCTCCTGTTCGACAAGCGCGGAATGGGGCTCTCCGACCGCGTGCGCCTTGGCACGCTCGAGGAACGAATGGACGACGTACGGGCCGTGATGGATGCGGCAGGCTCGGACTCCGCGGCGTTGATGGGGATCTCCGAGGGAGGGCCGATGTCGATCCTCTTCGCCGCGACCTATCCCGAGCGTACGCGCGCGCTCGTTCTATGCGGCGCGGAGGTCAAGGAGGAGACCACGGATGACTGGCCGTGGGGAGAGGCGACGCGCGTGGAGTTCGAGCAGTACATAGGGCTCGACAACGTCGTTGCGCGCTGGGGCAAAGGCCTCGTTGCCGACCACATCGTCCCGAGCCGAAAAGGGGACGAGGATCTTCGGCGATGGTTCGGTCGGCTACAGATGCAGGGCGCGAGTCCGCCGGAAGCAGTGGTGTTCATGCGGATGGCGTTCGAG
>Ga0066699_10000697_pt1 | contig 10434 bp, 7 predicted proteins | sample GraSoiAngelo_148_FD_66455 | JGI IMG/M metagenome (GOLD analysis project Ga0066699, IMG submission 66455) | Grasslands soil microbial communities from the Angelo Coastal Reserve, California, USA - 14_1009_09_20cm | ecosystem: Environmental > Terrestrial > Soil > Grasslands | place: USA... | reverse complement strand
AGCGGACCGAGGAGATCCAGCTCGTGCCCTTCGTGCCGGACCGCCAGCCAGGCGCTGCCCGCGCCGACGACATTGAAGATGAAGCCAATCCGACCGCGGACGGGATCGGCCCAGGCCGCGCTATAGGGCCGGCGCAGGATCGCCTGCGGCGCGCCGACGGCCAGCTGAAAGAACTGACCTGGCTGCAGCGCGGAGGCCGCCGGTGGATGGTGCACCACCAGCTCAACGGCGCCACCCATCGGGGTGGAGCGCTCGACGACCACGGCCGGGGCTGTCCCGACCGTCAAGCGGGTGAGGCCTCCGCCATGGCTGCGCCGACGTACTCGCCCAGCACCGCCACGTGCGATCGATGCTCACGGCGCCAGGCGCGCAGGGCTTGCACCAGCGCGCGCGCCGTGTCCAGCGAGGTCAGGCATGGAATCCGCCGCTCGACAGAGGCGCGCCGGATCTCGTAACCATCCCGAAGTGGGACGCCCGTGCCGTTATCCGTCACCGGGCTTGCGGACGACACCGTGTTCACCACCAGCTGCACCTGACCCGAACGAATCACGTCCACGACGTTGGGATGGCCGTCGCGAAGCTTCTGCACGGTGACGGCTGGAATGCCTGCTTCTCGCAGGAGTGCCGCGGTGCCGGTCGTCGCATACAGGGTCATGCCGAGGCTATGGATGCCGCGCAGGATGGGCAGGGCTTCGCTCTTGTCGACGTCGGCGATCGAGCAGAGCGCCGCGCCATCCGGCGGAAGTTCCTCCATGGTCGAGAGGAACGCCTTGTACTGCGCCGTGGCGAGGTCCGTCGCGATCCCCATCGCTTCACCGGTGGATTTCATTTCGGGGCCAAGCACGGCGTCAACCGCCGGGAGCTTCGCCATCGAAAAGACGGGCGCCTTCACCGCGAAAAGCGGCCGGCTCGGCTGAAGTCCGCCGCTGAAGCCCTGCTCCACCAGCGAACGGCCAAGCGCGGCATGGGTTGCGAGGGCGACCATCGGCACCCCGGTCACCTTGCTGAGAAAGGGGACGGTCCGGCTGGCCCGTGGATTCACTTCCAGCACGTGGGGAATTCCATCCCGGATCACGAACTGGATATTGATCAGCCCGACGGCGCTCACCAGCCGGGCAATCAACGCAGTCGACTCGACGACACGTTCCGTCTCTCGCACGGTCAGCGTAATCGGCGGATACACGGCGAAGGAGTCGCCCGAATGGATGCCGGCTCGCTCGATGTGCTCGATGATGCCCGGAATCAGGACGGTGTCGCCGTCGCACACCGCATCGACGTCGAGCTCGCGCCCCAGCAGATACTTGTCGACAAGAATCGGGCCGCGAACGCCGAATGCGATGGCGGCCTCGACGTAGCGCCGCAGGTCTTCGGGAGCGTGAACGATCTCCATGCCGCGCCCACCCAGGACATAGGACGGCCGCACCAGCACCGGGTATCCAACGCGCGCCGCGATCTGCAGGGCGGCGTCGACGCCGGTCGCCGAACCGCCCGGAGACTGGGGGATCCCGTGCTCGCGCAGCAGCGCCTCGCAGCGACGGCGATCTTCGGCGAGATCGATGGTATCGACCGACGATCCGAGGATGCGGATCCCGCCTTCGGCGAGGGCATCCGCCAGGTTCAGACCGGTCTGGCCGCCGAACTGGACGACCACCCCAAGCACCGGATCCCGGCGGAGGACGTTGCGCACGCCCTCCACATCGAGCGGCTCGAAGTAGAGGCGGGTCGAGGCATCGAAGTCGGTACTGACCGTCTCCGGATTGCTGTTGATGAGTACGCTGTCGAAGCCGGCTTCCAGGATCGCCGCCGAGGCGTGCACGCTGCAGTAATCGAACTCGATGCCCTGGCCGATTCGGATCGGCCCGGAACCGATGACCGCCACCGCGGTGTTGCGACCGCGAATGATCTCGTCTTCGTCCTCATAGGTGCCGTAGTAGTAGGGCGTCACGGCCTCGAATTCGGCGGCGCAGGTGTCAACCTGCCTGAAGGTCGGCTCAATACTGGAGAGCGGCAAACGCCCAGCGCTGAGGGCGGCGATACGGGCATCGTCCATTCCCGCGCGCTTGGCCGCTAACCCGAGCTCGGCGCCGGCCGAACCCTCGGCCAGCTTCGCCTCGAGCGACACCAGGTACTCGAGCCGTTCGACGAACCACGGCGCATAGCCGGTCGCCTGCACGATCTCGCTGCGCGACGCGCCGTCGCGCAACGCCTGGAGAACCGCCATCAGCCGGCGGTCGTTGGGCTGATGCAGCAGATCCGGGCGACCGCGGAGCTCGGCGGCTGCGGGCAGCCGCTGTTCGAGCGATCGCAAGGCCTTGGACAGCGCAGCTTCGAAGGTTCGCTCGATCGCCATGACCTCACCCGTCGACTTCATCTGTGTTCCCAGGGTGCGATCGGCGGCGGGGAACTTGTCGAAGGGCCAGCGCGGGATCTTGACCACGCAGTAATCGAGCGCCGGCTCGAAGGCGGCGCTGGTCTTGCCGGTCACGGCGTTCGGAATCTCGTGCAGCAGCCGGCCCACTGCAATTTTCGCGGCGACCCGCGCGATCGGATAGCCGGTGGCTTTCGAGGCGAGCGCCGACGACCGGCTGACCCGAGGGTTCACCTCAATCACGAAGTACCTATCGGACGCTGGATCGAGCGCGAACTGCACGTTGCAGCCGCCCTCGATGCGCAGGGCCCGGATGATCCGCAAGGCCGCCGAGCGCAGCATCTGATACTGACGGTCGGACAGGGTCTGGCTGGGGGCCACCACGATGCTGTCGCCGGTGTGCACGCCCATCGGGTCGATGTTTTCCATGTTGCAGACGGCGAGGCAGGTGTCATTGGCGTCGCGCATCACTTCGTACTCGATCTCCTTCCACCCCGTCAGCGCCCGTTCCACCAGCACCTGCCGGATCGGACTGGCGGCGAGACCCTCACGGACCACCGCCTCGAGCTCAAGGGGGCTGCCCGCCAGACCGCCGCCGGTGCCGCCGAGGGTGTAAGCGGGACGAACAACGAGCGGAAATCCGATCGATTCCGCAAACTCGCGGGCATCCGCGACGGTGTTGACCGTCCGGCTGTCGGGGACCGGCTCGCCGAGTCGCTGCAGCACGCCCTTGAAGGCCTCGCGATCTTCCGCGTCCCGAATCGCCTGCAGCGGCGTCCCGAGGACCCGCACCCCGTAGCGCTCGAGCACGCCGGCGTCGGCCAGGGCAACGGCGAGATTCAACCCGGTCTGGCCGCCCAGCGTCGCCAGCAAGCCGTCAGGACGCTCGCGTTCGATGATGGCCGTCACGGCCTCGACGGTCAGCGGCTCGATGTAGACGCGGTCGGCGACGCCCTCGTCGGTCATGATGGTCGCCGGATTCGAGTTGACCAGCACGGTGCGGACGCCTTCTTCGCGCAGCGCCTTGCACGCCTGGGTCCCGGCATAGTCGAATTCGGCAGCCTGGCCGATCACGATCGGCCCGGAACCGATCACCAGCACCGACGCTGGACGGGGCCGTGGTGAGGCGACGATGATCGGCGGCGCCGGCCGCCCCGCGACCAGGTCGAGGAACTCGTCGAAAATCCGCTGGTTGTCCTGCGGCCCGGGGCCGCCCTCGGGGTGAAACTGCACGGTGCGGACCGGGAGGCGCGCATGGGCCAGGCCTTCCACCGAGCCGTCGTGGAGGTTGCGGTGACTGACGGCGAAGCCGCTGTCGCGTGGCAGGCTGTCGCCATCGACCTGAAACTCGTGGTTCTGGGAGGTCATGCTGACCCGGCCGGTGGGGAGCTCGATCACCGGGTGATTTCCCCCGTGATGGCCGAAGCGAAGCCGCGAGGTCCGGGCGCCGGCCGCCCGGCCCACGAGCTGATGGCCCATGCAGATGCCCAACACGGGAAGGCGGTGGATCAGGGCCCGGGTCATGGCGACCGGGCCGTCGAGCTGCGCCGGGTCCCCGGGCCCGTTCGAGAGCACGACGGCATCTGGCCGTCGATCGAGGATGGCCTGGAGATCGCTGTTCCAGGGGACGACGTCGACCTCGACACCGCGGGAGCGCAACGATCGAAGCGTGTTGCGCTTCACGCCGTAGTCGACGACGGCGATCCGCAGCCCCGGCCACTGTCGAAGCGGCGGCCCGATCAACGCAGGATCGAGGTCCTCGATGGCATCGCTGAAGCCCTCCGAGACCTGGCGGACCAGGTCCTGCTCCTCGAGCGGCGTCACCCGAACGACGTGCTCGCGGAGCGAGGGCAGCTGGTGGCGCGGACCGATCAAAGCCCGCTGGGCGCCGGTCGAGCGAAGGTGGCGCGCCAGGCGACGCGTGTCGCAGCCGGTCAGCACCGGAATGCCGAAGGCATCGAGCCATTCGATCAGCGGCTGGTGTCCGCGCCAGTGCTCCTGGAAGGGGCTCAGTTGACGGGTGATCAGGGCGCGCGCCCAGGGCCGAGCCGATTCCTGGAACTCGAGCGCCGCTCCGTAGTTGCCGATCAGCGGATAGGTCATCACGACCATCTGCCCGGCATAGGAAGGATCGGAGAGGACCTCCTGGTAGCCGGTCATGCAGGTATTGATCACCACTTCGCCACTCGCCTGCGAAGCCTGACCGCCACGTTCCCCGAAGAGCGTGAAGCCATCCTCCAGGACGAGCACCATCGGCTCAGACACGCTGCACCATCCGTTCGACGAGGATCTGACCTCGGCAGACGGTCATCACGACGCGCCCTCGGACGCGCCGGCCGTGGAACGGCGTGTTGCGTCCCCGGCTCTTGAACGAGGATGCATCGACCGTCCATTCGATGTCCGGATCGACCAGGATCCACTCTTCCTCGAGGGATTGACCGATGATCTCGCGCGGCCGCCGCACACACGCGCGGTAGACGACCTCGTCGCGCAGCCCGAGTCCGCTGACCACCGCCAGGGCCGTCTCGAATCCGTGGAACCCGTTGGCCCCGGCCGCCTTGGCGGCCGGCTCGTGCGGCGCGTGGTCGGTGGCAATCGCATCGACCACGCCGTCCGACAATGCCTGCAGGAGCGCCAGACGATCATCTTCCGAGCGGAGCGGCGGATTGACGTTTCCGTGCGGCCCCAGCGCCGCGGCCTCGCGCGAGGTGAGCGCCAGATGGTGAGGCGTGACTTCGGCGCTCACCGGTAATCTCTGCCGCTTCGCGGTGCGGATCAGGTCCACCGCCGCTCGGGTGCTGACGTGCTGGATATGGAGGCGAGCGCCAGAAACCGTCGCCACGGCCTCGAGGGCATCCTCCACCGCAGCGGCTTCCGCGTCCGGGCCGTTGCCGCGCCGCTCGTCCTGCGCGTGAATGAAGACGGGAAGGCCGGCGGTCGCCGCTCCCGCCAGCGCCCGCCGAAGGGTGGCGCGATCCATGCCGTGTCGGCCATCGTCGGAGAGCGCGACGGCGCCGGCCGCTTTCATGGCCACTGCGTCGGTCAGCGTCAGCCCATCCAGACCCACTGTTACCGCCCCCACCAGACTTACGCGAATCGGCAGCAGGGCCGCGCGCGCTTGAAGCTCCCGCAGGCGATCGGCTCGATCGATCACGGGATTGGTGTTGGCCATGGCGACGACATTGGTGAAGCCGCCGAACGCGGCGCTCGCCGCACCGGTCGCGAGCGTCTCCTTCTCGGGAAACCCGGGATCGCGAAGGTGCGCGTGGAGATCCATCCAGCCGGGTGACAGGATGAGCCCGCTGGCATCACGGTCCTCCGCATCGTCGGCTTCGATCGATGTCGTACCCGCCGCGGCCAGGCCGTTCGCCGTGAGCACTCGGACGTTATGCAGCCGCATCAGGATGCGGACCGTTCGAGAATCCGCACCGCATCTTCCCCATCCGTCTCCAGGAGGTGGACGTCGACCCATTCCTGCCGCGAGGTCGGGACGTTCTTCCCGATGTAGTCGGGGCGGATGGGCAGCTCCCGATGGCCCCGGTCGACGAGCACCGCGAGCTGAATCTGCGTCGGCCGACCGGCCGCGATGATGGCATCGATCGCGGCGCGCACGGTGCGTCCGTTGAAGAGGACGTCATCAACCAGTAGCACCGGCCGGCCGTTCACGGCACTGGCCGGCAGCGCCGGCAGCGGCGCGGCGGCACGCGGCAGGTCATCGCGGTACGCCCGCACATCGAGCGGGAGCACCGGCAGGAGTATGCCTTCCAGCTCGTTGAGGATGGCCGCCAGCCGTTCGGCCAAAGGAACGCCACGCGTCACGATCCCGAGCAGGCTCAGCCGCGTCAGGTCCGGCTGCCGTTCAGTGACCTCGTGGGCGATCCGCCGCCATGCGCGGCGGACGCCGTCGGCATCCAGGATGATCGCCTTGGCCGGTGGACTCTGCAACATCAGGCCTCCAGCGCCCAATCGAGCACCGCCATCCGAATCCACAGCCCATTGCGCGCCTGGCGAAAATAGGCAGCCCGGGGATCCACGTCCACCTGCGGATCGATTTCCCCGACCCTCGGCAGAGGGTGCATCACGATCGCGTGCTCGGGAAGCCGATTCATGACCTCGGGGGTCACGACGTACACGCCGCGATACCGTTCGTACTCGGCCGCCGAATCGAAACGCTCCGCCTGGATGCGAGTCTGATAGAGCACGTCCAGCTCCGGGACGACATCGGAGAGTCCGCTGGTTTCGATGCGCGTCAGACCGCCGAGCGCATCGAGCACGTCGGCACCCATGCGAAGCCCGGGCGGTGAGATCAGGACCAACTCGTTCTCCGGGAATCGGGAGAGCAGCAGCGCGAGCGATCGGGCGGTGCGTCCGTGGCGCAGGTCTCCCATCAGCCCAACGCGCAGGTGATCCAGGCGGCCCAGCTCCTTTTGGATGGTGTAGAGGTCGAGCAGCGCCTGCGTCGGGTGGTGGCTGGGGCCGTCGCCCGCGTTGATCACCGCAGCCTCGGCGGCGCGCGCCGCGCGTTGCGCCGCCCCGGGCTCCGGATGGCGGAGCACGATGGCATCGACATAGCCGCTGACCACGCGCACCGCATCGGCGAGCGACTCGCCCTTGGCGGCGGAGGAGTCCGTGCCCGCATTCTCGGCACTCAGTACCTGCCCGCCCAGCCGGTGCATCGCCGCCTCGAAGGAGAAGCGCGTTCGGGTGCTGGGTTCGTAGAAGAGGGTGGCGAGCAGCCGACCTCGCAGCCGGTTATCGGGCGCGATACGTTCAAAGACCGCGGCCGACTGCAGGAGCCGCTCGATCAGCGCCCGATCGAGATCGTCGGGGTGGGTGAGGTGCCGGAGCGGGACCTGCGTCCGCGGGGGCGGAGCGGTCAGGGTGTCGCGCATCGGATTCTCCTTTCGGTCTCGCTGGACCGGGTTAAAGGACGAAGGCCGCGGTAAGTGTAGGGGCGAGCGGTGGGGCGTGTCAAACCGGCTTGATATCGAGTCTTTCTATCGAATCGATCGGAGAAAAGAATTGGACAAATACCACGTCCCTTGATAGTCTGGGTTACAGCCTTCTTATAGGCGCGCTATCAAGTTGGTGGCCGGATCCGGGGGCGAGCCGGAGGCACACCGGAGGCACAGAGCGAGATGGAAGTGATCGTTTACACCCGACCCGACTGCGAGAGCAGCCGGCGCATCAAGGAGATCCTTTCGGATCGTGGGGTCGCGTTTCAGGAGCACGTTTGCGCCGACGGCAAGCTCGACGGCACTGATCTGCGCAACCTCGATATCGACGTCGAAGAGGTTCCGCTCACCGTGATCGACGGCGTCCCGATCGCGGGCGTCCAGCAGGCCCAGATCGAGCAAGCGATCGGCTGGATCGGCTTCTAGTCCTGGCCGAAGTCGGCAAGCTGCTCATCGTCGTGGGCGGCTTCGTGGTCATCGTGGGACTCTTCCTCGCGCTGGGGCTGCGCATCCCCTTCCTCGGCAAGCTGCCAGGCGATATCTCGATCGACCGTGGCAACGTCCACTTCTACTTCCCGATCGTCACCGGCCTGCTGCTCAGCCTCGTGCTGACGGTCCTGCTGAACCTCTTCTTCCGAAACCGCTGAGCGCTAGCTCGACCGAGCCTTGCGGATGCCCTCGTAGAGATCGCGAAGTGGTGGCGTGATGGGCTGGGGAATCCGGATTTCGAGCGTCGCGTAGAGGTCGCCAGCCACGCCGTCCTTCAACGCGGGAAGCCCTTTGCCCTTCAGCCGGAACACTTTGCCAGCCTGGCTGCCGGCCGGCACCCGCAACTGGAGCTGTCCGCCGGCCAATGAGGGGATGGTGATCTCGTCGCCCAGCGCCGCCTGGTCGTCGAGCACCGGCAGCGGCGTATAGAGGTCACGTCCCTTGGCCGCGAAAAGGGCATGCGGCTGCAGATGGACGCGCAGGTAGAGATCGCCGGCCGCGGTGCCGCGCCGGCCTTCGCCCTTCACCCGGATGCGAGAGCCTTCGATCACACCAGCCGGAATCTTGACCTGGATCTGGCGGCGAGTCGCCCGCACGCCGGCGCCGCCGCAGGTAGGGCAGGTGACGCTCTCCATCACGGTGCGACCGCGCACGGTGCGTCGTTCGCCGGTAAATCCTGACCCGCCGCACGTCGGACAGGTTTCCGGGAGCTCCATCTGGATGGTCCGCTCGCCACCGCGAGCCGCTTCCTCGAGTGTGATCTCGAAGGGGTGCTCGATGTCCTCGCCTCGTTCGGCGGCGACGCCCCGACCGCGGGCTCCCTCGAAGTCAAAGCCCGAGAAACCGCGGTCCCCGGCGAAGAACGTGTTGAAGAAGTCGCTGAAATCGCCGAAGCCCTCGGCGCCGCCGGCGCGCTGCCCGGCCTGCGACTGGTACTGTCGGGCGAATTCTTGCTCGCGCTCGATCCGCTCCCAGTCCGACCCCAGCTGGTCGTATTTCGATCGCTTCTTCGGGTCGCTCAGGACCTCGTAGGCCTCGTTGATCAACTTGAAGCGCTCGGTCGCCTTGGGATCCTTGTTGACGTCCGGGTGATACTGCCGCGCCAACCGGCGATAAGCAGACTTGATCTCCTTGTCGCTCGCCGTCCGGGCGACGCCCAGCGTCTGGTAGTAGTCCTTGTATTCAGGGGCAGCCATCTATCAATACGATGTGATGCCCGAAATGAGGGGGGCCGAAACCGGCCCGCTAGCGGGGCGAACGAACGGTGGCGAACTCCCGACAGTGCTGGACAAACTTGTCGACCAGCAGCGGGTTCTGCCCGAAGTGCAGATGGACGTAGCTCGCCAACAGATTGGGGGCGACAAAGCCCTCGTAGCCGATGACGTCGCCCTCGGCATTCAGCATCTGGTAGGCGGACTTGAGGTCACCATTGTGGCCGGTGATCCGACTCCAGTGGAATTCGTGGCCGCGGTAGAACTGACCCTTGGGCGACAGGATGCTGTCCTCAAGCGTCAGGATCTGCCGGTATCCGAAGCGATGGATCTGCCCGTCCATCTCCACATCCACGGGGATGACGTCGGCCATCGCGTGGGTCGCGCCGCTTTCGGTTCGCAGCGAGCGCCCCAGATACATCAAGCCGCCACATTCGGCGTAAATCGGCAGCCCGCTCCGGTAGGCGCGCTGAATCGACTCGGCCATGGCCCGATTCCTGGCGAGCGGTTCCACGAAGACCTCAGGAAATCCGCCACCCAGGTAGAGGCCCCCCGCGTTCTCAGGCAGATGCGTATCTTCCAGCGGACTGAACGGGACCACCTGAGCCCCGTGCTCCTCGAGCAGCTCCAGGTTTTCCGGGTAGTAGAAGTTGAAGGCTTCGTCGTAGGCCACCGCGAGGCGTACCCGGTCGCCGGCCGCCGGTTTTCCCTGAAAAACCTTCTTGGGGACGAGCGGCACCAGCTCAGCCTTGTTCGCGATTCGCAGCAGGAGGTCGAGGTCCACGTCGCGAGCGATCGTCTCAGACAGAACACCGATGGTCCGTTCCCACTCGCGGTTCTCCGTGACCGGCAGCAGGCCGAGCTGACGCTCCGGAATGTCGAGCTGCGGCATGTTCCGGAGGGCCCCGAGCACCGGCAACTTGGCGGTGCCCCAGATGGCATCTTCGACGCTGCGGCGGTGGCCGTCCGACCCAACATTGTTCAGCAAGACGCCGGCGATCTTCGGCGACTCACTGTAGTTCTTGAATCCAAGCGCGATGGCCGCCGCGCTCTCCGCCATATTGCCGACATCGATCACCAGCACCACGGGCGCTTTGATGATGCGGGCCACGTCGGCGGTGCTGCCATCGGTGCTGCCGCCCCGGCCATCGAAGAGGCCCATCATGCCTTCGACCAGCGCCAGGTCGGCGCCGAGCGCACCCTGGGCGAGCACCTGTCGCAGGGCGCCTTCGCCCAGCATCCAGGAATCGAGGTTGCGGCACGGCCGCCCGCTGACGTGCGCCAGATAGGCCGGATCGATGTAGTCGGGCCCGACCTTGAAGGATTGGACCGTGAGGCCACGAGCCTTGAACGCCGCAATCAGCCCGGCGGTGAGGATCGTCTTGCCGACGCTACTCGAGGTGCCGGCGAT
>Ga0066699_10000694_pt1 | contig 10438 bp, 12 predicted proteins | sample GraSoiAngelo_148_FD_66455 | JGI IMG/M metagenome (GOLD analysis project Ga0066699, IMG submission 66455) | Grasslands soil microbial communities from the Angelo Coastal Reserve, California, USA - 14_1009_09_20cm | ecosystem: Environmental > Terrestrial > Soil > Grasslands | place: USA... | reverse complement strand
CGCGAGGTCGTCCAGGTCTATCTCGAGAGGCCGGAGGATGGTCCTGAACGTCCGCTGCGCACACTTGGCGCTTTTGGGATCGTCGACGCGGACCCTGGCAAGCAGGTCGAGGTGCGGATGACCATTCCCGCCCGGGCGTTCATGCGCTTCGACGAGACAGCTCGCGACTGGGCGCCACGCGGCGGCGCCTATACGATTTGGGCGGGGAGGTCTTCTCGAGACCTGAGGCTGAATCTGCGGGTGGAGGTTGGTTAGATGAGGATCGACAGGCGTCTGTTCGCGGCTGCCGCGACGATTTTTGCTCTCGGGTGGTCATCGGGCACGTCAGTGGTCACTGCTCAGGCCGCGCCACCGGCAAAGCCGGACCTCGGACCAAACGTCCTGATCTTCAACCCGGCCATGGCGCTCAGCGACATCCAGGCGGCCGTGAACGGGGTGGCGAGCCAGCAGGTCCCGAACCAGTTCGGCAGCCAGCGCTACGCGCTGCTGTTCGAGCCCGGGACCTACGGCACGGCGGCCAACCCGCTGAACTTCCAGGTCGGTTACTACACCGCGGTGGCGGGTCTCGGTCAGTCTCCGTCCGACGTGGTCGTCAACGGCTCGATCTACGTCCACAACCAGTGCTTCGGCCCAGGTGACTGCACCGCGCTCGTCAACTTCTGGCGTTCCGTTTCAAACCTCACGATCAACGTGCACACCCCGAACTTCGGCTGCTACACCGGAGAGTTCTGGGCGGTCAGCCAGGCGGCCCCGATGCGTCGCGTCCACGTCAACGGTTTCGCCACCCTGATGGACTACTGCACCGGACCGTCGTTCGCAAGCGGCGGTTTCATCGCTGACTCTGCCTTCGACGGCAGCGTCGTCGTCAACGGCTCGCAGCAGCAGTGGATCACGCGCAACAGCCGGGTCGACAACTGGACCAACGCGGTCTGGAACCAGGTCTTCTCGGGCGTCGTCGGCGCCCCGGCCCAGACGTTCCCCAACCCGCCTTTCACGACCCTGGCAACGAGCCCTGTCACGCGCGAGGCGCCCTACCTGTACATCGACTCGGCAGGCGGATACAACGTGTTCGTGCCCGCCGTCCAGCACGACACCTCGGGCACGTCGTGGTCCGGCGGTCAGACGCCCGGTTCGTCGATACCGATCCAGGACTTCTTTGTCGCGCGGCCTGGTGACTCGGCGCACACGATCACGTCGGCGCTCGCCAGCGGCAAGCACCTGATCCTGACCCCTGGGGTCTATCACCTCGACCAGACGATCGAGGTCATGCATCCCGACACGGTGGTCCTGGGCCTGGGCTTCCCGACCCTGGTCCCGGACAACGGTCGCCCGGCGATGAGGCTCGTCAACCCGCGCGGCGACCTGGTGTCCGGCGTCATATTCGACGCCGGCGCGCGCACCTCGGAGGTGCTTCTGCAGGTCGGAACCGGTCACGATGCCGGCAACGCCACCGACCCGTCGGTCCTGTCCGACGTCTTCTTCCGAGTCGGCGGAGCGGCGGCCGGCACGACGACGACGGCGCTCGTTGTCAACAGCAGCGATGTGATCCTCGACGACATCTGGGCGTGGCGCGCGGATCACGGCAACGGTGTGGGGTGGACGGTCAACACGGCCGACACCGGCGTGGTGGTCAACGGGGACGACGTGACCGCCTATGGGCTCTTCGTCGAGCATTTCCAGAAGTACGAGGTGATCTGGAACGGAGACGGCGGCACCGACGTCTTCTTCCAGAACGAGATGCCGTACGACCCGCCGAGCCAGGCGGCGTGGATGGAGGCGCCCGGCGTCGACGGGTACGCCGCGTTCAAGGTCGCGCCGGATGTGACGAGCTTCCACGGCTACGGGATGGGCAGCTACTCGTTCTTCAACCAGGGACTGAACATCTACGCCGAGCGCGCCTTCGAGGTGCCCGACTCGCTGCCCGCCGGCAGCCTGCGCGACCTGCTGACGATCTTCCTCGACCCCTCGCACGGCAAGGGCGGCATCCTGCACGTGGTCAACGAGGCCGGAGGCTCATCGACGATCGCCAACCCGGACGTCCCGGTGGCGGTGGTGAGCTATCCCTGATCGCTGAACGGCCGGCGGCCCTGGTCGCAGGGAACCGCCGGCCGCTCCGTTACGGCTATCGGAGAAGTGCGTCCAGACGTCCCGTCGCGCCCGATCGTCGAGCTGAGGTCCGTGAGCCGCGCTTACGGGTCCCGTGTCGCCGTCGATGACGTCGACCTGACCCTCCACCCAGGGGAGCTGACCTTCCTCGTCGGCCCCAGCGGAGCTGGCAAGACCACCCTCCTGAGGCTCATCAACCGCGAGATCAGGCCCACCTCGGGCGAGGTCTCGGTCGCCGGCATCCCCGCCCACGCGATCAAGGCGTCCCGAGTCGCCGAGCTGCGCCGCCTGGTCGGGGTCGTCTTCCAGGACTACAAGCTGTTGCCCCGCCTGACCGCCGTCGAGAACGTCGCTTTCGGGCTCCAGGTCGCGGACCTGCGGGTCTCCGACGAGGAGGCGACAGACCGCGCCCTCGACGCCCTCGAGGCGGTCGGGCTCGGCGACCGGGGCAAGTCCTTTCCAGGCCAGCTCTCCGGCGGCCAGCAGCAGCGGGTGGCGATCGCCCGGGCCGTCGTCGCCCAACCTCCGGTGCTGATCGCCGACGAGCCCACCGGCAACCTCGACCAGGACACCGCGTGGGAGATCATGGACCTGTTCGAGGACATCGCCGCGTGGGGCACCGCGGTGCTCGTGGCGACCCACAACGTCGACATCGTCACCAGGCTTCAGCGGCGCGTCGTCACGCTGGTCCAGGGCCGGCTCGTCCGCGACCAGCCCGCGGGGCAGACCGGGAGGATGGCGTGGCTGGCGACGTCGTGAACGGCCGCTTCCCCCGGCGGCGGTTGTTCCAGGTCGTGGCCGCGAACCTGGCGCGGCTCCTGTTCGGCGGGGCGGCACGGAGTTGGGCCCGAAACATCGGCAGCACGGCGCCCGCCCTCTGCTCGATGGCCCTGCTCCTGCTGATGTCGGGGTTGGTAGGTCTTACCGCCTTCACCCTGCGGAACGTCGAGCAGGTCCAGGCAAGCCAGGCCTCGCTGCTCCACGTCTACCTCCGGGACGACGCCAGCGGGGTCGATGTGTCGGCCCTTTTCGAGCGCCTGCGCACCGACCCGAGGGTCGCCGGCGTCGCCTACGTGACCAAGGAGGACGCGCTTGCGCGGGCGCAGACGATTCCTGGCCTTCCCCAGCTCGCCCAGGCGACCGACAGCAACCCATTTCCCGCCAGCCTCGACGTCCAGGTCAAGAACATCGACGACATGGGGGCGATCGATGCGCTGGTCCGTGACGAGAGCGTGGTCGACCCCGAGCAGCCGACCTCCTACGATCGCGGAGCCTATCAGCGGCTGCAGGCGGTGCTGTTCGGCGTCGCCGTCGCCGGGCTCGCCTTTCTCGGCCTGCTGGGCTTCGTGGCCGTGACGGTGACCATGAACAGCGTCAAGTCGGCCATCCACGCGCGCCGGGACGAGATCACGATCATGCAGCTGGTCGGCGCCTCTCGCTGGATGGTGCGCGGCCCATTCGTCGTCGAGGGCGCGATCACCGGCGGGCTTTCAGGATCGCTGGCCGGACTCGCGACCTTTGGCCTGGCCGCGGCCGCGGTCGCCCTCGGGTCGGAGAGCTTCGCCCAGTTTGCGCCGGGCGTCACCGTCACGGTGGCCGCGGTCGCCGGTGCTCTGGTCGTCGTGGCCGGCCTCGCCCTCGGCTCCGGTTCGTCCCTCCTGACGCTGCGAAGGCACATGGAGTCGTGAGGAAGGCCCTGCTCGCGGTCGCGGTCGCCTTCCTGGTCCTCGGCGCCGATCGCACCGGGGCGACCGCCGACTCGCCGCCGCCTGATCCCCAGGCGCAGCTCGCGATCATCAACCAGATTCGAGCCCAGCTCGGCAGCAACCTGGCCGACGCGCTGGCGGCGCAGCAGCAGCTCCGTCAGTCGCTCGAGGACAACGCGGCCCAGCAGGCCCAGGTCCAGGCCAAGATCGCCGACGTCGAGGCGAAGATCACCGACCTCGACACACAGATCGCGGCCGCGCAAGCAAGGGAGGCGGTGCTGTCGCAGAGAATCGACACCGAGCGCACTCAGCTGCGGCAGCTCGCGCGCGCGGCCTACGAGTCGCCGGGTTCGGTGCTGATCGTGCTCGCCCAGTCGAGAAGCCTGAGCGATCTCTTCACCCGGATGGCCGATCTCAACGTGGCCGGCTCGCGGGCGGCCGAGATCAAGTCATCGCTTGCGCAAGACCTCGCCGAGCAGCAGAAGGAGAGGGAGAAGGAGCAGGCGGCCCGTAACGAACAGGCCAGTCTCCGCGACCAGCTCGATGGCCAGCTGTCGCAGCTGCGAACCCTCGCTGCTCAGCAGCAGAAGTCGATGGCGCAGCTTGAGGTCAAGATCGCGCAAACGCGCTCCGAGATGGCGCTGCTCAACCGGCAGTCAGCCCGGCTTGCGCAGGCCGTGACCGACATGTTGCAGCGGCAGCAGGACGCGATCATCGCCGCGGCCATGCAGTCGGTTTGGGCGCAGTTGCAGCTCTGGCTCCAGTCGAACAACGTCGGTCAGATCCCGACCAGCGCCGGGCACTCGACCAAGTACCGGTTCATCTGGCCGGAACCAGGCTCGCAGATCTCGCAGCCTTTCGGTCCCACAACGTTCTGGTTCGAGCCGCCTTACGGCAGCTATCCGCACTTCCACACCGGGATCGACCTGGTCGAACCGTTCGGGTCGCCGGTGTACGCGGCGGACGATGGCGTGATCGCGCTGGTCGGGAGCTCGAGCAGCGGCTATGGCAACTATGTCGTGGTCGCGCACGCGGGCGGGTTCAACACCCTCTACGGCCACCTCTCGACTTCCCTCGTCAAGGTGGGGCAGAGGGTGACGCAGGGGACCGCGGTCGGCCTGGAAGGCTCCTCTGGAAATTCGACCGGGCCGCACCTCCATTTCGAGCTGCGCATCGGGCAGAAACCCGTCGACCCGCGGCCGTACCTGCCGCCAGGAGCGCCTTCAGCTTTTCGCGGCTAGCCGGCAATCGGGGCAGCACCAGCAGCAGCGACAGCCACACCGCGACCCAGAAGGCGGCCGAGGCGAGCACCTCGAGGTTGGTGACGTCGCCGGACAGAGGGCGGACGAAGATCAGCCGGGATCGGTCGAGCCACGGCAGCGCGGCGGGTAGCGGTCTGCCGTCCAGCCAGTAATACAGGATGTCCTCGACGCCTCCGAACGCCAGGGTGTACAGGGCGCCCTGGAACCACAGCGCCCACAGGCCGGAGTCGAGCAGGAGCACCGCCCCCACGGCCATCATCCCGATGAGGACCGCGACGTGCCCGGTCTGATAGTCCGGATCGAACACCGACAGGCCGTGCGCCTCGAAGATCCGCTGCCAGAGGAGGATGTCGCTCAGCGCATAGAAGCCGAGCGCGATCAGGAGCGCGAGGACGACGCGACCTCTAGCGGTACTGCGGGCCATGGTGGTTGTGGCGGCTGCGCGTGACCGGACGCGGCGCCGGCGCGGGCACCGCGGGGACGATCTCGCCGAGGGGCGCCGGCTGTTCCGCGACGGCACTGCCGTTGGCGTCGGGCTCCGAGGGCGAGGCGCCCACACCGGGCGGCCGGTAGACGAACTCCTGCAGTCCCTCCTTGACCACCTGGCTTGTGCCCAGGGCGACCGCGACCACCACGCAGACCGTGGTGAGCGCGTCCATCCACTGCTTGGCGCGTCCCCGGCGCTCGGCACGGTCAGTCACGGGCCGGATGTTGCACGAAGGCAGCGCCTCCCTTGACCGCCAGCTCGTTCACCAGCGGCGCATAGCCGGAGACGAAGACTGCCGCGAGGACGATCGCAACAGATGCGCGCAACACCCTGTGCGTGCCCGCGCGCCGCGCCCGGTCCCATCGCCGCCGCACCGGCGGTATCCGCATGAGGGCAAGTGGAGCGCTGACCGCGAGCGCGTAGAGGAAGATCGTCGTCAGTCCGAACAGGAGGAAGAGGTGGATGAGGACGGTTCCCCACACGACATAGGTCAACCGCTGGACTGACTTCCAGTGCCGGCCCAGCCATTGCTGGGCGGAGCGGTTCGCGGTCGCCACCAGCGGGATCAGCAGCAGCGTGGACAGCGTGCCCGCGACGAGAAAGGTATGGCCGCCCACCCGGGTCAGAACAGTGCCCGGAAAGGTGTCGCCGGTGGTCGTGGCGGCCAGGGTCAGGTCGGTCGCGGCGGTGGCGAACATCGCGATTCCGTAGTCGCGCCGGAGGATAACGTGCCACCGCCAACCCGTGATCGTGTGGACGGGCGTGACCGCGAGCATCGTGATGAAGATCAGGAACGTCGAAGTGCCGAGGACGTCGGCCACCGAAGCCGAGACGTTGGCGGCTGCTCCCGGTCTTCCGAGAACCAGGGAGACGATCTCCGGACCCATGAGCACGAACGGGATCAAGAGCAGCGCGCGGAAGAACCAGACCGCCGTCTTGCCAAATTCGCCGCGCCGGGATGTCGCGTCGCCCAGCGCGGGTGTGTACGCGTGCGCCTGTTCGATCATGCAGCGCCTCCAGATGCCGGACTCTGTAACTGACCTGCCGGACGAAGAGCGGCGTGATGCCCCCACGACATCCTCTTCGCCTTACCTCAAAGCGCCCTTGGAATCGGTTGTGACTATTGCCTCACCGCTGATTCCAAGGTTGAAGGCCGATACTCGGCAGGTGGACTTCCTCGGAGCGCTGCTGTCCTCGTCCGTCTCGCGGCGGCGCATGCTGGTCGCCGGGCTGGGCATGGTGGTGGCTGCGTGCGCCGGCAGGCAGCAGACCGGTTCTTCGGTGACGCCCTCGGCGACGTCGGCCTCGAGCGCGACCCCTGTCGCGACGCCGCGGTGCATCGTCACGCCGTCGGAGACTGAGGGTCCTTACTTCGTCGACGATCGGCTCAACCGATCCGACATCAGGGTCGATCCCCTGGACGGTTCGGTGCGGCCTGGCGTTCCGCTGACCCTCACCCTCGCGGTCGCCAAGGTTGGAACATCCTGTACCGCCCTCGCCGGGGCGCAGGTCGACGTCTGGCACTGCGACGCCCTTGGCGTCTATTCAGACGTCAGCGCCGAAAACACAGTAGGGAGGAAGTACCTTCGCGGCTATCAGACGACGGATGCGAACGGAGCCGTCAGGTTCACCACTGTCTACCCGGGCTGGTACCAGGGCCGCGCGGTGCACGTCCACTTCAAGGTCCGCACCTACGCCGGGGCGCAGAAGACATACGAGTTCACTTCGCAGCTCTTCTTCGACGACTCGATCTCGGACACCGTGTACAGGCAGGCGCCCTACAGCTCTCGCGGCGCGCGCGACACGAGGAACGCGAACGACATGGTCTATACGTCGAACAACAACAGCGGCGCGATGCTGCTGGCGAACCTGACGCAGACGGCTGCCGGCTACCACGCGGAGTTTGCGGTCGGCCTGAAGATCAGCTAGCGGTCAGACGAGGAACCTGCCGTTTTCCATGATCCTGCGCCCGTCCACCGTGACGGTGGCGTGCGAGGCGAGCGCGTCGAGGTGCGAGGGACAGCTCCAATCGGCGCCGGTCTCGATGCCGTAGGGGTCTCCAAAGGCGATGTGGACGCCGGGAAACTTCTCGTCCTGGAGGAAGTTGCCGACGATGCGGGAAAGGCCGATGTTGGTCCCGATGGCGAACTCGCCGGCACGGTTCGAGTTCGGATGCTGGCCCAGGTACTCGCGAAGCTCACCGCCCAACGATTCGTCCGGAGTCTCCACCGAAGCCACCCGACCGCCCTTCATCACGATGCGGACCGGCGGAGACAGCATCCCGTACTTGTCGGCGAACCAATCACCGAGCTCCTCGGCGACGATCAAGCCGTCGACCGATTGGGGGCACGTAAACGTTTCGCCCTCCGGCAGGTTGCCCCAGCGGCCCTGCTCCCAATAGCGGCCGTCGCAGGGAATCCATTTCAGAGACGGCGAGAACGTGGCGACGACCTCGGTGCCGAGTGAGGTCTCGACCGATATCTCCTTCGCTTGCTTCACGATCTCGTAAACCTTGCGCGTCACACGGAACACCTCTTCATAGTCCGCGGTCATGCCGTCGGCCATGAGCAGCTCGTTGATCCCGATCATGTGACCGTGGCGGCAGCGCAGCTCGTCCGCCAGTAGACGGAGCAGCGGCAGCCGGAAGCCGATCTCTCCTTTCAGGCCGGTCGCGATGAAAAAGGAGGCGGTCGGGCGGAACGCCATGATCTCGTCCGCGAACACGCGTGGAAAGGTGGTCGCAGGGCGCTGGACCTTGTCCTCGATCGTCCATGCGCGGACGGCGGCGCCCGTCGCCCGAGCCTCCTCCTCGATGGCGTCCGCGATCTCGGCCCGCGGCCGGTCGCGGACGATGCAGACGCGGTCCCTGCCGCCGATGTTGAGGCATGTGCGCACCGCGTTTCGTGCACCCAGGGCGAGCTCCGCCCGCATCACAGACAAAGGTTAGCGGGCTAGAAAGGCCGCATCGCCGGGTGTCACAATCTCGGGCTATGGGCCACCTCGAGGAGCGTGACCTGCGAAGTCTCGAGCGAAGGAGCATGTACTCGATCTTCGCTCCGCTCGATGGCGACGACGGCCTGTCCCGCGAGCTGGCGCTGGATGACAAGGCCAACCCGACGCGGGCGGGCGAGCTCGCGGTCTGGGGATTCCTCCGCCGACGCCGGCGACGCCGTCAGGCCGCCGACGAGGCCTGGGTGCCGGCGATGTTCATGTTCATCCGCCGCTTCTCCTAGCGGCTACGAGCCGGCTTCCGGCCCGAGGGCCTCGGTCACCCTTTCGGCGAGCAGGGACGGTGGCGTCTTCGCCTTTTCGAGCCAGGCGAGCGCGCCGGCGAGGAAGACCCGGTCGATGGCTCCATCCTGGTCGCCCAGGTGGTTGCTGAGCATGAAGACCGGAAGCGCCCGCGTCCGGTGGTCGATGCGGATGTGCTGCAGGATCTCGTCGCCGCGCATGCCAGGCAGCTGCCAATCGAGGACGATGATGTCCGGCGTCGCCCGGTCGATCGCGCGAAACAAGCCCTCAGCGTCCGGCGCGACCACCACGGAGTAACCGGCCGCCTCGAGGCCGAGCCGGTACATCTCGGCCGTCGCCGCGTCGTCGTCGACGATGATCACCGACCGCACGCCCCGTCTCTCCTTTCCTCACCCCGGTGAGTCTCCCTCCAGCACCGGCGCAATCTGCCGGCGATCGGTTGCGGAGGCACCTCTCGCAATGCCTCCGCACTTGTTACTCAGAACCGTACCACGACTTGGACACTTACGCAAGAGCTGGGCATTGGCTATAGTATTGGTTGGCCGTGGCATCAGACCAGGACCAGCCCATCTACTCGATCGGCGCCGTGGCGCGGATGCTCGAAATCCCCGCCTCGACCCTCCGGGCCTGGGAGGATCGCTACTCGCTGATCACGCCGCGCCGGAGCGAAGGCTCGCAGCGCCTTTACACCCGCGGACAGGTGGAGAAGCTTCGCTACATCAAGGCCCAGATCGAATCGGGCATGAGCGCCGCCGACGCCCACCGGCTGCTGTCGGAGAACGTGCGCGTGGGACGCCTCCCTGCGTCCCCAGAACCCAGCGCCGAAGACCGTCCGCTCGTCCTGATCGCCGAACGGGACGCCTATGCGGCAAACCTGGTCGAGTACTTCCTCCGCACCGAGGGATTCGACGTCGTGGTCGCCCTCGACGCGACCCAGGCGGCGCTTCACTTCGAGGAGCGGTCGCCCGACATAGTCCTCATCGACCTGCTGATCTCCGGGGGAGCGGGCTTCCGGCTGCTCAAGGAGTTCGCGGACGGGCAGAAGGCGCAGATCGTCGCGGTGTCCGCGATCGACAGCGCGGACGAAGCCCTGAGGTCGGGCGCAGCCGCGTTCATGCGCAAGCCCCTCGAGCCGCTCGCGCTCGTCTCCACCGTCAGGGACCTGCTCGGTACCAGCGCGCTCGTGGGCCGGCAGCGGAAGCTCCGCGTCCGGCGGTGAACGACCGAATCCCCACCGGAAGCGAACGCCTCGACGAGATCCTGGAGGGCGGCCTGCTCAAGAATGCGATCAACCTCATCGTCGGCATCCCGGGCAGCGGGAAGACCATCCTGAGCCAGCAGATCGCGTTTCGCAACGCGACAGTCGAGAAGCCCGCGCTCTACCTGTCCACGCTCTCCGAGCCGCTGGACAAGATCCTGCGCTACGGCGAGGGTTTGAGCTTCTTCGACCAGGCTGCGCTTCGGGAAGGTCGGCTGGTGTACGAGGATCTGGGCCAGCAGCTCGGCGAGGGCGGACTCGATGGGATCCTGGAAACCATCGACCGTCATTTGCGGCAGGTGAGGCCGGGGATCGTCGTCCTGGACAGCATTCGTGCCTTTCACGCCATGGCGAGCGACATCGGTGC
>Ga0066699_10000690_pt1 | contig 10469 bp, 9 predicted proteins | sample GraSoiAngelo_148_FD_66455 | JGI IMG/M metagenome (GOLD analysis project Ga0066699, IMG submission 66455) | Grasslands soil microbial communities from the Angelo Coastal Reserve, California, USA - 14_1009_09_20cm | ecosystem: Environmental > Terrestrial > Soil > Grasslands | place: USA... | reverse complement strand
CCTATACGTCGGCGACGAGCCGGTCGGTTTCGCGGTCTTCTTCCACACGTTCTCGACGTTTGCGAGCCGGCCGGGGATGTATCTGGAAGATCTGTTCGTCGTTCCGAAGTTTCGCAACCGCGGCTTCGGGCGGCAGCTGTTCGCGCACGTCGCGAAGATCGGCGCCGAGCGCGGCTGCCGAACGATGAAATGGGCGGTGCTGCCGTGGAATGAGCCGGCGATCGAATTCTATCGCCGGCTCGGAGCGAACAAAGTTACGGAGTGGGATACGTTCGAGCTCGAGCTCGCTCGCGAATAAGAAACCGGGTGTGATTCCACAGACAGCATCAAACCCGGTTTCATTTACTGCGCGCCGCCGCGACGACCGCCGCCGCCGCCACCCTGACGTCCGCCACCGCCGCCTTGACCACCGCCGCAGCCGCGACCGTAGCAGGGAGCGGGCGCATCGCCGAGTCCGTAGACCTCGTTCGAGTAAATCTTCTGATAGCGGACGCTGTTGCCGTCCTTGTCCACATATCCCATCGACTGCTGGAAGAGGCCCGGCTGCGGGTAGCCCTTCGGGACCGTGCCTTCAGCGATATAGAGCTTGTTCTCGCGCATGCTGATGAAGGCGAAGGTGCGGGACTGATCCGCATTGCTGGTCAGCTGAAGCTCGATGCCCTCGACCAGATCCTCGTGCGCCCAGAGCATGCGTGTCAGCTTCACGTTCCTCTGCAGCATCTCGTTGGCGGCGTGAATGATCGCGCCGCGGATGTCGTGCTTCCAGTAGCCCGGACCGCTGAGATCGCTGCCGATGCACGGCTCGGCGCCCGCGGGGCAGTTCTTCCGCCGCTCGATGCCCTGCGCCTCGATGGCGTTGTAGTCGACGACCGTCATCGAGTAGCGCTCCTTGCCGCGCTCCGCGCTGTAGACGTGCGCGGGCAGCGTGTAGTCGTACTCAGACTTGTAGGTCGTCTCGGTGACCTTCGGCTGCCCTGGAAAATCGATCTTGAAGCCGTCCTGGATATTCTGGTACTCGCTCCAATCCTGGGCGAAGACGAGCCCGGACGCCGACAGAACCAGCGCGAATACGAACGCGATCCTACGCATGAAGCGTCTCCTTCCTGGCGAGCGGCAATTCTATCGCGTCTGCGCGCCGATTTCGGCCTACTTGCCGGCGAGTAGCTCGTCGACGATCCAGCCGGCGCCCTGCACCTCGCGCGCGATCGTCAGCGCAAAGCGGATGTTGGTACTCAGCGCGCGCCCCGCGCCCTCGCTGTAGGCCCAGTCGCTCGCCATCGCCTGCTCGTTGCCGTCGAAGATCAGGCCGACGATCTCGAGCCGGCTGTTCAACGTGGCGCTGCCGGAGTTGCCGCCCGTGATGTCGTTGGTGCTCACGAAATCGACCGGCAGGTTCGCGTAGCGCTGGTTGAACGCCGTGTCGCCAATCCGCGTCCGCCAGTTGACCAGCGCGGCGGGCAACGCGAAATCGCCGCGGTTGCCGCGCGCCTGCGCCAGCGCGAACATGTCGGCGAATTTCGTGGTGAAGGGCACCGCCTTGCCGCCGCTGTTGTAGCCGGCCACCTTGCCGTAGGTGACCCGCAGCGTGAAGTTCGCATCCGGGTACAGGGTGTTTCCCTTCCATAGGACGAGTCCCTGCGCGAACTTCGCGCGGTGCTGGAAGAGCGTCTCGTTCAGCACGCGCGTCCGTGCGCGCCGTTCCTGGATCGTCGGCAGCAGATCGCGCGCGAACACGATCGCCGGATCAGTGGACGCCGTGAACGTGGCGGCAGCCGCGTCAACAAGCATCTTGCGCACGTCGGTTTTGGCGACCGTCGACGCGCCGGTCACGGCGCGGGCCAGCGCGCGGGGATCAGAGGTGCCCGCCCGCCGCACGAGCGACTGCACGGCCGGCACCTGGCGATCGGCGGGGAGCTTCAGCGCGCGCTCGAAGCCGATGGCGAGTACGTCTTCCTCGAGGCCGGACACGAGCGGCTCGTCGACCGTCAGCGCCTGGCGCACGTCGTTCCAGAAACGCTCCTGGAACTGCGGGTCGCGGTCGCGGTCCGACGGTTTCGCGCGTTCCTGCGCGAACTCATAGAGCGTGGTGGCGTAGCTGACGACCGACGCCTTCTCCAGCCAGTCGAGCGCCGCGTCCAGATCCGCGTTGGCCTCGACAGTGGTGGCGTACAGCTTCTTGTGATCCGCGAACAGCGTCTCGTACTCCTTCACCAGGTCCGGCCGCCTCGTTCTCAGGAACTCCATGAACTGCCGCTCGCGCTCCCGCTGCTGTTTGACGACGTCGCTCGACTCGAGGGCCGCGAGCACGTCCTGCGTGTACTTCAGCGTGTTGGCCAGCCCGAAGATGCGTTCCTGCAGCAGCACCTGGTTCTCGGGCTTCTCGGACGCGTACGTGCGCAGCAGCGCCAGCTCGGTCTGGAACTCCTGAATCAGCCTCGGCATGCCGCGGCTCGTGTTGTAGACGGCCGACTCGCTGATGCGGTACCGGTTGGTGTTCCCGGGATTGCCGGCGACAAACGTGACGTCTCCTTCCTTCACACCGCCAAGCGTCACGCGCAGGTAGTGCGCCGGGCGATAGGGGACGTTCGCCGCGTTGAACTCGCCGTGCGAGCCGTCCCTCCCGACGTAGGCGCGCAGGATGGAGATGTCGGACACGTAGCGGGGAAAGCGGAAGTTCATCTCGTCGCCGCCGAAATAGCCAAGCTGCTTCTCGGGCGCGTAGACGAGCCGGATGTCGTTGAAGTCCTCGTAGACGATCAACTGTGAGAACGCGCCGCTGTTGAAATCCACGACGGAGCACGTGAAGCTGGCGCCTTTCTCCTGTGTGCACGCGCGCTCGATCTCGCCCCGCCTGGCCTGGCGCACCTGCTGGATCTGCGCCATCGACATCCCGGACTTCACGTCGAGGTTCAGCTCGGTGGTCACGTCGCGGCTGCTGCGCTCGATTTGGACGCGGAACCGGCGGCACGGCAGCTCCTCGCTCATCATCCTGGCCGTGAAGCCGCGCTCGATGAGGTTCTCACCGCCCCCTTTTTCCTGTTCGGCGAGGGTGGAGGTGCGGATGCAGTCGAGCGCCACGTGATGATTCGTCAGGATCAGGCCGTTCGGCGAGGCGAACGTTCCGGTGCCTCCCGACGAGATGCGGACAGCCGCGTTCTGCAACCGCTCCAGATCCCGGGGTGTGAGCTTCACGCCGTAGCGGTTCGCGATGGTATCAACCGGCAATTGCCCGATCCGCCACATCCCTTCGTCGGCTGACAGGGTAACGACCGCGAGCGCCACGACGATGACGCACAGCATTCGTGATCTCATGTCGAACTCCTGAAGAGATTCTAGTCAATCGCGCGGGGCGGAGGCCGCGAAAAGGCGCGGGTTCACGTGCCCAATCACGCCTCTCGCGCAGACCGGTGTGATATATTCGAGAATGTATTCATGCCGACGACCATTCACATTCCCGCGGCGTTGCTGAAATCCGTCGATCGCCGTGCCAAGGCGCTGGGGGTCAGCAGGAATCGCCTCATCGTTCGAGCGCTGGAGCGAGCCGTACGTGAGCGCACGGATTGGGCTCCTGAATTCCTCGAGAAGCTCCGCAGCATCGATCAGGAAACGGTGGCCGCCGTAGACGACCTGCTGGCCGACGTCAGGCACGCGCGCCGCTCCAAACTGCCGCACGCGCTGTGAACTACGTCCTGGACACCAACGCGGTGTCTGCGCTCATGAAGGGGAGCGCTGCCGTCGTTGAACGACTGGCGGCCATCACACCAGCCGATGTTGCCGTGCCGCAACCGGTGCTCGCCGAGATCACGTTTGGGATCGAGCGGCTTCCGCGTTCGAAGCGCCGGACCGCGCTGCAGGCGCGCTTTGACCTGATTTGCTCGGAACTTCGACGAGCCGAATGGACCGACGCGGTCAGTCAGGCGTACGGCCGCATCAAGGCCACGCTGGAAAAGCGCGGGACGCGGATCGAGGATTTCGATGCCGCGATCGCGGCGCATCCGCTCGCCGTCGATGCCACACTCGTGACCGCCAATCTCGATCACATGACTCGCATTCCCGGGCTTCGGATCGAAGACTGGGGTCGGTAGCAACAGGGCATCACGCCTGCCGCAGTGCCACCACGCTCTCTAATTCAGCGCGCGATGAAGATCGGAGTACGACCGTACGAGGAGGCTCTCGATTACCGTCCAATCGGGAGCGCTCGCCTCCGCGTCCCGGAGCGCGCCCGCCTGCGCGCGTAAGACGCCGGCGCTCTCGACCGACGGCGTTGGGACCTCGTAGAGCAGGGCATATTCCTGGGCGATGAGCGCCCCGACGTGCTCGGGCGCGTTCTCGCCGGGAATCCGCCGCGCGACCCACCACGCCAGCTCGGCTCGGGCCACGTTGCGTGGATCAAAGCGGGCGCCTTCCCAGTCCCGCACCATCGTGTACGCGACCTCGAGATCCGGCAGCACCTGCTCGTAGTTGGATCGCGCGTTGCCGAACGTTGCCGCCGCGCGTGCCAGGTGGAACGCCTCGCGGACCGAGACCGCCCACGAATAGTGATACTGCTCGCGTAGCATGACGACGAGCAGCGAGAACAGGCGGACATTCTGCTTCTGATAGTACGCCTGCCACATGCGCGTTTCGAGGTTCGCCAGACGGGACGGCTCGAAGTGCCTCATCGATCCGCGCTCAGCTGGCGGACGGAAGAGGACGTACGCGGCTGCTGCCATCACGATGGCGGCGAACGAGAGCGTCATCCGACGGCGCATGAAGGGCGCCTTCATTGCGTATCCACGATCCGAATGAGAACCCTCAGAACGGTCCGAACGAATCGAACGTTTCCAACGTTCCGAACGACCTCACGCCAGAAGATACTTCTGAATCTCGGGATCCTTGAAGCGCCAGAGCACGTTGTCGATGAAGTAGTGGTGGATGTTGATGAAGAGCATCGCCGCCGTGAAGAAGAAGAACATCTGCCACGAGTTGAACGTGCCGAGCGCGGTGTCGATCTCGTTGGGCACGAACTCGAACGCCAGCCAGCCGGCGACGACGATACTGAAGGCGAGGATGGTGCCGCGGATCTCCGGGTTCCTGAGGCCGCGCAGGCGGGTGTCTTCCATCTTGTAGACGAACGCCAGGTACTGCAGCGAGTGGAAGAACGGCGTCAGCAGGAAGTAGAACTCGTACTGACGCGTGATCGGCAGCCACCAGACGTAGAGCGCGAGAAACGGCACCACCATGTTGACGCCCGGCGCCTGGCCGCGCTCCCTGTAGTTCTTCCAGAACACCTCGTAGACGACCAGCACGAACCCCGCGTAGACGAGGAACGTCGTGAGCGGCACGAGGATGTCGGGGAGATCGAACGCGTAGTACTTGAACTGCGAGAAGTTGTTCTGCGCGCCCGAGACATTCGCCGTGACGAAGTTCAGCCACCAGATGCTGAGCAGCGCGTACTTCGTCAGCGTCCGCTGGAACGGCGTGAACCGGTACTTGTCGAAGTAGGCGTACACCATCATGCAGCCGAACACCTGCTTGGTGTAGTGCCAGCCGACCGTGAAGATCATCACGTTGAAAGTGAGGCCGAAGAGCAGGTCGCCGAGCCGCGGTCCGGAGAACGCCTGCGCGTTGGTGCCCAGCCCACGCAGATCGCTCGACAGCATCGAGAAGATCGGCAGCTGTGAGACCGGCGTGCTGTAGTACGCGTAGGCGAACGCGAAGGTTGCAATCAGGGCCGCCGGCACGACCAGCAACTGCCACCAGTGTGCCGTTACGAACGCGCGGCCGCGGCTGTAGGCGAGCTTGTACGAGATGAGGAAGTGCGGGTAGTTGATGAGCAGCGACAACGACGCGGTGGTCACCGTCAGGTTCTTGAAGTGCTGATCAATAGCCCAGGCCGCGCGGAAGCCCTGGGTGCCGAACATCACCAGCCAGGCGAGCAGACTGGCGCCGCCAAGCAGCCAAAAGTCAACAAATCGGGTGGTTAATGCCTGCCGCGGGGCTGCCGTCACGGACGGCGAAAGCCCCTCGACCGCGCTCGGCGCAAGCGTGCTGGTCGTAATTGACACGCGGGTTTACTCCGATAACCTGTAAAGACAGCAGTTTACCAGCTAGTGGAAGAGCCATTCGTACCTCGGCCGGTCCGCGTTTTGAATCCCTGCTTGCCAGCGATGTTGAAAGTCGACCTTCATACCCATACGTCTGACGACCCGGCGGACCGGATTGCCTATAGCACGCTCGATCTCATCGACAGAGCAGCCGAGCTCAGCTATAACGCGCTCGCCATCACGCTGCACGACCGGCGACTGGATCCGGCGCCGTTTCGCGCCTATGCCGCCGCACGCGGCATCGTCCTCATTCCAGGCATCGAGCGCACCATCCAGGGACGCCACGTCCTGCTGCTCAATTTCAGCGGCGCGGCGGAACAGGTGGAGACCTTCGACGACCTCGCGCGGCTCAAGCAGTGCGAGCGCGGCCTCGTGATTGCCCCGCACCCGTTCTTTCCGGCGGGGAGCGCCCTGCGTGGTCTGCTGAGCAAACATGCGCACCTGTTCGACGCGGTCGAATGGAACGCGATGTTCACCCCGCGCGTGAACTTCAATCTGATCGCGGAGCGGTGGGCGCGCCGGCACGGCAAACCGATGATCGGCAACGGCGACGTCCATCTTCTCGATATGCTCGGAACCACCTACTCGCTCGTGGATGCGGAGCCGAACGCGGATGCGATTTGCGCCGCGATTGCCGCCGGCCGCGTGCAGGTGGTCGCGACGCCGCACACGTTCTTCAACGCCGCGTGGCTGATGACGAAACTGGTGGCAAGCACGTTCCTTCCCGGAACCAGTAGAACGAGAACGAGCCGAACGACCCGAACGACCCGAACGATCCGAACGCTCGATATAGACTTGGCGGGTTGAATCCGTCGCTCACCACGCTTCTCCACAACATCCTCACGAGCCGCGTCTACGACGTCGCTCGTGAGACGCCGCTCGACCATGCTCCAGGCCTGTCGCGGCGTCTCGGCAACACCGTCCTTCTGAAGCGCGAGGACCTGCAGCCGGTCTTCAGCTTCAAGCTGCGCGGCGCGTACAACAAAATCGCGCACCTCTCCGAGGCCCAGCGGCGCTGCGGCATCATCACCGCGAGCGCGGGCAACCACGCGCAGGGGGTCGCCTACTCCGCGCGGAAGCTTGGCGTGCGCGCCGTGATCGTGATGCCGCAGACGACGCCAAGCATCAAGGTGGATGCGGTGCGCGCAATGGGCGCGGAGGTCGTGCTGTCGGGCGACACCTACGGCGACGCGAAGACGCACTGCGACACGCTGGTCGGCCAGACGGGGATGACGTTCATCCACCCGTACGACGACCCGCTGGTCATCGCGGGACAGGGGACGATCGGCGCGGAAATCCTGCGTCACAGCCAGGACCATCTCTCGGCCGTGTTCGTGCCGGTCGGCGGCGGCGGTCTCATCGCCGGCATCGCGGGGTACATCAAGGCGCTCCGCCCCGACGTCAAGGTGATCGGAGTCGAGCCGTTCGAGGCCGACGCGATGTATCGCTCCCTCGAGGAACGCACGCGCGTGCACCTCGAGCACGTGGGGCTGTTCGCGGACGGCGTGGCCGTCCGCGACGTGGGGGAACTGACGTTTGCGATCGCGCGCGAAACCGTGGACGAAGTGGTCCGCGTCACCAACGACGAGGTGTGCGCGGCCATCAAGGACATCTTCGACGACACGCGGTCGGTGATGGAGCCCGCCGGCGCGCTGGCGGCCGCGGGACTGAAGACCTGGGTCGAACGCGAAGGGGCGAAGGACAAGATGCTCGTCGCGGTGCTGAGCGGCGCGAACATGAACTTCGATCGCCTCCGCTTCGTCGCCGAGCGCGCGGAGCTCGGCGAGGCCCGCGAGGCGCTCATCGCGGTCACCATTCCCGAGCGCAAGGGCGCCTTCCGCGAATTCTGCGGCGCCATCGGCCGCCGCGTCGTCACCGAGTTCAACTACCGGTTGTCCGGCCGCCAGCAGGCGCACATCTTCGTCGGCTTCGCGACGCAGTCGCGCCAGGACGCGGATGCGCTGATCGCGCAGCTGCGCAACGGCGGCTACGAGACGGTTGATTTGACCGACAACGAGATGGCGAAGCTGCACGTCCGTCACATGGTCGGTGGACATGCGCCAGAGGTGCAGAACGAACGGCTCTGCCGCTTCGAGTTCCCGGAGCGTCCGGGCGCGCTCGCCAACTTCCTCGACGCGCTCGCCGGCCGCTGGAACATCAGCCTGTTCCACTACCGCAATCACGGGTCGGACTTCGGCCGCGTGCTCGCCGGTCTCGAAGTCGAAGACCACGACCTGCCGGCCTTCACATCGTTTCTCGAAGGTCTCGGCTACGAATACACAATTGAGAGCGAGAACCCCGCCTACCGCTTTTTCCTCGGCTGATCGCGTGCGCTGATCCGGGTCAATCGTGTTCCGAAACCGGAACACGCCTTCAAGTGCTTGATGTCGCAGCGGATATCCGAGACCCGTTGCCGCGCGCACACGCCGCACATGTCGCATTCACGCACACGACACTCGCTCGTCGCGAGACATCCGCGATCGCTGTAGCCGCTTAACTCGTTGATCGGCAACGTGATCGACGGGCGGCTCAGCAGTCGGTCTGTCCGTTGCAGTCCCACCGGCGCTTCGTGTGTCACATCGCGGCAACTCGTGGGACGCCGCGCCAAGGAAAACGTATGCAGTTTCGAAAACTCAGTGTTCTGGTGGCGGTATGTGTTGCAGCCGTCGCAGCGTCGACCGCGCCACGCACGCAGAGCGCGCGTCAGCATCGCGCGTCGCTCTCGGACGACCTGACGTCGTTCGTGGCATCGCACTCGACGAAAGCTGCCCGCGTCATCGCGCGAGGCACCGACGACGATCTGCGCGCCCTGGCCGCGCGTCACGGCGTCTCCATCGTGAGAACGCTCGGTGACGGCGCGGTGCTCGAGGCGACCGCATCGCAGATCGAGGCGCTGCGCGCTGAACCGTCGATCGAACACCTCTCGGGTGACCTGGCGGTTGCGGACTTCATGACCGTCTCGAACCAGGCGACGCTCGCCGACAAGACCCGCGCCGGCAAGAGCGGCGGGCTGCTTGGTCTCGGGGGTATCCCCGGGGTGACCGGACAGGGCGTCGTCGTCGCCGTGCTCGACTCGGGCATCTATGCGCACAAGGCGCTCACCGGAAAGATTCTCGCCAGCGTCAGCATGATTGCAGGCGAGACCGCGAACGACGACTACGGCCACGGCACGCACGTCGCGGGCATCATCACCGGCACGGGCGCGTATTCAGGCGGCGTGACGACGCAGTATGCGGGCGGCATTGCCCCCGGCGCGCAGCTGGTCAACGTGCGCGTGCTTGGCGACGACGGCGTCGGCACGACGAGCGATGTGATCGCGGGGATCGACTGGGTCATCGCGCACAAGGCGCAATACAACATCAAGCTGATGAACCTGTCGCTCGGCCACGCGGTGACCGAGCCGATGAGCTATGACCCGCTCTGCGCGGCGGTCAAGCGCGCCTACGACGCGGGCATCATCGTCATTGCCGCCGCCGGCAACGCGGGCAAGCTGCCGGATGGCACGCCGGTGCTCGGCGGCATCGCGTCACCGGGCAACTCTCCATACGCGATTACGGTCGGCGCGACCAACGCGTGGGGCACCGCCGGGCGCGATGACGATACGGTGACCACGTATTCTTCGCGCGGCCCGACCAAGGACGGCTTGGCCAAGCCCGATCTAGTCGCGCCGGGCAACAAGATCATTTCGCTCGAGGCGGCCAACTCCTACATCGTCAATCACTATCCGACGGAGCACATCGCGGGCTCGGGCAACAACGGCTACCTGCGTCTGAGCGGCACCAGCATGTCGGCGCCGATGGTGACCGGCGCGGCCGCGCTGCTGCTGCAGGCGCAGCCGAGGATGACCGAGGAACAGCTCAAGTTCGTGCTGCAGTCCGGCTCGACCTATCTGACGGGCGCCGGCGTCATGGCCGCCGGCGCGGGCAACGCGAACTTCTGGACCTCGCGCCAGATGCAGGCCGACGCGAACCTGCTGACGTCGCTGATCAACATCGTGACGTCGTTGACCAACCTGTTGCTCGATCACACGGGCGGTGCGTCGTTCTCGGACGACGGCCACCTGGCGGACAACCTGTATAACGGCACCGGCCTGCATCTTCTCAGCCTGCTCGACCTGCCGGGGATCATCCTCAACCCGAATTCGCTCGAGAAGGGCAAGCTGAATCTGATTGGCTTGACCAACCCGCTCAGCCTGCTGCCGGCCAAGCGGCTCCTGTATGGCGACGTCTCGTTCTGGACGACCGACGATCACATCGTCTGGGGCGACGACATCACCTCGCCGGAGGGGCAGCACATCGTGTGGGGTGACAACGACCTGACGGACGACTACCACATCGTCTGGGGCGACTCCACGACAGGTGATCCCGACAGCCGGAAATGATC
>Ga0066699_10000689_pt1 | contig 10475 bp, 9 predicted proteins | sample GraSoiAngelo_148_FD_66455 | JGI IMG/M metagenome (GOLD analysis project Ga0066699, IMG submission 66455) | Grasslands soil microbial communities from the Angelo Coastal Reserve, California, USA - 14_1009_09_20cm | ecosystem: Environmental > Terrestrial > Soil > Grasslands | place: USA... | reverse complement strand
CCGAAGGTGAGCGCGATGAGCGCGCGCACGTCGCGGCCGCCGCCGCGCACGAGGTTGTCGGCGCCGACGAAGACAATGCTCAAGGCAATGGCCGGCTCGATGACGGTCGGCGGCGGCGTGACGATGTTGAGCGCCGCCAGCGAGAGCGTGATGCTGTGGCCAATCGTGAACGCGGTGACGATCTTGAGCAGCGCCTTCCATCCGCCGCCGAGCAGCAGCAGGCCGATCAGAAAGAGGATGTGATCGGGGCCAATCAGGATGTGATGAATGCCCGCCGGAACGAACGTCTTGATGACCGCAATGGCGCCCTGCGTCGTGCCCGTGTAGTAGGTGCGGTCAGGACCGTCCGCCGACAGCACGAACTGCTGCCGCAGCGCGCCGTCTTCATACACGTTGACGAACGTCTGATGCAGGCGGTCGTACGGGAACATCAGCGCGTGGATGCCGAGCGTCGCGGGACGCGGCGTGTGAATGCGGAAGTGAAGCTGGATGCCCTGGCGTTCCGGCAGGACATCCACGTCGCCCCACTGAATCATCAGTGGCTGACCGGCCGTCAACCCCTCGACTCCGCTCGGGACAAGCGCCAGCCGCTGCGTGACTAACGCGGTCAGGCGATCGAGATTGCCGTAGGCGGTCGATCGTTCGAGCAGTTTCTCGGGCGAGGCGATGTTCAGGTCGTGCGCGACGTCGATGATGTGCACGACGAGCGCGCCCTCGATGACCTCGTCGCCGATGCGCAGTTCGAGGTAGCTGAACGGCGCGGGATGTGCGGACGCCGCGGACGCGCCGGCCAGCAAGGCCACGACGAGCAGAAGCCTCTTCACAGGTTCTTCACCAGGGGAACCAATTATCCGATATCATTCCCGGCTCCAATGTGGCAACACAACTATGAGCCGCTGAGCGGAAGCCTGGGGCTGTCGGCCATCGTCGCCGCGGTTCCGGTCTTCGTCCTCTTCCTCATGCTGGGCGTGCTGCGACGGCCCGCATGGATGTCGGCGTTGACGGCGCTCGTCTCGGCGTTCGTCGTGGCGCTCGGCGTGTACGGGATGCCGGTCAAACTGGCGCTGATCTCGACGGTCTACGGCGCCGCGTTCGGCATCTTTCCGATCGCGTGGATCGTCTTCGCCGCGATCATGCTGTATCGCCTGGCCGTCGATACCGGAAAGTTCGAGATCATCAAGGACTCGGTGGGCGGGCTCTCGAGGGATCGCCGGCTGCAGGCGATGTTCATCGCCTTTTCCTTCGGCGCGTTCATCGAAGGCGCGGCCGGCTTCGGCGCGCCGGTCGCGATTTCGGGCGCGATGCTCGCCGGCCTCGGCTTCAACCCGTTTTACGCGGCGGGCATCTGCCTGCTCGCCAACACCGCGCCGGTCGCGTTCGGATCGATCGGCATCCCGGTGACGACGCTGGCCAACATCACGGGACTGCCGGTGATGTCGCTGAGCGCGATGGTCGGCCGCCTGTGCGCGATGATCTCGCTTTTCATCCCGGCATATCTCGTCGTCGTGATGGCCGGTGGACGGCGCGCGCTGCAGGTCGCGCCGGCAATCATCGCGTGCGGCCTGTCGTTTGCCGCCACGCAGTTCACGGTGTCCAACTTCGTCGGCCCGGAGCTGACGGACATCGCCGCTTCGCTGACGTGCATCGGCGTGATGGTCGTCGTGATGAAGCTCTGGACGCCGCGCAACCTGATGCACCTCGAGGGCGAGAAGTCGGCGAGCGTTTCGTCGCTGCCGCACGGCCATGGCGTGGGCGTCGGCACGCACAGCGCCGTGGCGGTGGCGCCGCTGAAGCACTCGGCGGCCGCGGTGTTCACCGCGTGGCTGCCGTATCTCCTGCTCGTTGTGTTCGTGCTGGTGGTGGGCGAAGCCGACGTCAAGCTTGCGCTCAATCGATGGACGAACAGCCTGCTGCCGACGGGCATTCCGAGAAGCCCGACGCTGCTCAACGGCCTGCTCGTTCCAGGCCTGCACAACATGATTCAGCGCGTGCCGCCGGTGGTGGCGCAGCCGACGCCATACGCGGCACCGTTCGAGTTCAACTGGCTGAGCGCATCGGGCACGTCGTGCTTCCTCGCGACGATCACCGCGGCGTTGTTCCTGCGCGTCAGCCCCGCGCGCTTCGGCCGCATCTATCTCGCCACGTTCAAACAGCTCGCGCTGCCGATCCTCACGATCGCATTGATGCTCGGGCTCGCGTACCTGATGAATTACTCGGGCATGACATCGACGCTTGGCCTCGCGCTCGCCGCGACCGGCCCCGCGTTCCCGTTCTTCAGCGCCGTGCTCGGCTGGCTCGGCGTCTTCCTCACCGGCAGCGATACGTCAGCCAACGCGCTCTTCGGCAACCTGCAGGTGGTCACGGCGAACGCGCTGCATCTGAATCCAGTGCTCACCGCGTCGGTGAACTCCGCCGCGGGCGTGATGGGCAAGATGATTTCGATTCAGAGCATCGCCGTCGCCGTCGCCGCAACGGGGATGACGACGGCCGACGAAGGGCGCCTCTTCCGCTTCACCATCAAGCACTCGATCTTCCTGATGGCGTTGATGGGGGTGCTGTCGTTGCTCTTTGCGTACGTCTTCTCCGCTTATGTTCCCTCTCCTTAGGTTCATTGGGTTCAAGGGGTTCATTCGGTTCAATAGGTTCGGGTTCTTGGATTCGAGTTCTTGGGTTCGTGGCGCTAGCGTCGCCCGCGGCGGCGACGCGGTGAAGGTGGTAGTCCGTTCGGTGGATCCGCGTTGTCAAGATAACTGGCGAGGCGGGACGCGTCGACACCGTCGTCAAGAGATTCGACGGTCTCGGCCAATTCGCCATTCGCGAGCCGCAGATAACGAGCGAATTCAGCCGGATAGTAGCGGCCGAAACCTTCCGCCATCAGCCGCTGCGCGGATGACGCCGATGCTCGTAGTTGTTTCCGAAACTCAAAATCCCTGCGGGCCGTCGGACCTTTTGCACCCCTTGAACCCTAACGAAGTTGCTCTTTCTGCTTCTCATCCAACCGATACGGATCATCGGTGTAGGTCAACGACCCGTCCGGGTTCACCCACGCGGTGAAGTACGCGATGTGGACGGGCACATGTTCCTTGAGCGGCACCGCATGCTCGCGTCCCGCGTTCATCTCTTCGTTGATCTTTTCGGGCGTGTATTCCGGTTTGTCGCGCATCACGTACTGCGCGAGCCCGACGGCGTTCTCGAGGCGGATGCATCCGTGGCTCAGCGCGCGGCGCGGCTTGTTGAAGAGCGCGTCCTGCGGCGTGTCGTGCATGTAGACGTCGAAGGGGTTCGGGAACTGGAACTTCACGAGGCCGAGCGCGTTCTTCGGCCCCGGCTCCTGACGGAAGTGCAGCCTCGAGACCGCTGATTCGTCGCCCCAGTCGACCGCTTCCGCGTCAACCACTTCGCCGGACGTGCCGACCACCTGGATGTCCTGCCGTTCGAGATAGCCGGGATCGTTGACGAGCCGCGGCAGCATCTCCTTGCGGATGATGCTCTCCGGCACGTTCCAGTTCGGGCTGAACACGATCGTCGTCATCTCGCCGCTGAAGAGCGGCGTCTGGTGCGTCGGATCGCCGACGACGACGCGCATCGCGAGAACGGGTTTGTCGCCCTCGATCACCTGCATCTGATACGCGGGAACGTTGACGAACACGTAGCGCTCGCCCAGGTCGCGCGGCATCCAGCGCCAGCGCTGCAGGTTCATGCGGATCTGATCGAGATGCCCGGTCGGCATCTGCCGCTCGCGCTGCAGCGCCGCCTGCAGGCCTTCGTATTGCGGATGCCGCGGCGCCAGCTCGCCGAGCACGGGACGAACGTTGTCGGAGGCCGCCGCCTTGGCGAGGTTTTCCTTCAAGTCCACCTTGTTCGGCGCCGCGATCCAATCCTCGTAGATAGATTTTGGATTGACGGACCATCCGAGCAGGTCCGACGCGTATTTCAGATACGCATAGGTGAGTCGCGCGTCGAGCTCCGGGACTTTCGCGACGTCGAGTCGATCCTTGTTCTGCTTCGCGAGCGCGAGTGTCTGTTCGAACTTGTCGGTGCCGTAGCGAGCGGGATTGAGGCCGTGATCCTCCGACGCCTTCAAGCCGTCAATCAGCGTGGCGAGCCTGGTCGTCGGCTTGTCACCGTCGATCCACGCCGGCAGGTTGTCGCGCGACGCGTAGAAGTCGCGTTCCACCTTCCACAGCGTCGATCCGGCCTTGTCACCATCGACCCACGCAGGCGTCGAGCCGACGAGATGCTGGATGGCCGGCGCGTAGCGTGAATTGTCGACCTTCGGCGTGCGATCACACGCCACGACGAGCGTCAGCGCGAGAGACGAGGCAACGAGGCGGAGGAAGTTGGTACCCATGCACACCAGAGGTGCAACGGGTGGACCGCCTCAATCCCTGATTTGCGGCGGCGATTTTGGCGTGTAATAGCGCTCGAGCCATCGGCTCAACCCGTCGAGCCCCGGAAAAAGGGTCCGTTCGTTGATGTTGGCCTGGTCGAGTTTGTCGCGAACTTCCCACTTCAACTCAGCAGGAATGACGACGCGCCGGCACAGGTCCGAATGCTCCTCGAGCCATGTGTCGAGTCGCGCGGACGGATCGGGCATCAGCGAGAAGAGCGCGAACTGGTTGAGGATGCGCGTGTCGAGCGAGGGCGGCTCGATGAAGAGCACGAACGGATCGTGCGCGAGCGAGTCGAACGCCTTCAGCGACTGAAACGCGGAGAGCATGTCGATGGTGAAGGTCTGCGACTGCTCTTCCTCGAGAATCGCCTTCAACCGTTTCGGCAACAGATTGTTCGCCGCGACGAAGTTCACGCACCAGACGATGCCGTCGCGATCGTACTCCTCCGGATGTTCGGTGGCGAAGTGCAGCGCGACAAACGGCGAGTAGGTCCAGTCGATCAATCGCGTCGGCAGGCCGTGATGCTGCCCGAGCGCCAGCCAGTGCCAGACCGAATCGACGCCGGGCGCGGGCTGCGCGTGCGCGTACTTCGAGAAGTTGCGCAGCAGCGACTGCTCGAGCGTCGCGATGCTCGCGCGTCCAGCCGCGAGACGCAGCAGGCTGTTGGACAGATGATGCTCGTCCGAGGCGAGACCACGGAACGCATAGGGCGATCGGAATCGCTGCAGCTCCGGGTTCCACGACCCGGCGAACAGCAGCTCGATCAGCTCGTTGAAGCTTCGCGGTCGATCCATTCCCACCCGCCCTACCCGCCCTAGGCCTTACGGTACTCGCGCCCTATCCGGCGTCCGAGTCCGACGACGAGCCGCTGCGGCAGGATGCGGACGAGCGTCGCGATCGTCGAATTCAGCCGCCCCGTGACGACGACCGCATCACCCTGCATCACCGCATCGTACCCCTGCCGCGCGACGGCGGCGGCGGACATCCACATCCAGCCCGGCATCCTGTCCATCATCGCGCGTGTGCCGGTCACATCGTGAAACTCGCTGAACGTGAAGCCCGGGCAGAGCGCGGTGACGAGCACGTTGTTCTGCCGTACTTCGTGGCTTAGCGATTCGGAGAACTTGATGAGGAACGCCTTCGCCGCCGCGTAGAGCGTGTGGCCGGCGGGCGCGGGCACCAGGCCCGCGAGCGACGCCACGTTGATGATGCGTCCATACTGCCGCTCGACCATCCCGGGCAGCAGCCGATAGGTCAGCTCCGCGACCGCGGCGACCATGATCTGCAGGAAGCGGCTGTGCACATCCCAGCTGCTCGACAGAAACGATCCGGGCACGCCATAGCCCGCGTTGTTCACGAGCGCGTCAATCTTCAAACCGCGTGCCTCGAGCTCCGCGCAGATACGCGCGGCCGCGTCGGGGCGCTCGAGATCCGCGACGATCAGCTCGGCGTGGACACCGTCGCGCTCCTCGAGGCGGGCTTTGACCGCACGCAGCCGCTCTTCACGTCTGGCCGTGAGGACGAGATCGAATCCTTCGCTGGCAAACACGTCGGCGAACGCCTCGCCGATGCCGGACGAGGCGCCGGTGATGAGCGCGGTCCGGCGAGCCTTCACGCCTTCGCGGGCGCGGTCCCGTGCTGAACTTTGAAGATGGCGGCCGCGACGAACGAGCCGATGCACGGGCCGACGATATAGAGCCAGACGTGCGCGATCGACCCGCGTCCGACGAGGGCGTGGATCAGCGCGGGCCCGAGTCCGACGGCGGGGTTGTACGCGCCGCCGGAGATCGGTCCGCCCGCGAACGCGCCGGCGGCGACGGTGAAGCCGATCGCGAGGCCATAGAACGAATTGCCGGCCGTCGCGGGCGTGGTCGCGACGTTCATGACGACGAGCGCGAGCGCGGTGGTGTAGAGGATCTCGACGAGGAGCGCGGCAAGCACCGATGACGTCGCGGCGGGCGCGGGCACGAACGTGCGTCCCGTGACGGCCCACACCGCGAGGCTCGCGGCGATGGCGCCGAGCAGCTGCGCCGTCACGTACGCGCCGAGCTCGCTCGCGGCGAACGAACCGCGCAGCACGAGGCCGAGCGAGACCGCCGGGTTGTAGTGCGCGCCGGACACGTGGCCGCCCATGTAGACCATCACCATCAGCGACGCGCCGATCGCCAGCGGCGCCATCGGCGTCCCGACCAGCACGCTGCAGCCGATGGTGAAGACCAGGAAGAACGTCCCGGTGAACTCCGTCAGATAACGATTCATGTAGTCTCCTGTCGTATGTCCGCCTGAAGGCGGACACTACCGGTCGGTAGTGTCCGGCTTTAGCCGGACCGGTTACCGGCGTGACACCGGTATCACGAATTTCTCGGCGGTGTGCGTCTCCGAGAAGCGCGCGACCTTGACGTCCACCAGGCCGGCGGCCTTGCCCGCCTTCATCACGTCGCTCTCGGAAATCTGCTGGCTTCCCTTCGGACGGATCACCCAGATGGCGCCATCGCGCTTGAGGAACTTCTGCACGGTGACGAGGCGCTCGAGATCGCCGCGCTCGTTGGCGGCAACGAAGATGGCATCCACCGGATCGGTGCCGCGCGCGAGCACCGTGGCGCCGCACGTCTCGATCTCCTCGCGCAGCGTCTGGTCGCGCACGCCGACGAACAGGACGCGCTGGCCCGCGTGGATATTCAGCTTGTCGATGCGGCTCGGCGGGTTGCGGATCTTGTCGGCCCACTTCACCGCGGACGCGCCAAGCTCGAATGACGCCGTGCCGTCGGGCCACGTCACGCTCAGGATGCCCTCTCGCGCGTCGATGCGCGAGATGGTCTTGTAGGGGATCGCCAGGCGGAGATCCCCGGCCCGGAAAATCAATTCGTCCGTCTCGAGCAGCGCCCGGCCATCAGCTCTCGTCCGGCCGAACGTCACCACGCAATCCGCCTCGGCACCCATCAATGACCCCTGAGAATCTCGTCGATCAGAAACAGATCGGTCAGCAATGCTCGCACATGAATCGACGCGTTGAGATTGTCCACCGTCTGCGAGCTGATGGACGGCTGCGCGAGCACGAGGTTCATCGCCGCCAGCGCGTCGCCGGCATCGCGGCGCAAGACCTGCAGGAACGCCGCGTACGTGTCGCGCGGCTGCAGATGCTCGGCATCAACGAGCGCGCCGTATTGATCGGAAAGCCCCTGCAGGGCCGCCGTCGCGCGCGAGAGCAGGTCGCGCAGCTGCCCGCCCGACTGGCTGGCCGCGTCGCCGCTCAACCCCTGCGCGGCGTAGGCGAGCATGAATTCGTAGGCCTGTTCGATCGTCTCGCAGCGCTGCGCGAGCTCTTCGCGCAGCGTCACAGTTGGAATTTGGGATTTGGGATTTGGGATTTGGGATTTCCGTCCACGACCCATCGAGCCGGATCGTGATGCTCGAGATACTGACGCCGCGTGATCCAGCCGACGATCATCGCCTTGGTGATCCACCACTTGTCCGGGCGGACCGCGAAGTAGACGTGCGCGATGACCAGGCCGACGAGCGCGACGCCCGCCATGCCGTGCGTGACGTAGACGAATCCCCACGTCGAGTCCGCAAACAGATACGGGTTGCGCGGGAACAGCGGCGTCCTCACCCGCACCATCATCGTCAGCCCCGATGCGATCACCGAGAGCCCGACGACGACGAGCGCGAGGTGGTACAGACGATTGCCGAGCGGATACTTGCCTGGCTTCGGCCCGGGAACGTCGTGGCCGAATTCGCGCATGACCTCGGCTTTCAGCTCGGGAATGTCCTTCGGGCCGACCCAGATCGACCAGAAGTCCATGAAGAAGCTGGCGTGAATCACATGGAACAGGATCGCCGTCGTCAGCAGCAGGCCCGCCATCCAGTGCCACTGCACCCACGCGAACTTGATGCCCGCGATCGGCAGGAAGGCCGTGGTCAGCAGCGTCAACATCGACGCGGCCATCACCCAGTGGAAGGCGCGCGCGACGCCCGAGTGGCGCGGGATGCGCGCGGGCAGATCGGGACGCGCGGCTTCCATCGCGTCGGTCTCAGCCGGGTGCCGCTTTCGGTGCGCGGAGAGCACCATGTAGCTGGCGTGCGCCACCAGGAATGCGACGCCGGCAAACGCCGACGCCCACAGCAGGTTCCACGACACGTGCGTGAGAATCTGCTGGCCCCACGGGCTGTGCCCGAACGTCAGGAAGTAGCCCATTCACCCACCCCGCGGATCGCCCGCTTCACCAGGTTTCGCATCAACGGCACCTTGTAGGCGTTGAAGCGCAGCGGCTGCGCGCCTTCGATCGCCATCTCGCCCGCGGCGTCGGCTGTCTCTTCGCTTCTCGGCTTTCCTTTCACGAACTGCTCGACGTTCACCAGGCGCAGCGGCCGCGCGGCGACCGCATTGACGACGAGCCGCATGTTCTGGATCGTCTCGCCGGAGGTGACCATCGCGGAGGCGACGTTGACCAGCGGGAAGTCCCACACCTGCCGGTCGCGCACCTTCTCGAAATAGAACCTCGCGCCCGCCCAGTCGCCGGGGATGCGAATCGCCGTGAGCAGCTCGCCCGGCCGCAGCACGGTCATCCGCGTGATGTCGGTGCCAGGTCCGATGAAATAGTCCTCGGCGTCAACGACGCGATCGTCGCCGCTCGCGCTGCGGAGGACCATCTCGGCGTCGAGCGCGATGAGCGCGGGCGCCGTATCCGACGGATTGACCGCGACGCAGCGATCCGCGCCGAGGATGGCGTGCTCGCGATTGATCGATTCGGGAGTGTCGGCGTAGCAGATGTTGCCGCCGGCGCGGTAGCAGGACCAGCCGGCGCGGTAATACCAGCAGCGCGTGTCCTGCGAGACGTTGCCGCCGATCGTGCCCTGGTTGCGGATCTGCGGCGAGGCGGCGGATTCCGCCGCGTCCATCAGGATCGCGTAGCGGTCGCGGACGATCGGATGCCGCACGACGTCGGTGAGCGTCGTCATCGCGCCGATCTCGACGCCGCCGTTGCGCTCGCGCACCCCTTTCAGTTCGTCGATGCCACTGAGATCGATGACGTAGCGCGGGCGCTTGATGCGGTCCTTCAGCCAGTCGAAGCTGTCGAGACCGCCGGCGAGGATCCATGCATCGCTGCCGTAGCGACCGAGCAGCGTCAGCGCGTCCGCGGTGGACGTCGGCTGCAACAGCTCGAACGCGGGCATTACGTCTCGAATTACCGCCATATTGCTCCTCGGCGGGCGTAAAGCCCCGCCCTACACTGACAATCTGCGGTGTAAGGCGCCGCTTTACGCGGCGCCTACACATGGGCCCGTAAGGGCTCGTGCATCCGCTTCTTGTTCTCGAGCGACATCAACACCAGATCGGACGTCACCGGCGCGCGGCGGAAGACATCGACGCCGACGGCATCCGCGATCGCGTTCAGCACCGCGCCGTAGCCCGCGCCGACCGGCGGCTCGCCGACGCCGCGCGCGCCGACCGGCGTCTCCGGATCCGGCAGCCCCACCGCATCCGCGTTCATCGTCGCCGGGATGTCGAGAATCGTCAGCGGCTTGCTGTAGTGGAAGCGGCGCGACAGCATCAGCCCGTACTTCGGATCGAACACCCACTTCTGCTGCAGCGCGTGCGCGATGCCGAGGCAGCTGCCGCCTTTGATCTGCGCGAGCAGGCTGCGCGGATTGATGACCGTGCCGACGTCGCCGACGCCGAGGTAATCAATCAGCGTCACCTTGCCGGTCTCGACGTCCACTTCGACTTCCGCGAAGCCGATGACGAACGAGTAGGTCGTGCCGTTGCGCGGATAGTTGTCCTTGGCGACGCCCATCACGCCGAGGCCGGCGTGCTTCGCGGCTGCTCCCTTCGTCATCACGTTGATGTCTTCCGGCACCTCGTGGCCGTCGTACTTGCCGCCAAGCTCGATGGCGCGCTTCGCCGCCTGCGTATAGGTGAGCCCGCCGCCCGCGCCCTTGCGATGCACGCGCTCGTTGCTCAGCTCGTAGTCGTCGGGCGATCCGCCGAGATCCTTCGCCGCGATCTCCTGCAGCTTCCGCTTCAGATCGTTGGCGCCGGCGAAGTTCGCGCGCGTCATCGCATGCGTCGTCTGGCTGCCG
>Ga0066699_10000688_pt1 | contig 10479 bp, 9 predicted proteins | sample GraSoiAngelo_148_FD_66455 | JGI IMG/M metagenome (GOLD analysis project Ga0066699, IMG submission 66455) | Grasslands soil microbial communities from the Angelo Coastal Reserve, California, USA - 14_1009_09_20cm | ecosystem: Environmental > Terrestrial > Soil > Grasslands | place: USA... | reverse complement strand
TCTACAACCTCGATCGGCCGCAGCAGGCGTTGATGATGGTCGGCGAGGAGCTGCCGCTGCGACCGCTTACCGCGCGCGAGAGGCGGAAGCGTACGAAGGGACCCGTGGTTCGTGTCAGCGGATCGGGAAAACTTTCTCGAGGTCGTCGGCGGGACGCGCGATAACGTGGACGCCGATCAGTTCGCCGACGCGGCGGGCGGCGGCGGCGCCGGCATCGGTCGCGGCTTTCACGGATCCCACGTCGCCGCGAATCAGCGCGGTGACGAGGCCCGCATCGACCTTCTGCCAGCTGACGAGGACGACGTTCGCGGTCTTGAGCATCGCGTCGGCGGCTTCGATCATGCCGACGAGTCCCCGCGTCTCGATCATGCCGAGCGCGTCGCCGATCTCGCGTTGGTCGTTCGCCACGCGCACTACTCTACCATCCTTCGCGCTCGCGCAGCCGCGTGATGTGGGCCACGTGATGGCGCGAATGCCAGCCGTAGGTCTGCACCAGGTAATCGACGGTAATCGCGCCGATCTCCGGGTGGTACCACGGACGCTCGAACTGCGGCGGCGTCATCGAGCGCAGCACCGCCTCCCAGCGGGCGTGCAGCCCGTCGAGCAGCGCCAGCGAAGGCTCGATTGGCAGGCGCTGATCCGGCAGGCTCGCGAACGCATCCTGGTCGTACGGCTTGATGGTGGGATTGTCTTCGGTCAGCGCGAGCTTCAATCGAATGAACGCGTTCATATGACTGTCGGGCACATGGTGGACGACCTGACGGATCGTCCATCCGCCTGGGCGGTAGGGCATATCGAGCTGCGCGTCTGACAGCCCGCGCACGGCCTCGCGCATCCTGACGGGAAGCTCCGCGATCGCGGCGATCGCCTCCGCGCGAATCGCGGGAGTGACAGACGCGGGCATCACGAAGTCGCCGACCGGAAATCGCAAGTCGGGTGTCGCCATGCGCACGTTTTACATCCAAACGCGCGCGAATTGGCAGCGATACAATTTCGCGTGCGTCTCGTCGCCGCCGAAGGGCCCATCCTCGAAGAGATCCTCGACGCCACCTACGCGATCTGGAGCGAAGGGCTCACGCGCGACAACTATGCGCGGTGGAACGCCGCGCAGATGCGTACGGCGTGGGGCAAGGATCATCTCCGCCGCTTCGCGCTCGTCGATGATCGCGGCCGGTGGGTCGCCAGCGCGAAGCGGTATCTGCTGCCGATGCGTCTCGATGGTGTGCAGGGCGTCATGTGCGGCCTCGGCGCGGTGTTCACGCGGCGCGAAGAGCGCGGCCGAGGCTATGCGGGCGAGATCATCAATCAGCTGATCGACCGCTCGCGCGGTGAAGGCGCAACGGTCGCCGGACTCTTCTCAGAGATCGGCGAAGAGCTGTATCGACGGCTTGGCTTCGTCACGGTGCCGATGGATGAAGTGGACATCGAGGTCGACCGGAAGCACGGCGCGCCCGCGATGCTCGTCAGGTCCGGCGAGGAACGCGACCTGCCGGCGCTGGCCTCGATGCACACGAAACGAACCGAAGGCGTGCCGCTGCGATTCGCGTTGCGCCGCGATCCAGCGCTCATCGAATACGCATTGTCGAAGAAGCGGCTGCTCGCCGGCCTCGGCTTCGGCCCCGGCCCGCGCGGCGCGCGGCAGACGGAATTCTTCGTCGCCGAAGAAGGCGCATCCGCGGCCGCCTACGTGGTACTGACCGTCAGCGCCGGCGGGTGGACGCTCGAGGAAGCGGGCGATCGCGACCCGGCCGGCGCACGGCTCGGCGCCATCCTGCAGGTGCTGCTCGCGCGCGAGCCGTCGCGCCCGGCGCCGCTCATCCGCGCATGGTGGCCGCGTCTGATGCCCGTGCCGCCGCAGCTTCGCCTGACCAATCGCATCCCCGCGCGCGACATCTTCATGCTGCGTCCGATCGAAAACGTTCGGATCCCTGACCGCGCCGACGACGTCTTCTATTGGCGATCGGACTATTTCTAGGTCCGCCTGAAGGCGGCCCCCACGATCGTACGTAGGGGCCGGCTTTAGCCGGCCCTGAGGCCGGCCCGTCCGATAAGATAGGCAGATATGAGCCAGGAAGTCCTGACCGAGCTCGTCAAGGCGCTCGAGCGCGGCGAAGAGGTGGCGCTCGTGACGATCGTCGCGGCGCAGGGGTCCACCCCGCAGCGCGTCGGCGCCAAGATGCTCGTGTACCCGGACGGGCGCATCGCCGGGACCATCGGCGGCGGCTGCTACGAAAACGACGCGCTCGGCAAGGCGCGCGAAGCGCTCCTCGCGCGCAAGCCGCGGCTCGTCAAATACGATCTGACCGATGACTTCGCCGAGGAGTCGGGTCTCATTTGCGGGGGACAGATGACGGTCTACATCGAGCCCGTTGAAGCGGCCCCGCAGCTCTACATCGTGGGCGCCGGACACGTCGGCCATCAACTCGGCAAGATCGCGCGTCCGGCCGGCTTCCGCATCCACGTGCTCGACGACCGCGAGAAGTTCGCCAGCAGCGAGCGCTTCCCCGAGGCCGACGAGGTCATCGTCGATTCCATCCCCGACTGGCTGCACCAGGCCGACATCCCGCAGTCCGCGTATGTCGTCATCGTGACGCGCGGGCATCGGCACGACCTCGACGCGCTGCGATCGCTGGCGGCGCGCGACCTGCGCTACCTCGGCCTCATCGGCAGCAAGGCGAAGGTAAAGAAAATCTACGACGCGCTCGTCGAAGAAGGCATGCCGCTCGAATGCCTGCAGCGCGTGCACGCGCCGATCGGTCTCGACATCGGCGCGGTGACGCCGGAAGAGATCGCCATCAGCATCCTCGCCGAGCTCATCGCGGTTCGTCGCGGCCGGATGGAAGAGCCGCACGTCGCGGCCGCGTCGCTGCAGTGGAGAAAGCTCCCCGCCTCGCTGACCAAGGAATGATTCCAGCCATCGTGCTGGCTGCGGGCAAGTCGTCCCGCATGGGACGAACCAAAGCGCTCCTTCCCGCCGGTTCCTCGAGCGAAACGTTTCTCATGCGCATCATCCGCGTGCTTCGCGAAGGCGGCATCGATCGCATCGTCGTCGTCATCGGCGGCGACGCGGCCGCGGTTCGCGCGTCGCTGCCGCGCGACGATGCCTCGCTTGCCGCCGTCGAGAATCCCCATTACGAGGAAGGACAGCTCACCTCGCTCCTCGTCGGCCTTGCCGCCATCGAACAGCGCCATGACGACGTGGAAGCGGTGATGGTGACGCTGGTGGACCTGCCGCTCATCTCCGCGCCGATGGTGCGCGCGGTGCTCGAGGCGTTCCGCGCGAAGCCAGACGCGCCGCTCGTTCGCCCGCGGCGCGGCAGCCGTCACGGGCATCCCGTGATCTTCAACCGATCGATTTTCGGTGAGTTGCGCCGCGCGGATCCGTCGAAGGGCGCGAAGCCGGTCGTTCATGCCCACGCGGCTGAGGAAGTAAACGTCGATGTCGACGATGACGGAGCGATCATCGACATCGATACGCCGGAAGACTACGCGCGATTTATCGGTTGACGATCTTCAAATCGAGGGACTTCGACTCGCCGTCCGTGAGCGAGAACGGCGTCGCGCGTCCTTTGATCTGGTCGAGGAACTGCGGATCGGCGCCTTCTCCATCCTCGAGATAGTCCACCGCCACCGCGAGATAGTGATCGTCAGGCGGCAGCGCGGTGATGCGGAACTGTCCTTGCTGGTCCGCGCGCCCCGTCTTCACGAACCGTGACGGGAAGACCCACTTCGCGGGATCGTCGGGGAAGACGACGACGGTGTAGTCGCGCGTGATGTCGCCTTTGGCCGTGCTCACCTTGCCGTTCACATCGCTGACTTTGTCGCTGAGGATGATCTGCAGGCCGGTGTTCTGGGTGCTGCTGCGGAACTCCAGCGCGGAATCGGTGACGTCGAGGCCGTTCAGCATCAGGGCCTTCAGCGTCCACTGCGGCGGCAGTCCATTCACGCGAATGAACTTCTGACCCGTGAGCCCGGTGAGCGTGAAGCTGCCGTCGTCTTCGACGCGCGTTGGACGGTTGCCGAGAGGTCCTGGCAGGAACTGACCGTTTGCCGACTGCGCGACGACCTGAATCTGGCTCGTGCTCAGCTTCGCGACGGATCCTTCAGCGGCCACCACGTTGCCGCTCACGCTCGCGCCCTTCGAGGTGACGAGCGTCAACCCCGTGACGTCCTCATTGCCGACGGAGAGCGGCATCGACACCAATTCGATGTCGTCGATGCCGGGTCCTCCCGGACCGCCGATGCGGATGGCGAAGCCGCCGCCGCGACCACCGCCGGGACCCGCGACGGCCATCAGCGTGTAGTTGCCGGGCGAGACGTTGGCGATCGAGAAGCTGCCATCGGGCCGCACGCGTCCGTTGCCGCCGAAGCCGAAGAGCACGGGACCAGGCGCGCCGCCGATGGTGGCGTTCTCCGGCATCAGCGTCACCATGCCGTTGGTCAGCGCACTGCCCATCGAGTTCAACGCGGTGCCGGTGATCTTCACCGTGCGCACCGCCTGCAACGCGAAGTTGACGTTCGGCTGTTCCTGGCCGACGCCGAGCGTCATGCGCTGGGCTTCGGAGACGTTGCCGGTGCCGGGGTAATACGTGGACGCGTAGCTCGTGGTGTCGTTGTTGTTGTCGTCGAGGAACGGACCGTTGTTCGCGCGCAGCGTGGCGCTGACGTAGTAGTCGCCGGGCGCGAGGCCGTAGATGCGGTACGAGCCGGTATCGTCGGTCTGATCGCCGCCGCCTGCGGGCGTCAGGCGTCGCTGCCCCTGCACCGTCTGATAGCGCAGCACCTGCACGCGCGCGTTCGCCACGGGATCGCCATACTCGTCGAAGATGCGGCCCGTGATCGCCGCGCCCTTCGGCAGCGCGAAGTCCGCGCGTTCCATCAGCTGGCCGTCGGAGATTTCGATCGGCGTCCCCGCTTCAAACGATCGCTTCTGCCCGTAGCGCAGCGTCATGTATCCGGCTTTCGATGCGGTGAGGTTCCAGCGGCCCGCCGGAAGATCCTTGAACTCGAAGCGGCCCTGCGCATCCGTGTTGACGAGGCGGTTCGCGCGAAGCTCGCCCGCTTGCGCGCGCACCTGCGCGCGGCGCACGGGCGTTCCGCTGTCCGCGGCGACGACGCGGCCGCGGATGATCGCCGTGCCTGCGGCCTGGTCCCCGGACTGGTTGCCGCCCGGATCGCGCGCAGGAAGCTGCTGCTGACGGCCGCCGCCGCCCTGACCGAAGGCGCCGCCCTGCGCACCGCCGCCCGCTCCGCCGCCGCCCCCACCGCCCTGCGCGACGAGCGCGGACGACGGGGTCAACGCAATGAGAGCGAGTGCGAGAAGAGACGGCACGGCCCGGGCCGCTGTGTACCTCATGGCGAAATTATGACGCCCGGGAACCGGGGAAAGTTGTGAAGACTTTAAGGCACGCGGCGGCCCGATCGAGTGCCGCCGCAAGGCGCCGCTCGGCCTCCGCGACGCGGTCCGGGTCGCGCGACTCCACGGCGTCGGAGAGGCCAGGTAGCACCTCGGGCTGATACGAAAAGGCCGGTGCGTACAGCAGGTGTCGATACCAGGGGCGGCCATCCAGACCGGCCGCGTCGATGAAGGACGGCTCGACCTCCATCAGGGCGCGGTTGATGAGCTCGAGCGCGCCGGCATTGCCGTCGGCGAGCGCGGCGGCGGCGGCATCCCCGTGACGGGACGCGGCCGCATCGAAGCGCGCGAGCGCGCCGGAGGCGACACGCAGCGGCGCCCCCCATCTGCGTTCGACCTCGACGAGGAAGCCGGCGATGCGGTGCGCGTAGCGCACGTGGTCGAGCGGAAGAACATCCGCGTTCGCCAGGCGCGTCGCGGCCGTGGCCCAGATGCGCGTCAGCTGCGCGTGGCGCGCGAAACCGGGATCGATCCGCGTCACCCACCCGTGCGTATCGTAGGCCGAGTGGTAGACGGGGTACGGGCCCTGGAAGCGCATGTCGACGATCGGCACGCCGGCGAAGTTGAGAAACGCCGTGTAGTCGGAGCCGGCGCCGATGCGCGTCTCGATGGCGGAGTCGTCAACGCCCGCCGTTGATGCGACCAGATGCGCGAGCGACGGCACCGCGCGAGCGAAGAAGGTCGATCCGGAGACGGCGGCATCGACGTTGAGGTATGCGACCGCGTGCTCGCGGAGCTCGAGCTCGTGCTGCTCGGTCCACTCCGTTGACGAGGTCATCGCGTACTCTTCGGCGTCCCAGCTGGCCAGCAGAATCGTCCGCTTCGGGCGCGCGCCATTCCGGACGAGCGAGCCGAGCGTGCGCGCGAGCTCCATCAGCGCCGTCGATCCGCTCGACGGATCGACGCCGCCGTACATCCATGCGTCGCGGTGGTTGCCGGCGATCACCCACTGATCCGGATAGGCCGCGCCGTTGATCCGGCCGATCACCGTCCAGATGGGGCGGGTCGCTTCGTCGTTGTTCACGCGGACGCGCAGCGTGACATCGCCGCCGTGCATCGCATCGAGGATGACGCGGGCGTCGCGCGTGGAGATCGGCAGGCTGATGATCGTCGGCCGCGCGGCCGGCGGCGGATCGCCAGGTTCGATGAAGTCGAAGCCGACGCCGCCCCGTTGAATCGCCGCGTCTGGCGCATCGTCCGAGTGGCTCGCGTACATCAGGACCGCGGCAGCTCCGCGTTGCTGCGCGAGGTAGACGACGTAGCCGCGATAGCTGTAGTTCGCGGGATAGCGGACGAGGACGATCTTGCCGTGAAGGTCGACGCCGCTGGCGGCGAGGCGATCGAAGTCCGCCGGTGCCCCGATGCCCGCGGTGACGACCGAGCCGGTGACGTCGCCGCTCGCGCCGTAGGCGTGGAAGGCAAGCGGAGCATCAGGATGCTCGCGCAGCTGGGCGTGCCAGACCGACGCCGGCGCGATCATTTCGACCGACGCGTCGTGCGGGTAAGGGAGCAGGACGCGGTGCTCGACGATTTCGACTGAATCGAGCCCGGCGGCGATCCATTGATCGCGCGTCCACTCGGCGAGCGTGCGATCGCGCAGCGACCCGGCGACGTGCGGCTCCGCCGTCAGGAATCGATGGTTTGCTTCGAGGCGGCGTGTCGATATCGTGCTCGCGATGCGCTGCTCGACCTCATGCTGCGCGGCGACATGCGCGGGCGCGAACCCGTCGATCGGCGCCTGCGGGTCGGGTATCGCCGGCTGCGCGACCAGAAATAGCGCCGCGCCGGCAGCCGCCCCTGCGATGGTCGCCCACACCCCCACCCGCATGCCGGGATGCTACACCTACCGGCCGGAGTCGGAGTCGGGTGATGGGGCGTACCCGACTCCGACTCGGGTGATGCGGCGTACCTGACTCCGACTCAGGTGATGAGGCGACTCAAGGTTGCAATAGCTGCGCGTATTTGTTCGCCGCTGACGTAGGGAGCCGGGCCGAGGCGGAGGATATCGCCGCGGGCGTCGGCGAAAACTGCGCGCTGGCGCAGGGCTCGTGCCAGGTCGAAGGCCCGCGCGGTGCGTATCGCGAGAAACCCCGCACGGCGGTCCGGCGGGACGGGCTCGATGCGCGCGACGGATGGATCCACGTCGAGGGCCGCGAACTCGCGTTCGAGAAGCCCCACCTGCCTGACGCTGATGGCGCGCAACCGATCCGGTGTCAGACCGTGCGCGATGTGGAAGTCGAACACCGCGGCTGCGCGATAGTGTGACGTCGGATCGTAGGTCGCACCTGCAAATGCACCAGCGCCGCTCGCATAACTCACGCGGGCGTCGTGCATCTGCTCGAGTGCCTCGAACTCCGCGTACCAGCCGGTGAGCACCGGACGAAGCCGCATGCCCGCCGGCACGCGCAGAAAGCAATTCCCCTCGCCGAGCTGACAGTACTTGTATCCGCCGCCCGTGATGAACGCGCCCTCGAGTCCCATTGCGCGCACGTCAAACGGAACCACGTTGAGATGGTGATAGGCGTCGACGAGGAGCGCGGCGCCATGCTTCTGGCACGCCCGCGCGGCGCGATAGATCCCAGGCACAATCTCCGCGCTCTCGAACAGCACCGACGACAGCATGACGGCGAGCGTCCGATCGTCTGTCGCACGCGCCACGCGCTCGGCGAGATCTTCGACCGGCCGCGCCGCCACCTTGACGACGTCGACGCCTTCTTCCGCGAATCGATCCACTTGCCGCCGGATCGTGTGGAACTCGCCATCGGTCGTCACGACGCGCTGGCGCGTGCGGAAGGGCAGCGCCGACAGCCAGCGCGTGACGAGCTCGTGCGTGTTCTGTCCGAGCGCGATGTTGCCGGGCGAATCGCCGAGCAGCCGCGCAAACCCTTCTCGCACGCGCGCCGCCTGCTGAGCCGCCCGATCCCATTTGTCGTCGACCAATTCCGCTGCATCGAGCCAAGCACGCTGCTGCGCCTCGAAGCCGACATCCGGCCACGCCTGATGCGAGTGCCCCGTCAGCAGTACACGCTCCGTCACACGGAAGCGCGAGTAGTGCGCCGCGAGTCCAGCCGTCAGAGATGACCCCGAATCTCCCATAGATCCGGAAAGAGCGGCTTGGCGAGCGTCGTCGCGAGGTACGCCGCGCCGGTCGATCCGCCGGTGCCGCGTTTGGTGCCGATCGTCCGCTCCACCATCTTCACGTGCCGATACCGCCACTCCTGGATGCCCTCGTCGAGATCGACGAGCCGCTCGCAGAGCTCCGCGTTCTTCGGATCGCCGCGATAGATGTCGATGAGGATCGCCTGGATCTCCGGTGACGAGGTGAGTGCCGTCGTGACGTCGCGTGACAGGTGCGCCTCGGGGACACGATACCCCTCGCCTGCGAGATAGTGGAGGAACGCGTCCCAGAGGGTCCGCGCGTTATAGCGCCGCGTCAGCGCGTCGCGCGCGCGGCTGCCTTCGGGAAACCTCGCGAGCGCCCTGTCGCTTTTCGCGCCGAGCAGGAACTCCACCTGCCGGAACTGGTCGGACTGAAATCCGCTCGCTGCCTCCAGCCGCGCCCTGAAGCTCAGAAATTCCAGCGGCGTCATCGTCTCGAGGATGTCGAGCTGCGCAACCATCACCTTCAGGATCGTGAGAATCCGCTTGAGCGTGTGCTGCACACGATGCGGTTCGTCCGCGGTCAGCAGGTGCGCGACGCGGTCGAACTCGTGCAGCAGCTCCTTGAACCAGAGCTCGTACACCTGATGAATGATGATGAAGAGCAGCTCGTCGTGCTCGGGGCCTTCCGATCGCGGCTGCTGCAACGACAACAGCTCGTCGATCTTCAGGTAGTTGCCGTAGGTCACTGCGGCGGTGGTGTCGGCCATGTCACTCCTGAACGTCGAGACCGACTGCCCGCATCAGCGCGATGGCGTTGCTGCGGGTGACGGGTCCCGGCTTCATCACGTAATCGAATGCAATTTCGCCTGCCTCGAACCGATCGTCGAAATGCACGTTTGACGCGCGAGGCCCCAGCGTGCGCGTCACTTCGGTCAACGCGAGGTCGTGCGTCGTGATCAACCCGATCGCGCCGCGATCGAGCAGCACGCGCAGAATGCCGTCCGCGCCGACCGCGCGATCGTGCGAGTTCGTGCCGTGCAGCAGCTCATCCAGCAGAAAGAGCACGGGGACGGGTCCAGCTGCCAGATCGGCAAGCTCGCGGATGCGGGTAATCTCCGCATAGAAGCGCGAGCGCCCCTCCTGCAGCGAATCCTGGATGCGCAGCGTCCCGCCGATGCGCAGCACCGAGATGACCAGACGTGTCGCCCGCACCGGCGCTCCGGCGAACGCGAGTACCGCGTTGATGCCGACGGTCCGCAGTAACGTGCTCTTGCCCGACATGTTCGATCCGCTCACCACCAGCAGGTGCTGGTTTCGCGGACCTGACCCCTCGACACGCTCGGGGTCATCCCGAGCAACGTCGAGGGATGAAAGGTCCGCGCCGCTCCCGGTTGCATCGGCGCACAGTCGAACGCCGTTGCGGACCATCCGCGCGCCGGCAATGAGCGGATGCCCGAGCGCCTCGCCGTCAAAGACCGCATGGCGCTGCGCGGAATCGTCGATTTCCGGAAACGGATCGTCGGGATGCTCGTAGCGGTACGCCGAGAGCGACGCCAGCGCCTCGAACTCACCCGAGATGCGCAGCCACTCGCCCACGTGGCGGCCATGCGCGCGCCGCCAGGCTTCGACGGCCAGCGCGAGGTGTGTTCCCCACAGCAGCGGGGCGGCGAGCACCGCGAAGATGGCGTTGTGCTGCCACTCGTGCAGCTCGACGAACCAATGCAGCCGGTGAATGTCCCTGGATCCATGCGTCAGCCGCGACTGCAGCGCCGTCAGCCTCGCGGCCCTGAACGTCTCTCGTTCGAGCCGCGAGAGGACGACGGCCAGCACGTCGAGATCTCTTGCCGCGGCATCGGCGCCGTGGAGCGCCTTCAGCACCCGTTCCCGCAGCGGCCACGAGAACGCAATTTCAGCGGAGACGACCGCCACGAACGGCGTCGAATTCCCTGTCGACAACCACA
>Ga0066699_10000686_pt1 | contig 10483 bp, 8 predicted proteins | sample GraSoiAngelo_148_FD_66455 | JGI IMG/M metagenome (GOLD analysis project Ga0066699, IMG submission 66455) | Grasslands soil microbial communities from the Angelo Coastal Reserve, California, USA - 14_1009_09_20cm | ecosystem: Environmental > Terrestrial > Soil > Grasslands | place: USA... | reverse complement strand
AGGCCGAAGAGCTTGCCGCGCGGCACCGCCTGGATGCCGTCCTCGCCGCCCGTAAAGGGCGCCTGCAGGTAGAAGAAATACATCATCTGCGCGAGCGCGAGCGTGATCATCGCGAAGTAGATGCCCTGCCGGCGGATCGCGAGCAGTCCCGTGACGAGGCCGAGCAGCGCCGAACACGCCGTGCCGAAGAGGATCGCGAACTCGGGCGGGAAGCCCCATGCCTTGGCGGCGTGCGCCGAGGCATACCCGGCCGTGCCGAGAAACATCGAGTGCCCGAAGGACAGGAGGCCCCCGTAGCCGATCAGGAGGTTGAAGGCGCAGGCGAACAGCGCGAAGCACATCACCTTCATGACGAACACGGGATACGCGACGAGCGGCGCAAGCGCGAAGAACGCGATCATCACGACGGTGGCGATGCGCTGTTGCGCGAGCCCTTCGGCGCGCGATGCGGCGCTAGTCGCAAGTTCGTGCACGGCCGACATGATCCTGGAACGCCCTCACCGCTGGGTGCCGAAGAGGCCCGCGGGCTTGATCATCAGCACGATCGCCATGATGATGAAGATCACCGTGTTCGACGCCTCGGGATAGAACACCTTGGTCAGGCCTTCGATCAGCCCGAGCGCAAAGCCGGTCACGATCGAGCCCATGATCGAGCCCATGCCTCCGATCACGACCACCGCGAAGACGACGATGATCAGGTCCGCCCCCATGAGCGGATTGACCTGGTAGATCGGCGCCGCCATCACGCCCGCGAACGCCGCGAGCGCGACGCCGAAACCGTAGGTCAGCGTGATCATTCTCGGCACGTTGATGCCGAAAGCCTGCACCAGAGGCGGGTTCTCGGTCGCCGCGCGCAGGTACGAGCCGAGCCGGGTCTTCTCGATCACAAACCACGTCGCAAGGCACATCACGATCGACGCGACGATGACCCAGGCGCGGTAGTTCGGCAGGAACATGAAACCCAGATTGCGCCCGCCGGAAAGCTCCTGAGGCATCGCATAGGGAATTCCCGAGGTGCCGTACTCGTTGCGGAACAGCCCCTGGATGATGAGCGCGAGCCCGAACGTGAGCAGCAACCCGTACAGGTGGTCGAGCTTGTAGAGCCTCGCGAGCATCAGCCGCTCGATGACCATGCCGATGATTCCGACCGCGAGCGGAGCGATCACTAGCGCCCACCAGTAACCGATCCCGAGCTTCGTGAACAGGAAATAGGCGCAGAACGCGCCCATCATGTACTGGGCGCCGTGGGTGAAGTTGATGATGTTGAGCAGCCCGAAGATCACCGCGAGCCCGAGGGAGAGCAGCGCATAGAACGAGCCGTTGATCAGCCCGATCAGCAGCTGCCCGAACAGCGCCTGGGTCGGGATCCCGAAGACTTCCATTACCGCGATGTCACTTCACCAGCGGGCAACCGCCTTCGTTCAACGGCCGGAAAGCCTGATCGGCGGGAATGGTCGCGCGGATCTTGTAGTAGTCGTACGGTCCTTTGGACTCGGAGGGTTTCTTTACTTCCACCAGATAGGCCGGATGAAGCGCGCGGCCGTCGATACGCACCGTGCCCTTGCCGAACAGCGGATCGTCCGTGGGCAGCTCCTTCATCTTGGCGATCACCTTGGTGCCGTCGTCACCCTTCAGCGCAGTCACCGCCTTGAGGTAGTGCGTGATCGCCGAGTACACGCCTGCCTGCACCATGGTCGGATACTTGCCGCTGTTGGCGGCGGCAAAGCGCTTGGCGAACGCCCGCGTCTGGTCGTTCAAGTCCCAGTAGAAGGTCTCGGTGAAGATCAGCCCCTGCGCCTTGTCCAATCCGAGCCCGTGCACGTCGGAGAGGAACACCAGCATGCCCGCGAGGCTCTGCCCGCCCTTGACGATGCCGAACTCGGCCGCCTGCTTGATCGAGTTGGTGGTGTCGCCGCCCGCGTTGGCGAGGCCGATGATCTTCGCCTTGGAAGCCTGCGCCTGCAGCAGGAACGAGGAGAAGTCCTGGGCGTTGAGCGGGTGCCGAACCTTACCGAGGACCTTGCCGCCGTTCTTCAGCACCACGGCCTCGGTGTCGCGCTCGAGGGCGAGTCCGAAAGCATAATCCGCCGTGATGAAATACCAGCTGTCGCCGCCGGTCTTCACGATCGCGTTGCCCGTTCCGTTGGCGAGCATCCAGGTGTCGTAAGTCCAGTGGATAGTGTTGGGCGAGCAGGCCTTCCCGGTAAGGTCGGAAGTCGCCGCGCCCGAGACCAGGAACGCCTTGCCTTTTTCGCGCGTGATCTGGCTTATCGCGAGCGCGATCGACGAGGTCGGCACATCGACGATGACGTCCACTTTGTCGACGTCATACCACTGGCGCGCGATGCTCGAACCGACGTCGGGTTTGTTGAGATGGTCCGCCGAAAGGAGCTCGACCTTCATGCCCTTCGTCGGAAAATCAGCGATCGCCATGCGAGCGGCCACCACCGAGCCGCCTCCGCCGATATCGGAATAGAGGCTGGACATGTCGGACAGCACGCCGATCTTGACGACTCCGTCCGAGATCTGCGCCTGCGCGCCCGAAGCGGCGAATGCGAGCGACGCCGCCGCGAAGTAGCTGCGTTTGAAAAACATGGTGGCTCCTCTTCTGTTTGGGTTGTCTTGGAATCGGGCTACACGCCCAGGTATTCGTGAACTTTCTCCAGATTGGACTCTAGCTCGCTGTTCGGGATCATGTCCACCATCCGGCCGCCCTCCATGACATAGTGGCGGTCGGCGACGCGCGAGGCGAACCGGAAATTCTGCTCGACCAGGAGGATGGTAAACCCTTCCGCCTTGAGCCGCGAAATGGTGCGACCTATCTGCTGAACGATCACCGGAGCGAGGCCTTCGGTCGGCTCATCGAGCAGGAGCAGCCGTGCTCCGGTGCGCAGAATGCGGCCGATCGCGAGCATCTGTTGCTCGCCGCCGGAGAGCTTCGTGCCCTGGCTTGCGAGGCGCTCCTTCAGGTTCGGGAACAGCTCGAAAACCTGCTCCACCGCGAGGCCGCCGGGGCGGACCTCGGGCGGGAGCAGCAGGTTCTCGTAGACGTTGAGGCTCGCAAAGATGCCGCGCTCCTCGGGACAGAATGCGACGCCGAGGCGCGCGATGCGATCGGAGGGCAGCGCGATGATCTGCGTGCCGTCGAAGCGGATCGAGCCCTCCCGGCGGGCGATCATGCCCATGATCGCCTTCAGGGTGGTGGTCTTGCCAACACCGTTCCGGCCGAGGAGCGTCACCACTTCGCCGCGCGGCACATCGAACTCGACGCCGTGGAGGATGTGCGACTCGCCGTACCAGGCGTTCAGGCCGGCGACCGAAAGAAGCGCCGCCTCAGGCATGCTCGGAGCCCAGGTAGGCCTTGATCACTTCGGGATGACCCGACACCGACCGGTAGTCGCCCTCGGCGATGATCTCGCCGCGCGAGAGCACCGTGATGTGATCCGAGAGGTTCTCGACGACGCCGAGGTTATGCTCGACCATGAGCACGGTGCGGTCGGCGGCGACGCGCCGGATGAGCGCTGCGATGCGCTCCACGTCCGCGTGCGCCATGCCGGCCGTCGGTTCGTCGAGGAGCATCATCTCCGGATCGAGCGCGAGCGTGGTCGCGATCTCCAGCGCGCGCTTGCGCCCATAGGGCAGCTCCACGGCGATCGACTCTTCGAATTCCGACAGACCGACTGCATCGAGCAGCTCCCGCGCGCGCGAATTCAGGTCGCGCAGGATCCGGTCCGTTCGCCAGAAATCGAACGAGCGGCCCCGCTTGCGTTGAAGCGCGATGCGCACGTTTTCCAGAACCGTGAGATGCGGAAACACCGCCGATATCTGGAAAGACCGGACCAGCCCCAGCCTCGCGATCGCGGCGGGGCTGGAACCCGTGATCTCGCGCCCGTTGTAGAGGATCTGGCCGCGGGTCGGGGAAAGAAAGTGCGTGAGCAGGTTGAAGCAGGTGGTCTTGCCCGCGCCGTTGGGGCCGATCAGCGCGTGGATACGTCCGCGCCTGACCTTCAAGCTGACGTCGCTGACGGCGACGAAGCCCTTGAACTCCTTCCTCAGGCCGCGCGTTTCGAGAATGATGTCTTCCGTCACGGATGCGGCGAGGAGCCCGTCGGGTCGGTCAGAGCGAGAAAGGGCGGCGCATCGGGAGAGTGCGGGCATTATAGGTCACGTCGCGGTGCCGGCCGTCCCGGTCAGCAGGCCGAGATCGCCGCCCGCCGCCGCGGTATTCACGGTGAATACGCGTTCGGTCGTGAACCGCACGAGGTAATTCGGTCCGCCGGCCTTCGGTCCGGTGCCGGACAGCCCCTCGCCGCCGAACGGCTGCACGCCCACCACTGCGCCGATCATGTTGCGGTTGACGTAGAGATTGCCGACCGCCGAGCGAGCGCGAATGCGCTCGGCGCGAGAGTCCACGCGGCTGTGCACGCCCATCGTAAGCCCATATCCCGTCGCGTTGATGTCATCGACCACCCGGTCGAGGTCTTCGAGGGCGAATCGCGCTATGTGAAGGATGGGGCCGAAACGCTCCCCGGGAACCTCGCGTATCGAGCTGATTTCGAACGCCACCGGAGCGACATAGGTGCCGGCAGGCGGGACAGGACCGGACTCGGCGATCAGCTTCGCCCGCGAGCGCAGATCGGAAATGTATTGCACCAGTTTCTTGCGCGCCTGCCCGTCGATCACGGGTCCGACGTCGGTCCCAGGATCGGCGGGATCGCCGATGCGCAGCGTGGCCATCGCACCCCGCAGCATGTCGAGCACCGCGGGCGCGATTTCCTCCTGCAGGTACAGCACGCGCAGCGAGCTGCAGCGCTGGCCCGCGGAACGGAAAGCGCTGGCTATCACCGCGTCCACGACTTGCTCGGGCAGCGCGCTGGAGTCCACGATCATGGCGTTCAGGCCGCCGGTCTCCGCGATCAGCGGCACGATCGGGCCTTCCCGGTCCGCGAGAGCGCGCTGAATGGCGCGAGCGGTATCGGTGGACCCAGTGAAGGCAATGCCCGCGATCCTCGGATCGCCGACAAGAGCTCGTCCGATCCCGCCGTTGCCGGGCAGAAGATGAAAGGCGCCGGGCGGGATCCCCGCTTTCAGAATCAGCTCGGCGATGCGGTACGCGGTGAGCGCCGTCTGCTCGGCCGGCTTCGCGACCACCGTGTTGCCGGCGACCAGCGCGGCCGCGACCTGTCCCGTGAAAATCGCGACCGGAAAGTTCCAGGGGCTGATGCAGGCGAACACGCCCCGGCCGTGCAGCGTCAGCACGTTGCTCTCGCCAGCCGGGCCAGGCAGCGCCATCGGCCTGCCGAGCTGCTCGCGCGCCTGCTGCGCGTAGTAGCGACAGAAATCCACCGCTTCGCGTACGTCCGCCATGGCGTCGGGCAGGGTTTTCCCCGCCTCCCAGACGCAAAGAGCCATCAGGCCGGCCATGTCGGCTTCCAGCAAATCGGCCAGCCGCTCTAGGGCCGCGGCGCGTTCGGATACGCTCACTGCGGACCAGGCGATCCGCGCCGCGTGCGCGGCGTCGATTGCGGACTGCGCCATGTCCGCCGTGGCGTCGCTCACCTCGCCGATGGTCACGTCGGGCCGGGCGGGCGACACGGCTGGCCGCGCCTGCCCCGGCCCGCGCTTGCCGCTCACGAGAGGTCCCGCAGTCCATGTGCGCCGCGCTTCGCTCACCGATTTCGCCCACGCGGCGAGCGTGGCGGAATCCCCGAGGTCATGGCCCTTTGCAATGCGTCGTTGCGGCATGTGCAGCTCCGTTGGTGAAGGAAGGTCCCGCGGGCACAGGCCCGCGTCGAGAAATTCGAAACCCGTCCGCAGCAAATCGCCGGATCGTTTCGCGCGCGCCGCCTGGCGCACATAAGAAGTGCTCGCCGAGTTTTCGAGCAATCTGCGCACGAGGTAGGCAAGCAGTTCGCGCTTCTCGCCTACGGGGGCATACGTGCGCACCGGCAGATCTGGATACATAGCTGCGAGCGTGCGGTACAGTGCCCGTCCCATTCCGTGGAGGCGCTGGCACTCGAAGCGCGCAGCCGCAGCGGAGGCGCCGCCGGGCTGGTCGGCAAGCACGAGCACGCACGCGAGCGTGAACGGGTTATGCGTGGCGAACTGCGGATAGACGCTGTCCCGTCCGGATGAGAGGCGTCGGGCACAGGCGAGATAGGACAGATCGGTGAGCCGCTTGTCCGTGAATACCGGATAGCGCTCCAACCCCAGCTCCTGCGCCCGTTTGATCTCGGCATCCCAATACGCGCCCTTCACCACCCGTACGGCGATCGGCATGCCGCCGCGTTTGCGGCGGCGAACAGCGATCTCCAGCAATGCGTCCACCGTTCCCAGCGCGCGCAGCTGATACGCCTGCACCGCAACGCCCAGCCCTCCCCAACAGTCCAGCGCCGGATCGGCCGCCAGCGCCTCGAACAGATCGAGTTGAAGCGACAAGCTTTCCGATGCCTCGGCGTCGATCGTGAGCCCGACACCCGCCGCAGCGGCGCGGCCGGCGATCTGCTTCAGGCGATCGAGCAACTCGCCGCGAACCTGCGCGTAGCTCGCTGCGTCGTAACGAGGGTGAATGGAGGACAGCTTCACGGAAACTTCGAGGCGTTCGCGCCAAATTGCGGCGCGCGCGCTGACCGCCCGCCCCATGGCGCGGATTGCGTCCATAGTGCGCCGAAAATTGCGGTCGGCATCCGCATCGGTGCGCGCGCTCTCCCCCAGCATGTCGAAGGAGAAGCGCGTTGCCGGCTGGGCGCACGCATCGCGCTCGGCGCGCCGCAGGGCCGTAGCGATGGCCTCCGCGTAGACGAATTGCCGCCCGATTGCATTCGTTGCGAAACCGGCGAACGGCAGCGCGGCCGCAGCCTTCCAGCCGCGCAATGCGGGGACACAGTCTGCAAGCATTGCAGCCCGGGAAGGCCGATCGGGGATTCGCGGCAAAGCCTCCGCGAGCCGGAAAAGCGATTCGCCCGCCGGAGATCCCGGCGGAAATATCGCGAAGGCGCGCTGCACATCGAACAGCGGCGCGCCCGAAGCCAGTGTCCCTTCCACCAGCGTGCGCGCAAGCGCCTCAGCCTGCGCTCTCCACGACCCGGTTTCGCCCAGCGCAGCGCGAAGAGCGCCGCTGTCGGCCACCGCTGCGTCGAGTGCGACGCCACGGGGCCGCGATTGCGCCGTCGGCATGTCAGCCGGCGCGTATCGCTAGCGCCCGCGCCAGTCGGGCTTGCGTTTCTGGATGAAGGCGTCGATCCCTTCGCCGGCATCTTCGAGCATCATGTTGCAGGCCATGCCCTCGGACGCAAGGGAATAAGCGTCCGCGAGTCCTTTCTCCACCTGGCCGTAGAAGAATCGCTTGCCCATGCTCACCACGGCGCTGCTGTGAGCGACGATCTTGCGCGCGAGCTTGTCCACCTCGGCATCGAGCCCGGCAAGCGGCGCGACCCGGTTCACCAGGCCCCAGGAAAGCGCGGTCTTCGCGTCTATCAGGTCGCCTGTGAAGAGCATCTCAAGCGTGTGCTTGCGCGCGAGGTTGCGCGCGACGCCGACGCCCGGCGTGGTGCAGAAAATCCCGCTCTTGATCCCCGGAAGAGCGAACTGGGCGACCTCGCTCGCCACCGCCAGATCGCACATCGACACGAGCTGGCAGCCGGCAGCGACCGCGACGCCCTGAACGCGCGCGATCACGGGCTGAGGCAGGCGCACGAGCGACAGCATCACCTGGCTGCACTGCTCGAAAAGAGCCTTCTGCCAGGCCTTGCCGGGATGCGAGCGCATCTCGCGAAGATCGTGCCCCGCACAGAAGTGCTTGCCCGCGCCGGCGAGCACGACGACCTTCGTATCTGCGTCTTTCGCGACGCGGTCGAGCTCCGTCTGCAGCGCGGAGAGCATCGCGGTGGAGAGCGGGTTCATGCGATCGCCGCGGTTGAGCGTCAACGTCGCCACGCCGTTCCTGTCCTCGCGCAGCACGTAGGGCGCTTCGACTTCGGTCTTGGATGGAGCGTTCATGGCGTCCTCCGTCATTCTATCGCCGAGGCCGATCTTGCCTGCTGCCGCAGCACGAATTTCTGGATTTTGCCCGTCGAGGTCTTCGGCAGGACTCCGAATACCACGTGGCGCGGCGCCTTGAAATGCGCGAGGTGGGTCCGGCAGTGATCGACGAGTTCCTTTTCCGTGACCTTGGCGCCTGCCTTCAACTCGACGAAGGCGTACGGCGTTTCGCCCCACCTGGGGTCGGGCTTCGCGACCACGGCCGCCCCGAGCACCGCCGGGTGCCGGTAAAGCACGTCCTCGACCTCGAGCGACGAGATGTTCTCGCCGCCCGAGATGATGATGTCCTTGGCGCGGTCCTTGATCTTGAGGTAGCCGTCGGGCTGCATCACCGCGAGGTCTCCCGAGCGGAACCAACCGCCCGCGAAGGCGTCCTCGGTCGCCTTGCGGTTCTTCAGGTAGCCCTTCATGGTGATGTTTCCGCGGAACATGATCTCGCCCATGGTCTCGCCGTCCGCGGGAACCGGCCGCATGGTCTGCGGATCCATCACCGTCAGGCCCTCTTCCATGAGATAGCGTACGCCCTGGCGACCGTTGCGCTCGGTGCGACTGCCGATATCGAGGCTCTTCCACTCCTCTTGCTTCGCGCACACGGTGGCCGGGCCGTAGACCTCGGTCAGGCCATATACGTGGGTGAGCTCCCAGCCCATGCGTTCCATGCCCTCGATCATGGCCGCGGGCGGCGCGGCGGCCGCGACCATGGCGTGCACCTTGTGCGCGATGCCCTCGCGCAGCGCGGGGTCCGCGTTGATCAGCGTCGAATGCACGATCGGTGCGCCGCAATAGTGCGTCACGCCGTGCTCCCGCATCGCGTCGAAAACCAGCTTCGCGTCGACCTTGCGCAGGCACACATTGGTGCCTGCATTGGCGGCCATGGTCCAAGGGAAGCACCAGCCGTTGCAGTGGAACATCGGCAGCGTCCACAAGTACACGGCATGCTGCGGCATGCCCCACGTCACGATGTTGCAAATCGCATTCAGATAGGCGCCCCGGTGATGGTAGACCACGCCCTTGGGGTTGCCGGTGGTGCCCGAGGTGTAGTTGAGCGAAATGGCGTTCCATTCATCGGCGGGAGGCTTCCATGCATATTCCGGGTCGCCCCCCGCGATGAAGCTCTCATACTCCGCCTGGCCGATGCGCTCGCCCGCGCCCGAGTATTCGGGATCGTCCACGTCGATCACGAACGGTTTCGCCTTGAGGGCCTCGAGCGAGCGCCCGACGGTGCCCGAGAATTCGCGGTCGGCGATCACGACCTTGGCCTCGCCGTGCTCGAGCATGAAGGCGATCGCCTCCGCGTCGAGGCGCGTGTTCAGCGTGTTGAGGACCGCGCCCGCCATGGGTACGCCGAAATGGCACTCGAACATTTCCGGGGTATTCGCGAGCATCGCCGCGACCGTGTCGCCGACGCCGATTCCCCGACGCGCGAGCGCTGAAGCGAGCCGCCGACAGCGCGCATAGGTCTCGGCCCACGTGGTGCGGCGCGCTCCGTGAATGACCGCGAGATGTCCGGGATAGACGTGGGCGGCGCGCTCGATGAATCCCAGCGGCGTCAAGGGCGCGTAGTTGGCCGGGTTCTTGTCGAGATCGCGCTCGTAGGGATTCGCCTTGCCTGCACTTGACATCGCCGATCGGCCCAGCCGCGCTCCACGGTCCATTTTCACACCCGGTCAAGCATCTCCACCGCGGTCTCGAAGCGGCGCCACACGCATTGCGCCTTGTTCTCGGCCTCGATGTCGGCGAGCAGGCGCGCATGCTCGGCGAGCTCTTCCGCACTGGGCAGAAAGACGATCAGCCGGGGCCGCTCCTCCCGAGTCGCCGTCGGCGTTCCCAGGGCCGGGCGCGGCCGGTCGAGTTCGATCGCAAGGCTGTCCTGCCCGCGGGTCATGGCCAGATAGACCTCCGCGAGAAGCGCCGCGTCGAGCAGTGCGCCGTGGAGAGTGCGGTGAGCGTGGTCGACCTCGTAGCGCTCGCACAAGGCGTCGAGGGAGTTCTTCTTTCCCGGGTGCAGCTCGCGCGCAAGTTTCAGCGAATCGACGACGCCCGAACAGTGCGTTTCGATCGGCGGAAGCCCGAGCCTGCCCAACTCTAGATTCAGGAATTCGACGTCGAAAGCCGCGTTGTGGATCACCAGCTCCGCGCCCTGGATGTAGTCGAGGAACTCCGCCACGATCTCGCGAAACTTGGGTTTGTCCTGGAGGAACTCGTAGGTGATGCCGTGCACCTTGAGCGCGCCTTGCTCGCTCTCGCGCTCCGGATTGATGTAGCGGTGGAAGTGGTTTCCCGTGACGCGCCGGCTCAGGATCTCGATACCGCCCAATTCGATGATCCGGTCGCCGAGACCTGCGTTGAGGCCGGTGGTTTCGGTGTCGAGCACGATGCTGCGCATGAGGTTCAGCCGAGCGATTCTACCCCGCGGTTGGCAAGCGCGTCGGCGCGCTCGTTC
>Ga0066699_10000681_pt1 | contig 10504 bp, 9 predicted proteins | sample GraSoiAngelo_148_FD_66455 | JGI IMG/M metagenome (GOLD analysis project Ga0066699, IMG submission 66455) | Grasslands soil microbial communities from the Angelo Coastal Reserve, California, USA - 14_1009_09_20cm | ecosystem: Environmental > Terrestrial > Soil > Grasslands | place: USA... | reverse complement strand
TTCGCGCCCGCAGACATTCGCGTCCGCTCGCGATGGGGGTTTTGCGATCTCCTCGAACAGATCGGAACGACTGACACGCGCCGCGTCTACCCCGATTTCGCGCAGGTAGCGCGCTACGCGTGGCTCGCGGGCGACCGCGCGCGACGCGATGATGGTGGACGCCGAGCCGGAACGCCTAGGCATCGAGCTGGTCAACCGCTACAACGCGATCAAGCGCGCCGGCCTGATCTGACGCGCGACATCTATACTTGTGCGCGTGATTGAGGCGCTTCCGAGACCTCCCTCACCAGACGATCTCGATCAACTTGCGCGGCTGCTGGTGGACGCCGTCGACAGCGGCGCGAGCGTCAGCTTCATGAGCCCGTTGTCCGTTGACGAGGCGCGTGAATGGTGGCGCAAGACCGCCGATCGCGCCGACCCGCGCGCGATCATTCTCGTGGCCCGGGACGACTCGGGGATCGTCGGGAGCGTGTCGATGCACCCGGCGTGGCCGCCCAACCAGCCGCATCGCGCCGACATCGCGAAGCTGCTCGTGCACCGGCGGGCACAGCGGCGCGGCATCGCACGGGCATTGATGGAGGAGATCGAACGGCGCGCGCAGGCGGCGGGCTTCACGCTGCTGGTGCTCGATACCGTACGCGGCGATCCGGCCGAGCAGCTCTACATGACCGCCGGCTGGCAGCGCGTCGGCGTGATTCCCGATTACGCGCTCTACCCCGATGGCCGACCGTGCGACACGGTCATCTTCTACAAGAAACTGTCTACGGAAACTGCATCGACTGGATGAGGGCGCCGAAGCGCGGGTCGTCTCGAAGCGGATCCATCCGCGCGTCGACGTTGACGAACGCGATCCAGCTCTCGCCCTGATCTCTTCCGCGCCGCAGGCAGTCGAACGCCGCGTCGCGATCACCGAGCACGGCGTGCGCGGCGGCCATGTGGAACAGCGACGGGCACGTCTGCGACGAGAGGTGCGCGAGCAATCGCGCGGCCTCGGCACGCTCATCTCGCAGCGCCAGCGCGCGCGCCAGAGAGGCGATCACTCCGGATGGCGGCGCGTCGCAGCGATCGATCGCCTTGCGATGCTGCTCCACGGCCGCGGCGACATGCCCCTGCTGCTCGTAGGCGAGGCCGAGCATCCAGTGCGCCACCCAGAAATTCGGCTCGTGACGAAGCACGTCCCGGTACTGTTCGACCGCGGTGTCGAAATCGCGCGCCCAGAACAGCACGGTGCCGACGTTGGTGCGGATGATCGGCGACAGCGGGTCGAGGCGTTCGGACACGCGAATGGCGGCGACCGCTTCCTGCAGGCGGCCCACCGCCGACAGATAGAACGCCTGCCAGTGATGCGCGGTCGCGTAGTTGGAGTTGATCTGCAGCGCGCGCCGGAACTCCGCCGCGGCATCGTCCCAGCGGTATTGGTACTGCGAGCGCACGAACCCGAGCGCGGCATGCGGCTCGGCGAGCGCCGGGTCGAGCTCGAGCGCGCGCCTGCACGCCTCGCCGCCGCGCGAGGCGGCCTCCTGTGGCGGAATCCAGAGATGGCTGCCGAGGACGACGTAGCAGTCGCCCAGCGCGGAGAACGCCAGCGCGAACGCCGGATCGATCGCAATCGCGTTTTGCTGACATCCGATCGCCTGCTCGATGGAATGCTGCGTGCGCTGGTTCCAGAGGAACCGGCCGCGCAGGTACTGCTCGTACGCGTCGGGATCCACGGAGCGCGACCGATCGAGCCGCTGTCTCGTCCCCGGCGTCAGCTGCAGATGGATCGCGCCGGCGATTGCCGACGCGAGGTCGCCCTGCAATCGAAGGATGTCCCCGAGATCGCGGTCGTAGGTTTCCGCCCAGACCTGCGTCTGGCTGCTGACGTCAACGAGCTTCGCGCTCGCGCGCACGCGATCGCCCGCGCGGCGGACGGTCCCCTCGACGATGTGGCTGACGCCGAGCTCGCGGCCAATCAGCTGCACGCTCTTGCGCGCGGACTTGTAAATCATCGCGGACGTGCGGGCGATGACGGCGAGCCGCTCCGGATTGAGCAGACCGAGCTGCGTGATCATCTCGTCGGTCAGGCCGTCGCTGAAAAATTCCTGCGCGGCGTCGCCGCTGAGGTTTTCAAACGGCAGCACCGCGATGACCAGCTTGCCGGTCGCCGCCGCCCGGGGCGCTTCCGTGCGCCAGCCGACGCGTGCCAGCAGGGTCGCGAAGCGCGAATCGGATCGCAGCGGATCGAAGACCGCGTCGTTGCGCAGCTCGATCAGATCCGGATTGTGTTCGTCGAACGCGCGCTCGAGCCAGACAAACGCGTGCTGCGGCTCCTCCGCGGCGGCAAACACGCGCGCCATGTTGTACGGCGAGACGTAGCGCAAGCCCGTTTGCGCTTCGAGCTCGCCGATGACCGCCGCCATCGCCTCGGGCATGCGCGCGGCGGCGTAGGCCTGCGCCAACCCCGTGAGCGTTTCCGTGCTGCGGCCGGACAGGCGAACGGCGGTCTCCATCTCCTCGATTGCCTGGCGCGTCATCCCCTTCTGAATCTGCACGAGACCGAGGCGGAAGTGCAGCAGGAAATGGTTCGGCTCGACGACGAGCGCCTGGCGCAGCCGCTCGCCGGCTTCCTCGTACCGGCGCGCGAGATAGCGGATCATCCCCTGCGACGCGCCGAGCACCGCCGACAGCGGATCCATGCGATGCGCCTCGTCCACCCTCGTCACCGCTTCATCCGCGCGGCCCATCGTCATCAGGTACTCCGAGTACCAGTAGTGCGCGATCGCGTGGCCGGGGCTCAGCTCGAGTGCGCGCCGGAAGTCCTCGTCAAGGCCGGTCCAATCCCAGTCGTGCAGCCGCACGTGCGCGAGCGACGCGTGCGCCTCGCCGAGCGAGGGATCGATCTCGAGCGCCTTGCGCGCGGCATCGCGCGCCTGTTGGAACGTCTGCCGCACGGGCAGCACGCCCCGGCAGGCGAGCATCACGTAGGAATCGGAGATGCCGTCGTAGGCGGCGGCGTAGTCGGGCTGAAAACGGATCGCTTCCTCGAAGCAGGCGATCCCCTGCTTCATCGCTTCTTCGGTGCGCTTGTTCCAGAAGTAGCGGCCCTTTAGATACGCCTCGTGCGCCTGCGGCTCGATGGGCGCAATGCGTGCGAGCCGCTGCGCTTCCTGCGGCGCGAGCGACACTCTCACCTCGCGCGCAATGGCGGTCGCCAGCTCGCCCTGCAGCGCCAGCACGTCCGTCAGCTCGCGCTCGAACGTGTGCGACCACACCTGTGTCTGGTCGGCCGTCCGCACCAGCTGCGAGACGACGCGCATGCGGCTGCCGCTGCGGCGAACGCTTCCCTCCACGAGGTAGGCGGCGCCGAGGTCGCGGCCGATCTCGGAGACGGTCTTCCGGCCGGCCTTGTACTTCATCGCGGAGGTCCGCGCGATGACGCCGAGCCGCGCGGGATTGATGCGTCCGAGCTGCGCGATCATGTCCTCCGTCAATCCGTCGCTGAAGAACTCCTGGTCCGCCTCGCCGCTCAGGTTTTCGAACGGCAGCACCGCGATGACGATTTTCTTGTCGTCCGCCGCCGCCGCGGCGCGGCGTTCGGGGCGCGGCGGGAACCGCATCCGCTCGATGAGCGCGCGGAAGCCGGGATGTGTCCGGAGCGGATCGAAACGCGCATCGACGTTCACGTAGGGGAGCATCGACGAGTACTCCTCGTGCGCGCGCCACAACCGCTCGACCGCCTGATCCGGATCGCCCAGCGCGAGGTAGAGGAGCGCAAGGTCGTACGACGAGACGTATTCGTGCTCGGCCAGCGCTTCGAGCCGGTTGCGCACCTGCAGCGCTTCGTCCCGCCGCCCGGCCTGCGCATGGACGAAGCCGACCGCCGCCGCGACCGTCGTTCGACTGCGCGACGAGGCGGGCCACCTCCCCTCGAAGACGCGCATCGCCTCGTCATAGCGTCCGCGCCGTTCATTGATGAGGCCAGCCAGGTAGTCGGAGTTGGGCTGGGGCTCGATCGCGTTGGCGTCCGCACACTGCTTCAACGCCTCGTCGTAGCGGCCGGCGAAGTACAGCAGCTGTGCGAGGTTCTGCCGCGCGTTGGCCGACATCGGGTCGATCTCCAGCACGCGCCTCGCCTCGGCCACCGCCTCATTCGACCGGCCGAGCGCGACGAGCAGGTTGCCGTAGTAGTAATGCGCGGTCGCATAGCTCGGATTGAAGTCGATGGCGCGGGTGAATTCCTGTTCGGCCGCCCGCCAGTTGAACTCGTGCAGCCGCAGGTGGCCGAGCGACGTATGCGGATCCGCCAGCGTGTCGTCGAGCCGCAGCGCCTCGAGCACCGCGCGGTTCGCCAGCGCGAAGGCGTCGCGCGGCAGCAGGTAGTTGTAATCGAGCTGCGTCAGGTGGACGTCGGCGAGGCCCGCGTACGCGGCGGCATAGTCCTGATGCCGCTCGATCGCCTGCTCGAAGCAGCGTGCCGCCTCGCTCAGTCCGTCGCGCGTCCGCGTGTTCCAGAGGTAGCGGCCCTTGAGATACAGCTCGTAGGCGTCCGGCGCAATCGGCCGCCGCGACGCGATGCGCTTTTCCTCGGCCGGTGAGAGCCGGATGCGGATGGCGTGCGCGATAGACGAGGCGAGCTCGCTCTGCAGCGCGAGCATGTCGCCGAGGCCGCGATCGAACGCATCCGACCAGACGTTCGATTGATCGCTGGCCTGCACGAGCTGCGCGGTCACGCGCACACGATCGCCACCGCGGCGGACGCTCCCTTCGAGGACGTAGCTGACGCCGAGCTCGCGCGCCACCTGGTCGATGCTGCGCGCGCGCCCCTTGTAGCGCATCGCGGACGTCCGGGCGATTACGCCGAGGCGCTGCGGGTTGACGCGGCCGAGCGCCGTGATCATCTCCTCGGTCAGGCCGTCGCTGAAAAACTCCTGCTCCGCCTCGCCGCTCAAGTTCTCGAACGGCAGCACCGCCAGCAGAATCTTGCCGCCCAGCTCGGGCGCCGCGGTGGTGGCGTCGCGCACCGGCGCCAGGAAGCGGTAGCCGCGCCGCTGCAGCGTTTCGATGTATTGCGGGGACTTGGCGCGGTCGCCGAGCGCCGAGCGGATCTGCGCGATGCAGTAGTTCAGCCCCTGCTCGAAATCGACGAAGGTATCGCCGCTCCAGATCTGCGACCGAATCTGCTCGCGCGTCACCAGCGACCCGGCGTTGGCCGCCAGCAGCGCCAGGACTTTGACGGGCTGCGGCTGGAGACGCACGGGTTTGCCGTCCTTCCGCAGCTCGCTCGTCTGCACGTCGAGTTGAAACGCTCCGAACTCGAGCACCATCCTCAGAAATAACTCAGAAGAACCTCGGCGCGAACACATTGCCGCGACGCGGGCCGGGCGTGACGATATCACCCGTAAAGGAGATTTCAACCATGGCCATTCGACTGGGTGACGAAGCGCCGGACTTCAGCGCGGAAACGACCGAAGGACGCATCAATTTCCACGAATGGAAAGGGAACAACTGGGCGGTGCTGTTCTCGCACCCGCGGGACTTCACGCCCGTCTGCACGACGGAGCTTGGGACCGTGGCGCGGCTCAAGCCCGAATTCGAGAAGCGCCAGACGAAGGTGATCGGCCTGAGCGTCGATGCGCTCAACGATCACGGCCGCTGGATGGCGGACATCAAGGACGTGACGGGGCACTCCGTCAACTTCCCGTTGATCGCCGACGCCGACCGACACGTCGCACACCTGTACGACATGATTCACCCGAACGCGATCGAGACGGCGACGGTGCGTTCGGTGTTCGTCATCGGAGGCGACAACAAGGTCAAGCTGATGCTCACCTATCCGGCGAGCACGGGGCGCAGCTTCCAGGAGCTCCTGCGCGTCATCGATTCGCTGCAGCTGACCGCGAAGCACTCGGTGGCCACGCCGGCCGACTGGAAGCAGGGCGAAGACGTGATCATCGTCCCCGCGGTGTCGGATGAGGACGCGAAGAAGAAGTTCCCGCGAGGGTTTACCGCGAAGAAGCCCTATCTTCGCGTGACGCAGCAGCCGCAGGCGTAGGCGCCACCGCTGCGCGGGGCGGGTACGCTCCGCGCAGCTGATGCCACCGCACGGCGAGGATCTCCAGAAATCCGCGGGCACCGGACACCAGCCCCACCTTGCTTTCGTGTCCGTAGATCCAGGTCACGGGAATCTCGCGGATGCCGAATCCCGCGCGGCGGGCGAGAAACAGAATCTCGACGTCGAAGCCGAAGCCGTCGAGCCGCTGCAGCGGAAACAACGTGGCAGCGGCCCTGCCGCTGAACAGCTTGAAACCGCACTGCGTGTCGTCGATCCCGCGCAGCACGAACAGCTTCACCATCCAGTTGAAGACGCGGCCGATGACATGCCGCCGCCACGGTTCGGCGACGCGCGTCGCGCCGCGCGCCTCGCGCGATCCCACCAGGATGTCGTCAGCGGCGGTTCGCGAGACGTCGAGAAAATGCGGGAGCTCGGAGATGGGCATCGCGAGGTCCGCATCCGCGAGAAAGCGCCAGGCGCCGCGCGCCTCGAGCATGCCGCGCCGCACGGCCGCGCCTTTCCCCGCGTGCGCCGCGCGCACGAGCCTGACGCGCGGGTCGCGCCGCACCGCATCCTCGACGATCGCCGCCGTGTGATCGCCGCTCCCGTCGTCAACGACGAGGACGTCGGCGTCGAGGGCGAGGCGGTCGAATGCGGCGAGCACCTCGCGGAGCGTCTGTGCGATGCGCGCCTCCTCGTTGAACGCCGGAATGACAACCGACAAAAACGGCGCACGCATCGACTCTGGAAGCGTAGCACCTAGGGACCAGCAACTTACAGCACGCGAAGGAGTTCGGGGATTCCTTGACTTCGCTCCCGTCACTTCCTACACTTGCCGAGCTTCGCCGAGCGCGTCGGGGCCGCTGTTCCTCCTTCTGGCTTCATACGTCCGCTCATCGAGCGGTCCTCGAAGCGCCTGGGATTGTCCCAGGCATTCGCGCATCGGAAGGACACGGCTATGCCGACCGGGACCATCGCACGTCTCCTCATCGACAAGGGCTTCGGGTTCATTCGTGATGAGGGCGGAATCGAGCATTTCTTCCACCGCAGCGCCGTTCGCGGTGCGGTGTTCGAACTATTGCGCGAAGGGCAGCGAGTGGAGTTCACCGCTGAGGACTCGACGAAGGGGCCGCGCGCCGGAGACGTTCGCCTGATCGAAGGGTAAGTCCGCAGGACAGGCCCGGCCCCCGGCGGGGCCGGGGAACTGAAATCAATTCGTTGCCCTCTTCCGGTTCATCCTCCCGCTCCGGTCTTTACCGCACGCTTGCTGTCGTCCTCGTTATCGCGCTGGCGCTCTCCGCGTACGCCTTCGCGCACATCGGGCTGTACCTGACGAAGGAAGATCCGCTTCGCACAGCCGATGCGATTGCCGTGCTGGCGGGAACGCGTATGGATCGCGCGCTCGAGGCGGCCGACCTCTATCAGAGCGGGTACGCCCCGCGAATCGTGATCACGCGGCAGAAGGAGGAACGGTCATTCACTGTGCTCGCCGCGCGCGGCATCCCGCTCGCGCCCGACGCCGATGTCACGCGCGACGTGCTGCGCCAGCTCGGCGTGCCGGCTGAAGCGATCATCATTCCGGGCGCGATCCACGACAACACCGCGCAGGAAGCGCAGACGCTGCGGCAGCTGGCCGCCAGCAATCGCTGGCGAACGCTCATCGTCGTGACGTCGAAGTACCACCTGAGGCGCGCCGGCTTCGCTTTGCGGCGCGAGCTGAAAGACAGCGGCACCGAGGTGATGATGCACGGCACCCGCTATGACGAGGTGAACCCGGATCGGTGGTGGACCAGTCGCACCGATTGGCGGTGGGTGATCACCGAGGGAGGCAAACTCGTCACCTACGAGCTTGGTCTCGGCGCGTGAATGAAAGGTCGTAGAGGCCGACCTTCAGGTCGGCCTACGCCTCTGACCGGATGTTGCCCGCGCGCGGTCCTTTGGCAGACGGTTCCTCGTCGAAACTGACGCGCTGACCTTCGTTGAGCTGCTCGAACGCGCCGCTCGTCACCGCGCTGCGATGGAAGAACCACTCCTGGCCGCCGTCGTCGCGGATGAACCCGAAGCCGCGATCCCGAACCAACCGCTTAATCGTACCGTTCGCCACGTCGCCGTACCTCCGCGGTTGTCACCGGACAACCCTGTCGGAGCTAGATCAAGTTCTGTTCCATGGACGTGCTATCTGAACAGTCGTTTCCACACGGACAGTGGCTTGAGCTCGCCCGTCGCGGGCTGAAGCGTGAGGGTGCGCGACGTGACCGCCGTCGCAAATGCGGAGTCGGCAGTCAGCACGACGCTGGCGAGTTGACGGTTCGCGACGATATGCGCGTAATCGGCGGCGAAGCCGCCAACATCGGCCGGCTCGAGCAGAGCGTTGGGGTGCTCCGCGAGCAGAATGCGCGGATCGGGCGCGAGTGCTCGACCGAGACGCAAGCGCAACCGGCCCCCCAAACTCAGCGCGGCGACAGGCTTGCTCAACTGCTCGCGCCGAAGCCCCACCTCGTCGGCAATCGCATGCACTTTTGCGCGCATCGCCGCATCTACATCGTGCAGCGACATGGTCAGCGTCATCGCCAGGTTGTCCTCGACGGTCATGTTGTCGAGGACGACGGCACGTTCGCTGAGGATGCCGAAGCAATCGAGCGCGTCCAGCCAGCTCCTCGCATCCTGGATGGCGGCGGTGGGACGGCCGAACACGCGCACCTCGCCCGAATCGGGCACGGTCGCGCCGGTGATCAGATTGACGAAGACTTCGGCGGCGGCGCGATCGAAACCGAGCAGCGCGATCGATTCACCTTCGCGGACGTCGAGCGTGCGCACACGCAGCGGACGGAGCGAGTGATAGTCCTTCTGGACGTCGCGCAGCTCGATGGCGGCGCCGGTGCTGTCAGGCATGCGCGGCCGCGTCGCGGAGCCGCAGCCAGTCGTCGGCCGGAAGCGACACGGCACCGGGCTCCCAGCCGTGCGACGGATCGCCGTGGAAGTCGGAGCCTCCGGTGACCAGCAGCGTGAGACGCGCGGCTACGCCGCGGTAGCGATCGGTTGTGGCGTTGTCGTGATCGGGATGAAAGACTTCGAGCGCGTCGAGTCCCGCATCGACGTACGCGGCGATGCGCGCATCGACTCCGGTCTGCCCCGGATGCGCGAGCGAGGCGACGCCACGCGCCGAATGAATCATCCTGATGACTTCCTCGGGAGGCGCTCCCGCGCGCGGCACGAATGCCGGCCGCCCCGTCGCCAGCCATGTGTCGAACGCTTCGCGCGAGTCGGCGACGTAGCCCGCCGCGATCATCGCACGCGCGATGTGCGGGCGGCCGATCGACCGGCCACCTTCCTCCTTCGCCTTGGCGATGAGCGGCAGGATGTCGATCGGCATGCCGAGCTGCGCGAGCCGATCGCCCACGGCTCTGACGCGCGCGATCCGCTGCGCGCGCTGCCGCTGCAGAAAGCCGGCGAGCTGCACATCCGCCGCATCGATGAAGTAGCCGAGCACGTGGACGTCGCGCCCCGCTTCCACCGCGGTGATTTCGATGCCGGCGATCACCTCGATGGCGCGGGCGCGCGCGACGTCGGTCACCTCTGTGATCGCCGCGGTGGTGTCGTGATCGGTGACGCCCATCACCGTCACGCCCGCGGCGGCCGCGCGGTCCACGAGCTCTTTCGGCGAGCACCGGCCGTCCGAGGCGGTCGTGTGAAGATGGAGATCTATCACCGCGCGGACGCGCGATGCGACGCGGAAGAGCCGTGGCGCGGCAGCGCCTTGCGCGTGCGGCCCTGGCGCTTGACGAGCGCGCGGTATTCGCGCACGAGCAGGTCGAGGTGCGCGCGCTCTTCGTCCGCGAACTCCAGGAAGATCTGCTTGCCCTCCGAGTCCTCGAAGCGCTCGCCGTACTTCTTGAAGAAGCGGTGCGAGTTGCGCTCGCAGCGGATGCCGATGAGCAGCGCCTGCTGATCGTTGACGCCGCGCAGCAGCCGGTCGGCGCCTTCCGCGAACAGACCATTGGCGGCGCCCTTGAAGAAGAGGAACGTCGGCCGCGACTCGAGCTGCGGCTCGCGCGCGAGCAGCTCGCGGTACCGTCCTTCCAGCTTGCCGAGATGCTCCTTCTCCTCCGCCGCGAGATCCTGGAACACCTTGCGGCCGCGCGCATCGCGCGCCACGCGCGCCGCGCGGGAATAGAACTCCAGCCCGCTGCGCTCGGTCGCAATCGCGATGCGCAGCGCATCACGCGCGAACAGCAGATCCGAATGCCCGATTTCGACGACGCTGCCGTGGCGGCCCGTGCGGCACTCCTCGCACGTGCCGTAGATCTGCACGACGCTCTGCGACGGGCTGAAGCTGCGCGCGCCGGCGACTTCTTCGATGAGGCCCTCGATGTCGGAGCTGAGGAACTCGAACGAGCGAGTGCAGCTCTTGCAGATGAGATGAAAGTGGCGCGGCTGCCGGTAGGAATGCTCGAAGCGGAAGCGGCCTTC
>Ga0066699_10000674_pt1 | contig 10553 bp, 9 predicted proteins | sample GraSoiAngelo_148_FD_66455 | JGI IMG/M metagenome (GOLD analysis project Ga0066699, IMG submission 66455) | Grasslands soil microbial communities from the Angelo Coastal Reserve, California, USA - 14_1009_09_20cm | ecosystem: Environmental > Terrestrial > Soil > Grasslands | place: USA... | reverse complement strand
GTATTCCTTTAGAACTGCAGGCCGGCTTCGCGGGCCGCTTCGGCCAGCGCCTTGACGCGGCCGTGGTAGGCAAAGCCGGCGCGGTCGAACGCCACTCGCTCGACACCTGCAGCCTTGGCCTTCTCGGCGATACGCTTGCCCACGACTGCGGCGGCAGCGGCGTTGCCACCCTTGCCGGCGGCACCCAGCTCGGTGCGCACGTCCTTCTCGGCCGTCGACGCGCTCGCCAGCACCTTCTGGCCGTCGTCGGAGATGACGCTCGCGTAGATGTGCAGGTTGGTGCGGTGCACCGTCAGGCGCGCGACGCGCTGGATTGCGATGCGCTTGCGCGTCTGCTGGGAGCGGCGAATGCGCTGATCTTTTTTGTTCAACATGTTCGCTGCTCCTTACTTCTTCTTGGTCTCTTTGAGGACGACCTTTTCACCCACATAGCGGATGCCCTTGCCCTTGTAGGGCTCGGGAGGACGGATCGCGCGGACCTCGGCGGCGATCTGCCCGACCACTTGGCGGTCGGACCCCTTGATGACGATTTCGGTCTGGCTCGGCGTTGCCACGGTGATGCCGGCAGGCATGTCCTTGGCGACCGGGTGCGAGAAACCGATCTGCAGATTCAGCTTGGAACCTGCAGCCTGGGCGCGAAAGCCCACGCCGACCAGGCTCAGCTTCTTCTCGAAGCCCTTGGTGACGCCGTTGACCATGTTGTTCAGCAACGCACGCATCGTGCCCGACATTGCGTCGGCGGCGACGTCTTCATTGGCGGCGACGAAGGTCAGCTTGCCGCCTTCGTTCTTGACGACGACGAGCGGATTGATGGCGCGCGTCAACGTGCCCAGCGGCCCCTTGACGCTGATCTTGTCGGCCGCGATCGACACGTCCACGCCTTGCGGGACGGTGATCGGCATTTTTCCTACGCGGGACATTTGTTCGCTCCCCTTCTTACGACACGTAGCAAAGCACTTCGCCGCCGATGCCGGCCTGGCGTGCCTTGCGGTCGGTCATGACGCCCTTGGGCGTGGTGACGATGGCGACACCGAGACCGTTCATCACGTTCGGGATGTCGTGGCGGCCCTTGTAGATGCGCAGGCCCGGGCGGCTCACGCGCTCGATGTGCTCGATGACGGGCTTGCCGGCGTAGTACTTCAGCGTCACCTCGAGCTGCGGCTTGGCCGGCTCGCCGACGACGGCGAAATTGTCGATGTAGCCTTCGTCCTTCAGGACTTGGGCAATCGCCGCCTTCAGCTTCGACGACGGCATCACGACGCTGGTCTTCTCGACCATCTGCGCGTTGCGGATGCGGGTCAGCATATCGGCGATGGGATCACTCATGCTCATTGGATATCTCCTGGACCGTCGCGCCGATTACCAGCTGGCCTTGATGATGCCGGGGATGTCGCCCTTGAAGGCGAGCTCGCGGATCTTGTTGCGGCCGAGACCGAACTTGCGGAATGTGCCGCGCGGGCGGCCGGTGAGCTCGCAGCGGTTGCGCTGGCGCGTGGGGTAGGCGTTGCGCGGCAGCTTCTGCAGCTCCAGACGGGCGGCGTAGCGCTCTTCGTCGGACCGCTTCGCGTCGTTGGCCGTGGCCTTGAGCTCGTTGTACTTCTTGGCGAACTTGGCGACCAGTTGCTCGCGCTTGAGTTCGCGCTGGATGAGAGAGAGTTTAGCCACGGGCCACCTCAGTTCTTGAACGGGAATTTGAACGCGGTGAGAAGCGCCTTGGCCTCGTCATCGGTCTTCGCAGTCGTCGTGATGCTGATGTTCAGCCCGCGCAGCGCATCCACCTTGTCGTAGTCGATCTCGGGGAAGATGATCTGTTCTTTGACGCCGATGTTGTAGTTGCCGCGGCCATCGAACGCACGGCCCGAGATGCCACGGAAGTCGCGCACCCGCGGCAGCGCCACGGTCACGAAGCGGTCGAGGAACTCATACATCTGCACGCCGCGCAGCGTGACCATCGTGCCGATCGGCACGCCGTCGCGGATCTTGAAGCCGGCGATCGCCTTCTTCGACTTGGTGACCACGGGCTTCTGGCCGGCGATCTTGCTCAGGTCGCCGACGGCGTTTTCCATGACCTTCTTGTCGGACACCGCCTCGCTCACGCCCATGTTGAGCGTGATCTTGGTCAGGCGCGGCACCTGCATCACCGACTTGTAGCCGAACTTGGCCACGAGCTCGGGGGTGATCTTGTCGCGGTAGACCGCTTGCAGGCGAGCGACCTTGGGCTTGGCCTGCTGCTTTCCTGCTGCTGCTGCTTCTTGCTTTGCCATGTGAACCTCTTAGGCCTTGATCTCGTCGCCGCTACTGCGGTAGATGCGAACCTTCTTGCCATCGGCGAGCAGCTTGACGCCCACGCGATCAGCCTTGCCGGAAGCGGCATTGAAGATCGCGACGTTCGACTGGTGGATCGGCAGCGTCTTGTCGACGATGCCACCGGTGGCGCCCTTCATCGGGTTCGGCTTGACGTGCTTCTTGACGACGTTGACGCCCTCGACCATCAGGCGGGAGTCGTCGACGCGCTGCGTGACGGTGCCACGCTTGCCCTTGTCGCGGCCGGTCAACACGATGACCTGGTCGCCTTTGCGAATCTTGTTCATAACGCTTCGTCCTTGCCGCGCTTAGAGAACTTCGGGAGCCAGCGAGACGATCTTCATGAAGCGCTCGGTGCGCAGTTCACGGGTGACCGGCCCGAAGATGCGGGTGCCGATGGGCTCGAGCTTGGCGTTGAGCAGAACGGCGGCGTTGCCGTCGAACTTGACCAGCGAGCCATCCTGGCGGCGCACGCCCTTGGCAGTGCGAACGACAACGGCGCTGTAGACCTCGCCCTTCTTGACGCGACCACGCGGCGCAGCTTCTTTGATGCTGACCTTGATCACGTCGCCGATGCCGGCATAGCGGCGCTTGGAGCCGCCCAGCACCTTGATGCACATGACGGATTTCGCGCCAGTGTTGTCCGCGACATCGAGCCGCGACTGCATTTGAATCATGTTCTCTGTCCCCAACTTGTACCGCTTGCCGCCCCATGACCACCATGGAGTCAGCGCGCGATCAGTCTTGGGCCCGTCTCCGTCGGAACTTGACGCTGTTGCGTCAATTTCTTCTGGGCTTGGGCGGAGCCGGGTTCGAAGCCGCAACGCTGGTTTGCGGCCGGAATTCCGGCGAAGTCGTCGATTATGGCAGAAAGCGAAGCCAGGCGTCAAACTTGGGTTTGGTGCAGCCCTTGCAGCAGCTTGCCCAGCGCCCCCGCCATGCGCTCGATCGTCTCGGGCTCTGGAACCGCGAACCTGATGAACGCCCTGCCCGTTTGCGGGTCCCGTTCGCTGCGCGCTGCCAGTGTTTCGATCAGGGTCAGGCCCGCTTCGACCAGGGGTGCCCATGGATCGGAAATGGAGGCCGGCGCCGTAGGAGCAACCGGAGCCTGCTCCAGCGCCGCATCGGCCTCGTCGACCTCAGCCCTGTCGGCCACCAGCGCCTCGATGGCTTGCGTCACGGCGACGGGCACGGCCGGCTCGGCCGGGCCGATCGCGCCGGTGACCTGATCGACGCTCTCCATGAACTTCGACAAGCGCGTGCCGTGCATGAAGACCTCGGCCGCGCCGCCGTCGAGCACGCCGGCGAAGAGCGACTTCTTGAACGCCAGCACCGACAGCATGCCTTCCTCGATGCTGCCCTGCGAGACGAAATTCACCACCTGCACGCTCTTGGCCTGCCCGAGCCGATGCACGCGGCCAATGCGCTGCTCGAGCACGGCCGGGTTCCACGGCAGGTCCATGTTGACCACCGTCGCGGCGGCATGCTGCAGGTTCAGGCCGACGCCGCCCGCGTCGGTGGACAGAAAGACGCGGCACGCCGGGTCGTTGTGAAAACGGTCCACCAGCGCCGGCCGCTGCTCGCTCGGCACGCCGCCGTGGAACAGCACGTGGTCCCAGCCGCGGGCCTGCAGCCGCCTGACGATGAGCTCATGCGTGCGCAGCCACTGGCTGAAGATCACCACCTTTGCATCGGGCGCCTCCAGCAGCTCCTCCAGCAGCGTGGCGAGCTCGTCGGCCTTCACGCCGTGGTCGGTCTCGTGGTCGAGCAAGTAGGTGCTGTTGCACGACATCCGCATGTTCTGCAGCGCGCAGGTCAGGCGCCGCTGGTCGGCGTCGGAGAGAAACCCCGTCTTGCGCCAGCGCAGCACGATGCGCCGCACGACATCGCCGTTTTCGGCGTGGAGTGCGAGCTGCTGCGCGGTCATCGGCACGAACAAGGTGTTGTCGATGCGCTGCGGCAGTTGCGCGAGCACCTCCGACTTGCGCCGGCGCAGCATGAGCGGCGCGAGCGTGGCGCCGATGCGGCCGAGATCGCGGTAGCCGATGACACGCCCGGCATCATCGCGCAGCTGGTGCTCATGCAGCAGTCGCCAGGTGGGCCCGAGCCGATGCTGGTCGACGAACTGCACGATCGAGACCAGCTCTTCGAGCCGGTTCTCCAGCGGCGTGCCGGTCAGCACGATGGCGTAGGGACTGGCGATGCGCTTGAGCGCGCGTGCCGCGATCGTGTTCCAGTTCTTGATGCGCTGCGCTTCGTCGACGATGACGATGTCGGGCGCCCACTCGCCGATCAGGTCGAGGTCGCGCGCGAGCGTCTCGTAGTTGGTGACCTTGGCCCAACTGTCCTGCGCGTACTGCTGCTGCCGCGCCGGCCGCATCCCCTGCACGACCTGCGCGTCGCGCCCGGCAAAGCGGTCGATCTCGCGCCGCCACTGGTGCTTGAGCGAGGTCGGGCAGACGACCAGCACACGCTGCGCGCCGCAATGTCGCGCAAGCAGCTCGGCGGCAGCGATGGCTTGAATGGTCTTGCCGAGCCCCATCTCGTCGCCGATCAGCGCGCGGCCCGCGCTGGCGGCGAAGAGCGCGCCCTCGGCCTGGTAGGGATACAGCCGCGTCTTCAGCAGGTCAGCCAACGCGGCACTCTTTGAGCCCTTCGGGTAGGCCTCGGCAAGTGCCCGGCGCCGCGCCTGCGCGTCGCGGACTTCCGCGACGAAGCCACGCGCATCGTCGTAGCAGCGCAGCTCGTGATCGGCCTTGCCGGCGGCAGCGAGCAGACCATCGAGTTCAGCCATGCGCGCAGGCGCCAGTGCGGCGCCGTCGCCGAACAGCTCGCGCGCATGCCGGGCAAGCTTGGGTGGGCAATCGGTGCCGGCCCGAAAGCGCAGCTCGCGTTCGGCGCCGTAGCGAAGATGGATCTCGCTGTAGGGCGGATGAAACCCCCTCTTGAGCGCGGCCTTGCCGCCGCGTCGCGCGGCCAGCCGCGCCAGCGTGAACTCGACGTGCTTGCAGGTGCCGAGATCGTTGGTGGCGAAGTCGGGGCAAGCGCAGAAGTTGTCGCCCAGCGCCGGGCCGCGGATCGCCACGCGATAACGGCTCCCGCGCTCCGGGTTGCTCACCACGAACTCGGAAAACACCGGCTCGCTGCCGATGTTCTCCAGCCCGAACGGCTGCTCGCGGCCGAACTGCTGGCGCAGGCGGCGCTGCCATTCGTCGGCCGGAAGATCCTCGGGCTGGCGCAAGCGCGACAGCCGCGGCTCGGAAGCCGGTACCGAAGCTCGGGTCGGCTTGCTGTGCTTGCTGGTTTTCACGGCATTCATGGCGAGGCTGGAAGCGGTCGTTGCGTGGGCGCACGATTCTCGTTCAACCCGCAGCGCCTGGACTCGCGGCCACTTCCAGATCGGCGAGCAGCGCCTCTGCCATCGCCTCTTCGTCGAGTGCGTGGCCGTGCTCGGCCATCGCGGGTGCGAGCTCGGCGTCCCACGCTGCCGGCATAAGCACGCTGTCGAGCCGGCGCCCGTGGCGCGGCGCATGGCGTCGATAGTCCTCGGCGCCGAAGCGCCATGGCACGGCACCGAGCCTGCGTGCGAGCAGGTTGCCGATGACGAGGCCGGCTGAATCGAAGTCGGCATGGTGGCGCAGGCGTGCGCCCTGCGCGGCAAGCTGGCCGAGCAGCGTGCGCTGTGCCGCGGCAGGCAGGCCGTCGGTGCATACCAGCGGCGCGCACGCGCGGCCCAGACGCTCGGCGGCCAGTGCGACGATGCTCGGGTTCTCGCAGACAAACACATCGGCACCAGCCACCTGCCAGCGCGGCGGATCGCGCAACAACAGCCGCAGCGAAAGATGCAAGGGCTCGCCAAGAGCGCGACCCTGCTCGGCGAGTGCGCCGCCCGGCGTGTCGGGCTGCGCCGGCACGTTGAGCAGCAGCACCGGCGCAGACAGCTCTCCGACTACCACACCAAGACGTGCCCAGCGATTGCGCGGCCGTGTGCCTTCGGGGTCCGCGTCTGCCGGGTACGGATCGGGGTCCGCGGCCGCCAGCACGAGCGTGGCGAGCGCTCGGCCGTCGTCGAGCGCGTGGGCGTCGCCAAGCGCCGTCGCCGCCAATTGCGCCCGTGCGATGCCCCGCTCGGGCAGCCGCCGCAATACGGTCGCAGCGTCGGCAAGCAAGCGCGCCGCGGTCGTGGGGCCGGCACCGGCCAAGCGCTTGAGCAGGCCCCGCTCGGCAGCGCCCGCCAGCCAGCGTGAGAGACGCGCCTCGGCGACGCTTGCAAACACCGCCGACCACGCTTTGTCGCGCTCAAGGCGTGCCGCGGCGCGATCGACGATCGCGCCGTCGAGCGCCTCCAACGCGTCGCGCAGCGACCGCGCCAGCGCGGCGCGCTGCAAGGCGGCGTCGAACTCGGCGTGCGAGAGGCGCATTGATTCCGCCGAACGCGCGCTGCGACCGAGCAGTGCCTCCAGTGCTTGCCGCTCGAGCGGCGCGAGCGCGAGCGTGAACGTGTCGGGCGGCATACCGCGCGCATAGCGCTCGCGCAGACGGCGGCGCAATGGCGCAAGCGCCTCGCCGCCGAGGAGGCGGTGCAACCGGGCGACCTTGTCAGTGATTTCGCCCATGCATGCTGCAGCGGCGTGACGAGGGACCGATTATCGGCGCCATCACTCGACCAGCTTCATTTCGCGCTCGAGCCCAGCGCCGGTATCGCTCGCCGTTTGCGGAAAGCGCCGATCCGGATCCTCCTCATGCCGGCGTGCTCGCCCGTCCCAGCTCCAGCGCGAGACGAACACCGCGTCGACCCCTTCACGGCGCACGATCTGGCAGATCGACAGCCCGGGCAGCTCGGCATAGCAGCCCCATTCGCGTTCGCTGGTCATCACGAAGTCGAGGTCGAACTCGCGGATCAGCCCCATGCAGTTGGCGCGCGCCTCGTCGTCGATGCCGGCAAAAGCCTCGTCCAGCAGCACCAGGCGCGGCGCATGCGGCGCGGCGCTTTCGTAGTGGCTGCTGGCCGCGGCGAACAGCGGCACCGTGAGGCCGAGCGCCCGTTCGCCGCTGCTCGCCGGCCCCGCCAGCGGCTTCCAGCCGCCGTCGTCGCGCCCGCCCTGGCGGCGCTGGACCCGAAAGCGGTGCCAGCGCCGGTAGTCGAGCGCACGCGCCAGGCTCTCGAACATCGATACGGTCGCGCCGCGCTCGCCCTCGCGCGAGCGCTCGGCCTGGATGCGTGCGTGCAGGAACTCGCCGACGGTGCGCCGGTCGTCGGCGCTCCAGGCGTCGGCATGGGTCTTGAGGAGCCGCTTGCGTGCCTCGGCCAGGCCGGCCGGCGCGTCGGGGTTGTCTTCGGGCAGCGGCTGCCAGTCGAGCCGGTAGCGCATGCCGGTGGACGTGGGCCGCTTCTGCAGCTCGGCGTTGATGCTGACGACACGGCGCTCGGTGTCCTGGATCAGGCGCTGCAGGTTGACCGCGATGTCCTGTTGCAGATGGCCCTCGAGCACCTTGCGCTCATGCGCCGACAGGATCGCGCGCCGCTCGGCCAGCTCGGCGGCGATCTGCTGCGCCAGCACGTCGGGCCGCTCGGCACGCTGGCGCACCACGATGCGAACCACCAGCCCATGCTCGCCCGGCTCGGCCACCGCCGCATGGCCTTGCGCCGACATCGCCTGCTGCAGCTGGGTCAGGTCGTTGCCGATGCCGCGCTGGATCTGGCCCCAGGCCTCATCGCCCGATTCGACCTCGGCCAGCGCCTGTTCGCTTCGGCGTGCGACGCCGAGCGCCGCCTCGATGCCCCACGGCATGTCGAGCGGCGGCAATTCCAGCTCGGCCAGTGCCACTGACAACAAGCCTGTCTGCGCGAACGCATGCAGATGCTCGATCGCCGCGGCACGCTGCGCGCTGCGTTCCTCGAGGGTCGCCAGCGCGTCGCGGCGGCGTTGCTCGGCCGCGGCGGCACGGGCGCCCGCGTCGATCAAATCTTTCTGCGCGGCACGTTGCGCCTCTTCGTGAGATCGCTCGGCTGCCTCGGCATCGGCAATGCGCCGGCGCAGCGCATCGACTGCCTCGCCGACGGTTTCTCGCAGGGTCGTGAGGACGGCCTGCGCCTCGGCGAATCGCTGCTCACGCTCGTGGGCCGCGGCGGCCGCGGCGGCATGCTCCGACTGCGCCTGCTGCTCGCGCTGCTGCTGTTGGGTGAGCTCGGCTGCGGCGCGTTGGTGCTGTTCGATCGCGTGCACGAGCTCGCCGAGCGCATGGCGGTAGTCGTGCAGCGTGCGCTCAAGCGCGTCGAGGGCTTCCGGATCCACCGGCAGTTGCAGGTCATCGGCATCGAAGCGCAACTCGTCGCCGGCCCGCTGCCATGCGCGCTCGGCCTGTGCAAGGCGCGATTCGGCGTCGCCCAGACGGGCCTGCGCTTCGCGGCGCTGGCGTTCGGCGGCGCCGAACTCGGCCTCGGCCTTGCGCAGCGCATCGTCGGTGGGCAGCGCCTGGTGCTCGCGTGCGAGCAGCTGCGCGCGGGCCTGGCGCGCGGCCTCGGCTTGATCGAGTTCGGCCAGGCCGCCGTCGATCTGCGCCAACCGGACTTCGATCTGTGCCAGACGCAAGCGCCGCGCCGCGGCACGCGCTGCATGGCCGACGTGCAGCGCGTGGGCCTTGTGATGCCGGCCGGTAGCGGGGCCGATGCGAAACCGGCCGTCCGAGGCGATCCAGGCCGGCGCGGCGGCGTTGTCCTGTGGCCCGAAAGCGATGCCCGCCAGCACCGCGGCCACGCCGGTACGGGTCAGGCTGCAGCCTTCGGGAACGGTCACCTGCAGCGGCCCGAGCAGCGAGCTCGGCTGGGCGGCGCGAACCACCAGCCGCACATCGCTGGCCGCCGCATCGAGCAGCGTGCCGTCGGCACAGACCAGCGCGTCGAGCAGCCCTGCCGCTTCGAGCGCGGCCTCGATGCCCGCACGCTCGGAGGCCGGCAGCTCCGGTGCAAAGTCGATCAGACGCCATAGCGGTTCACCCTGGCGAACGAGGGTTCCGGCTCGCCACGGCGGCGCGGCAGGTGGGGCGTCTTCGCCGGTCTGCAGCCGCTGCTGTTCGGCCGCCAAAGTCGCACGTTCCTCTGCGAGCGCTTGGCGCTGCCGGGCCTGCTCGGCGGCCATCGCAGCGAGCGCCTGCTCGACGCCGCGGCGCGCCGCATCGGCCGCTTCGCGCAAGGGGTTGGCCCCAGCCAGCGTCGCGATCCAGACCTCGAGCTCGGCGAGCACTTGTGCGTCGTCGAACGGCAGCAGCATCTGGAGCGCCGCCAACCAGCGGCGCGCCGCCGCGAGCAGCGATTCGCCCTGTGCAACCCGCCGGCCCATGGCCTCTTCAACGGCCTGCTCGGCGGCGGCATGCCCCTCGGCCATTGCCTCGCGCTGCGTGCGTGCCCGGTCGCGCTGCTGCTGCGCGTCGCGCAGCTCGTGCAGGCGCCGGCGCAACACGCCGATCTGCTCGCGCCGGCGCTTGACCGCTGCATCGGCAGCCTGACGAAGCGCGGCGCCGACTGCGGCATCGGGATGATCGAAACGGGCCGGGTCGCCGATCAGGCGCTGGTGGTCGGCGCCGAGCCCGGTCGCCTGCGCCGGCTCGTGTGCGGCGGCCAGACGCTCCTGCAGCCGCGTCGCTGCGTGGACCGCATCGGTCCGGCGGCGCGCGCTGGCGGCGCCCTCCGCGGCATGGCGCTGCTCGGCCGCGGCGCGGCGCTGCTGCGCCTGTGTGGTTAGGCGACCCTGCTCCTGCGCATCGGCATCGGCCTGCACCAGGCGGGCCGCGTCGCGCATCACCGGGTCGGCACGCAACACCGTCAACTGCGCGCGCAACTCGCGCAGCCGGGTCTGCTCGGCATCACTCGCCAGCTCGGCGGCGCGGCGCTCGGCTTCGGCGGTGAGCGCCGCGACCGCATGCTGGTTGAGGTCGCGGCTCGCGCCATCATGGCGCGTCTGGGCGCTGCGCAGCTCGGCGGCGCGGCGGCGCGCGGCGATCTGCGCATAACGCTGGTAGCGCGCGCCGAACTGCTGCACCGCGCGGCGCATCGCGTCGAGCTCGTCGAGCTCGCGCCGGTCGTCGTCGAGCTGGTTCATCGCCTCGGCGACGTCTTCGAGCGCGACCCGATCGAGCGGCGGCAAGGCTTCGGTCAGCGCGTCGGACAGGCGCCGTTCGTCGGGCTGCTTGGACAGCTGCGGCTGGCGCAGCTGGATCAAGGTGTCGATCAACGCCGCATAGCGCATCTC
>Ga0066699_10000673_pt1 | contig 10554 bp, 11 predicted proteins | sample GraSoiAngelo_148_FD_66455 | JGI IMG/M metagenome (GOLD analysis project Ga0066699, IMG submission 66455) | Grasslands soil microbial communities from the Angelo Coastal Reserve, California, USA - 14_1009_09_20cm | ecosystem: Environmental > Terrestrial > Soil > Grasslands | place: USA... | reverse complement strand
TCGAAGGTCGGGGGACTCGCGTTCACCTTGGCAGCGAGGAGCAGCGCGGTCGCGGTGAGCAGCGCGGCTCCCACCGAGGCGGCGCCGAGGTAGCGCCAGGCGGCGCGCATCCGCTCGGGGCCGCCCCAGATGGCGATGAGCAGGAAGACGGGGACGATCTGCATCCCCCAGAAGAGCAGCAGGAGCAGGTAGTCGAGCGAGCAGAGCACCCCGTTGACCCCGGTCTCCATGACCAGCAGCAGGGAGAGGTAGAGGCGCACCCGCGTGCCCACCCGCCAGGAGGCGAGCATCGCGATCACGAAGAGGAGGGTGCTGAGCAGCAGCAGGGGCAGCGAGATGCCGTCGACGCCGAGGTGGTAGCTGCTCTGCACCGGGAGCGAGGTCAGCCACCCGTGCTGCTCCTCGAAGGAGGTGGTGCCGCCGATGAAGTCCTGGCCGACCTGATAGTTGAGGCCGAAGGTGGCGAGAACCAGGGGGATCACCGCCCCGGCGAGGGCGACGAGACGGACCCGGCTGCGCTGCTCGTCGGTGCGCTCGGGCAGCGCCAGGACGATCAGCACCGTCGCCGCGGTGCACCAGATCAGGGCGGTGAGCAGCACCGTGGGGAACTCCCCGGAGGTGCCCGAGGTGGTGGAGCTGCTGGTGCTGCTGCTCCCGGTGATGCGGGTACCGGTGGCGGCGAGGACGAGTTGGAGGGGGTTCATCGCGACGCCCCCACCCCGGGGAAGTGGCCGGTGGCCGCGAGCGTCACCCCGAGGGCGAGGAGCGCGGTCGCGGCGACGGCGGTCAGCGCGTAGCTGCTCAGCCGCCCGGTGCGCAGCCGGCGGGGGCCGGCTGCAGCCACCTCGACGGCACCGGCCATCGCTTCGGTGGTGGGCTCGATCACCGCAGCCTCGAGCAGCCCCGGGAGCGCCGCGACGCGGGTGAGGAACGCCGACGCGACCCGCGCCCTCGCCGGCGCGAGCAACGCGCCGGCACCGGCGAGCGGCGTGGCCGCGGCCGTCCGCGCGGCGAGGTCGACGGCGGCCCGCTCGCGACGGACCCAGACCAGCCAGCCGAGGGCGGCGGCGCCGGTGCCGAGGATCGCGGTGAGCAGCACCGCGCCCACCGAGAAGGGCTCGTGCTGCGGCGTCGACCCGGCGAAGACGACGTTGCCGAAGGTGGCGCGAACGCCGAGGATGCCGGCGAAGCCGACCACCACGGTGAGCGCGGCCAGGGGCAGCAGCGGCCCGCGCATGCTGTCGCCGGCCTCGCGCACCCGCTCGGGCTGGAAGCCGCGCCGCCGCGCCGGGTCGCCGAGACAGGCGACCGCGAAGAGCCGGATGACCGCGAGCGCCCCCAGCCCCATGGCGGCGAGCACCCCGATGAGAATGAGCGCCTGCACCACCGCCGGCGCGGAGACGCCGTTGGGGAGGCGGTTGCGGAGCACCCCGGCGACCACGCCGTCGAGCGACCAGAAGCCGGAGACCAGCAGAACGCCCGAGGAGCCGGCGCAGCCCACGAGCAGCGCCCGCGCCGTCCACGGCATCCGCTCCCAGACCCCGCCGAGCTGGCGGATGTCGCGGGTGCCGTAGGCGCGCACCACGTTGGCGGCGGCGAGCGCGAGCAGCGCCACCGTCCAGGCCTGGGTGAAGAGGTGGAAGACGCCGGCGGAGAGCGTCCCCATCCCCAGGGCCACGAGGGCGAGCCCGAGGTGGCTGGAGGTGAGGTAGGCGATGATCCGCTGCATGTCGACGAGGGCGAGGGCCGCCAGAGCACCCGCCACCGCCGTCGCCGCGCCGAGCACCGCCACCAGCGCGAGGATCTGGGGCACCTCGAGGAAGAGCGGATAGCTGCGGGCGATGAGGAAGACCCCCATGGTGGCGACCGTCGCCGACTGCATGAGCGCCGCCGCCGGCGCGGGGCCCTCGGTGGTGTCGGCGAGCCAGCTCTGGATCGGCAGCTGCGCCGACCTGAAGGCCGCCGCGACGAGCAGGAGCAGCGCGGTGACCACCAGGGTGCGGAGGCCGACCCCGGCGACGGCGCCGAGGTGGCCGCGGTGCCACTCCTGGCCGAGCACCGTGAAGCTCAGCGGATCGTTGACATCCTGGCCGGGGGTGGCGGGCAGCAGCGCGACGTTGGCGCTGAACTTGACGAAGGTGAGCACCAGCGCGAGCAGCAGCGCGAGGTCACCGACGCGGCTGATCACGAAGGCGCGTCGCGCCGCCCGCAGGGACTCCGGGCGGTGCCACCAGTGACCGACCAGCAGCCAGGAGACCACCGCCACCAGCTCCCACATGACGTAGAGGTGGAAGTAGTTGGGGCTGGCGACGAAGGCGAGCATCGCGAAGGTGCCGAGCCCGAGCAGCGCGAAGTAGCGGCGCAGCCCGCCGTCGCCGCGCATCGAGCCCAGCGAGTGGATCTGCACCAGCAGGCTGACCAGCGCGACCACCGGCATCATCACCGCGCTGAGCCCGTCGACGCGCACCCCCACCTGGGGGTGGAAGTCGCCGACCACGCCCCCGCCGAGGTCCTGGTTCGGCGAGAAGGTGATGAAGGTGATCACCGACTGGTAGGGCGCGGAGCTGTTGTGCTCGAGCCGGTAGGCGAGCACCAGGAGGGACAGGACCAGGGCCGCCGCGGTGCCGAGGATGGGGAGGAAGGCGGCGCGGCGCGGCGACTCCGGGAGGTAGGTGAGGATGCACGCTCCCAGCGGCACCAGCACCACCGCCCAGGCGAGGTTGTACATGCGCGACTCCTATCCGGCGAGCTCGTCGAGCTCGTCCACCTGCACGGTGCGGTGCCGGCGGTAGGCGAGCAGGACCAGGGCGACCGCAACCGTCACCTCGGCGGCGCCGGCGAGGATGGCGAGGAAGGCGAACGCCGTGCCGTCGAGCGGCTGCCGGACGGCGTCGCCGAAGCGGGCGAAGGCGACCAGGGCGACGTCGGCGCCGGCGAGCATGAGCTGGAGCGCGAGCAGCATCCCGAACAGGCTGCGCCGTGCCAGCACCCCGTACACGCCGGTGCCGAAGATCAGCGCGCTCGCCACCAGCAGGTGGGTGACGCCGATGCTCATCCGCCGTCCTCGTCGCCGGGGATCGCCGCGGCCATCCCGGAGTCGCCGGGACGCCGGCCCTCGCGCGCCCGGATCCGGTCCTCGCGGCGGCGGCGGACCCGCTCCGCCCGCTCCGCGCGCTCGCGCTCGGCGCGGTCCATGTCGCGCTCGATCCGGTCACGGCGGGCCACGACGGTGGCGCCGACGGCGGCGGCGAGGAGGAGGACCCCCGCCCCCGCGAAGGGCAGCGCATAGCTGTTGAAGAGGACGTGTCCGAGGGTCGCGGTCGTGCCCCGGTCGAGCAGCTCGGAGGGGTACGGCCCGGTGACCCAGTCGCCCCGGCTCGCGGCGGCGACGCCGATGAGAAGGGCCGAGACCCCGGCGGCGACCCCGAGCGCCAGCGGCCAGCGGCGCAGCACCGCGCTCAGCACCGGACGGCGCGCCCGGGCGTCGTCCTCACCCGGCCCCGGCGGGTCGGTGGTCAGGACCATGCCCGCGAGCACCACGGCGGGCACCACCCCGGTGAAGACGAGCACGGCGAGCCCGGCGACGAGGTCGGCGCCGACCACCAGGAGGAGCAGCCCCAGCGCCAGCCCGAAGCCGGCGAAGGCCATCACCGCGGTGCGCAGGTCCTTCAGCGTGACCACGAGCACCGCCCCGGCGACGGCCGCGGTCGCACCCAGGTAGAAGAGGGGACCGTTGACGCTCACCGACTCACCCCCAGCCGCGGGAGCCGGCGCGAGCCACATAGAGGGCGGCGGCGCCGAGAAGGGCGGCGAAGAGGAGCATCTCGACGACGGTGTAGCCGCCGGGCAGTCCCCCGAGGGCCACTGCGAACGGAACGAGGCAGAACACCACGATCGCGCCCAGGGTGAGCTGCACCAGCCGGGGCAGCTCGGGAACCGCCCCCCGCGCCTCGGCGGCGCTTCCGCCGAGGGCACGCGCCGCCGCCAGGAGGCCCAGTGGCAGGACGATCCCCACGAGAACGGCGATGGCCACGGCGGAGAGGGACGGCACGGCGCGCCAGTATAGAGAGCGCCGGGGCCGATCACCTCCCGAATCAGACCGCGTCGTCCTCCTCGAGGCGGGGCAGGCGCGGGCGGGTCGCATCGGGTTCGGCGGGCGGCGCCTCGAAGAACAGCACCAGCGAGGTGCCGGCCACGGTGAGCAGCAGGCCGACCAGGGCGACCGGGGTCACATGCAGGCCGACGACGGGGATGCTCACCCCCGCGTCCCAGGCCCCGGGGAACTGGCGGGCGGCCTCGTCCCTGCCGAGCTTCGACACCGCGTCCGCCGAGGGGAAGGTCCGCTGCCCCACCACGCCGACGACGACGAGCACGCAGCCGGTGGCGCAGACCGCCCAGAGGCGGTGACCGCGGAGCACCGCGCGGGTGGCGTAGGCGGCGGTCACCAGGGCGACGGCCACGGTGGCGGTGCCGATGACGACCTGGGCCGCGGTCGGTGGCATGGGCCCGAAGGGTACTAGCCTGCCGAGGCGACCGTTCCTCCGCCCAGGACCTCGTCGCCCCGGAAGAGCACGACCGGCTGGCCGGCGGCGACCTGGGACGCGGGGGGGTCGAGGTGCAGCCGCAGCCGATCAGCCGTGGCCAGCTCGACGGTCGCCGGATGGGCGCGGCCGTGGGCGCGGAGCTGGGCGGTGCAGCCCTCCCCCGCCGCCGGCGGGCCCATGATGACCCAGGAGCAGTCCTCGGCCTCCACGGTGCGGCGGAGCAGCGCCCCACGCGGGCCGACGACCAGGGTGTTGCGGGAGGGCTCGACGGCGATGACGTGCAGCGGCCTGGAGTCCGGCCGCCGGGGCGGGATGCCGAGGCCGGAGCGCTGGCCGACGGTGTAGAAGGGCAGCCCGCGGTGCTCGCCGAGGACACGGCCGTCGAGGTCGACGATCGGGCCGGGGGCGAAGCGCCCCGCCAGCCGCCGCGCGAGCTCGTCGCCGACCCGGCCGTCGACGAAGCAGAGCTCCTGGGAGTCGGGCTTGACCGCGACCGGCAGGCCCAGCCCTCCCGCCTGCTCGCGCACCGCCCGCTTGTCGGGGAGCCCCCCGATCGGGAAGACCGCGTGCCGCAGCCGGGACTGGCCGAGCTGATACAGGGTGTACGCTTGGTCCTTGCGGGGGTCGGCGCCCCGGTGCAGCGTCCAGGCGTCGGCGCGGCGGCCGATCCGGGCGTAGTGGCCGGTGGCGAGGTGGCCGGCGCCGAGCGCGAGGGCGCGGTCGAGGAGAACGCCGAACTTGACCCGGTGGTTGCAGCGGACGCAGGGGTTCGGAGTGCGCCCGGCCGCGTACTCCGTCTCGAAGTCGGCGATCACCGCGTCCTCGAACTCCTCCTCGAGGTTCCAGACGTAGTGGGCGATTCCGAGCCTCGCGGCAGTGCGGCGGGCGTCGGTCACGGCATCGACCCCGCAGCAGCCGCGATCCCGGGTCAGCTCGGCGCGGCGCGGCCACATCGCCAGGGTGATGCCGACGACGTCGAGGCCGCGGGCGACGCAGCGCGCCGCCGCGACCGCCGAGTCGACGCCGCCGGACATGGCCACGGCGACGGTGGCCCCGGCGGGGACCGCGTCGAGGGGGTCGTCGGGCAGCACCGCGGCGGCCCGGTTCGCATCCTCCGCCGGGGGGGTAGCTCCGGGCATCGCGTCGATGCTCGGAGCTGGACGGGGGGTCGTAGACCACCCGTGAAGGACGCTCACGTCGCCAGCTCGCCCTCGACCGGGTCGACGCGGACACCGAGCTCGGCGCACCAGGCGAGGGCGCGCTCGACGTCGTCGGGCTCGCCCTCCACCTCGAGCACCACCCAGCCCTCGTCGCGGGTGACATCCGCGCGGCGGATGTTGGTGACCACCGCGAAGCGGCTTCCCAGCTGATGGATCACGGGCTCGGTCACCAGCCGCGGGCTGAAGGTGAGCTTCACCCGTCGCCGTGCCACGCGGGCGCCTACAGTCCCCCGGCGACCGCGGGAACGATCGAGAGATCGTCGTTCTCGCCGACCGGGGTGTCGAGGCCCTGCCCGAAGCGGATGTCGGCGTCGTTGAGATAGATGTTGATGAACTGCCGCAGCTGGCCCTCGGGGCCGTAGAGGCGGTCGTTGAACCCCGGATAGCGCGCCTCGAGGTCGCGCAGCGCCTCGGACACCGTGACGCCGTCGACCTCGACCTCGGGCTTGCCGCCGGTGAGCCGGCGAAGCGGCCCGGGGACGCGGATGGTGACTGCCATGGATCGTGCTGACCTCCTGCGGCGGGGACCGAAGACCGGATCGAGTATACCGGCGTGCCTTTGGCCGGGCGATCAGGGCGCGCTGGCGGTGGTGGCGGCGCGCTCCGAGGCGGGCGGCGCGGCCTCGGCCTGGCGGCCGAAGCGCTCGCGGAACGCGCGCACCGACGGCGCGATCGGCTCCTCCAGCTGAGAGCGGCCGTCCAGCACCTCGGCGGTCTTGAGCCCGTGACCGGTGATGTAGGCGACGACGGTCTCGTCTCCCCGCCAGCGGCCCGCGCGGGCGAGCTTGGCGAGCACCCCGACGGTGACCCCGCCCGCGGTCTCGGTGAAGATGCCCTCGGTGCGGGCGAGCAGCTCCATGCCCTCGAGGATCTCCTCCTCGGTGACGCTGTCGACCACCCCACCGGTGCGGCGGGCGATCTGCACCACGTAGCCCCCGTCGGAGGGGTTGCCGATGGCGATCGACTTCGCGATGGTGTCGGGCCTGACCGGAACCACGTGTCCGTCCGCGCGCTGGAAGGCCGCGGCGACCGGCGAGCATCCCAGCGCCTGGGCGCCGGTGAGCCGGGGCATGGCGGCGCCGGCGCCGGTCACCAGGCCGAGGTCGATGAGCTCGCGGGCGGCGCGGTTGTGCTTGACGAACTGGCAGCCGGACGCGATCGGGATGACGATCTCGTCGGGCAGGCGCCATCCCAGCTGCTCGGCGGTCTCGTAGGTGAGCGTCTTGCTCCCCTCGCTGTAGAAGGGCCGGATGTTGATGTTGCAGAAGGCCCAGTCGAGGAGGTCGACGAGTTCGGTGCAGAGCCGGTTGACCTCGTCGTAGTTGCCGTCGATCCGCACCATCGTCGGCCGGAAGACCGCGGTGGTGGCGACCTTGGCCTCCTCGAGGTTGGCGGGGATGAAGACGTATCCGCGCAGCCCGGCGCGCGCCGCGTAGGCGGCGACCGCGTTGGCGAGGTTGCCGGTGCTCGCGCAGGCGATGGTCTCGAACCCCTGCTGCCGAGCCCAGGACACCGCGACGCTGACCACCCTGTCCTTGAAGGAGTTGGTCGGGTTCATGGTGTCGTTCTTGATGTACAGGTTGCGCAGCCCCAGGAGCTCCCCGAGGTGGGGAGCGTGCACCAGCGGGGTGAAGCCCTCGCCCAGGGTCACCGGCTCGTCGCCGTCGGCGAGCTCGACGGGGAGCAGGTCGCGATAGCGCCAGATGCTCGGCGGCCCGGCCGCGATCGCCTCGCGCGAGACCCGGCGCGCCACCTCGGCGTAGTCGTAGCGCACGTCGAGCGGGCCGAAGCAGAGGTCGCAGACGTGCGTCGGACTGACCGGGATCTCGGTGCCGCACTCGCGGCACTGAAGCGACAGGATGCGGGGGGTCACTGTCCGGCCAGTCTAGCAGGGGCCGGATTTCCGCCCTCCCCGTCTACGGGGCGGGCTCGAGCTCGACGACGAGGGGGCTGCGGCAGGCGCGGTCGGGAGCCCCGGCGACGAGGTCGTCGTAGGCGAGCTGGGACCACGACTCCATGTTCAGGTAGTGGCGGCGCATCGCCTCCAGGCCGAGGACCTCGCCCTCGAGCTTCTCGGACTCGCGCACCACCACCCTGCCCGACCGCGGCTCCACGAGGAACACCAGGCCGAGGTGCACCTGGGACACCGGCGTGGTGTCGTCGTTGAGGAGCGCCACCAGGCTGGCGGTCGCCGGGGCGGCGCAGCGGACCTCCTCGCTCCACTCCCGGCGCAGGCCGCCGATCACCGGGTCACCGCCGACCCCGTCGCCCGGGTTGATGTGCCCGCCGGCGCCGAGCGAGTAGAGGTGGTGGAGCCGGCGCTCGCTGGAGCTGCGCAGCCGCCGGGTGAGCAGGTAGGTGTCGTCGTCGTGGCGGACGATGCAGTAGGGGATCACCTGCTGCTGGCTGGGGTCGTCCTCGACCAGGCCCCGGGGACGGTACTCGGCGGCGGCACGGATGGTCCGCAGCACCCGCTCGAGCCCGGTGGTCACCAGGCCGTGCCAGGCGCCGTCGGGGAAGATCGTCCGGCGCGGGATGCAGAGCACCTGCTCGCCGAGGTGCTCGGCGGTGGCGCCGGTGGCGCGGATGCCTGGACGGACCGATGCGGCCACCTGTCACCTCTGGTCGCGGACGCCGGTGACAAGTCTACCGACCCGAGCGAGCGGTCCTCAGCCGCTCTCGGCGGAGCCCCGCCCCGAGCTGGTGAGCTGGAGCGCCCGGTCGGTCCCCGGCACCCCCGGCACCAGGCCCCCGCCGGTGGCGGTGCCGTCGTCGAAGAAGCAGAAGGAGAGGGGGACGCCGACGGTCACCTGGACCATGCCGCAGTCGTAGCTCACCCCGCCCTGGGACCGGTGCTGGAACTGGGAGGCGTTGAAGCCGACCTGCGAGGCCCCGCGGATGAAGCTGTTCTCGAAGCTGGCCAGGCCGTTGCCTCGCGAGGGCACCACCACGAAGATGAACGCCGGGACCTGGTCGCGTCCGTAGACGCCGACGAGCATCCCCTGCCCGTCCGGCCCGGCGTTCCTCCGTGCCTGGTCGGCGAGGGCGTCGACGGTGGTCCCGTGGATCTGGGGCAGCCCCTCGATGGTCGACGGGGTGGTGAGCGCCTTCGAGCCGTGGCTGCTCAGGGTGACGATGAGGAGCACCGCCACCAGGACGATGAGGATCACCGCCGCCGCCACCAGGATCCTGACGGTGGGCACCTGCGCGGCCGTGGGGGCCGGCGGTGGTGGCGGCGGCGGGGCCGAGGCGACGGGAGCGGGAGCGGGAGCGGGAGCGGGCGCCGGCGCCGGGGTGGGAGCGTCGGAGGGGGCGGGCGGGGCGGGCACGGCCTCCGCGGATGCCGCGATCGGCTCCGACCAGGAGGGTGCGACCGGCCGGTTGGGCACCGCCGTCGGGTCCGGCGCCGACGGAGGGGCGGGGGTCGCCGGCGAGACCACCGCGGCGCCGGTCGTGCGGGCGGTGCCGCACTTCCAGCAGACCTCGCCGGCGTTCTTCGAGGCGCAGCTCTCGCAGGTCCACAGCTCCATCCGCGAATCTCCCCGGCTGGCCGCCGGCCGCCCGGCCGCGTCGTGGCCCCCCGTGCCGGCCAAGGCTACTCCTCGGGGGGGTGGGCTCAGGCGGGGACCTTCAGCAGCGCGTACTCCATGGAGTCGGCGAGGGCCGCCCACGACGCCTCGATGATGTTCGGCGAGCAGCCGACCGTGCTCCAGCGCCGCCCGTCGCGGATGTCGCCGGACTCGATGAGCACCCGGGTCACCGCATGGGTCCCCGCCGCCTCGTCGAGGATGCGCACCTTGTAGTCGTGGAGGCGGACGTGGGCGATCTGCGGGAACCGCGGCACCAGCGCCTTGCGGAGCGCGAGGTCGAGGGCGTTCACGGGGCCGTTGCCCTCGGCGGCGGTGTGGTGGACCTCGTCGCCGATGCGCACCTTGATGGTGCCCTCGCTGATCACCGCCCCGTTGCCGTGGCGGCGCTCGGTGAGCGCGATGAAGTCGAGCAGGGTGAACGGCGGCGCGTAGTCGGGGCGCGTCCGCCGGATCACCATCTCGAAGGAGGCGTCGGCGCCCTCGAAGGAGTAGCCGCGGTGCTCCATGTCCTTCAGCGTGCGGACCAGGCGCCTGGTCACCGGGTCGTCGCGCTCGACGTCGATGCCGAACTCGTGCGCCTTGTAGAGGACGTTGCCCCGACCGCCGAGGTCGCTGACCAGGACCCGGGCGTGGTTCCCCACCAGGGCGGGATCGATGTGCTGGTAGGCGTCCCGGTGGCGCATCACCGCGGCGACGTGCTGGCCGCCCTTGTGGGCGAAGGCGCCCTCGCCGACGAACGGCTGCTGCGGCGACGGGGTCCGGTTGGCGATCTCGGCGACGAACTGCGAGGTCTCGGTGAGGTGGCGCAGCCCCTCCTCGCTGAGGGCGTCGAGGGAGAGCTTGATGCGCAGGTTGGGGACGACGCTGCAGAGGTTGGCGTTGCCGCAGCGCTCACCGATGCCGTTGATGGTGCCCTGCACCATGTCCGCGCCCGCCTCTACCGCCGCCAGGGTGTTGGCGACGGCGAGGTCGCAGTCGTTGTGGCAGTGGATTCCGACCCGGGCGGCCCCACCGCCCTCGGGGCCGAGCCCGGCGAGCCGCTCGAGCAGGGCATCGATGCCGCGCACCACCTCGTGGGGCATGCGGCCCCCGTTGGTGTCGCAGGCGACGATCCAGGAGGCGCCGGCCGCGGCTGCGGCGGCGCAGCCGGCGAGGGTGTAGTCACCGTCGGCGTCGAAGCCGTCGAAGAAGTGCTCGGCG
>Ga0066699_10000663_pt1 | contig 10601 bp, 9 predicted proteins | sample GraSoiAngelo_148_FD_66455 | JGI IMG/M metagenome (GOLD analysis project Ga0066699, IMG submission 66455) | Grasslands soil microbial communities from the Angelo Coastal Reserve, California, USA - 14_1009_09_20cm | ecosystem: Environmental > Terrestrial > Soil > Grasslands | place: USA... | reverse complement strand
TCGCGGCTGCAGACGCGATCGGATCCGGCCGTGATCGTCGTCGGCATCCTCGCCCTGGCGGCCGCAGGCTGGGCGATGGACATGCTGGCGAGGACCGTGAGCGCGCGCCTCACGCGCTGGGCAAGCTGATGGCGTCGCCGAGGGTGAGGCGGGGGAGCGTTGCGCTGCTGGCACTCGCCGTCTTGTACGTGATCGCGGCCCAGGTCGGCCGCGGGCGGCTGCCCGATCGGATCTGGATGGGGGCCCACTACGTCGAGAACGTCCAGCTGCTCCCGACGTGGCGTTCGCTGGCCGAAGAGGGAGCGTTCCTCCTCGAGTCAGGCATCCTGCTGGGCAGCGCGCTGGTGAGCACCAGAAGGGTCGCGCTCGGACTCTTCCTTGGCTCGGTCGCGGGGATCATCCTCGGGCTCCTCACCGGATGGGGGGCGCGCGCGGAATCGCTGGCCGATCCCTGGGTCACGCTCTTCCGTTTCACGCCCGCGCTCGCCCTCTTGCCGCTCTACGTAGTCTGGTTCGGCTACGGTGAGGCTTCCAAGGTGCTCCTCATCGCGACCAACGTGGCGGTGATCACGCTGTTCGGAGCGCACCACGGTGTGCGCGGAGTGCCCCGAGTGTACCTCGACGCGGCGGCCTCGCTCGGGGCCAGCCGCTGGCTGCGCTTCCGCAGGATCGTCCTGCCCGCAGCGTTTCCCTCGATCTTCACCAGCATCCGCATCGCAGCGGGTCTGGCGTGGGTGACGATCGTGGTCGCCGAATTGATCGACGCCAGGATGCCCAGCCTCGGCTATCTGCTCGCGCTGTCCGGAGCGTACCCGCGGGTGCCGACCATGCTGATCGGCATCGCGACGGTGGGCGGGCTGGTGCTCGTGTTCGACCTCCTCGCGCTGCTGTTGCACGCCAGGGCGACGCGCTGGATGGGGCGGGCCGAATGACGGCGAATGCCTCCCCGCCGCTGCTGGAGGCGCTGGACGTCAGCTACACCTATCCCGGCCTGACGCCGACGCAGGCGCTGGAAGGCCTGAGCCTCGAGGTCAAGGAGAACGAGTTCCTGGCCCTGCTCGGTCCCGTAGGCTGCGGAAAGACGACGCTGCTGCGCATCTTCGCCGGGTTCCTTCGCCCGACGAAGGGATCGGTCCGCTGCGCCGGCTCGAGCATCGAGGGCCCCGGCTGGCAGCGGGGATACGTCCTGCAGGAACCCTCCATCTTTCCCTGGATGACGGTGAGGGAAAACCTGGAGTTCGGCCTTCTCGCCAAGGGCGTTGCTCCCGCAGCGAGGCGAGTTGTGAGCGACGAGCTCCTCGGCCTCATCGGCCTCTCGGCGTTCGAGGCGGCGTTCCCGAAGGAGCTGTCCACGGGCATGTCGAAGATGGTCGAGGTGGCGAGAGTGCTCGCGACCGATCCGTCCATCCTCCTGCTCGACGAGCCGTTTGGCGCCCTCGACGCCCAGACGCGGGCCCGGATGCAGGACGCGCTCGCCGGTCTCTGGGAGCGGCGGCGCAAGACCGTGCTCTTCGTCACTCACGACGCGGAGGAAGCTCTCTATCTCGGCGATCGGATCGTGGTGCTTTCGCCGCGTCCAGGAAAGGTGAAGGCGCATTTCGCTGTCGATCTTCCCCGGCCGCGCTCGCTCGAGACCCGTTTCTCGGCTGGATTTCTCGCCATCAAGCGGAAGGTCTGGGAAGCGACCGGGACAGGGCCTTAGTCCGAGACCTCTGGCACGGGAATTGGATGATGCGAATGCGCCGGCGGGCCTGATCGCGAAGCGGCCGACAGACTGAATCGCGCTCGGGCTGAGAGCGGCGCTCCGCAGGTCAGGGCGGAAGGCGCGCGAGGATCTCCTTGAAGCGCGGCAGCCCCCGCATGGAGTCCAAGTCCGGATCGTTCTCCAACCAGGCGCGAAAGCCGCGACCCGTAGCGACGGCCCGGTCGAGCAGGTCGAGCGCCTTTTCCATGTCCCCCGCGGCGGCGAAACCGCAGGCGGCGTTGTACAGCACCGTAAAGTCGTACGGTCTCAAAGCAATGGCCTGCTGTAGCCGATCGATTCCCGTTTTCCGTTCACCCTGCGCCACCATCACCGAGCCGGACAAATACAGCGCACGTACGTCGTCCGGGCTGTTGCGCAACACCCGGTCGGCCGCCTCGACAGCGCGCTTGCGCGCCGAGCGGGCGTTGGCCGGCTGGTCGAGCCTCTCGTACGGCATGGCGGCGAGCGTGAGTGAATCATAGTCGTCGGGATTGCGTCTGGCCGACTCCTCGAATGCCCGCGCCGCATCGGCATACCGCTGCACGGAAAAGAGGAAGCGCCCGTAATAGAACCAGGCGTCGCGAAGGCCGGGAGCGAGGGCTGTGGCGCGCCGGAAGCTCTCGTCTGCCTCATCGTTGCGTCCCAGGCCCGCCAGGACGTTGGCGCGCGCGACGTGCGCCTCGGCCAGGTCGGGATCGAGCCGCAGTGCCTCATCACTCGCGGCCAGCGCCTCGGCGCGAAGGGCGGGCTGCGCTTCCTTGGGGACGAGCAGCCACTGCACCAGCGTGATGTCTGCATCAGCGAGACCGGCGCGAGGAAGCGCGAACGCCGGATCGAGCGCGATGGCGCGTTTGAACATCTGCCTCGCCAGTTCCTGGTTCTCGGGCCCCAGCGTGCGCACGTACTGCCGGCCACGCAGGTACATCTCGAACGCTTGCGAGTTCGTCGTCCCGGACCGGCGTAGGCGGACCGCCTCGTCGGACGAGACCCGCAACTGCAGCGCCGCCACCACGGCACGAGCGATCTCCTCCTGGATGGCGAAGGCGTCCTGCACGCCGCGGTCGAACTTGTCGGACCACAGCTCGTAGCCGTCGTGGCTCACCAGCCGCGCGCTCACCCGCAGCCGGTCTCCGATCTTGCGCACGCTCCCTTCCAGGAGCGTCGATACTCCGAGCGCGCGCGCCATCACGGGTGCGTCTGCCGGCTTGTCCTTGAACTGGAACGAGGAGGTCCGGGCCGCGACGCGCAACCCGGGGACGGTGCAGAGGGCATCGATGATCTCCTCGGCGATCCCGTCGCACATCCAGTCCTGATCCTTCGCCGGGCTCAAGTCCTTGAAAGGCAGCACCGCGATGCTCGCCGACTCCTCTCTAGCCGGCGCCGCGCGATGCGACTTCCAGAAGTACCAGCCGACGCCTGGAGTGCCCAGGGCGAGTCCGACCACGACGAGGGTCAACAGCAAACGGCCGCTTGGCGCCGGTCCGGTGCGCTCGATTCGGCCGCCCTTCAGATCGAGTGCCCAGGCGAGCACGAGCGTGAAAGGGAAGCCGATGCCGAGCGCCACCACGGTGGCCGAAAGCACCCACTCCGGAAGCTGTAGCCCGTGCATCACCGGCTCGATGATCTGAAGGACGGCGAACGAGACGATCCCGTATCCGATGAGTGCGCGGAAGACCCGGCGGCGCTTCATCTCTTCGAACCAGGACTCCACGCGGCCGATGATAGCGCTTTCCCGCTTCCGACCGGCGTCGGCGGAGGGCTCAGACGAGCCGGGTATGGATGGGCGAGCCCGTCTTGATGGTCTTCGTGACCGGCGTTCTCTCCGCAACCTCGGCCAGACGGCGGCGCTGCTCTTCTGTCAGCGGCGCCGCGAAACGGATCTCGCGTTCGATCCGGTCGGCGCCGTCGTCCGATTTGTCGTGCCGCAGCTCGACGTGGATGTGCCCGAGCCGCCAGCCCTTCTTCTCGGCGTACATGCGCAGGGTGATGGAAGTGCAGGCGCCCAGCGCGGCGAGGAGGAGGGCATAAGGCGTGGGGCCCGTATTGGCCCCGCCGGCGCTGACCGGCTCGTCCGCCTTCAGATCGTGAAGCCCGGCCTTGATCCGCTGGGCGTATCCGGTTTCGCTGTCGACGGCGGTAATTGCGATCGCGGCCACTCGCGTCTCCTCTCTCGAGCTTCAGTTCCAGGCCAGCTGGGAGCGACGCGCCCAGTACTCCTCCGCGGGTTCACCGAGCTCATCGAGCATTTCCAGATCCTCCGCTGACAGCCGCAGATCGAGAGCGCGGAGGTTGGAATCGAGTTGCACTCCTGTCGCCGCCCCGAGGAGGACGACGTCGGCCCACGGCTCGCGAGCGACGAACGCGAGCGACACCGCATCCGGCGATGCGCGGAGCCGATCGGCGACGGTCCGCAGCGGACCAGCTCTTCCTTCCTCCCCCTTCACCGTGAGCCGGCCGTTCGCGAGCGGCTCCTTCACCAGGACCGTCAGGCCCGCCTGGTGCGCCTCCCGCAGCGCCGGTCCGGCAGAGGCCTCCAATAGGTTCCAGGTCGCCTGCACGGCGGAGAAAAGTTGCACGCCGTCGAAGCGCAGCTCGATGGCCCGGCGAATGGTCTCGGGCTGCCGGGTGCCGGTCGCCGTCACGCCCAGGTACAGGCCGTTTTGCTGGAGGCGCCTGAGCCTTTCCAGGACCTGCCGGTTCTCCAGCACGTGCGTCTCGGGGGCGGCGGAGTGGATCTGGTACAGGCGGAGGTAGGGACCGAGCAGGGAAGTCGATTCGGCGACCTGGGCGTCCAGCATCGCATCGCTGTGGTCCTTCACTTCCTGCACGCGGCCATCGACCTGCCAATCGCCGGTATAGCGATACCCCCACTTCGAGCCGACGACGATCTCGGGGGGCCGGATGCCCCGGCTGTCGATCCATCCGCGCAGGAACTGCTCGGCCCGGCCGTACGACCGGGCGGCGTCGAAGTAGCGGATGCCGGCCGCGAAGGCCTGGTCGAGCACGCGGTGCGCGTGCGTTTCCATCGCCTCGACCGAGCGACCTTCGGGGAGATCCGCTCCGTGTCCGACGTTGATGTAGGCCGGCCGGCCCAGCGCGGCCATCCCGAGCCCGAATCGGGTGAGCGCGGGACCGTCGCGCCCCAGACGGCGGGTCTGCGGCTCGAGGCTGGCGCTCGCGTGGGGCTTCTGGTGCAACTGCTTTTCGTTGCGTTGGTGCTGCTCGTGAAGCTCGGTGGAGACGTTTCCGGCTTCGCGATCCGGCGGTTTCACGGGTGCGGCGCATGCGGCGCGGAGTAGTGGCGCGCGGCGGATTCGCCCGGAAGGACGGCGAGGCCGTCGACCATCAGATCGTCGACATAGCAGTACACCCAATCCTCGCCGGGCTCGTACGACTTGACGACCGGGTGTTGCGAGCGGTGGAAGTGCTTCGTCGCGTGCTTGTTGGGCGAAGAGTCGCAGCAGCCGACGTGTCCGCAGGACATGCAAAGCCGCAAGTGGACCCATTCCTCTCCGGAGTCCAAGCATTCCTTGCAGCCGTGACCGCTCGGCTTGACGGGTTCGCGGCCTTGCTCGTCGAGTTTCTCGAGGTCAGCGCAGGTATCTTCCACGAGAGCCCTCCTTGAGGCTGTACCGCTTCGTAACGGAACCGGCGGGAAGTGCAAGGAGCGAAGTCTAGCCTGTCCCCTGCAGGCGCGCCTCCCTCAGATCCAGCTCGTGCTCGATCTGCCGCAGCACGTCGTCGTTGATGCGGCCCTCCTCGCGCAAGCGGATGGCAGCCTCGCGCTCTGCGCGCAAGAGCTCGAGCGACACTTCGCGCAGGCGGCGGCGGTTGTTCGCGGCGGCGCGGCTGTCTTCCGAGTCATCCAGGCTCAGGCTGGCGAGACGGCGGCGATAATGTTCGGCGACGTCGTCATAGAGGGGAGCGAGCTCGGCGCCGTCGGCGGCGCGCATCGGCTCGAGCTTCGACATCGCCGACTGGAGCACGATGCGTCGCGCCTCCTGCTCCTCGCAGTCGGGCCCCGGGTCGCGCGCCAGCCCGAGGAAGCGGATCAGCGGCGGCATCGTGAGGCCCTGAACGACGAGCGTGGCGACGATTACGCAGAAGGTGATGAACACGATCGCGTCCCTGTACGGCAGGGCCTCGCGACCGGGCATGGTATGCGCCAGCGACATCGCGGCGGCCAGAGCGATGACGCCCCGCATTCCCGACCACCCGATGACGAAGAGTTGCTGGCGTGATGGGCGCGTCACCTCCTGCCGCAGGATGCGGCGGCGAATGAAGTACGAAAGTCGTGCGGCGGGAAAGACCCAGATCAACCGAAGCGCGATCACGAGCGCGCTGAAGGCGGCGCCGGCCGCTATCATCCGGCCGAGGCCCATCTCGCGAATGCCGCTGACGACGACGGGGAGCTGCAGCCCGATCAGGACGAACACGAGCCCGTTCAGCACGAATGTGAGCGCGTCCCAGACCGCATAGGCCTGCAGGCGCACCGCCGGGGAGAAGAAGCGCGTGCTCCTTCGGCTGAGGAAGAGACCTGCCGCGACGACGGCGAGCACGCCGGAGGCGTGGAGGGCATCGGCGATCAGATACGCGCCGTAGGGCACGAGCAGGCTGATGGCAATCTCGATCGGGCCGTCGTCGATGCGGTGCTCGAACCAGTCGACGATCACGCCCAGTAACAGGCCGACCGCAATCCCGCAGACGACCAGGTAACCGAAGCGAAACGCCGCGTACGGCACCGAAGGGACGGTTCCCATCCCCAGGATCAAGATGCCGAACTCCAAGGCCAACAGGCCCGTCGAGTCGTTCACCAGGCTTTCGCCTTCGAGCACGTCGGCGATGCGGCGTGGAAGGCCCATCTCCTTCGCCGTGGAAGTGGCGGCGATGGCGTCCGTCGGCGAGACGATTGCCCCCAGGACGAATCCGACGCGCCAGTCGAACCCAGGCAGGATCCACGGCGCCGCGAGGGCGACGCCGGCCACGGTGAAGGCGACGAGCCCGACGGCGAGCGACGTGATGCTGACCAAGTTGAAGGAGAATTCCCGCCAGGACGTCGTCCAGGCGGACGCGTAGAGCAAGGGTGGGAGCACCACGAAGAAGATGGCGTCGGGATCGAGCGTCGCCCTGGGGATCCCGGGGACGAAGCTCACCAGGACGCCGGCGACGAGCAGCACGATCGGATACGGAGCCCGCAGCCTGCGCGCGAGGGCGCCGAATGCGACCACGACCAGAAGCAGGAGCACGAACACGAGCTGTGAGGCGTGGACTCCGCCGACTTCCATGGTGCCTCTTCGACGTCACCGGATGCTGCTCGGCGATCTCTCTACCACGGTCTGCCGCGTTGCACGGGAGGGAAGGCCGACCCAGGAAACGATTCCGGCGGCGGCGCAGACCGCCGACGTCGCCAGCAGGGATCCGCGGATCGTGCCCAGGAAGGGGGTGCCGCTCATCGCGGTGGAAACGTTTCCCACGGCCGGCAGGATCGCGATTCCGAGCAGCCCGGCAACGCGCGCGACGGCGTTGTTCACGGCAGAGGCAATTCCGGCGTCGCTCTCGTCCGCGGCGCTCATCACCGCTGAAGTGAGGGGCGCGACGGTGAGCGAGAGTCCCACCGCGAACACGCACATCCCGGCGAGCAGCCAGGGCAGGTTGCGGGCGAAGAGCCCCGCCTGCGCGGCGATCGCGAGCCCGGCGCCAGAGCACAGCGGTCCGATGGTCATCGGAACGCGGTATCCGCTGCGGTGGGCGAGCTTTCCCGCCAGCGGCGAGAGCACCAGCATGATCGCCGCCAGCGGCAGGAGGATGAGGCTCGATCCGAGGGGCCCGTAGCCGAGACCCTGCTGGAGCCCCAGCACGACGAGGAACATCGCTCCGGAGAGCCCGAAGTACATCATGAGCGTGGTCAGGTTCGCGGCGGAGAACTGCCGCCGCCGGAAGAGCGCCAGCGGGAGCATCGGACGCGCGGCATGGCGCTCCCAAGCGATGAATGCAGAGAGCGTGACCACGCCGAGGACGCCGCTCAGCCACGCCGGCCGCGGCCACCCCTGCGGCGGGCCCTCGATGAGGGCGTAGACGAGGCCGCCCAGGCAGACGGCGCCGAGCGCCGCCCCGACCCAGTCCAGCGCGGCTCGTGTCCTCGGCACTGCTCGCTGCAGACAGCGGCTTCCGATCACGACCGCCATCAGCGCGAGCGGCAGGTTGAGGAAGAAGATGGAGCGCCACGACAGTGTCTCCACGAGCCATCCGCCGGCGAGCGGACCCACCGCCGTCATCACTCCCGACAGTCCGGTCCAGGCACCGACCGCTGCATCCTGATCCTCGGCGCGGATGCTGCTCTTGAGAATCGCGAGGCTGGAGGGGACGAGGAGCGCCGCGGCCACTCCCTGCAGCGCGCGCGCCCAGCACAGCATCGCCAGAGTGCCGGCGACGCCGCAGAGCGCGGAAGTCGCGCCGAAGGCGAGGGTGCCCGCGAGGAAGACTCGCGAGCGGCCGATGACGTCGCCGAGCGTTCCTCCGAGGAGGATGAAGGCAGAGAGCGTCAAGAGATAGGCGTCGACGATCCACTGCAATCCCGACAACGACGCGCCCAGCTCCCGGGCGAGCGTCGGCAAGGCGACGTTCACGACGGTGCCATCGAGAAATGCCATCCCCGAGGCGAGCACGGTCGCGGCGAGGATGCCCCGGCCTCTCGGCGAATGCAGAGCGGCTCCCTGGTCGCTCCCCATGCGGCTCCCTGCGCTAGCGGCTCGGGGCTGAACATACCTTGGCGAAGGACCCAGGGGGGCGTTACGTGCACGATCATTCCTTGGAGGCGACATGACGCCGGCCGCTGCCAACGGGATCTGGCCAGCCCTGCCGCTAGAGCAGTGGGAAGACACCTTTGCCACCCTGCACATGTGGTCGCAGATCGTCGGCAAGACGCGTCTCGCGCTCGCCCCGATGACGAATCACTGGTGGAACGTCACTCTCTACGTCAGCGCGCGCGGCCTGACGACGGGTCCGATGCCGTGTGGCGAGCGGACGTTCGAGATCGAGTTCGACTTCCTCGATCATGTCCTCGCGCTGCGCGTGGACGACGGCACGACGCGGACCATGCCGCTCGTTCCCCGGAGCGTAGCGAACTTCTATCGCGAGTACCTGGGGCTGCTCGAAACCCTCGGCATCGCCGTGCGGATCTGGCCGGTGCCGGTCGAGGTCGTGGAGGCGATACCGTTCCGGGACGATCGGAAGCACGCTGCCTACGATGCAGACGCCGCCCAGCGCTGCTTCCGCGTGCTCGAGCAGGCCGACCGCGTGCTGAAGGAGTTCCGCGGACGTTTCCTCGGCAAGTGCAGCCCGGTGCACTTCTTCTGGGGCGCGTTCGATCTCGCGTGCACCCGTTTTTCAGGCCGTCGCGCCCCGATGCATCCGGGCGGCGCGCCGAACACTCCCGACTATGTGATGCACGAAGCGTACTCGCACGAATGCATCAGCGCGGGCTGGTGGCCGGGTGGCGGCCCGATCCGGGAAGCAGTCTTTTACGCGTACGCGTATCCTGAGCCGGCAGGCCTGCCCGAGGCGTCCATCCAGCCGGGCGAGGCGTACTACCACAAGCAGATGCGCGAGTTCGTCCTGCCCTACGAAGCCCTGCGCGCTGCTCCCGATCCGGACGAGGCCTTGCTCGCTTTTCTGCAGAGCACGTACGACGCGGCCGCCGATCTGGCCGGTTGGGACCGCAAGGCGCTGGAAAGAAGGGGGGAGGGACGATGGCCGCCCCAGAAGAGCTGAAGGGTCCCGATCTCGCTGCCGGGATCGATGGGTCGGAGCTGAGGGACGGCGAGCCGCTCCTCGGTCACGCCGCGGGCGAGCCGATCGTGCTGGTCAGGAGCGCGGGCGAGGTCTGCGCGGTAGGCGCGGTTTGCACGCATTACGGCGGCCCCCTTTCGGAGGGGATCGTCGAGGGCAACACCATCCGCTGCCCATGGCACCACGCCCGATACGATCTGCGCACCGGCGCCGCGGCGCGGCCCGGCCGCGACGCAATCGCCTGCTACCGCGTCGAACGGCAAGGCGCGCGAATCCGGGTCGGCGAACGGATCGAATCGCCGCGGCCGGCACCGGCCGCAGGCCCGCAGAGCGTCGTGATCGTGGGCGCAGGCGCAGCCGGGAACGCGTGCGCCGAGGAGCTGCGCCGGCAAGGATACGCGAACGCCATCACCATGATCGGCAGCGAGGGCACGGTCCCGGTGGACCGCCCCAACCTGAGCAAGGACTATCTGGCCGGGACAGCGCCGGAAGACTGGATCCCGCTGCGCGGCCGCGACTTCTATTCGGAACGGAAGATCGATCTGCTCGAGCAGGCCGAGGTCACCTCCGTCGATGCCGGACGCCGGGAGGTGCGGCTCTCGACGGGAGAGTCGCTTCGCTTCGGCGCGCTGCTGCTCGCGACCGGCGCGGAGCCGATCCGCCTGGGCATCCCGGGCGCGGACCGCGCCCTGACCTTGCGATCGTTCGCCGACAGCAAGGCCATCGCGGCGCGCGCCAGTTCCGGCCGGCGCGCCGTCGTCATCGGCGCCAGCTTCATCGGCCTGGAGGTGGCAGCGTCGCTGCGCGCCCGCAACCTCGAGGTGTCGGTGGTCGCTCCGGAGTCGAGCCCGCTCGAGCGGGTGCTCGGCCGCGAGGTCGGGGAGTTCGTGCGCGCGCTGCACGAGGAGCACGGCGTGCGCTTCCACCTTGGCCGAAAACCTGCGCGCATCGATCCTGCCGCGGTTGCGCTCGATGACGGCAGCGTGCTGCCGGCCGACCTGGTGGTGATGGGCGTCGGCGTGCGCCCGCGGCTTCGGATCGCCGAGCAGGCCGGGCTGAAGCTGGACTC
>Ga0066699_10000660_pt1 | contig 10616 bp, 9 predicted proteins | sample GraSoiAngelo_148_FD_66455 | JGI IMG/M metagenome (GOLD analysis project Ga0066699, IMG submission 66455) | Grasslands soil microbial communities from the Angelo Coastal Reserve, California, USA - 14_1009_09_20cm | ecosystem: Environmental > Terrestrial > Soil > Grasslands | place: USA... | reverse complement strand
TTGAAAATACTCGGTCCAACGGCGAAGAGTTATCAAGTGCAATCCATGTCTCTGACCGGTACAGCCACCCCCATGGAGAACTCAGTCACTGGGCTGAGGGTCCGGTCTAGCGATGAACATCGCGGCGAGGAACTAATATTGTGGTCGGCACTCGCCGCAGCCTGGTACAACTATGTGATTGAATGGGCCTTCCGCGATGATGGCGTAGTCATCGGTCGGGTGGGGGCAACTTCCTCCAACTCTCCCAGCGACCCCTGGGAAACGCACATGCACAACCCCATCTGGCGGTTGGATGTTGATCTCAACGGCTGGCCGAACGATTCCGTAGCCCTGGGTACCCACATAGAATCTCTGCCTGGTCCCTCTGCCACCGACGTGGAGCCGGTGTTCACTGTTGAGGCGGGGCTGCCATGGGATCCCCATGCCTTCAACTCTCTGAATGTCAGCGACAAATTCCTAAAAAACGGCAAAGGCGACCAGGCTGAGTACCAGCTTATTCCATTGCCTACCGGAGGTTTATCCCGCCATCTGGAGGCGTTCACTCAGCAGGATTTCTGGGTCACCCACTATAACTGGACGGAAATGAGCGCAAGAGATCTGCTGTCCTACATCACGCCCCCTGAACCGGTCGCCGATACTGACGTTGTCCTGTGGTACAAGGGGTCAATTCACCATCATCCCCGCGATGAGGACGGCGAGATTGTGAATGGTTACTGGCATGGCGTTGCGCTGGTCATGTGGACGGGCTTTATGTTTAAGCCACACGACCTTTTCGACCGGACGCCGTTTTACCCTTAGGCCGCCGGTACGGAGAAGGAGGGCTCTTCTAGCCCGCCCTTGCGACGGCTTGCCCCTCCCCTGCCATAAGCCGGGCGTCGTCAATCCGCCAAACTGACTACAAACTGCTTGCACCACAACCGCCGAAGCGATAGGCTTTGTGGGCTGCAGTGGCCCTGTTTGCCTAGGCCCCAGGAGGTTTCCGTGCAACTCAGAATTAGTACCCGCACCATCGATGGTGTCTTGATTGTAGATTGCAATGGCCGGATCGTGTTCGGCGAGGAATCGGCAAATCTGCGCGACACCGTCAAGAAATTGATCAATGAGAACAAAAACATCGTGCTCAATTTATCTGGCGTCAGCTATATAGACTCGGGAGGACTTGGCACCCTGGTAGCCCTTTACACCAGTGCCCAGACCAATGGAGGCAAGATCAAGCTGGCCAGTCTTACTCCCCGCGTCGGAGATCTCCTTCAGGTCACCAAACTGGTCACGATTTTTGAGGTCTACGACAACGAAGAGCAGGCCGTCCAGTCCTTCCGAAGGGGTGCTGCCGCATAGATTGGTCTTCGAAGGGCGCGACTCCCGCTTCGCGCCCCAATTCTCTCCCTCATGATTCGCAAACTTCTTTTTGTCCTCGGCTTGGTCATAGCCGCGAGCGGATTTGTCTCCCCACCCGCGGCGCTGGCTATTGGATTGGCCCTTGGCCTACTGCTATCCAATCCTTTCGATACCGCCTCCAGAACTCTATCGAAGTATCTGCTGCAGGCTTCCGTGGTCGGCTTGGGTTTCGGGATGAATCTCCACCAGGTAGTAAGCGCCGGACGCAGCGGATTTGTTTACACCATGCTGAGCATCAGTTTTTCCATGCTCGTCGGCATGGCCTTGGGCGTCTTTTTAGGGATGCAGAGGACTTCGGCCTTCCTGATTTCAACCGGCACCGCGATCTGTGGAGGCAGCGCGATCGCCGCTGTCGGTCCCATCTGCCACGCCACCGACGAAGAAATGGCGGTCTCGCTCGGCACCGTATTCGTCCTTAACTCCATCGCGCTGCTGATTTTCCCCGCCATCGGAGCGGCTTTCAAACTCACCCAAACACAGTTTGGATTATGGGCCGCGCTCGCCATCCATGACACCAGCTCGGTCGTCGGCGCCGCCGCAAAATACGGCCCCCTGGCCCTGGCGGTTGGCACCACCGTGAAACTCGCCCGCGCTTTGTGGATCGTTCCTTTATCGCTAGCGACGGCCATCGCGATGCGCGCCAAGGCAAATATCCAATGGCCCTGGTTCATCGCATTCTTCTGCCTGGCTGCAATGTGCAACACATACTTTCCAGCCGGCGCCCCAGCTTATCGCGTGCTCGCCCACGCCGCTCGCATCGGACTCACCGTTACTCTATTCCTGATTGGCAGCGGGATTTCCGTCGCCACCCTGAAACAGGTCGGCCACCGCCCGCTTTTGCAGGGAGTATTGCTGTGGCTTCTGGTTTCGATAGGTTCGTTGTGGTTGATTCGGGCTGGATGGATCGCCCTGTAGTCGAGGTTGAATAGAATAATCCCCAATGCGTGAACGAATCGTCGCCGCTATCCGAAAAATCCCACGCGGGAAGGTCTCCACCTACGGTGCCGTCGCGCGCGCCGCAGGCTATCCCGGCGCGGCCCGCCAAGTCGTGCGGGCCCTGCACACGTCAATGGGATTGCCCTGGCATCGCGTCCTGGGCGTGGGCGGTGAAATCAAACTGCGGGGAGACTCCGCTTTCGAACAGCGCCTGCGTCTGGAAGCCGAGGGAGTCACCTTCCGCGGACGCCGCGTGAATATGTCCCAACACGAGTTCAAGTTTCCACGGCCGAAAGCGACTCGCAAACGCTAGCATTAGCTTTACGGCCTGGATGCCGCTTTCGCCGGCACTTCACCGCTCAGCAGCTTCCCCAACTCCGTTGCCGGACACCGTACTCCCACATAGAAATGTCCGAACAACGCATACACCGCGCTGACTTCGTCAAAGCGCATTTCGTATATCAACTTCTTAAATACCAGCGGATCGTCGGCGAACAGATCCACCCCCCACTCCCAATCATCGAATCCAATCGAACCGGTAATGATCTGTTTCACTTCGCCCGCATAGCGTCGCCCTACCAACCCGTGCTCGTTCATCTGCCGCTGGCGCTCCTCAATGGGAAGCGTGTACCAGTTCTTCTCCTCGCCCCGTCTGCGGTCCATGGGATAAAAAGTGATATACCGATGCGACGGCATGGCAGGGAAGAGCCGTGGGTGCATCGCTTCTTTCTGCCGCGCTACCGTATCGCCGATCTCCCGTTTCCACTCCTCCGAATAAAGCTCCACGCCGCGATCCGCGAGAGCCCGATAAGCCTTGATCGTTGACTCATACAAGCCCAGCTCAATCATCGACAGATACGAAGTCGTCGGTTCGAGAAAATCGTGCAGTCGCAATTGCGCCAACTGCAACTCCGCCTGATTCAGCAGGTCAAACGACTCCCGAAAATGCACCAGCATTAGATCGCCCTTGTGGCCAAGCAGCGAAAAAAGCGCCGACTGCCCCGCGGAATTCTGTTCCATCTTCGCCAGCAGGGCGGCCGCCTCCGCGGCAATCTCGCGCCGTTCGTTGTCACCTAAAGCTCTCCAGGCAGACCAACGCACCCGCATCATCTGATGCAGTACGCTATAGCCTTCAATGGTCAGAGGGACGGCAGGAATCTCCGCCGACGCGGTTTCACGACGAACACTGCGGGTGACAGACATGCCTGGTCCTTGGTTCGTCATTATTGTACCCGCCACAGCGGGAAAAGAACTTCGCTGCTTGCTTAGCGAAAACCTTCGCATCCTCGGTGCTTAGCTTCAGGGGATGCTATTTTGTCGAGCCCGCCACTGGCGTCAAATACAAATCCTGGTAATCAAAGCTGAAATCTGCCAGCGGAGAAACCGGCACCATTTTGAAATGATCAATATTGCCATTCGGCTGTAGCGCGAAGGTCACAAAGGCGTCCGCAACCGTACGGTCGCGCCAGTGAGTTTTAAACGTATCGTACTGCCAATGCTCCAGTTCGCCCGTCAGTTGCGGAGTATGACTGAAGCGGAGCACGAGCCTGCCATTCTCCACGCTGATATTCACCGGCCCATACCACGCATCGCTATACGCGCCTGCGTATTTCTCCAGTGGAAGCGACGGCTTGGAATCCGTTGCCCGCGAACCAGCCTGCTTCCGCTCCACTTCCGCCGCGTCTTTTTCTTCGTGATCCTTGGCCGCCTTAAAAGCGGCAATCCAGTCAGTTACCGGCAAACTAAAATACTGGTCGAGAATGTGGTACAGAATCGAGTCGAACGCCCCACCCTCCTCCGCATTGGTGAGCACAATAACCCCAAGGTTTTCTTGCGGCACCAGCATGACCCGTGACACAAATCCCGCCACGCCGCCAGTATGCCCTACCACCTTGCGGCCGTGATAATCGCGCAATCCCCAGCCCAGACCGTAATCGGCGAAATTTGGTTTCAACGCCGCGAGTGACGGCTCTCCCTCGCCGATCGGCAAAATGGTTTGTGGCGACCACATTTCGCGCGACTGCCGCTCGCTGAACAGCCGCCATTCCTTGTCAACCAACTTTCCCCGGTTCAGTTGTACCAACGCCCACCTAGCCATATCGGCCACGCAGGAATTGATCGCGCCGGCAGGGGCAGCGTTATCTAGGTTCTCAAACTCGATGGCCTGCAGCCTACCTTCCACCTTGGAATGTGGCCACGCGTAATCGTCGCCTGCTTTGAAGGCGGCATTACTTAGGTTGGATGAACTCATTCCCAGCGGCCCAAAAATCCGCGCGCGGATAAAGTCATCCCAGGATTTCCCGGTCACCGCCGGAATGATCTGTCCCGCCGCCACGTACATCAGATTGTCGTACGCGTAACGACTGCGAAAGCTCGACACGGGCTTCATATACCGAAGCCGGTGAATAATCTCATCGCGTGTATACGTGCTGTGCGGCCATATCAGCAAGTCGCCTTCGCCCAGTCCCATCCCGCTACGGTGCGTGAGCAAATCGCGGATGGTCATTTCGTGTGAAACGTAGGGGTCATACATCTGGAAATCGGGCAAGCGCTGGTAAACCGGATCATCCCACGAGATCTTGCCCTCATCCACCAGCATAGCCAGGGCCGCGGTGGTAAACGCCTTGGTATTCGAACCGATTCCAAACATCGTGCGCTCATCAACGGACGACGGTTCTCCCAGCTTGCGCACGCCGTAGCCTTTGGTGAGCACCACCTTTCCATCCTTGACGATCGCAACCGAAAGCCCGGGCACGTCAAACGTTTTCATCGATCGCGCGACCCAGGCATCCAGGTCCGAGGGAGGAGCAGTTTGAGCGATGAGAGATCCCGCGACTAGAAGAGGTACGACAGTCAAAATCAAAATGTAGATTCGGCCTCGAAGAAATCGGATCAAGACGACCTCACACGTTGTGAACTTTCAGGAAAGACTCGCTATTAGAACATACCGACGGAAGTTTTGAATCGCAGAATGAAGAAGAGAAAAACTTGAGTCGCAGACCACGGTCCGCTGGCTACGAAAATGCAATACCGGGCCGGCTAGCTTCTGGCTTCATGCCAGAAGCTAGCGCCGGAACTTCAACTAGCAGCCCGAATTCCGGACCTCACGCTACTTCTGTGGCGGCTGCTGCTGCGGCTGTTGCTGCTGTTGCTGCTGTTGCTTCTTGCCCCCGAAAAGACCCAGCACTTGCTGCACTGCATTTTGTCCTGGATTCTGTTGCTGTTGCTGTTTTTGTTGTGGGTTTTGATTTCCTGTCTTTTGTCCCAACAGATTTCCCAGCATTCCGGTAACGGCGCCGTTAGGGTTGTCGGCGCTCGGCAACAATCCCTTCAACCTCATCTGAGCGATCTTCTGTACATCGGGCTGGAAAATGGGATGCTGAAAAGTACCGGTAACGATCGCCGGAATCACGATCTCGCCCTGGTTGTTGGAGAGAGCCGTGTTCATGTATCCGCCAATTCCCGTTCCGCCCACTTGCTGGCTGGCAGCTTTCGAAAGCACCGCGGTCACGCGCAGATTAAGCGCCTGGGTCACCAGGTCCGCAGTTCCCGCCACCCCGACATTTCCCAGATCAAGCAGCGCCTGCAGATCGTTGGTCTGGGCTACCCCATTTCTCACCAGGACATTACCCGTCATTTTTAGAATGTTGGTGAACCCCTGATCTTTGTCCCCACCCGGTCTGATGAATTTTGCAATCGAAGCCAGTTCGTGACTGATGTCCGTACCCGCCAAACGCACATTCATGAAGTTGGTGTTCAAATTGCCATTCAATGCTCTCAGGATTTCGTTCGAGCCAATGGTTTGCAATGGTCCCGCAGCATGCATATCCAGGCTTAGTGTTCCTGCACCACTGATTTTGTCCAGCCCGGTTACCCCCCACGCCTTGGCCATAGCCAGAACCTCGGGCAGGGCCGCTTTCGGCGCCTGCACCGCCGCATCCACCAGCGGAGACTTCGAGGTGTATTGCCGCAGCGCAAATCTCGCCGCGATGTTCGTTCCACCCGATGTCACATTGAAGTCGTTAGAGCGAATTTCGTTCGGTGTCAACGCCAGATTGATCGCCTTAACCTGTACCGGCTGCGGAATATCTTTCCCTGTTACCTGAACATCACGGCCGGCAATGGTCCCAGTTAGGGCAGGTTTATCCGCCGCACCGCGCGCCGTGATATCAGCATTCACCCGTCCGTTAACCGTGGTGCCTGGAGAGAACGCCACCCCGGCGGCTGCCGCCAGGCGTGCTGCTTCCGCAATGGAAACATCATTTGCCTTTAAATTGACATCCAGTTGCGCCGGCGTCGGCTTCAGGTTCACCGTCCCATTGACGAACAGCGGTGTCTCCCCCAGCTTCAGCGTGGTTTTGTTGATCCGCAGTAAATCACTGTTAACGTCATCACTTAGATCGTAGTCCGCCGTAATCGGATAACCCACGTCAAGCCCGCGTACTCGCGGACTCTGTATTGTCATCTGTCCCTTGGCTGCAATCTTTCCATTTTCACTATTGATGTCGGTCTTGCCGGACAAGCTGCCGTCGGTGTTGGCCAACGCCCCGGTCTGAAGAAATTTTTGCAGATCAGCAATGCCAACTCCCTTCAAATCCAGCGTGCCGCGAAACGGGGTAATGCCAAAATTGCTCGTTGCTATCGGTCCCCCTTCGCCCTGGAGATGAATTTGCTCCGCTCCGGAACCGGGCAAATGCACTGCCGCATCAATGGAAAAAGGCTTATTAGGCGCAAAATCCGTAAGCGTCAAATTAATATGATCGTAAACCGCTCGTGGACTTCTTTTCGCCTGGTCGGTGATCGCGACTTGTCCATCGCTAATGGTCAGTTTGCCCAGCGAGAATTCATTTCCGGAACTGCTCGATCCGGATGTACTACCCTGGGGCGCTCCGCTCGCAGGCTGATTCGTTCCCGCCGGCCGCGCGGGTGGATTTGGATTAGCTCCCCCCGTGGTCGATTCCGTCGGCTTTCCCAGCGACGCAAAATTCCACACGCCTTGTGTATTTTGCACCAGCTCAACTGTTGGTCGTTGTAGGTCCAACGAATTGATCTCCACCGAGTGGTGGAACAGTGGCATCAGCTTTACCGACACATCCACTTGTTGCGCCTGTACAAAACTTCCAGTGCTGAATTTCGGATCATCCGCAATGGCCAGGTTCTGGACTTGGAACCGCGGCGGAAAAATACCGAGGTGCATCTCGCCCAACGTCACTTTCCGGTTCAGCCGCTGCTCGAGTTGGCTTTGTACCACCCCGTGATACTTGTTCACGTCCACCAGCGCCAGCACGGCCACAGCCGCCACGATGACCAGAACAATGATGATTCCAATCGCAATTCCAAGTTTCCGCATAATTCCTCCGCAGATCCCGGCCAGGTTGTTAAGGACGTGGCCTGTTGGTTGGATGTCACTTCTAGGCCCTGGGTTTGGTTCGAAAGCCGTCAGAAAGCCTGGCCAAGATTCGACAAGGCCTTCTGCTAACTATTGGATTGTAGGCCTTTTGGGCAGTGGCGGCATGAGAGCCCAAATTCCTCCCGCGAGCAGCCAGGGTAAAGACGTCTCTTTCAACCAGGTTCTTGCCGTTTGACTCTTCCTACACCTTGGTAACTGGAGTCCTACTCCCCGAACGCGCGAAAATAGACCTTCCCATGGACGAAGTTCCCAACACCCACCCTGGTCTCGCAACGCTGCGAGCCACCGCCTTCCGCGTCTGGCAGAAGACCCGGCAACGTGCCGCACGCGTTCCGATCACTGCCTGGGTGATGCTCGTGCTGTTCACAGTGGCAGCCACGTTGATGGGGCTGCATTTGTTCTTGGCAGACAAGACCTCCAGCCTCCATCTCAAGGTTCAGCATTCCTTTCGCAGCGCCCGCATTGCGGTTTGGGTGGATGGTGAGATTGCCTACTCCGGCAAACTTACCGGCTCTATGAAGAAAAGACTTGGCCTCATTCCAGATTCCGTGCAAGGCACTCTTTCGCAGAATTTGCCGCTCACCTCAGGCAAGCACTTGATTCGTGTCCAGGTGACCTCCGACGACGGCGTTGCGCGCGACGACACCATCAGCGGCGATTTTTCCCGCAACAGTGAACGCACTCTGTCTGTATCCGCCCGGCGTGCCGGTATTGCACTCTCGTGGCAGGGAGCCACTGGTGTCACGTCCGAAACTGTAACTGCTGCTGGATGGCTGGAGCGCTACGCCAGTACACTCTTCCTCACCATTGCCGGCTCCATTATGTCTGCCTTGGCCGGATTCGCAGTCAGAGAACTGCCCAAGCAAATCGGTTCCCGCCAGGGAGAAGCTCCGAAAATCTAGTTTGATCTAATTCACTGCCGATTGATCTACATCTGGGACTTTCAAGTTAGGCAGGGGTTGCGCGGCAAATAGATGCCGGCACGGCTTCGCCATGATTCGCACCCAACGTGCCGACCGCGATACCCGGGCGCTATCGGTAGCAATGCCGGTGTCTGCGTACATCTGACGGTAGATCTTGGAAATCAAGAGAAATGCCAGACGGCCTCGGCTGGACTTTATAAAACGCGAGCGCTTCCAAATGGGTCGCCAACTGTAAAACGTATCCCATACCGCCTGAGTCCTCGACCGTATTTCCTCCGCTGACATCAGCGGGTGGTCCCAGTAAAGTTTCGGCCGCAAGGCCTGCGGTATCAGCCAGCGCCGCGTCAGGGGAATGCCTGCGATAGTTGGCGGGTTCTCTCCCAGCCCCTTCTCCCAACGAATGAAGTCCACCGTTCCAGGATAGGGGCTCAATGTCACGAATTGTGCAAACGTAAGTTCCGCGCTGATGGCCGCCGCCGCAGTAGTGTCGAACGTCTCCGGACGATCGCTCGGCAATCCAAAAATGAATGACCCCAACACATGCACCCCATGGCGCCGAAATGTCTTGAGCTGTTCAATCAGCGCTTCGCCTGCCAGATTGAAATCCTTGTAGACGTCTTTCAGCCCGCTTGGTGTGACCGATTCCACTCCCACCAATGCGCCTTTAATTCGCGCCGCACGCATGGCGTCCAGAAATTCCGTATCTTCGGCCGCCTCCATCGTAATCTGAGTGAAGAACACCGTGTCGTCCGGAAGCTTCGCCAGTCGCGCCATTAACTCGAACCGCTCATCCCGAATTCTTCTTAGTTCATGCAGCCGCTCGCCATTATTCTGCCGTGCCGCTAACTCCAGATCGGTCAGAGTCACTGGATAAAAGTTGTCGTCGGCCAATGCGATGAAGCGAAAGCCCAGGCGGCGCAACTGCACAATCTCCTCCACCACCACATCCGACGCGCGCTGCCGCGGACGCTGCCCATCCGTTCTCCACACCGAACAAAACGAGCAATGCTTGGGACAGCCCCGCACCGTCTGCACCGACGCCCACATATAACGATTCCGCGGAATCAAGTCCCAACGCGCCGCCTTGAAATCGCTGGCCTCGATCTGCCCGCCCGCATATACGGATTTCGGTCCGCCATTGCAGCAGTCCGCCAGCACCCTCGGCCAAGCCAGATCACCATCGCCCTTCACGACTGCGTGCGCGCCACCGAGTTCCATCGCCTCCTCGGGAAAAAGAGTCGCGTGGATTCCCCCGAAGATCACAAATGCGCCCCGCTCCCGCGCCATCTTCCCGATTTCGTAGCCCCGCAACGCATTCGCAGTATGAATCCCAATCCCTACCGCGTCGCCTTTTTTTATGCGCTCCGGTTCTACTTGAAACAAAGTTTCATCCACCAGAATCGGATCGCCAAAAGATTTCGGCGTAGCGGCAGCCAGCACATATTGCCAGCGCGGAGTGATTACCGCGGTTCCAAACGACACACTGCTCGGGTTAATCAGATGAACGTTCACGCCAGGAGCTCCTTCTTGAGGACCGGTTTAACCTCGAACACGTTGGCGAGTCGCCTCGTCAGCGCGCAAGGGACAAGCTCCGCGTCGTTTCATTCACTCTGAAAGGCGCGAATTGGACATTAATGCTGATATTTATATCGACAGGGAGCGAACTAGGCGGTGCCCACTCCCTCTCCTTGAGAGAACCTGAAACTCTCGCCCGCGTGAGAACACTAAAGCAGAAACGCGGCTCGTTGCGTCTCCACAGAGGGCCTTGGGGGGCGCCAAGTAAGGAAAACCTCTTCAGTCAAAGCCTAGGCTTAAACCCGCGGCGTGTCAAGAATTGTGACCAGCAGGGTGACGTCAAGCTGCTTGTGTAAAAAGGTTGAGGGTGCGGGTTTTCCATTCCAGGTTAAATCTCTGGAAGATGGAATAGATGATGCGATCCACACTTTCTA
>Ga0066699_10000658_pt1 | contig 10619 bp, 11 predicted proteins | sample GraSoiAngelo_148_FD_66455 | JGI IMG/M metagenome (GOLD analysis project Ga0066699, IMG submission 66455) | Grasslands soil microbial communities from the Angelo Coastal Reserve, California, USA - 14_1009_09_20cm | ecosystem: Environmental > Terrestrial > Soil > Grasslands | place: USA... | reverse complement strand
CCCACGCTGGAGGCCGCCGTCTGGGCGGTCGCGCTCGACCACGAGCGACGGGCCATGGAGGTCGCCGCCCTCGAGCCGGGCGCCCTCGCGGCCGTCGCGGGCGCCCGGCGCCGCGGGTTCGCGACCGCGATCTGGACCAACAACGCTCGCCAGCTCACCCTGCCGGCCCTCGCGCGCCTCGGCCTGGCCGACGAGCTCGATCTGGTCGTCACCCGCGACGACATGCGCGCGCTCAAGCCCGATCCCGACGGCTGGCGGGTGATCTCCGCGCACTTCGGCAAGCTGGCCGACGGCGCCGGGGATCCGCGCGACGCGGTCGTCGTCGGCGACTCGTGGGTCGACGGCGTTGCGGCGGCCAAGGCCGGTGTCTCGTTCATCGCTTATCGAGCGCGGCAGGAAGACCTCGACCGCTGGCAGGTCACACCGATCGTCCACCTCGCCGACCTGGCCCTCCTGCCCGCCTGGCTTTCGACCCGACGCACCGGACGGCCCTGACGTGGAGCTCTTCGGCGAGCCCGAGCGTAGCACCGGGGCTCCGCGCCCTCCGGCGCCGCTGGCCGACCGAATGCGACCGCGCTCGCTCGACGAGATCGTCGGCCAAGAGCATCTGCTCGGTTCGGGACGGGTGCTGCGCGCTGCGATCGAGACCGGTGAGCTTCACTCCATGATCCTCTGGGGCCCGCCAGGCTCCGGCAAGACGACCCTCGCGTCCCTGATGGCGAGCGTGACCGGCGCGCGCTTCGTCGCGTTCTCGGCGGTCCTGTCCGGCGTGAAGGAGATCCGGGAGGTGATCGGCGAGGCGGAGCGCGAAGGCACCCGTCGCGGAATCCGCACGATCCTCTTCGTGGACGAGATCCATCGCTTCAACCGCGCCCAGCAGGACGCCTTCCTGCCGCACGTCGAGAAGGGCACCGTGGTCCTCGTCGGCGCCACGACCGAGAATCCGTCGTTCGAGGTGAACTCGGCGCTCCTGTCGCGCTGCCGCGTCTACGTCCTTCGCGCCCTCGAGGACGACGATCTGCTCGCGATCATGCGCCGAGCCCTCGCGGACGGCCCGCGCGGTCTCGCGTCGCTCCGCCCGGAGGTGACCGACGATGGGCTCTCCTCGATCGCGCGCGTGGCGAACGGCGACGCGCGGGTCGCGCTGAACGTGCTCGAGGTGGCCGTGGCGCTGACGCCGGCCGGCGGCGGGCCGCGGCGGGTCACCGAGGCGTCGATCCGGGAGGCCGCGCAGCGGCGGACGCTCCTGTACGACAAGTCGGGCGAGGAGCACTACAACCTGATTTCGGCCCTCCATAAATCGCTGCGCGATTCGGATCCTGACGCCGCGCTTTACTGGCTCACGCGGATGCTCGAGGCCGGCGAGGATCGTCTTTATCTCGCGCGGCGGCTCGTCCGCTTCGCGTCGGAGGACGTCGGCAACGCCGACCCCGGCGCGCTCACGCTCACGCTGGCGGCCAAGGAAGCCTACGACTTCCTCGGTGACCCGGAAGGCGAGCTGGCGCTCGCCCAGGCGACGCTCTATCTCGCGCTCGCGCCAAAATCGAATGCCGTATACGTCGCTCACAACGAGGCGAAAGCGGACGTGAGCCAGCGGCCCGCAGAGCCGGTGCCGCTCCACATCCGTAACGCGCCCACGCGGCTCATGAAGGACATCGGCTACGGCGCCGGCTATCAGTACGCGCACGACGCCCCGGACGCGCGCGTGGACCAGGAGGATCTGCCGGAGGCGCTTCGCGGGCGCCAGTACTATCGCCCGACCGAGCGGGGGCTCGAGGCCGAGCTGGGCCGCCGGCTCGCCGAGTGGAGGCGCTGGCGCTCCGAGCGCCAACGGCCTAGGGTATAGGCCATGTGGCCGCTCAATCTCCTCAAGCGGCGGCACTGGATCTTCCTCGGGGCCTGCGTCCTCTTCCTTCTCTCTTACTTTGGCTTCATCAGCTGGGGCAAGGTCGCCCAGGCCCTCGAGCGCCTCGCCGACCAGCCGGCGGTCCGCGAACGGTTCGCGACCCCTATCGGTCGGGGCGAAGCGATCGTGACCTCGTTCATGTTCGTTCTGCTGACGCCGCTGGCGATCGCCGCCGGCGCCGGCATCATCGCCTTCCTCGGGGCGATCGGCGCCGGGATCCTCCGGGCGGTCCTACCCCTGCGCGACGTGCCGGACTGGATCTTCCTGGGTGTGGCGTATGTAGGTGTTTTCATCGGGCTCTGGCTCCTCCGCGGGCTCTGGATCGGGCCGGCCTACGAGTTCATCGGCCTCATCGCCAAGGCCATCCTGATCGCCGCCGGGCCGGCCTGATCGGGTTCGACGGGCGGCCCGGGCTCTGCTGCTAGAATGGCTGGTATGCCTCGCCTGCGCGTGGGCGTGGTCTTTGGCGGGCGCTCCGGGGAGCACGAGGTGTCGCTCGCCTCCGCGGCCTCGGTCATCGCCGCCCTCGAGGAGCGCGGTCACACCGTCGTGCCCATCGGCATCGCCCGCAACGGACGCTGGGTCGTCGGCGGCGAGCCGCTGCGGGCGCTGGCCGCCGAGGCGCGCGTCGCGCTGCCCTCGAACGACGCGGACGGCGCCGTGAAGAAGGCGCTCGCCACTCGGGCCGAAGCCGTGGAGAGCGCCTCCGTCGAAAGCCTCGCGCGCACCGAGCCCGCCGGCAGCCTCCCACCCGAGCTCCGCCAGGGGCTCGACGTCGTCGTGATCATGCTCCACGGGCCGTACGGTGAAGACGGCACCATCCAGGGCCTCTTCGAGCTCGCCGACGTTCCGTACGTGGGCGCGGGCGTGCTCGCCTCCGCGGTCGGAATGGACAAGGCCACGATGAAGGCCGTGTTCCAGGCCCACGGCCTGCCGATCGTCGAGCACCTCGTGGTGACCCGGCACGAGTGGCGACAGGCGCCCGAGCGTGTCGCGGCGCGCGTGGCCGAGACCGTCGGCTTTCCGTGTTTCGTCAAGCCGGTGAACCTCGGCTCGAGCGTGGGGATCAGCAAAGTCCCGAACAAGCGAGAGCTCGCCGCCGGAATCGATCTCGCGGCCCGCCACGACCGCAAGATCATCATCGAGCGCGGGATCAACGCGCGGGAGATCGAGGTCAGCGTGCTGGGCAACGACGAGCCGATCGCCTCGTTGCCGGGCGAGATCAGCTACGACGCCGACTGGTACGACTACTCGACCAAGTACCTCGAGGGCCAGTCGCGTCTCACGATCCCGGCGCCGGTCTCGCCGGAGATCACCCGACGCCTCCAGGAGCTCGCGGTCGCGGCCTTCCGCGCCATCGACTGCTCGGGCATGGCCCGCGTCGACTTCTTCGTCGAGCGCGACAGCGACCGGGTGGTGGTGAACGAGATCAACACGATTCCGGGCTTCACCGCGACGAGCGCGTACGCCAAGATGTGGGCGGCCTCGGGTCTGCCCTACGCCGATCTGGTCGATCGTCTGATCGAGCTCGCCCTCGAGCGGCATCAGAGCAAGGGACCCGTCGGGTGAGGGTGGCTGTGCGCGCCGCAGGCCGTCGCGGGGCTGGGGCCCCGCCGGCCGAGGCGCGCCTGTAATTGTCGACCGTCGACGTCGTCATTGCGGGCGGCGGCACGGGGGGACACACGAGCCCTGGCCTCGCGGTGGCGGCTCTCCTGCGCGAGCGCGCGATCTCGTGTGCGTGGATCGGCTCGCGCTCCGGCATCGAAGCCCAGCGCGTTCCGCAGACTGGCATCCCCTACGTCGCCATCGCCACCGGAAAGCTCAGGCGCTACTGGGCGTGGCAGAACGTGGGTGATCTCGCGGTGAACGTTCCCACGGGAATGCTCGGTGCGTTTCGCGCCATGCGAGCCCTTCGTCCCCGGGTGGTCTTCGGCACCGGTGGTTTCGTCGCGCTGCCGGTGATGTTCGCGGCGGCGGTCTCGCGCGTGCCGATCGTTCTGCACGAGCAGACGGCGGTGCCCGGGCTGGCGAACCGGATCGGCGCCCGATTCGCGCGGCGGATCGCGGTCACGTTTCCCGACAAGGCAGGGCGCTTCCCCGCTTCCCGCGTGGTCGTGACGGGCAATCCGCTCCGGCCCGAGCTTCGGTCGGGCTCGCGCTCGAGCGCCATCGCGCGCTTCCGACTCGACCCGGCTGTCCCGCTCGTGTACGTCACCGGCGGCGCTCTCGGCGCCCACCGGATCAATCGGGTCGTCGGCGAGGCGCTCCCGGCCCTGCTCGCGCACGTCCAGATGATCCACCAGTGCGGCGACAACACCGCGACCGGCGACCGGCAGTGGCTCGAGGAGCGCCGCGCCGCGCTGCCGCCGAGCCTGGCCCGTCGCTACACCGTCGTCCCCTACGTCGGCGCCGAGCTGGCCGAGATCTACGCCGCGACGGCCCTGGCGGTCGCCCGCGCCGGAGCCGGGACCGTGAACGAGTGCTGCCAGCTGGGAGTCCCCGCGCTGTACATTCCGCTCCCCGGCACCAGTGGCGACGAACAAACGGAGAACGCCCGCCTCGTCGAGCGCGCCGGCGGCGCCGTCGTCCTGCCCCAGTCGATGCTCACCGCCGAGCGGCTCGAGCGCGAGGTACGTGCGCTCGTGGGCGATCCGGCGCGGCTGAAGCAGATGGGCGAGCACGCTCGCACCCTCGGGGTTCCCGACGCCGCGGAGCGCATCGTCGCGGTGCTGACCGAATTCTGCCGATGAACCGCGGGCCGATCGACTGCCCGGGCCTCGGGTGCCTTTGAGCGTCAGTCCCGCGAGCGTCAGTAAGGAGCGGGGCGACGACCGCGCAAATCGAAGCGAAGCGCGCAGCCCTCGCACCGCGGGAGCGACCGACAATTCGACTTGCCGACCGCCACGAGCAGCGCGTGAAACTCGTTGAAGAGGTCGGGATCGGACGGCAGGTGCGCCTCGAGCCAGTGGCGCACCTCTTCGTAGCCCGCGTGCGCGGAGATCAGCCGATGGCGGGTGAGGATGCGCCGGGCGTAGGCATCGGCGACGAACACGGGCCGGCCGGCCGCGTAGAGCAAGATTGCGTCGGCCGTCTCGGGCCCGAGACCGGGGATCTCGAGCAGGCCGGCGCGGAGCGGACCGAGCGGCATCGTCCGCATCCGCCGCAGTCTTCCGTCCAGCCGATCGAGGATCCAGCGGGTCAACGCCTGGAGCCGGCGAGCCTTCACGCGGTGAGTCCCGGCCGAGCGAATGATCCCGGAGAGGCGGGACACGCCGAGGGCCGCCAGCCGTTTGGACGTCAGGCGTCGGCGGGCACGGAGCGCCGCGATCGCCCGGGCTGCGTTGATCCAGGCCGTGTGCTGGGCGAGGACGGCGCCAACGGCGATCTCGTACGGCGAGCGGCCGGGCCACCAGCGCTGCGGGCCGTAGCGCCGGCGGAGCGCCCCGTAGAGGCGCAGAAGGCGGGCCTTGAAGCGATCGCGTGGCAGACCGGGCGTCCGGCCGCGCCGCGGACCTGAGCCGATGCCCGGGCTCATCGTCCTTCTCCAGGCCCTGCTGCTCGCGGTGAGTGGCCCGCCTTCCTCACCGGAGTACCTCCCCATTCGGGTCGCCGAGGCCGAGGGCTACTTCTCCGCGGAGGGGCTCGCGGTCACCATCAGGACGACGCGGGCCGAATCCGGCGCCGCCGAGGCGCTGGCCCAGGGCCAGGCGGATCTCGCCGCCACGACGCTCGAGGCGATCCTGCGCTTCGGGCTTCGGGCGGCGACAAATCAAGCTCCGCGGCTCATCTTCGGGCTGACCGCCGCGCCCCCGGTCGCCCTGCTGGTGGCCGGCCCCCACACCAGCGCCGTCCGATCGATCGAGGACCTCTCCGCGCTGCGTGTGGGCGTCACGACGCCGGGAGCGCCCGAGCACGCCTGGTTCGGCTGGCTCCTGGCCCGGGCGGGCCTGAGCATCGCCCAGGTGCGCGTGACGAGCCTCGGCGAGCGCGGCCTCGTGACCGCCATCGACTCGGGTGATGTCCACGTCGCGCTCGTCCCCGAGCCGATGGCCTCGCAGCTCCTGAGTCAGGGCCGAGCCAAGCTGCTCGCCGACTTTCGGACTCCGCGCGCCGCGGCCACGCTGCTCGGGTCGACCACGGTGAACGCCGCCATCTTCACCCGGGCCGACCGGCGCCCGCCGGAGCGAGAGCTGTCCGCCATCGCGCGCGCGCTCAGAAAAGCCGAGCAGCGGATCCACACGGCCGACGCGCGAGACCTGGCGGATCGGCTCCCGACCCGCGTGGTGGGCGAGTTCGCCGATTTCGAGGCCCGGCTCGCGGCCTCGCGCGCGCTCTATCTGACGGACGGCCTGGTCTCGGCCGACCAGCTCCAGCAGACGATCTCGATCATCCGGACGCACACGCCGTTGCCGCAGTCGGTGAAGATCCCGCGGCCCGAGGACATGCTGATTCAGATCAAGCCCTCCGCTCGCTGACGACACCGAAGTCTTCCAGCAGGCGCCGCGTCGCCTCCACCGGCAGTCCGATCACGTTGGTGTACGAGCCGACCACGCCGTCGACCAGCGCCCCGCCGAGATCCTGGATCGCATAACCGCCCGCCTTGTCGAACGGCGACCCCGACGCGACATACGCCTCGACCGTCGCGTCCGAATAATCCGCCATCAGGACCCGGCTTACCGCCGTTGCCGAAGCCCCGCGCTCGGTCCCGGCGTCGACCACAGCGACGCCCGTAATGACCTCATGCCATCGCCCCCGCAACCGCACGAGCATCCCTCTCGCCTCCTCGGGCCCCGACGGCTTCCCCAGCACGACGCCGTCGACGACAACCACGGTGTCCGCCCCCAGCACCACGCCCACCCCAACCCGGCCAGCTACCGCCCGAGCCTTCCTCAAAGCGAGCTGAGCCACCGCGTCGCCTGTAGGACCTTCGGCGAGCACCTCCTCGATCTCGCTCGGAACCACCTCGAACTCCGGACGGATTCTACGCAGAAGCTCCCTGCGTCGCGGGGATTGAGAGGCAAGGATCAATCTCATGGCTCTAGGCGGAGCGCCGGGGGAGGGCCTGGCGGTGCTGGCTGGGATCTGTGTTGGCAGCGTTGGTCACGCGCGACGCACATGGTTTTGGAGCCCCGGGATTGCAGCAGTCAGATCCCAGCCGGCACCCCCAGGCCCTCCCCCGGCGCCCCGCCTAGAGACGGCGAAGAGCGAGAGTGGCAAGGACAACCCCGACGACGCCGACCAGGTTGACCTTGAGACTCACCCCAAAGGTCATGGCCAGAAACCGCAAGTCGACCGTAGCGGGCGGCATCAGCCCGATCATCGGGCCTCGGGTCATCAGCTCGCGGGCGTTTCCGGCCGGGAGGAGACTACCGAGAAGCTCTCCGAGCAGCGAGCCCACGACGAGGCCGGCGAGGACGACCAGGATGATCAGCCCGATGCCACGCTGGGCGGGCATCTTGGGAACGGCTCAGGTGACGATCAGGGGGTTCGCGTCGGTGACGATCCGGGTCTGCTTCGCGATGCTCTTGCGGATGAACTTCGGCAGGCTGAAGGCGTGCTGATGGGTCACGCCGTCCCAGTACTCGAGCGAGCCCTTGATCCGGTCGGCGACGAGCTTGTCGACCGTCTTGGCGTCCTGCTTGTTTGGGTCGACCTTCTTCGACGCGACGATGAACCCCCACGGCGTGCCGAAGCACGAGACGAAGCTCTGGTAGCCCGCGACGACGGGAAACACCTCGCGCAGGGTTCGGTGGATCGACGTGAAGAACGCCAGCTCGCCGCGCTTCGTCATCCCGGCCTGCATCGACATCGTCCCGCCCGGTGTGAGCCGATCTCTCACCAGCGTGTAGAACTCGCGGGTGAACAGCATGCAGGCCGGCCCTTCCTCGAGCGGCTCGACCAGATCGACCGAGATGAAGTCGAAGCGCTCCTTGCTCTTCTCCAGGTAGGCGCGCGCGTCCTCGTGCCTGACTTCGGTTCGAGGGTCATCGAACGCGCCCTGGTGCAGCTCGGGCAGGTGCGTCTTGCAGAGCTCGACCACCTCGCCGTCGATGTCCACCATGACGGCCCGGGTGATGGAGGGGTAGCGGAGAATCTCCCGGAGGGTGGCGCCTTCGCCCCCGCCGATCACCAGGGCGCTCTTGGGAGCGCCCTCGGTGGCCAAAAGGCCGGGATGGACCAATGCCTCGTGGTAGATGAATTCGTCGCCCTGGCTCGACTGGATGCGGCCGTCGAGGACCAGGACTTTGCCATAGGCGGCCGTCTGCAATATCTCGACGTGCTGGAACTTGGTCTGGGCCTCCACGACCGTCTTGGCGATGGCATGCATATGCCCTTCGAACGGGGTCGTGGTCTCGAAGAACCACTTATAGGACTGCGAATTGATCAACTGACCGGAACCGGGCTCTTGTTGACGATCGGCACCGCCGAGTTGAGGAACATGCCTCGCTGCATCTCGACGATCGAGGTGCGCTCGGCCGCGAATTGCTCGACCAGGTAGTTGGCGGCGACCTCCGGCTGGAGGACCTCACCGCAGGAGAAGATGTCCACGGCCGCGTACCGATACTCCGGCCACGTGTGGATCGCCAGGTGGGATTCTGCGATGACAACGACTCCGCTGATCCCGAACGGGTTGAACTCGTGAAAGACGACGTCGACGATGGTCGCTTGAGCCCGCTTCGCGGCTTCTATGAGGGCTCCCTTGACGGCCTCGAGGCTGTTGATGGCGTCAGGGTCGCAGTCGAACATCTCGAGCAGCAGGTGTCGTCCCAGAGCGTTCAAGCCAGTGGTCCCCCTTTCGATCCGTTCATCTACCGCACCTCTCCTGCGACGTTTCATTCACGTCGCTATTGCGTGCTCTTTGTATTCGAAAAAATTTCTCTATTAAGACAAAACTTGTTTCACTGTAGGGTCCGTTTTCACCCATTGCAAGAAAAAAACGCTTTTCCGGCGGCCTGGAGCGCAGGCGAGCGCGCCGCGGAGAGGCGGAACGAGCGCGGGCTCGCGACCGCGCTCGGCCCTGTTCCGTCTAGCGCGGGCGACGGAGTCGGTCGCGACGCGTGTGGTCCAGCAGTTTCCACTTGCAATCGATCGGCGAGTGGCTAGATTAGCGAAGAAGTCATGCGCTCGGTCTCTCCGACCTTCATCGGCTGCCGGCTCCCTCTCGCTGACGCTCGCATCGTCATCTATGGCATTCCGTTCGAAGGGCGGGTGAACCTCCGCAAGGGCGCCGACGCGGGCACGCTCGACGTCCGGCTCGGCTCCGAGTCGATCGAGACCTACTCGCCGGCGCTCGCGCGCGACCTCGAAGACCTGGCGATCGCCGACATCGGCGACTGCGAGCTGCCCGACGGCGCGCCGCCCCGGGAGCAGCTCGACGCCGCGCGCGAGCAGATCGCCGCCTGGTGGCGTCCGGGGCTCATCCCGTTCATGCTGGGCGGAGACCACACGGCCACTGTGTCGGTGATCGAGGTACTGGGGCCGGCGTTCCCCGACCTCCGCATCCTCCACCTCGACGCTCATCCGGACCTGCGGGAGGAGTTCCTCGGCGAGCGTTACAACTACGCCTCGGCCCTCGCGCGCGTGATGGACGTCGTCCCTCCGGAGCGTGTGTACCAGGTCGGGATCCGCACCGGGGCTCGGGAGGAGTACCACCGCCGTCGGCCCCATTTCTTCCCGATGTATCCGATGGTGGCCGGCCATCCGGTGGAAGTCGTGCGCCGGCTGCTTCCCGAGCTCCGGAGTCATCCGCTCTACGTCACGATCGACATCGACGTCCTCGACCCGGCCGAGGCCCCCGGGACCGGCTCGCCCGAGCCCGGCGGGCTCCGAGTGCCCGAGCTGGTCGAGATCGTCCGGATGCTGGAAGGCTGCCGGATCATCGGCGGGGACCTCGTGGAGGTCGCTCACGCCTGGGATCCCTCCGGCCGGACCGGCATCGCCGCCTCGTGGGTGATCCGTGAGGCGCTCCTGGCGTGGTGGGGGGAGCTCCGCTGAGGCTTCGCGAGAAGAGCCGGCTTCGCGAGTACAGCGCCCCGCGCTTCTACGAGATCGCCTTCGACCTCAACCGCAAAGGTGAGGTCGACTTCCTCGTTCACTGCTTCAAGCGCTTCTCGCGCCGGCGTGTCCGCCGGGTCGTCGACATCGCCTGCGGCACCGGACCCCACCTGATGCGGCTCGCCGACCGTGGGTACCTGATGTCGGGGCTCGACCTGTCACCGCGCAATATCCAGTTCCTGCGCGAGCGGTTCGCGGCCAAGGGCTACCAGGGAGAGCTGGTCGTCGGCGACATGACCGACTTCCGGCTCGCTCAGCCGGTGGATGCTGCGATCTGCATGCAGGACTCGCAAGGACATCTTCTCAGGACCGAGCAGCTGGTGGCCCATCTGAGGGCCGTTGCGAAATGCCTCAAGCGCGGCGGGCTCTATGTCTTCGACCGCTACATGGCGTCCTCGTGGACGAACCCGGCGCGGCGATGGACGTGGTCCAAGCGCCGCGGACGGCTGATCGTCCGGGCGTCGTTCTCGGCGCTCAACGACGTCGATCCGGTCTCGCAGGTCTTCCGCGAGCGCATGACGCTCGAGGCCATCGAGAACGGCACGCGCCGGCTGTACCGGCAGACCCACCTCTCGCGCATGGTCTTCCCTCAAGAATTGAAGACCGTGGTCGAGCTGGCGGGCGGCTTCGAGTTCGTCCAGTGGTTCTTCGGCTTCAA
>Ga0066699_10000653_pt1 | contig 10630 bp, 10 predicted proteins | sample GraSoiAngelo_148_FD_66455 | JGI IMG/M metagenome (GOLD analysis project Ga0066699, IMG submission 66455) | Grasslands soil microbial communities from the Angelo Coastal Reserve, California, USA - 14_1009_09_20cm | ecosystem: Environmental > Terrestrial > Soil > Grasslands | place: USA... | reverse complement strand
TGGCCCGCTGCCGGGGACCGGCGTTGGCGAGTGCACCCTGCTGTATCCAACCGCCGCCGACGGCGAACTCAACGGCTTGATCACGATTGCCGGGCGCCGCTCGCGGTTGCTGCCCGGCGCGCGGGGCCTGATCCGGGGCGTGGCCGAGGAAATGGGCGCGACCTTGCAGCGGCTGCAGGCCCTCGACGACGCGCGGCTGCGGACCGAGGCGATGGAGCACGCCAACCGGCTGGCCGGGCTGGCGGCCCGTCACTCCGCTGACCAGGCGGCCGCCCTGGAAGCGATCCGGCCGGCACTGGCGGACATGTTGCGCTCCGAAAGCCTCCACCTGGAGTGGGTCCACGGCGATCGCCTGTCGCTGGTGACGAGCGGCGACGATCCACTGCAGGGTCACGCGCCCGCGTGGCTGTCGCTGGCCGGCACTCGGAGTGCCGAGGCCCTGCTGCAGGGGCACCCGTTGCGGGAGCCGATGACCGGCCGCCGTCCCGAGGACCTGTTCTTCGTCCCGGCGGGGCTGCGGCATGTCGCGGTCGCACCGTTCCGCTGCGGCGAGCTCGAGGGAACACTGCAGCTGGGCCGGCGGCTGCCCCGGCCCTACGCGGCCGGTGAGGTGCTGCTATTGCAACTCCTGGCCGAGCGACTGGCGCTGCTGTTTTCGGCCGGGCTGACGCCGAGCGGCGCAAGTCCTGCGAGTGCGGAGGTGGGGTCATGAACAAACCGGTTCCAGCCGCCAGCGATGCGGCCGGGTTGGTGAACGAGATGCGGATGCTGGTGCAGACTGCCGAGCCTACGGTCGAGGTCGGTGACCGCGACCAACTCGAGCATTTCGTCAGCGCCCGGGTGGCGACCGTCCTGATGGTGCTGCTGGTGATGATCATCTTCGTCACCTCGGCGCTGCCGGACGTCGGGCCGAGCCTGGCGAAGGTCGTCGAGGCACATCTCTAAGCGCTTCCGCACGAATAAAATGCGTCTCGGACGTGGAGCCGCTGATCGACACCCGCACCAAGTTCGGTGTCCGCGCCGAGCGGCGGCTGCGTGAAGACCGCATCGGCTGGCTGGTCACGGTTGGCCAGGACGGCACACCGCAGCCGAACGCCGTCTGGTTCGCCTGGGACGGCTCGAGCCTGCTGATCTACAGCATGCCCGACCAGGCCAAGCTCAGGCACATCGCCCGCAATCCTCGGGTCGCGCTCCACCTGGACAGCCAGGACCACGGCGACGACATCGTCGTCGTGACCGGCACCGCGGCCGTCGATCCCACAGCCCCGACGGCAAACGTGAATCCGACGTACGTGCAGAAATACGCCGCGGAGATGGCACGACTTGAGCTCGGCACGCCCGAGGTCATGGCCCAGACCTATTCGGTGGCGATCCGGATCACGCCCTCGAAGGTGCGCGGCTTCTGATCCGCCCCTATTCGGTGCGTCGTAGAATAGTCAATTAAAGTCGGTGAATCTGGATCGAGGGCGGGGCAGGCTGGTCGCGAGATCTGCTCTTCTAGCTAGGGCCGCCGGATCACCTTTGCGACCGGTACGGTTATCGCTCTTCGCCTCGATAAACTGCAGGGCGATTTCGGCCTCCGATTTCTTGATGATCAAGTAGGGGAGCATCGCAATTAGGAGTGGGCGCGCTGGGCCGGGACTGAGGCGAAGGTAACCACAGGGGCGGTGACGAGGGTTGCCTCGGACCACCTGTCGGATCAGATTCCCACCCCATCGCTGGTGCAGCCATTCCAGGACTTGAAAGTTAGTGTTGGTGAAGATGATTGCCAGGATGTGGTAGGGACGCCCCCGTTTGAGATAGCGCGCGATGTTCACACACCCTTCGCCATCGAAAAATCCAGCCGTGTAGGCCACTTCGTGGCTCGGAACGGACAATGGATGGCCTTCGGCGACGAAGAGGAAAGGTCGTAACCAGTTATCTACCGCGGTTCTGGCTTCCATGTATCCCCCAGAACGCGCACCGATCCCGCAAAATTCTCCGCGATGACGGCGCGAACGGCGTCGGCAATGGGTGGGCGGAAATCCAGCCGGGGGAGCTGGTCCACCGACACCCACTGCCAGCCGGCCAGTACTGGATCGGAGTGATCGAGGCGGGGCGCAATCCCCTCCCCTATCCCGGCCTGAAAAATCAAGTTGACGACATGCCGGTCGGGTGCGAGCGTCTCGCAAACGATCACCAGCCGGCCGACCTGGGCCTCGAGCGCGAGCTCTTCGAGCAGCTCCCGGCGCAAGGCCGCGTCCAGGGTCTCGTTGCCTTGCAGCCGGCCGCCCGGTAAGACCCAGTAGCGCTGACCGCGCTTGCGATGCTCGACCAGCAGGATCTGGTCCGCTCGGACGATCAGCGCCGCGACCCGCAGCTGCGGGGTGATCGGGCTAAAGGCGTCCACCAGGGAGGCGAGGCTGACTAGCGATGCGCTCATCGTAGGTGCCGGGGCCTGCCGCTAGTCGCGCGGAATCATCAACGACTGTCCGGGCGTCAGCAGCGGCGAGCTCAGGTGATTGACCTGCAGGATGGCCTCGACATGCGGTCGGGGATCGCCGCGGTAATGCGCCGCCGCGATGCTCCAGACCGTGTCCCCCGGCGCCACCACCACGGTGTTCGCGACCACCGGACCGCTGCCGTAGGCGAACCGGCCGGTGGCGATCACCAGAGCGGTGGCCAGCAGGAGAATCCGGCCCCAGCCTCGCCGACGCTGGGGACGCGGATAGAGATTTTTGGCGCCGTCCTGCACGAACATGCGTTCGAAAACCAAGCTAGCACGAACAGGCGTTCGCGTCAAGGGCTTGCACGAACAAGTGTTTGCATGAGCCGAACGGATGTGCTAGGATGCGCCCGTTTTGCAGATCCACCCGGGTCATCGGATGGCCCGCCCATCGGTCAAATCAACGGATGTTCGCGCGCAAATCGCTGTGCTACGATGCTGTGATCGCGGCCTGAGAACCCCTCCTCTCCCCTCCCCGTGCGCGCCGATAAGCCCGGCGCTGGGTGCGAGATGATCGGCTCCTGGCCGTCGACGACGACATCGGCGCACAAGGGAGGGGACGACATGCCAGAACCGTTGACCAGCAGGCAGCGGGAAATCCTGGAGTACCTTCGGTTCCGTCAAAAGATCCGCAGCTACCCACCCACCGTCCGCGAAATTGGCGAGGCGGTTGGACTCTCATCCAGCTCCACCGTGCAAAATCACCTGAACACGCTGGAGCGCAAAGGCTACATCCGCCGCGACCCGACGAAGTCGCGCACCATCGAAGTCGTCGACATCGACGAGATGCAGGCGAAGTTGAGCAAGGTCGTGGCGGTGCCCCTGATCGGCCGGGTCGCCGCCGGGCAACCGATCCTCGCAGAGGAAAACATCGAAGATCACCTGGTGCTGAGCCAGGAGCTGGTCGGCAGCGATAACGCCTTCGCGCTCGAGGTCCACGGGGACAGCATGAAAGATGTTGGCATCCTGCCGGGCGATTTCGTGGTGGTGCGTCCCGGCAAGGACGCGCCGAATGGCAGCATCGTGGTCGCCCGCCTGGAAGATGAACAGACCAACGAGTCGACCGCGACCGTCAAGCGTCTCTTCCGGGAAGCGAGTCGCGTCCGGCTCCAGTCCGAGAACGACGCCTACCAGCCGATCTACAGCACCGCGGCCCAGCTGGAGGGCCAGGTGGTAGCGGTCGTTCGCCTCTTGCGCTAGGCCGATCGGCTAGGGGCGTTCACCGTGCCGTTCGGCCCGGAGGTCCGAAAGGGGTCGAATTTCGAGAGCAACCGTCGGGGCAGCGCCCCGCGGATCGCGACCCCGTCGGCGCGGTAGTCCACGGCCTCAACATTGCCCTGAGCGTGAAACTCCGCCTGCCGGGCATTCTCGCTGTAGGGCAGCAACACCTCGATCGACACCAGGTCGCCCGGCAACGTGTCAGCGACGGCCTTGCCCAGGGCATCAAGCCCTGACCGGCGTAGCGCCGAGATCGGTACCACCGCCCGATACGGTGACCAGTCCTCGGCCATCAGCGTCTCGACCGCGGCCGGGGTCAGTTGATCGACCTTGTTGAGGGCGAGCAGCTTCGGCTTTTCCAGCGCACCGAGATCCTGCAGCGTCTCGTGCACGGCCTCCATCTGGTCGCGCCCGTTGTAGCGGGTCGCATCGAGGACGTGCAGCAGGAGGTCGGCTTCCTGCACCTCTTCGAGGGTGGCCTTGAAGGCCGCCACCAGGTCGGTCGGAAGCTTCTGGATGAAGCCGACGGTATCGGTGAACAGCACCTCGCGGCGATTGGGCAGCCGAACGAGTCGCGTGGTCGGATCGAGCGTGACAAACAGCGCGTCCTCCATCTGGACCTGCGCTTTGGTCAACGCGTGCAGCAGCGTTGACTTTCCGCTGTTGGTGTAGCCGACGATCGCGATCACCGGGTAGTCGCTGCGGCGGCGGCCTTCGCGACGCAGCGCTCGCTGCTTGCGAATCTCCTTGATGTCACGGTCCAGTTCGCGAATCCGGTGGCGAATGCGGCGGCGATCGCTCTCCAACTTCTGCTCGCCAGGACCGCGAGTGCCCACCCCACCGCCCAATCGGGAGAGATCGCGGCCACCTTGCAGACGCGGCAGCAGATGATGCAGCTGCGCCGCCTCGACCTGCAGCCGGCCTTCCTTGGTGCGGGCGCGCTGGGCAAAGATGTCGAGGATCAGCTCGGTCCGATCGATCACCTTCACCTCGAGCTTGCTCTCCAGGTTGCGCTGCTGTCGCGGCGACAGCTCCTCGTTGAAGATCAAAAGGTCGAAGTCCGCCTCATGTTTGAGCGCATGGAGCGACTCCGCTTTCCCCTTGCCGATGAAGAGCGCCGGATCGGCCTTTCCCCGGCGCTGGGTATCGGTTCCCACCACGACCACACCGGCGGTTCTGGCCAGTTCGCTGAGCTCGAGCATCTGCTCTTCGATGGCGGCCAAACCCTGGTCCTCGTGGTCGAGGGACATCAGGTAGGCACGCTCCTGCCTGCCGTTAGAATTCCGAATCAACTCGCCTCTGCCGTCATGATACCCACGCGTAGCCGCTCGACAATCATCTCCAGATCTGCCGGGAGCCACTGCACGCGGCGATCCGCACGGAACCAGGTGAGTTGGCGGCGGGCATACTGGCGCACCTGGCGCACCGTCGATTCCGTGGCTTGTGCGAGTGACAGCCGGCCATCCAGGTGCGCGGCCAGCTCCGGGTATCCATGGCCCAGGCGCTGAAGGTCGGCCGCCGGAAATTCGCGACGAACACGGGCAACCTCGTCCACCCATCCGGCGTCGATCATCTGGGTGACCCGGGATCCGATGCGACGATCGAGCTCGGGCAGCGGCACGTCGAGCCCGATGATGGTCGTTGACCAGGGTGGTGGCTTCGACTCGCGCGCGACACTCGGCGGGCGGCCGGTGACCGCGTGGATTTCGAGGGCACGGATCATCCGCCGGGGGTTGCGCTGGGCCCGCGCGGCACTCGCGGGATCGATGCGCTGCAACTCGGCATCCAGTGCCTCCGGACCTTCGGCTTCCAGTCGCTGCTCGAGCGCCGCTCGCAGCTCGGGATTCGGCGGCGCATCCCCAAGGTTCCAGCCGTCGAGCAGCGCGCGCAGATACAACCCGGTGCCACCCTGCAGCACGGGCAGGCGACGCTGACGGCCGATGTCCGCTACGGCGTCCATCGCCAGGCCCTGATAGTCGGCGACCGTGAACGGGGTGCCGGGATCCACGAGGTCGAGCAAACGGCAGCGTAGGCCGCCCAGCTCCTGGCGGGTCGGTTTATTGGTGCCGATGTCGCAGTGCCGGTAGACCTGGCGGGAATCAACGGAGACCAACTCGCCGTTGAGCCGATAGGCCGCGGCGATCGCCAGGGCCGTCTTCCCGCTCGCTGTGGGCCCCACGATGGCGACGATGCGCTGCCTGCTCAGGGGCGTTTGAACAGCCGCCTCAATTGGTCATCCGGAAGGATCAGCGTCGTCGGCCGTCCATGCGGACAGCTGATCGGTTCGGCCGTCAGTGCCAGCGAGCTCAGCAGTTGGCGCGCGGCCTCGGGGCTCAAGGCATCACCGAACCGAACCGCGCTGTGACAGGCGATCAGGGCCGCCGTCTCCCGCACTCGACGGTCCGGCATCCGCTCGCCGGCGAGGTCAGCCAGCACCAGCTCCAGGACCCGGTCGGCGCGAGCCTCCGGCATGTCGCTGGGCGCGGCGAGCAAGCGAATCGTATGGGGCCCGAACGGCTCCGCCTCGAAGCCCAGCGTGCGCAGCCAGGCGTCGTGCTGCTGATAGGCGGTCAGTTGGATCGGGGCCAGGTCGAGGAGATGCGGGATCAGCAGCAATTGACTCGCCGGCCGGCGCTCGTCGAGCCGCAGCAGGATTTGGTCGAAGAGCACCCGTTCATGGGCCGCGTGCTGATCGATGAGCACGGCGGCATTCGGCGCCTCGGCCACCAGGTAACCCTGCAAAAGCTGACCGATGTAGGTCAGCGGCGGAAGCCGAGGGGCCTCAATCTCGTCAATTTCCCTCCTCTCTTGTAACGGAGGGCGAGGGTGCGGAGAGAGCGACCCGCCCGAAAAAACAGCGGTCTCACGAAGCTCGAGCAGCGGCCCGCCGGTCGTCGAATGCAGCTCATACAGCGGGCTCAGCCGTAGGGCGTGGTAGCAGGCCCGTTCGAGCGTGGCAAAGACAGCCCGCTCGTTACGGAATCGAACCTCGCGTTTGGTCGGGTGCACGTTGACGTCCACCTCGGCCGGATCGACCAGCATACTCAGCACCGCAAGCGGGAAGCGATCGGGCTCGCGGAGTCCCCGATAGGCCTGCTCGATCGCGAACACCAGGTTGCGATGCTGAATCCGGCGGCCGTTGACCAGGATGACCACGTGATCCCGGGTGCCACGGTGCAGGGCAGGCGGGCTGATTAACCCGCGCACGCTCGCTTCGTCAACCGTCAGCATCGCCGCGGCGGTCTCGCTCCCATACACCGCCGCGAACGTGGCTCGCAAGTCACCCGTTCCGGGTGTCTCGAAGACGCGCCGTCGGTCGATGTCGAGGCTGAAGGCAATCGCCGGATTTCCCAAGGCGAGTTCCCCGACCAGCCGGCTGATCACGGCATTCTCGGTCGCCGGCTGCTTCAGGAACTTCAAGCGGGCGGGCGTGTTGAAGAACAATTGCCCGACGGTGACCCGTGTGCCGACCGGACCGCCGGCGGACCCGGTGGTCAGCAATTCCCCGGCCCGGATCTTCACTCGGGACCCTTCTCCCCCATCGCGGCTCCGGCTGACCGCCTCGACCTCGGTAACGGCGGCAATGCTGGCCAGGGCCTCGCCGCGAAAGCCAAGGGTGTGGATCGTTCGCAGATCCTCGAGGGAACGCAGCTTGCTGGTCGCATGGCGGCGGAACGCCACCGGCAGGTCGGTTGGTGACATGCCATGGCCGTCATCGACCACCTCGATCAGCTCCTGACCGGCGGCCTCGATCCGCACGTGGATCCTGGCCGCGCCGGCGTCGATCGCGTTTTCCACCAGCTCCTTGACGACGGCGGCGGGGCGCTCGACCACTTCGCCGGCAGCGATCCCGTCGGCAACGGCCGAAGGAAGAATCGCGATGGTTTGGCCGGGCTCGAGTCCGACGTCAGGGCGCGACATGTTTCCCCTGCCAGGCATAGAGCTTCTCGAGCGCCTCGCGCGGCGATAGCCGTTCGAGGTCGAGCTGTTTCAGCTCGGCGACCACCGGGTGGTCGAGGGGCAGGCTCAGCTGGGCGCTGGCCTCGGGACGCTCCAGCGGTCGCTGGCCCTCGAGCTCCGAGAGCACCTGACGGGCGCGCACCACGACCTGGCGTGGCAAGCCGGCCAGCTCGGCGACATGGATGCCGTAGCTACGGTCGGCCCCGCCCTCCACCACCTGGTGCAGGAAGATGACCCGCTCGCCCTCTTCACGCACCTCCATTCGAAAATTCCGCAGCCGGGGCAGTCGCTGGGCCAGCGCGGTCAGCTCGTGGTAGTGCGTCGCAAAGAGTGTCAGCGATCGCAGCTGGGGTGCGTCGTGAAGATATTCGAGGATGGCCTGCGCGATGCTGACCCCATCGTAGGTGCTGGTGCCACGGCCGACCTCGTCGAAAATCAAGAGACTGCGCGGGGTCGCGTGCGCCAGAATGTGCGCGGTCTCCACCATCTCCACCATGAAGGTCGAGAGCCCGCGCGCCAGCTCGTCGTGGGCACCGACACGAGTAAAGATGCGGTCGCAAAGACCGATGACAGCTCGCTCGGCGGGAACGAAGCTGCCGACCTGAGCCAGCAGGACGATGATCCCGGCCTGGCGGAGATAGGTGGATTTGCCGGCCATGTTCGGCCCGCTCAACAGCACCACCTGCTCGGCATCTGGCTGGAGCCGCAAACTGTTGGGGACGAATCGCCCCGGCCCCAGCGCCGCTTCGACCAGCGGATGGCGCCCTCCGATGATGTCGATGCCGGGCTGGTCGCGGAGCACCGGCCGTACCCATCGCTGCGTGGCCGCGACGGTGGCGAGCGCGGCCACCGCGTCGAGCTGGCTGAGCCAGGCGGCGGTATCCAGCAGGTCGCGTCCCGCGGTCGCAATGCGCCGGCAGAGCTGAGCGAAGAGTCCGTGCTCGCGCGCCACCATCGCGCTCTGCGCGTTGAGCACCAGCGTTTCCTTTTCCTTGAGCTCCGGGGTGATGTAGCGCTCGCCGTTGACCAGCGTCTGCTTGCGCACATACTCCGGTGGGATCGGTTCCCGGTTCGCGTGGCTGACCTCGAGGTAATAGCCGAACACCTGGTTGAAGCCGACCTTCAGGGACCGGATCCCGGTGCGCTGTCGCTCCGCCTGCTCGAGGCCGCCGATCCAGTCGCGGGCCGCGCTCGAGCCGGTCCGAATCCCATCCAGCTCGGCGTCAAACCCCGTCCGAAAGACCCCACCATCCTTGAGCGTGCTGGGCAGCTCATCCAGGAGGGCGTCGGCCAGGGCGCGCGCCACCTCCTGGAGTGAAGGCGGTGGCAACGGCGCGGCCAGCTCCGGCCACTTTGCCGCGATCCGGCGGATGCCCGGCAGCCCGGACAGGGCTTTGCGCAGCGCCAGCAGGTCGCGCGGAGTGGCGAAGCCCTGGCTGATGCGGCTGGTGATCCGCTCCAGGTCGGGCAACCCCCGGAGCTCCGCTTGCAACCGCGCGCGAGCGAGCGGATCGTCGAGCAGGACGCTGACGCGATTGAGGCGTTCCTCGAGTCGCTGCCGATCGCGCAGCGGCTGGTCGAGCCAGCGTCGGAGCTCGCGCGCCCCCATCGGGGTCGCGGCCTCGTGGATGATCAGGCCGGCCAGGTCATCGGTGGCGGCCTGCCGGTCCCGATCCAGGCCAAGGCTGCGGCGGGTCGGCGGATCAAGGTGCATGAAGGACTGTGGGTGTTCGGCATGCAGCCGCAAGCTCCCCGGTTCGAACCGCAAGTGAGCGCGCTCGACGTGGCGGAGGAGTGCGCCGGCAGCCGCAAGTGCTTCGGGCCACTCGTCGCAGCCGAACGCGGCGAGTGTCTCCACCCCGAGCAGCGTCAACAGCTGGCCGACCGCCGCGCGGGCGTCGAACTCCTGGGGAGCGGTCCAGCTCACCGGCGTCGCCCCGACCAGGCTCGTCAGCCGGCCCCGATCGTTTTCGGTTGCGACCAGCTCCGCCGGCCGCAACCGAGCCAGCTCATCGCGCACCGCTTCGTCGGTCGGCTCGATGCGCAACAGGGCCAGTTCACCGGTCGAGCAGTCGAGGGCCGCCACACCGTGGTAATGCGACCGCAGGCAGATGGCGACAACGTAGTTCGCGCCACCCTCCAGGAAGGCATCCTCCACGACGGTCCCTGGCGTCAGGACCCGGACGACCTCGCGACGGACCAGCCCGCGCGAGACGCCGGCTTCCTCGACCTGGTCACAGACCGCCACCCGGAGCCCCGCCTTGAGCAGCTTGCCCACGTAGGCCTCGAAGGCGTGGTAGGGGACGCCGGCCAACGGCAAGCGCTGGCCTTTGCCCAGCTCGCGCGAGGTCAGCGTGATGCCGAGCAGCGGCGCGACCCGTTCGGCATCCTCTCCGAACGTTTCGTAGAAATCACCCAGCCGAAACAGCACGATGGCGTCCGGGTGCTCCCGCTTTACCCTTAGGTACTGCTCGAGGACGGGGGCCGGCTTCAGCGTTGCGCCTAGTTGAGCGCCTGGCCCTTCAACTGCCAGGCCGAGGCCTGTTCGATTTGGATGCGTCGCACCGTCCCGGCCGCCGCACCCAGCGGCGCGGCGCCGATCACGACTTTGTTCTGCCGGGTCCGGCCCCTCAGCTCGCCATCCTCCACCCGCTCGACCAGCACCTCTACCGTTCGTCCCAGCCAGCGCCGGTTCGCTTCCTCCGCGATCCGCCGCTGCGCCTCGAGCAGCAGGTTGATCCGCCGCTTCTTTTCCGGAGGTGCGACATCGTCTGGCTGCCGAGCCGCGGTGGTACGTGGCCGCGGGGAAAAGCCCTGGATGTGCACCACGTCGAACTTGATCTCTTCGAGCAGGTCGAGGGTGCGCTGAAATTGCTCCTCGGTCTCGCCCGGGTAACCGACGATGACGTCGGTCGATACCGAGAGGTCCGGGACCAACGATCGCGCATGGGCGATGATGGCGCGATA
>Ga0066699_10000652_pt1 | contig 10632 bp, 10 predicted proteins | sample GraSoiAngelo_148_FD_66455 | JGI IMG/M metagenome (GOLD analysis project Ga0066699, IMG submission 66455) | Grasslands soil microbial communities from the Angelo Coastal Reserve, California, USA - 14_1009_09_20cm | ecosystem: Environmental > Terrestrial > Soil > Grasslands | place: USA... | reverse complement strand
TGGCGCTGTGTGTCTCGGAGAGGCCAAGGGACTCCATATTGGTCAGGGATTTCGACTGGTCCGTGATCCGGAGGACTAATTTCTCGGCATGCAGCGTCGGCAGGGTAGACACTCTCAGTTCAATCTCGCGTTTTTCAACCTTCAGTCTGATGGCCCCATCTTGCGGCAGGCGGCGCTCGGCGATGTCCAATTTGGCCAGGATCTTGAAACGCGAAATGAGTGAGGGGTGTACCCCCTTCGGCAGACGCAAGATCTCACGGAGCAAGCCGTCCACACGAAACCGCACCACCGTGTCTTTGCGGGTCGGCTCGATGTGGATGTCGCTGGCCCGGGCTCGGACGGCCTCGGCTATGATCATGTTTCCGAGCCGGACGATGGGGGCCCGACGAGTCTCCTCTTCCAGGGTCTGGATCTCGGCTTCCGTCGGCTGGTCGGTGTCGGTGAGGACCTCCAATAACTCCTCTCTAGACTCCTCGGTGTTGTCCCCAGTGATGCGGTCGATCGCCGCCTCGATCTCCGGTTTGACGTAGATCTTTTCCAGCGTCTCTTTAATGAGGGACCGGGCCGCCAGCACCGGTTTCACGGTGCACCCGCTCAAGAACGAAATATCCTGAATGGCCTCAAAGTCGAGAGGATTGTCCATGGCCACGGTCAAGGATTTGCCTTCTTGGCGGAGTGGGACGGCCTGGTAGCGCTTGGCTATGGGTTCGGGAATGGTCGAAGCCAGCTCGGGGTTCAAATCTTCCTTGGTGAGATCCACGAAGAGGAAGCCTAGTTGGTTAGACAAACACGAGGTAATGTCGTGCTCTGAAACGATGGCCTGGTCAACGAGGTATTCGCCCAGCCGTTTGCCGGATTGGGCGCATTCTACGAGCGCGGTGGTCAGCTGGTCCTGAGAAAGCAGACCGGCTTCGATCAGGACCTCACCAAGCTTGCGACGGCGCTTGGGAGCTCCCGATTCTTCGGCTTTCAGGCTGTCTTTCACGTCGCCCATGCCTGCTCCTGACGATAGAGGAATGCCCGACTTGGAGCGGGCGTATTATAGCTCAAATCGGGGAGGAAACCACCGGAGGAATGATGACAGGAGACACACAGCGCGCGAAATGATCGCGTCAGAACAGCCTGGCCTGGACTACCAGAGTTCCCCGGAGCCTGTATGGCGACTGCCGGCGCTGGACCGAGCGCACGTCTCACTCATCCAGTGTGACAAGGCGAGGTCGGCTATTTCATTCTCAATTATGATTATGGGCATTCTTCGCGGCAGTGAGTTGTTGGACCAGTTGTTTATACACCACCCACGCTTGCGCGTTCGCATCCAGCTGCTGCTGGTTGGCTTCCAGTGCAGTGAGGAGTGCTGTCGCCTGGTTTTGGAAGGCTTGGGCGTCGCCTTGTTTCGGTGTCAGGCTCTGCAATTGATTCTGGTAGTCATTTTGATCCGAATTTGACTGGTTGAGATCATTCTGGTAAGTGTTCCAATTATCTTGTGAAGTGCTCTGCGTATAGGCCGTCAGGTCTTGCTGGGCCGTCGCGTTGTCTACATTAACCTGGTGGTAGGAACTAAAAAGGTCTTGCCAGTCTTTATGTTTCGTTTTGTGATTGAGCTTAGTGAGTTGATCCAGGAGGCCGTGCCTCTGATGCATAAGCTGGCGGTAGGTCTGCGCAAGGGTCAGCCCTTGCTGTTGCAGGGCAAGGCTCTGCTGTTGCAGGTGGGATGCCTCCAGGGGGCCCACCAGCCCAAGCACCATGATCAGAGTGAGCATTAAAGGCCGTGTGTTCATCGGTATTCTCCTCTCTCTTGTTACTGCGCCTTCCATGTCTGGATTTGCGCCGTCTTCAAAATAGTTGGAATCGGCAAGTCACCGTTATAGGTCAGGCTGAGGGCTCCACTGACAGAGTCGGCGGTTACAAGCCCACTGATGTTCGCTCCGTCTTGCACGACGATATAGCCGGACATGGTCGGGTTTCCTTCAACACTCACCTGTTCGTACACGGCGACCACCCCCGTGAGGTTTCCCCCCGAGAGACTGCCAATATGAATGTCCCCATCGGAGATGAAGAGGAAATTCTGGGTCCCGGACTTAAAGAGCGCGCCATCCGCGACGGTGGGAGCGCGCGCCACCACGCTCGACGCAGTGATATCAATGGACCCTTCCGTGATGAGTGTCGTAACCCAGGGCGACTGGGTGGTGCCGACACTCACAGGAATCGAGACATCCGTCTGGAAATAGAGCGTCCCATTGACGGGACTGTTGCAGCTCAGCGTCCAGGTCTGAGACGTTGCTGTCGAGCTGAAGCTCCAGCAATTCCACGTGCCGCCGGTCAGTGGTTGGGCAACTCCTGCTTGGTCATAGACGTTGCCATCCCAGCTTAAGCGATAATCGTACGAGCCGTAAAAGGAGAAGGCCTTGATCAGCGGAATTGTAGCGACCGTTTGATTGCCGGCGGCCACTCCGGCCACCGTAGGAGACCCCGTCACGGTGTACGAGAGGAAGGCTGTCGCGTTCGTGCTGATGACTGGTGAGTTCGAGATCGTCAGGTTGCCGTTCGCGTGCACCCCGCCGTTGGACCCGGCGAACGTTGCGTTCCCGCCTATCGTCAGGTCCTTGTCCACTGTTATCGCATCTTCCGGAACATAGGACCCAAGATTCACCAGACTGGTGATCACCGCTTGCGCGTTGTTGCTGGCGGTGCCGGTCGAAGTGACCTGAAGGCTGCCGTTTCCTCCATCCTGGGCACTGACGGTAAACGTTCCTAATCCCGTGAGTGTGGTGGTGGGGATCAGTGTTTGTGGCGTGGAAGAAGCGTACGTGCTCCACAGACCTTGATGCTGATTCAGATATTTCTTGGCAAATTGGATGCCGGCGTCCGCCGATTGAAAGGCCTGTTTCGTACTGAGAAGATTTTGAGATTGGCTCCGATTAACCCCGAAGGTGGCGAGGCTGGTGAGCCCCACACCGGTCAAGAGGATCAAGAGCAGGAGCGTCGTGACCAGGATGACTCCGGTTTGCGCTTTGAGTGGCTGAAGCAACGTGCTCATGCGCGATTTAATTCCTCTTCGTGACCGACTGGGTCAGCGTGTAATACACGTAGCGCTGGGTTCGAGGGTCCGGGACGCGAGTGCGAGCAGCTTCGGTGATGCTGATCGTGCTGGCATTGAGTTGGGAGAACGACAGGCTCGTGATATTGGCGGCGAGTACTGCCGAGCGGCCTCCGTCTGGGATGGATCGCAGCATGTTATCGGCCGTCCGCGTCAACGTTTTCGAACGGGTGATGACGTAAAGAGACGTCGCATCCGGGAGCGTACCCCATCCGGTTGAGAGACTGAGTTGGCTTGCTGTATTCCCGCTGATCGGGTTCGTCTGCCCCGTCCCGGTGCCACCGACGATCTGAACCGAATAGGTTCCTGCGGAGGATGGCGCAAACGAACTGGTCGTCCAGGACTTCAGTGTATCGTTCAGCGTGAAGGCGGTATTGCCGCCCGATGAATAGCCGGAGTCTTCTAACCGTAGAAAACTGAGCGTGTCGTTGGGGGTCAACGTTGTGGATACAGTCGCAGAACCATAGAGCTGTCTCAAATCCTGCGCCATGAGAGTCATGGCCGCTCGGGCATCGGCCTGCATCTGCACCCTCTCGTTCTGGATCAAGGAGCCGCTGGCAGAAGAGAGATAGAGTTCGAACATGCCCGTGAAGAGGATCCCGCTGATCGCCAGTGCGATGAGCAGCTCCACGTGACTAAAGGCGGTTTCGGACTTGAGCGTCTTCATGCGTGTGCTATTGGGCAATGACCGTGGAGAGCGGCACTGTGAAGGTCCTCTGGCCGTCTGCTCCCGAGACGATCACTTGAACGGTTTTCACGTTCAGCATCGGTTGATTGTTCGTCACAATGACCTGGCGAGTATACGTCCCACCCGAGGCCGTGACCGCCGTGGGCGATTCCGACTGGATGGTCGCGTATGATGCCGACTTGAAGCTTTCAATCTTTTGCTCGGCGAGGGAGACGGCCATCGCCATCGTGTTCGTCGAGCCGTTGCCTTGGGTGACCGTGAGCTGCAGTTGCGTGAGGGCGAGAACGCCGATGGCGAGAATGACCAGAGAGAACATCACTTCGATGAGGCTGAACCCGTGAGCATGTGAACAAAGGCGATGTTCCTGGTGCCTAACAGCGGACCTAGACCCTTTTAAGGGGAGCAAGTTAACGAGGGCCCGCAGCACATCGATGAAGCTCAATCCTACTGAGCCAGTGAGGCGCCTCGAGTTGCTCGTCACGGTCGGTGTTTGCAGACTGTTACGGGTCATCTTCAACATGGCCATTGGTTCATAAGGTATTGGTGCAAAAGAGGTGCCCACGTGTGAGGGGCCGTAGGGTACAGGAACCAGCAGTAAAAAGCTTGTAAAAAGCTTGGAAAATCTATGTGCATAGAAATTTTTCATGATTTGTCACAAGCGCGGAAAGAAGACTCGAGAATAAGCTGGAACTATCTAATCAGATAGAAGGCCTATCGGATCGGATAAAGATGCCCGCGGAGCCGGAACCGACGAAGTCTGGGAAGAAGGAGGAGGGCTTACGTAATGCCGAGTTGCTTGCAGAGTCGGAACAGGTAGGTGGCCTGCAGACCCGAATATCCCTACTGCATGACCTGCCAGGTCATGAGTTGCACTGCTGTCGTTCCTCCTTGCAGCGTAGGATTTACGATTGCTCCACTATAGTTGTGTTTCGAGGCACCGCTAGTAGCGGTGCAACTGCAATAGCCGATGTAGTCATCCCCGCTAACTAGACTGCTCTGTGTGGCTCCATCCTCGGCGAGAAGAACGCCATTGGTCGTAAGGGTCGAGAACCCCTGTACAGCAATCTGTTCATGGGCCGCTATAAGGCCTGGAGATGCCGATGTTCCAAACGTCTGGTAGCTGCCATTGCTTGGAGGGTGGATGTAGATATCGCCGCCCGCAAGAAAGAGGATATTTTGTGTCGCGGCCTTGTAGAGCGCTCCATCGGTTGACGCGGGCGGTCTTACAGCAATGTTCTGGGAACTCACATTGATCGAGTTGGTGGCGATGATCGAGACGATCCAGGGGGAAGCGGTCGTGCCAACGGATCCTGTGATGACCACATCTCCGTTCACATACAGACTGCCGTTTATCGTCGAGGTGGAACCCATCTTCCAGGTCGCGGCCGAGCACGTGCCACTGTAGCTCCAACCATTCCATGAGCCGGTTGCCTTGAGAACGCCGTTCACGTCATAGACGTTTCCATCACAATCCAACAAGTAGTCTCGAGAGGCGTAAAAATCGGAAGGTCTTATCGCGGGGATCGTTTCAAGAGGCTTCCCGCCGCCTGAAACCCCACCAACAGTGGGGGTTCCATAAGAAGCGTTATATACGCCGCTGGCCGTCGCATCGGTGCTTATTGTAGGACTGTTCTCGATATAGAGTTGGCCATTGGCATGCACCCCGCCGGATGTGCCTTGGATCGAAGCATTCACGTTCATCGCGATGTTTTTGCCGGTTATAAAGGCGTAACGTGGAGTGTAGGTGGCCGTGCGGCTCACCAGACTCTGAACGACTGACTGAGCATTGCCGGAGGCGGTGCCGGTCGAGTTAAGTAGAAGGCTACCTCCTCCTCCGTCTTTAACGGTGACCCTGTATCCCCCCGTGCTGCCCAGAGAAGTATAAGCGATCAGGGTCTGCATCGTGGCCGAGGCATAGGTATTCCAGTTGCTCTGATTCTGGGTCAAAAATGTCTTGGCATGCTGGATTCCGGCCTCTGACAGGTAGAAAGCCTGCTTTGATGTCAGGACGTTTTTCGACGCATTCTGATTCACGGAGGTCGCCATCACAGACGCCATCCCGGCGCCGGTGATAAGGACCACGAATAAGAAAGAGGCGAGCAGGGCTGTGCCGGACTCTTCCCGAATATATCTGCGTATGTTTCTCATGCCCAAGCTTCTCTCAATTCCTCTTCCAGACTGTATCGGTCAGGTTGTAAGAATTGTAGAGTCCAGTATGTGGGTCGGGGTTGCTGGTCCGTCCATTCAGGGCAATGGTGACCGAGTTGGAGTTAGGCTGTGAGAAGGCCAAGGAGGTGATATTGTCGGCGATGGGATTATAAACCCCGCTCCCTCTTTGATAGCCTAGCTTGTTTGCAGCAGTCAGGGTGAACCCTTCGTTCCGATAGATGAGATAGAGTGATGTCGTATCAGGGGGCGTACCCCACGAACCAGATAACGTGAGCTGGGTTGCGCTATTTCCGCTTATGTTCAGGGCTTGCCCAGAACTGGTCCCAGCAATGACCTTGACAACATACGAGGTGGTAGCGGAAGGAGCATAGGCATTAGACGCCCAGGTTTTCATCGTATCATTCAGCGTGGAGGCAGTGCCGCCCGCGGCATAGCCCGAGTCCATGATTCTCGTAAAGCTGATCGTGTCATTGGCATTGAGCGTGGTGGAGATATTCGGTGATCCGTACATGAGCTGCATTTCCCGGGCCATCAGATCCATGGCTGATTTTACTTGCAGCTGCATCTGGACAGCATCAGATTGGCCTTGGGTGGTCTTCGACGACTCGACATAGAGATCGAAGGTGCCCATCAAGACGATCCCGCCGATCAGCGTGGAGGTCATTGTCTCTACCAAGCTGAATCCTCTGTCTGACTTGAACTGTCGCATCGTTACTGGCTTCCTTGACTATTGGGCGATGATGGTGGACATCGGAATCGTGGTCGTCCGTGAGCCATCCGTCCATGTCAGGGTGACGGTGACGATCTTCGTGTTGGCCATCGGGCTATTATTTGTGACCGTGACCACTCTGGTATACGTCGTGCCATCCGCCCCCGTGACTGGTGTGGCAGATTCCGCCACAATGTTCGCGTACGGCGTATTCTTGGTCGCCTCCAGTTTCGCTTCACCGAGAGAGGCAGCAGTCGTTAGCCCCTGAGAGGACTTGTTTCCGCTTGACGAGATGATCTGAAGGTCGGCAAGTGACAGCACGCCGATGGTCAGGACCACCAGTGCCAGCATCAGATCGATGAAGCTGAAACCGGCTTCACGCTGGGTTCTTAGGGTCTTGTAAACGTTCGCACGCATAGTGACCAACTATAAAGCAACTTTGATGCCGCCGGGAGTCTGGCTGGATGGTCGTGGGCCAGACCCATAACTGTTTAAAAAACTTAATTTCTTCGGCTTACTGAAAATGCAGTCATTTCCAGCACCATCCTTGAAAACGGAGATCAACTATCCAAAGAGATAGGAATGTTGTAGGATCGGATAGGCTTGAAAACTACAGACAACTTTTCCTCATCTGGACTAGTACATATTTATACTTAGGTTATCCCTAGCTGCTTGCATAAGCGAAACAGATAGGTGGACTGAAGTTGCAGTAATGCCGCAGCTTGGGTCTTGTTCCCCTTGGCCTTATTGATGGCATGACTGATCAGGGCTTTCTTGTGTGACTGGACGGAGACATGGAACGGGAGGTCCAGGAGTGAGGCAAGGTCACCCATCGGCACGTCTCTGGAGCCTAGGGCGAGATCGTGTGGGCCGATTTCGTTCTCCGTGGTCAAGACCACGGCGCGCTCGATGACATTCTCGAGTTCCCGCACGTTGCCGGGCCAGTTGTGCTCGGTGAGGAGCTTCATGGCATTGGGGCTGAAGGTCATCGGGGTTCGTTTCATGTCCCGACAGTACCGCCCCAGGAAAAAGTTGGCCAATGCCGGAATGTCTTCTTTGCGCTCGCGCAGGGGCGGCACGGTGATGGCGACCACGTTGAGCCGGAAGAAGAGGTCTTTGCGAAAACTCCCCGCATTAACGGCGGCTTCCAGGTCCTTATTCGTGGCGGCGATAAAGCGAATGTCCACGGTGATGGGAACCGTTCCTCCTACGCGCTCGAACTGGTGGGTTTGGAGCACTCGCAGGAGCTTGGCCTGGAATTCTGGCTTCGTATCGCCGATCTCGTCCAGGAAGACTGTGCCTCCCTGCGCCAGTTCCAGCAAGCCCTTTTTCTGCTGATGCGCGCCGGTAAACGCCCCTTTCTCATGGCCGAACAGCTCGGTCTCAAGTAGGCCTTCGGCCAGTGCCACGCAGTTCACGGCAACAAACGGCTTGGGCGCGCGGGGGCTCCAGGAATGGATGGAGCGAGCGAACATTTCCTTGCCGACGCCGGTTTCACCCAGCAAGAGAATCGTCGCGGAGGTTTCCGCCACTTTCTTCGCGGACTTGACTGCCGCGCGGATGCCGGCGCTTTTTCCGATGAGCGTGCCGTACCGCTCGTCGATCGCAGCCTGCAGGTAGCGGTTCGCTTCCTTGATGGAAGTGACGAGGCGGGCGTTTCGAATCGCCACTGAGGCATGGGCCGCGAACGCAGAGAGGAGCTCGAGGTCCTCTTGGCTAAATTTTCTATCCTTGCGGGGGTTCAGAACCTCAAGGACGCCGATCGTCCGGCCGTGTTCTTGCAGCGGGACAGCGAGAACCGCCTTGGTCCGGAACCCGGTCAACTTGTCGACCTTGCTGGTGAACCGAGGGTCCTGCTCGACGTCGTTCACCAGCAACGGCTTGCCATGCTGCACAACCCAGCCGGCGATGCCTTCTCCCGGTTTTAGCCGGATCATCTTGAGCTTCTCGCTGGCCATGCCATGTGCCATCACAAACACCAGTTCTTGGGTGGCCGGGTCGAGGAGCAACAGGCTGCTGTCCTCCGATCCCACCAACTGGCTTGAGGTTTTGAGAATCACACCGAGGAGGTGATCAATATCCACCGCGGAGGTGAGGAGGCGGCTGATTTCGATCAACCAGGCCAGCCGTGCGCTTGATGGGCTGGAAGCCGAAAACGACGCTCTGGGTTGAACTTCTGATGTACGCATCGGTGGTAGTCCCCTACCCAGCAGGGGCGCTCTACGGCATGCGCCCATCAAGAGTGTACAGGGCTCGAAGTATAGAGTTTTGCGGCGGGAAAAAGCAACTCACGAGAGTACTTCGATCTTACCGGTCGCGAGGATGGTGAAACGACGTGTGCCGGTTGGGCCTCTGATTTCAATTTCTGTCGTATTCCCATCCGCCGTGCCCGTTCTGTCGAAGGTGATTTGTCCCCGAACGTCAGTGGTGCTGATCATGATGTCCGGGTAGTCCACGCTCAAATTCCGCCTGAAGGCGATCTCCCCGGTGGCAACCCGAACAACCTTGTACGAATCGTGGTCGAACTCGACCCGGATTGTTCCTTTCTCCTTGAGGGCGAGCAACCGCGCCCGATGCATGTCCTGCCAGACTTCCTGGGCTGCATTGTTAAGCCTGTGGTTTTGAATGAAATCATTGATCCGGGGCAAGACGACGATCGCTTCGGAACCCACGATTAGGATGACAACCGCAAGGTTGGCTAGGGTGAAGCTCTTTCCGGCCTTCGTCGCCATAGGGTAAGAACCCCCATGATTTATGGTTTTTTTCGAAAATCTTGTCAAGGATTTAGAGGCATAAGAGAGGTGTAAGAGAGGTGGCAAGAAACCGGCCCGGATGGGCAAAATCGGTTTGACAAGAGGTCGACAGAGTGGTTAGAATCAGAAGAATTTTCAACGACAAAGATCGTGAATCCAGGGCTAGAATGGGGTGGGGCCAAAAGGCCTAACCAAGGCAGGGCAGTTGGCCCATTTGCATCTGGAGGTAGGTCTTCTTTGTGATTGCATTTAAGGGGGGTAAAACGATACTCTTGGCAAACGACGCTGAATGGTCTGCACTCATCCTTAAGATTTCGAGTCTCTCGTTGTAAGGGAACGAGATGAATCAGCAGTATGGGCAATACTCTGTCCGGCCCGGCCCGGAAGCGTTCTTGCCGCCGGCCGCAGCCTCCATGGGTGTGGTCTTACCTGACCCGGGACAGGCGCACATCAACGGGCGCATTGTCCCCGAGGAGGAGGCCTTCGAAGAAGCCGCCCGCATGTTTTTAGGAGGGACGGTACCCACGATTTTCCCCGGGCCCCTTGTGCTCTGGGCGTGGAATGAGAAGGCGAAGAAGAAGGCCAAGGCCATCAAGCATCTGTACGACATCCTGAAAGAGTGCGCGCCGACAGGGGCCAAGCCGATGCTGATTCCGATGCCCGATTACCGGCCCAAGTATCCCAAGATCAACCCGGAGGTAGAGATTAATCCGAACCATCCGAACCTCACGATCTGGCATAACAAGATCGATGTCTGCCTGTTCGTGGGGGTCCACTGTCATCAGGCCAACCTGTCCCTCAAGATCATCCGGGGCGGGACGAACTGTTACACGATCGCGATGTGCGCCCAGGCCGGTCATGAGGATGCGTGCCTGTCGTTCAGGGATGCGTCGGTCGAAAAGATCATGCATCTGGCGGAGTGGGTGAAGAAACTGAAAGGCGCGGTGCCGTTTGGCGCGATCAAGAAACATGTCGCCGTGCTGGAGAGTAAGGATCGTGCCGGTGGAACCAGAAATTAATTTTTGAAGGAGGCCAAACCGATGGACAGCCACTCAATCATCGGCACCAAGAATAAAAAGGGGCAGACGTATACTGATCCCTATCACCTGTTTTTTGAGGCGCCGCGCATCCCGTCGTTTTTTACCGGGAGCGAGGTCATCAAGGAAGCGATCAGGCGGGCCAGCGTGGATCTGATGGTGGCCTACCCGATCACGCC
>Ga0066699_10000651_pt1 | contig 10635 bp, 9 predicted proteins | sample GraSoiAngelo_148_FD_66455 | JGI IMG/M metagenome (GOLD analysis project Ga0066699, IMG submission 66455) | Grasslands soil microbial communities from the Angelo Coastal Reserve, California, USA - 14_1009_09_20cm | ecosystem: Environmental > Terrestrial > Soil > Grasslands | place: USA... | reverse complement strand
CGTCGGGGTGACCGGCTATATCGTGCGCCGCAATGGCGTTCAGGTCGCGACCCCCGCCACGACGAGTTTTGCCGACACGGGCTTGTCTGCCGCAACTACCTACAGCTACACCGTGGCGGCTCGCGACGCGGCCGGCAACATCTCACCCAATTCGGCAAGCGTGAGCGTCACGACTCCACCTCCGCCACCTTCCAATAGCGCCTCCCTGGCGTGGGATGCCGTAACAGCCCCAACTTTCAGTGGGTACCGCGTTTATTTCGGCACCGCCCCGGGAACGTATCTCCAGTCCCTCGGCCAAGGGATCAGCGTGGGCAATGTTACCGCCTACACCATTACCGGACTCGCCAGCGGAAGCCAGTACTACTTCGCGGTGACGGCCTTTGATACCCTGGGCGTGGAAAGCCCTTATTCAAACGAAGTTTTCAAGAGCATTCCCTGATTCGGGTTGAGTGACAACCGTCCTTTGACGGCCGAAGAGATTCAAGCGGGCGGTGCGTTTTCCCAGGCGTGCAGCTCTTCGCGCGTGTTGATATTGGAGAAAGCCTCCGGCTCGTCGTCGAAGCCGACTTCCACGACGTTGAGCGTCGCGTACCACGCATCGATCTTGCGGCCGCCGTTTCTCAGGAAGTCGGCGAGGTGATCGAGCACGCCGCGGCGCACGAGCGAAAATACCGGGTGCGGCTGGTTGCCCGTTTTCGCAACGGCAAGTTCTGCGCCGGTTTCGTCGATGCGCTTGTGCAGCCGCTCGATCAGATCCGTAGGGAGGAAGGGCGAGTCGCAAGGCACTGAGGCGAGAAACGGTCGCTTGGAAACCGACATACCTGCGTGCAGTCCCGCGAGCGGCCCAGCGTGCTCTCCGATCGCGTCACTCACCACGCGCACTCCGAAAGTCTTGTATTCCTCATGGTTCTGGTTGGCATTGATGATGATGCCGCCGACCTGTGGCGCGAAGCGCTCGTACACGTGATCGACGAGGCGCTTGCCGCGGAAGGTCTGCAGGCCCTTGTCCACCCCGCCCATGCGGCTGCCCTTGCCGCCCGCGAGGATCAATCCAGTGACCGAAGACAGCATGCCGCGCTCGCTAGGGAAGCTAATGAATAGGTCAACCCGCTGGCACGCGTGCGAAAACCCCTACGCCACCAGCGTCGGCGCTACGGTCTTCCTGAAGCGGTGCTTGCCGGTGAAGAGCAGGTAGTGCTTGCCGCCCGCGGCGCGGCCGATCATGGTGATGCCAAGCTTCGCCGCGATCTCGTGGCCCATCTTGGTGAGGCCCGAGCGGGATACGAGGAAGGGAATCTGCATCTGCGCGGCTTTGATCACCATCTCGGAGGTTAGCCGTCCGGTCGTATAGAAGATCTTGTCCGAGCCGTCCACGCCGTCGAGCCACATTTGGCCCGCGATCGCATCTACCGCATTGTGCCGTCCCACGTCCTCGACGAAGTAGAGGATCTCGGGGCTGGCAGCGGAGTGGCTTGCCGAATTTTTCGCAAGGGCGCATCCGTGAACGGCGCCCGCCTCCTTATAGATGGCCTCGTGGCGGCGCACCGCGTCGAGCAGAGCGTGCAGGGCATCTTCGGTGAGCGTGACGTCGTCGCGCAGCTTGATCGAATCGATTTCCTCCATCAGGTCGCCGAACACCGTCCCCTGGCCGCAGCCGGTGGTGACGGTGCGCTTCTTCATTTTTTCGTCGAGCCCCTTGAGCGGCTTGTGCGTCGTGATCGCTACCGACGCCGTCTCCCAGTCCACCTGCACCGCGGCGATTTCGTCGATCGATTTGACCACGCGCTGGTTGCGCAGGTAGCCGATCGCGAGCGCCTCGGGCGCCTGGCCTAGCGTCATCAGCGTGACGATCTCGCGCTTATCCACGTAGAGCGTGAGCGGATGCTCGCCCGCTATTGGCGTTGGCACGGACTCGCCGCGCTCGTTGATCGCCTCGACTTCGAAGGTGAGGGGTTTCGAAGCGTGGGTGAGCTTGAGGTAGTGCGGCGTCTTCATCCGCCTATGTAGGACATCTCGATCTTGCGCAACTTGGCCGTCTCCGCGGTGCGGATCTCGGAATAGCGGTCGTTGCGTGCCTGCCAGATGCGCGTGATTGCGTCCGAAATTTCCTGGTCGGACGAGCCGCCGCGCAGCAGCCCGCGCAGGTCGTAGCCAGCCATGGCGAAAAGGCACGTATAGAGCATGCCTTCGGTGGAGAGCCGCGCGCGAGTGCAGGTGCGGCAGAAGGCCTGCGTCACCGAGGAAATCACGCCGATCTCCCCGGACCCGTCCCGGTAGCGCCAGCGCTCTGCGACCTCGCCTGTGTAATTCGGCTCGACCGTTTCAAGGGGCATCTTCTCGCCGATCATGCGGACGATCTCGACCGAGGGCAGGACGTCGTCCATGCGCCAGCCGTTGGTTGCGCCGACGTCCATGTACTCGATGAAGCGCACGATGTGGCCGCTGCCCCTGAAGTAGCGCGCCATCGGGATGACGGAATCCTCGTTCGCGCCGCGCTTCACCACCATGTTGATCTTGATCGGCGCGAGTCCCGCGGCCGCCGCCGCATCGATGCCGTTCAGCACTTCGGAGACCGGGAAGTCGGCATCGTTCATCCTGCGGAACACCGCCTCGTCGAGCGAGTCGAGGCTGACCGTGACGCGGTTGAGACCCGCCGCCTTCAGCGCGCGCGCTTTTTTCGAGAGGACCGAGCCGTTGGTGGTGAGCGTGAGGTCAAGCGCCGGAATGTCGGCGAGCATCTCGATCAGGCGCTCGAGGTTCCTGCGCAGTAGCGGCTCGCCGCCGGTCAGGCGGATTTTCTCGATCCCGTGACCCTTGAACACGCGCGCCAGGCGTGCGATCTCCTCGAAGCTCAGCAATTCGCTCTTCGGGAGAAACGCGTAGTCGGGGCCGAACACGTCGCGCGGCATGCAGTAGATGCACCGGAAGTTGCAGCGGTCGGTGACCGAGATGCGCAGGTCGTGCAGCCTGCGGCCGAGCGTGTCCTCGCCGGCGCGCGCGGGCGAGCCCAATTCCCCTTCCAAAGGGAGGGGTTTTGTCCTGCGTGCGTCCGCGATCGGTATGACCCGGTCCGTCATGGTTTGCGTAGCCGCCTCATGAAATGCAGTTCATAATTTACCGTTTGCTGAACTAGTGAGTATAGCCGGAAAAATGTCTCAGACCAGCCTCGCCGTCGCAGTCGTGATGGAACGGACGCCCCTGGAGAACAACCGCTGGCAGTCGGAGAAGTGGGAGCCGATCGGCGTCGTGCCTGACGCGAGCGAGCCGGGCGCTGTGCCCCGCGCACTCGTCGAGAACCAGGTGCGCACGCAGTGGCTGCATCCGGGGTTCAAGCTCGAGCTTTTCCGCGACGAGGCAGAAGGCTATTACCTCAATCTCAGCTCGCAGAAACCGTTCGTGTTCGTGAACTGGCTCGAAGAGGAGGGCGCGGGCGTGCCGAAAGCGGTCACAGTGAGCTACAACGAGGCGGCGCGCTTGATGGACGCCGGCGCGCGCGTCGACGGCGTGCCGATGCCGCCGCAATGGATCCCGTGGCTCGCGGAGTACGTCGAGCGCAACTACAAGCCGGAGCCGAAGAAGCGCTCTCGGCCGCCTTCGTTCAAGGGGGCAAAGCGCGATGATCGCTGACGACAAGGAAAATTTCGCCTCGCGCTGGTCGCGGCGCAAGATCGAAGCGCGCAAGACCGCGGAGAAGCCGGCGGAGCCGGCGCCCGCGGCTCCGGCGGTTGCGAACACCGGCGCAGCCGCGGCGCCGACGGACGCGTCCGCGCAGCGCGAGCTGCCGCCACTCGAATCCCTCAAAGGCCTCGCTTCCGAATACACCGAGTTCCTGAAGCCCGGCGTGGACGAGAACCTCAGGCGCTCGGCGCTGAAGAAGCTGTTCAGCGATCCGCACTTCGAGAACTTCGAACGTTTCGAGGCTTACTGCGAGGACTTCACGCAGGGCGAGCCCATCCCCCTGGCCATGCTGAAGACGCTCGAACACGCGAAAGGCCTGCTCTTCGACGACGAGGAGAAAAAAGACCCGCATCCTGCGGCGGAGACGCCCGCCGTCCAATCTCTGCCCGAGGCGGCCGAAAAGGCGCAACGCGAGGCCCAGGCGGAAACGCCGCCGCCTGAGCCCACCGAGCGCAAAGGCAAGGCTTGACATGACGCTCGAAGACCGCGCGCTGAAGATCTGCAACTGCAACAAGACCATTGCGCTCGATGCCAAGGCGCTCGGCGCCGCGCTCAAGCTCACGCAGCCGATCCGGATGCACGCGGAGCTGTGCCGCAAGGAAGTCGGCAGCTTCCAGGAGTCGCTCAAGGACGAAGCCTGCGTGGTCGCCTGCACGCAGGAGGCGCCGCTGTTCTCGGAAATCGCCCAGACGGCGAATGCTCCGACGCAGCTGAAGTTCATCAATATCCGCGAACACGCTGGCTGGTCGAAGGAGGGCGCAGCGGCGACGCCCAAGATCGCTGCGCTGCTCGCGCTCGCCGAGCTGCCCGAACCCGAATCGGTGCCGGGCGTGAGCTACCAGTCTAGCGGTCAATTGCTCATCATCGGCCCGACCGAGACCGCGATAGCCTGGGCCGATAAGCTCGCCCAGCAGCTCGAAGTAAATGTGCTGATCACGAGCAGCCGTGGAGGGGAATTGCCTGCCGAACGTCGCTATCCGGTTTGGTCGGGAAAAGTAAAGTCGGTTAAAGGCCATCTGGGCCAGTTCGAGGTCGTCTGGGAGCAGTACAACCCGATCGACCTGGAAGTCTGCACGCGCTGCAACGCCTGCATCCATGCCTGCCCCGAGCAGGCGATCGATTTTTCCTACCAGATCGACATGGACAAGTGCAAGGCGCACCGCGAGTGCGTGAAGGCCTGCGGCGCGATCCGCGCGATCGACTTCGAGCGCGCCGAGCGCGAGCGAAGCGAGCGCTTCGACATGGTGCTCGATTTCTCCGCGCAGCCGCTGATACACACCGCGCAGCCGCCGCAGGGCTACCTCGCGCCGGGCGCTGATCCGCTCAAGCAGGCGCTGGCGGCCGGGCAGCTCGGCCAGATGGTGGGCGAGTTCGAAAAGCCGCGCTTCTTCGCCTATAACGAGAAGATCTGCGCGCACAGCCGCTCCTCGAAGGTCGGCTGCAACCAGTGCCTGGATGTCTGCTCGACCGGCGCCATCGCGCCGGACGGCGACCACGTCAAGGTCGATCCGCACTTGTGCATGGGATGCGGCGGTTGCGCCACCGTCTGCCCCTCGGGCGCGATGAGCTACGCCTATCCTCGCGTGCCGGACCTCGGCGCGCGGCTGAAGCGGGTGCTTTCCGTCTACGCCCAAGCGGGCGGCAAGGACGCCTGCCTGCTCCTGCACAATGCGGGCGAGAGCCGCACGCTGATCGCGAAGCTCGCGCGGCGCGGGAAAGGCTTGCCAGCGCGCGTGATTCCGCTCGAAGTCCATCATCCCGCCTCTATCGGGATAGATGTGCTGCTCGCGGCACTCGCCTATGGCGCGGGCCAGGTCGCGGTGCTCGCGACGCCGAAGGAAGCCGCCGAATACGGCGACGCGTCGAAAAAGCAGATGAGTTTTGCAGAGACCATCGCAAACGGGCTCGGCTACGGCGGCACGCATTTCCGGTTTCTCGCGACCGGCGAGCACGCCCTGCTGGAAAAAGAGATCTGGGCGCTCGCTCCCGCGGTATCGGTGGCCAAGCCCGCGACCTACAACCTTTCGCCCGAAAAGCGCACCACACTCGATTTCGCCATCGACCACCTCGCGAAGCAGGCGCCGAAGCCACAGGAGGAAATAGAGCTCGGTGCCGGTGCCCCTTACGGGCAGGTCCTCGTCGACAAGCAGACTTGCACTCTGTGCATGGCCTGTGTCGGCGCCTGCCCGGAATCGGCGCTCGTCGACGGGCGCGACCAGCCGATGCTGAAATTCATCGAGCGCAACTGCGTACAGTGCGGGCTGTGCGAGAAGACCTGTCCCGAGAACGCGATCACGCTCGCCCCGCGCCTGCTGCTCGCGGCGCAGGCGAAACAGGAAGTCATGCTGAACGAGGCGGAACCCTACAACTGCGTGCGCTGCGGCAAGCCCTTCGGCACGCGCAAGATGGTGGACAATATGCTCGGCAAGCTCACCGGCCACTCGATGTTCGCGGAAGGCGGGGCGCTGAAGCGCCTCCAGATGTGTGCCGACTGCCGCGTCGTGGACATGATGGAAAACAAGGGAGAGATCGACATCTCTGACGTAAAACCGTGAGCGCGACGCTGACGCCGCTCAAGTTCCAGCCGCCGGAGGTGCCCGAGGATGGCGCGCGCGCTGGGTACTACGCGCTACTTGCGCGGCTTTTCTATTCCGGCCCAGCCGCCGCGCTGTTAGCAACCATCGGCGGTGCCGACGAGATCGCAAGCGGCGCCGAGCAGTCCGCTCTTGCGGACGCGTGGAACAAGCTCGCCGCCGCGGCCCGGGTGATGGAGGCCGAGGCGGCCCGCCGCGAGTACGACGAGATCCTCGTCGGTACCGGCAAGGCCGAGGTGACGCCCTATGCGAGCTACTACCTCGCCGATACCGGCCGCGAGAAGATCCTCGCCCGGCTGCGGGGCGAGTTGGCGGGGTGGGGACTGGCCCGGTCGGGAGGGGCGCACGAGCCCGAGGACCACATGGCGGGACTGTTCGATGTCATGCGGCACTTGATTTCATTGGGCTCCGAGGATGCTGCGCTGCAAATGCAACGGGGGTTTTTCGACCGATATATCGCCCGTTCGTACCCCGGTTTTTGCAGTGCAATATCAAAGAGCGAAAAGGCCAATTTTTACAAACACGTTGCGCATTTCGCCGAGAGCTTTCTAGCGGTTGAAACCGAAGCCCTTAAAGTGTTCTAATGATTGCGCTGCCTTAGCTTGCATGTTTACGATAGGAAAGAGGCTCCACATGAAGAACCACACAAGATCAAAACTCAGCCGCAGGAACTTCCTCATCGCAGCAGGCGTCGGCGGCGCCGCAACGGCAGCTGCGATCGCCGGTCAGGCGCTCACCCCAAACGAGCCCAAGGCACCGGCAAGCAACGATAAGCGTCGCGGGAAGGGATATCAGGACACCGCGCACGTCCGCAGCTACTACAACACAGCAAAAGTCTGACCCGAGGAGGCGTGACCATGATGCTGACCAGGAAATCCGCTGGAGCCCCCGCTCATCTTTCTTCCAGCCGACTGTCGCGCAGTCTCTCCGGGATGCTGGCGAAAACGATCGACCGCCGCGCGTTCCTGAAACGTTCGGGCATCGCCGCGGGCGCGGGGGCGTTCGCCTCGCAGTTGCCGTTCAGCATGATCGGCAAGGCCGAGGCCGCCGCCGAGAAAAGCGGCAGCATCGAGGTCAAGCGCTCGGTGTGCACGCACTGTTCGGTGGGCTGCGCCATCGACGCGGTAGTGCAGAACGGCGTGTGGGTGCGGCAGGAACCGGTGTTCGATTCGCCGCTCAACCTCGGCGCGCACTGCGCGAAGGGCGCGTCGGTGCGCGAGCACGGCATGACCGAACACTCGCACCGGCTCAAGTATCCGATGAAGCTGGTGAACGGAAAGTATCAGCGCATTTCCTGGGAAACGGCGATCAACGAAATCGGCGACAGGATGCTCGCGATCCGCAAGGAGTCCGGGCCGGACGCCGTCTACCTGGTCGGCTCGTCGAAGCACAACAACGAGCAGTCCGAGCTGCTGTGCAAGTGGGCGCGCCTCTGGGGAACGAACAACACCGACCACCAGGCGCGCATCTGCCACTCGACCACGGTTTCGGGCACGGCCCAGACCTGGGGCTACGGCGCGATGACCAACTCGTACAACGACGAGCAGAACTCGAAGAGCCTGCTGTTTCTCGGCTCGAACGCGGCCGAGGCGCACCCGGTTTCGATGCTGCACACGCTGCACGCCAAGGAGAACGGCTGCAAGGTGATCGTCGCCGACCCGCGCTTCACGCGCACCGCCGCGAAAGCCGATACCTATGTGCGCATTCGTTCGGGTAGCGATATTGCGTTCATCTTCGGGATCCTTCACCACGTCTTCAAGAACGGCTGGGAGGACAAGAAGTACATCCATGACCGCGTCTACGGGATGGACAAGGTCAAAGAAGAGGTGATGAAGAAGTGGACGCCGGACAGGGTGACCGACGTCACGGGGGTTTCGGAGGCAGAGGTCTTCAACGTCGCCAAGACGCTCGCCGAGAACCGGCCGGGATTCATCATCTGGGCGATGGGCCAGACGCAGCACACGATCGGCAACGCCATGGTGCGCGCGAGCAACATCCTGATGCTCGCGCTCGGCAACGTCGGGCGCTCGGGCGGCGGCTGCAACATCTACCGCGGCCATGACAACGTGCAGGGCGCGACCGACGTCGGACCGAACCCCGATACGCTGCCCGGCTACTATCCGGTCGCGGTGCCGGGCTCCTGGGCGCACTGGGCGCGCGTGTGGAACATCGACCTCAAGTGGCTGCAGGATCGCTACGCGCCGGGAATGATGGGCAAGCCGGGCATGACCGTGTCGCGCTGGATCGACGGTGTGATGGAGAAGAACGAGAACATCGACCAGGATTCGAACATCCGCGCGATGTTCTACTGGGGCCATGCGCCGAACTCGCAGACCCGCGGCCTCGAGATGGTCAAGGCGATGAAGATGCTAGACCTGATGGTCGTCATCGACCCGTACCCTTCCGCGACCGCCGCGATGTCGGCGATGCCAGTGGAAGGCGTGCAGGAAAAACCCGGCCGCGGCGTGTACCTGCTGCCCGCAGCGACGCAATTCGAGACCGAGGGCTCGGTGACAGCCTCGAACCGCTCGCTCCAGTGGCGCGAGAAGGTGATCGATCCCCTGTTCGAATCGCGCTCCGACCAGGCGATCATGCTGGCCTTCGCGAGGAAGCTCGGCTTCGAGGACCAGTTCCTCGGCCGGAGGGACGGCAAGCAGCAGTTGCGCGTGATCAAGACCAAGGGGGGCTACGACGAGCCCTCGATGGAAGACACGCTCAGGATGGAGATCAACCGCGGCACCTGGACGATCGGCTACACCGGCCAGTCGCCCGAGCGCCTGCAGGCGCACATGCGCAACATGCACGTGTTCGACGTGAAGACGCTGCGCGCCAGGGGCGGCAAGGATGAGAAGACCGGTTACGACTTGACCGGCGATTACTTCGGGCTGCCGTGGCCGTGCTATGGCAACGCTGCCTTGAAGCATCCGGGCACGCCCAACCTTTACGACACCTCCAAGCACATGATGGACGGCGGCGGCTGCTTCCGCGCGCTGTTCGGCGTGGAGAAGGACGGGGTTAACCTGCTCGCCGAGGACGGCTCGCATCCCAAGGGGGCGGACATCACCACTGGCCATCCGCAGTTCGACCATGTGCTGCTGAAGAAGCTCGGCTGGTGGGACGAGCTCACCGACGAGGAGAAGAAGGAAGCCGAGGGCAAGACTTGGGCCACTGACATGTCCAGCGGCATCATCCGCGTGGCAATGAAGAACCACGGCTGCCACCCTTGGGGCAACGCCAAGGCGCGCGCCGTTGTGTGGAACTTCCCCGACGGCATCCCGCAGCACCGTGAGCCGCTCTACAGCACTCGGCCGGACCTGATCGAGAAGTATCCGACCCACGACGACGTCAAAGTGTTCTGGCGCCTGCCAACTCTTTTCAAGTCGGTACAGGAGAAGAACAAGTACATCGGCAAGGAATTCCCTATCATTCTCACCTCGGGGCGCCTGGTCGAATACGAGGGCGGCGGAGAGGAAACGCGCTCCAACCCCTGGTTGGCCGAGCTGATGCAGGAGAACTTCGTCGAGATCAACCCAAAGGCCGCTGCCGACCGCGGCATCCGCAACGGCGAGCAGGTGTGGGTCAAGACCCCGACGGGCGCAAGGCTTAGGGTCACGGCGAAGGTCACGGAGGGCATCGGCCCAGACCACGCGTTTATTCCGTTCCACTTCTCCGGCTGGTGGCAGGGCAAGGACATGCTGCCTTACTACCCCGATGGCGCGGAGCCGATCGTGCGCGGCGAGGCTGTCAACACCGCGACGACCTACGGCTACGACCGCGTCACGATGATGCAGGAATCCAAGACCACAGTCTGCCAGATCGAGCGGGCATAGCGAGGCAAAGAGGAGACAACCATGGCGAGAATGAAATTCCTGTGCGACGCCGAGCGCTGCATCGAGTGCAACGGTTGCGTGACCGCCTGCAAGAACGAGAACGAGGTTCCCTGGGGGGTAAACCGCCGCCGCGTCGTGACCATCAACGACGGCGTTGTGGGCGCCGAGAAGTCGATCTCGGTCGCCTGCATGCACTGCTCGGACGCGCCGTGCATGGCGGTGTGCCCGGTGGACTGCTTCTACCGCACCGACGAGGGCGTGGTGCTGCACGACAAGGACCTGTGCATCGGCTGCGGCTACTGTTTTTACGCCTGTCCGTTCGGGGCGCCGCAGTTCCCTCAGGCGGGAGCCTTCGGCCTGCGCGGCAAGATGGACAAATGCACCTTCTGCGCCGGGGGTCCGGAAAAGGACCTGTCGAAAGAAGAATTCGCGAAGTACGGGTCCAACCGCCTCGCGCAAGGCAAGCTCCCGGCCTGCGCCGAGATGTGCTCGACTAAGGCCCTGCTTGGCGGTGACGCCGACGTCATCGCGGA
>Ga0066699_10000648_pt1 | contig 10638 bp, 12 predicted proteins | sample GraSoiAngelo_148_FD_66455 | JGI IMG/M metagenome (GOLD analysis project Ga0066699, IMG submission 66455) | Grasslands soil microbial communities from the Angelo Coastal Reserve, California, USA - 14_1009_09_20cm | ecosystem: Environmental > Terrestrial > Soil > Grasslands | place: USA... | reverse complement strand
CCACGTCAGCCAGAACGACCCGAACTCGTGGTTCGCCACGATGCAGGACCAGGTCTACGAGCTTGCTTTCGGCACCGAGTTCTACCAGCTGGTACGGGGGGAGCTGGGTTCGGAGCCGCCGGAACAGGACCTGTTCGCCGGGGTCGACTCGTAGACTCGAAGCGGCCTATGGAAGTACTCAAGATCACTCCTCGCGGTTACTGCCACGGGGTGGTCGACGCGTTCCGGATCGCCAGGCGCGTGCGTGAGGAGACGAATGGCCCGGTGCACATGCTCGGCATGCTCGTGCACAACACGCACGCCACCGACGACCTGCAGGCCCAGGGCATCGCCCTGGTGGACCAGCCCAACCGCCTGGCGGGACTCGAGCTGATCCATGAGGGCACGGTCATCTTCACGGCCCACGGCGTCTCGCCCCAGGTGAAGGAGCGCGCGGTCGAGCTGGGCCTCAAGCCGATCGACGCCACCTGCTCCGACGTCGTGCGCACGCATGAGCTCGTCGCCGACCTCGCCCGCAAGGGTTACGAGGTCGTGTACATCGGCCGCAAGGGTCACCCAGAGCCCGAGGGCGTGGTGGGCGAGGCGCCCGGCAAGGTGCACCTCGTCCAGGACCCGCAGGACATCGAGGCGCTCGACCTCCAGGGAGACCGGATCGCGGTCACGTGCCAGACCACCCTTTCGGTCTGGGACACCGAGGACCTGATCGGAAAGGTGAGGGCACGCTACCCGCAGGCCGAGGTGTACAACGAGATCTGCCGCGCCACACAGGAGCGCCAGGAGGCAGCGGTCGAAGCGGCGAAGGAGGTCGACCTGGTCGTCGTGGTCGGCAGCCCGCGCTCGTCCAACTCGCTGCGACTGGTCGAGGTCGTCAAGAAGCTCGGGCACAAACCGGCCTACCTGGTCGATAGGCTCGAAGACCTCGACGTCGAGTGGTTCAGGGGCGCGCAAAGGGTCGGCGTGACCAGCGGCGCCTCGACCCCAACTCAGCTGACGCGACGGGTCATCGAGTACCTGGAAGCGCTCGAAGTCCCGGCCTAGGTCCCCCGGAGGCGGCGCAGCACGCCGCCGATCCCGCTCCGCCCGGCCCGCCGGGAGGGGTTTTCCGGCGCCGGCGAGGCGGCGACCGGCGGGGCGGCCGTCTCGGGCACGTGCGCGGCCCGCGGTTCGTGCTCCTCTTCCCGGGCCCCTGACGGCCTTCGCCGCCGGCGGCGGCGTGAGGAACCCGCCGCTCGCTCCGGCTTGGCCGAGGCGGCAGGGGGTGCCGCCACAGCAGGCGGCTCCGGCAGTCCCGGGGTGCTGTCAGTCCGCGAGCGCCGTCCGCGCCTGCGCCGAGGCGGCGAGACCGTCACCGGTGCGGCCGGTTCGGGCACCCGCTGGTGGACCGCCGGGGTGGTGCGCTTGACCTTCGCCCCGACCTCGCCTTCGGCGCACAGCGCACCGTCGGCCGTGTGCACGTCCACCCGCCAGACCACGATCGCCAACGGCGCCCCGCCGACCGGCGGCCGCTTCTGGGTGAGGGTCCAGCGCGCGTAGATCGTTTCCCCGGCGTGGATGACGCGAGGAAACCTCCAGTTCAGCCACTCCCACTCCGCGACAGACGGCACTGGCATGTCCATCGAGCCGAGGCCGAGCGCCATCGCCGCCACGAGGGCGGGAGGCGCGGCGCGGGGACCGTTGACGCCCGCCTCGATGGTCAGCGGTGAGAAGTCGCCGGCGACGCCGGCAAACAGCGCTATCTCGGCTTCGGTGACCGTCCGGCGGCGTGTGGTCCACTCGCCGCCGAGTGGGAGGTCGTCAAAGGAAAGCGGCTCCAGATCGGGCCGAGTATAGATCTAAGTTCAAGGATGCCGCGTTAACCTATCCGGACTTCAGATGGAACCGGCCGGCGTACTGCTGATCGTTTCGGTACTGCTGGTCGCCGCCCTCATGCTCCTGACCCTGTCGCTGATGCGCCTCCGCGGCACGACCCGCGCGGTCGAGGCGGCGCTGGCGGACGAGACCGGCGCCCGGGACCGCGCCAACCTGCTGCTCGCGCTGGCCTCGGCGGTCAACTCCTCGCTTGCCCTGGAGGAGGTGCTCAACGTGGCCCTGACCCACGTGGGCCGGATCATGGGCGCCGTCGCGGGCGCCATGTACCTGGTCCGGCCGGGCAAGACCGAGCTCTACCGGGAGGCGTCCTACAACCTGACGAACCGCGCCCGAGGTGGCCTGCGCGAGCTGGACGAAGAGCCGCTCCGTTCGGCCGTCGCCGCAATGCGTCCGCTGGTCGTCAAGCTCGACGAGCGGTCGGCGCCAGGGTTGGACCAGGGTGGGCATCCACAGCACGCGCTGGTGGTGCCGATCCAGCGCTCAGGGCAGCTGATGGGTGCGATGGAGCTCTACCTGAACGCATGGCGAGAGCTGACCGAGGACCAGGCCGACCTGCTGAACGGAGTCGCGTCGCAGGCCGCGATCGCAATCCGCCATGCCCAGCTCTTCGAGGCGCAGGAGGAGAATGCGCTCACCGACGAGCTCACCAGGCTGCCCAACAGGCGCGCGCTCGCGCAGCGGTTCCTCCAGGAGATGCAGCGAGCCCGGCGGCACCACAACTCGATCGCTTTCATGATGGTCGACATCGACCACTTCAAGCAGGTGAACGACACCTACGGACACCTGAACGGCGACGCCGTGCTGGCCGAGCTCGCCCAGATCCTCGTCACCGGTGCGCGCGAGTCGGACGTCTGCGCGCGCTACGGGGGCGAGGAGTTCGCGCTCATCCTTCATGAGACGACGGAGTCGGGCGCGCGTGTCCTGGCCGAGCGCATTCGCGCGAAAGTCGCCGCGGCAACCTTTCCCGGAGGGTTGAAGATGACGATCAGCGTCGGCGTGGCCGCGACCGAGGAGCCCGCTCTCTTCACCCAGCTGATCGACCGCGCCGACCAGGCGCTCTACGCGGCGAAGCAGGGCGGCCGCAACCAGGTCCGCGTGGCGGACATGACCGGACCGGCGCCGAAACCCCACGCCGCGAAGCCGGAGCCTGAAGCGGTCTAATCTCGGTCTCGGTGGGCCATTTCTGCGTCAACTGCGGCCGGCCGCTCGTGGTGAAGCTCATCGAGGGCCGCGAGGTGGAGGCCTGTTCCGAGGACGACTACGTGCTCTGGCGCGACCCGAAGGTCGCGGCGGCCGTCATCGTCGAGGCGGACGGCGGGATCGTCCTGGGGCGGCGCGCGATCGAGCCGGGCCGCGGCCTGTGGTGCCTCCCCGGGGGCTTTGTCAACCATGACGAAGAGCCGGCGGGCGCGGCGGTCCGGGAATGCATGGAAGAGATCGGTGCGGCGGTCGAGCTGACCGAGCTGCTCGGCCTGTACCACGTGCCCAAGACGACCGCGACTTCGATCATCGGCGTGGCCTACCGCGGCCGGCTTGCCGGCGGGGCGAAGATCGCGCCGGGTCCGGAGATGCTCGAGCTGGGGGTCTTTACGCCTGACGCGTTGCCGCCGATCGCGTTTCCGAGTCACCGAGAGGTTCTCGAGCGCTACGCCGGCGCACCTGGTCGCGCTGCAGCACCGCCATCACCACCACCAGGAGAACGGTCACCAGCCCGGAGGCCGTGAAACCGGCGGCGTAGCCGTAGCCCTGGACGACCGGACCGAAGATCAGCGGGCCGGCGGACAGGCCCAGGAAAAGGATGCTGCCGTACATCCCCATCGTCACGCCCCGCGTGGAGGCGGTCGAGAGGTCGGCGAACACCACGCCCATCGCCACGAACGCGGCGGCCATGAACGGCGTGCCGAGCGCCAGCACGATCGCCGGCCCGACAAACCCGCTCAGGTGCCCCAAGACGACCATCACGGCCGACCAGCCGACCGCGCCGGCGAACACGACGGGCCACCGCTGGTGCAGGCGATCGACCAGGCGTCCGGCCGGCACGCGCGAGACGCCGTTCACGATCGCCTGCAGCGCCAGCAGGTAACCGACCTGGGAGTTGGGGAGCTGCAGCACCTCTCGCCCGAACACGGGCAGGAAGGCGCCGATCGTCCCCCATGTGAGCGTCATCGCGATCAGGCCGACTGTCACCGGGATGAACGCCCGCTGCGCGGCCAGCGCGCGAAGCGGCTCGCGCAGGGTCAGCCCGGCGCCTGAGCGCTGCGTCGTGTTGCTGGCCGCGATCGCGCCGGGGATCGTGAGCAAAAGGAAGAGCGTCGTGACCGCGATGTCGGTCCGCAGGTCGATCCACCTGAGCGCAACGCCGGCGATCGAGGGACCGACAAAGAAGCCGGCCTGCATGGAGAAGGTCAGCCAGCCCATCGCGCGGCCGAGCCTCGCTCTCGGCACCGACTCGGTGACGGCGCTGAAGATCGCCGACTGCTGGATTCCGGCGGCAAGCCCTCCGACGATCTGCCAGATGAACAGGGGCGCGACGGTCGGCGTCAGGGCTGTGGCCACCTGCGACACCGCGGTCAGGACCAGGGAGATCGCAAGCAGGGTGCGGGCGCCGAAGCGGTCGACGAGCACGCCGGACGGAAGCGACAGCAGCGCCGCCGCGATCGTTGCCACCGAGAACAGCGCGCCCACGGTGAACCGGCTCGCGCCGAGGTCGTGCGCGTACAGCGGGACCGTCAACCCTCGCGCCGCGATGGTCGCGAAAACGGCCGCGGCGGCCAGGTAGAGGGAGATCATGCGGCGCGATTCAGCGACCGGCTGGGACATCGTCTCTACGATACCCGCGACATGGTCAGGGACCGGGTAGGCGACTGGCGCCTCGCCTGGCGTTTCGCGCTGGCAGGTTTGCTCGCGGGGCTGATGGTCATCGCCCTAGCTCAAACCGCCGTCACGGCCGGGACATTCGACGCGGGGCAGGATCAGCTGTTCCCGGCGCCAGCCCCGGATCCGCGGATCACGCTGGTCGCGATCGACCAGACCTCAGCCAACAACCTGGGCGGGTATCCGCTCATCTCCAACGCCTACCACGCCCAGGTCATCAACTACCTGATGAGCCTGCATCCCAGCGCCATCCTCTTCGACGTTCCTCTCACAGTCCAGACGCCTCCCGACCCCGAGACGCATGCGGACACGAACCAGCCGCTGATCGACGCCTTGAAGTCGGCTGCCGCCAAGATCGTCCTGGTCTGTACGGCCGACCAGCCGCCCCAGCAGCCATTCCAGGTCGGAGAGCTCGTCGGCGAGCGGACCTTCAGCACCCCCGACGCCGCCAACGCGGTACGCGGTGTGTCCCTCACCACCCCGCAGACGTGCGGCGCGAACGAGAGCCGCGAGCCTGCGTTCCTCCAGGCCCTCCGCATCTCCGAGGGTATCGACGACGCCCTGGTGGCGAAAGGGTCGCAGGTCCAGTTCGGCCCGCACTCGATCCCACTCGTCAACGGGCAGATGCTCATCAACTTCACCCGCGGCACCGGCCCGACGTGCACTTACGGCCAGATCTTCCAGGGGGCCTGCCCGCACCCCGAGCTGATCACGAACCACATCGTCGTGGTCGGGGCGAAGGTCATCGACGCGGGTGATGTCTACTCGCAGCCGGTCGCGTTTTCGCACGCCGGCGGCAGCTTCTGTCCGAAAGGCCGGCCGCGCTGCATGCTCGACAACCAGAACTACGGCTACCGCATCCAGGCCGACGCGGTGAGCACGATCCTCCAGGACCGCTACCTCCGCACGCAGCCAAGCACGTCGATCTTCTTCAACGCGCTGCTCCTGGCCCTCGTCGTCGGCCTGCTCGTGTACGTGCTCTCATTCCGCTTTGCGGTCCTGGTGGCGGCCGGCCTCCTGGGCGCCTATTACGTCGGGGTCTATGGGCTGGGACGCCTCGACTTCCTGGCCGACCCGCTGTACGCGCCGATCGCGATCGTCCTCGGCGCGACCTTCTCGCTGGGCGCCCGCTACGTGCTCGAGGAGCGCGAGCGTCGTAAGGTCGAGCGCATCTTCGGCCATTACATCGATCCGCGCGTCGCCCGCCAGCTGGCGGCGACACGTTCGGTCGAGGAGTTGATCTCGAAAGGCGAGAGGCGGGACCTCACCGTCCTGTTCGTGGACATCCGGGGATTCACCGCGATGTCCGAGGCGATGCGGGCCGACGATGTGATGGCCGTGGTCCAGGACTACCTCGACGAGATGAGCAGTCTGATCCTGAAGTGGGACGGGCTGATCGACAAGTACGTCGGCGACGAGATCATGGCTCTATGGAATGCGCCGCTGGCGCAGCCTGACCACGCTCTCCTTGCCATCCGCTGCGCGTACGACCTGATCCACAACGCGCCGGCGCTCCAGGCGCGGCTCGCGGCGCGCGGCCTACCCTCGATCAGCTGGGGCGTCGGGATCAACACCGGCCCCGCGGTCGTTGGCAACATGGGGAGCAGGGAACGCCTGCAGTACACGGCGCTGGGCGACACCATCAACACGGCGGCGCGCTTCTGCGGCGCGGCGACGCCGTTCACTCTCCTGATCGGCTGGACAACCTACGAGGCGTGCTCGGACTACATCGCCGTCGACGAGCTGCCTGGGATGCAGCTCAAAGGCAAATCCGCGGAAACCTTCCGCGTCCTGAAAGTGACCGCGATCCGCCAGGACAGGGAGTCGCCCTGGGTGCCGTTCCCGGCGGGAGAACTGGCGCCGGTCACGGTTTGACCGTCCAGCGGGCGGCGGACCTGCTTGCCGGCGCTCGCCGCGGGCTTGCGCTGACGGGTGCCGGCGTCTCCGCCGAGAGCGGCATCCCGACTTTTCGCGGCGAGGGCGGGCTGTGGACGCAGTACGACCCCGTCAAGGTTTCGTCGATCGAGACCTTCCTCGCCGACCCGGCGGCCTACTGGCGGGTCTCGAAGGACCGCGGGCGAATAGCCCTGGCCGCGAGACCGAACCCGGGTCACGAGGCCCTCGCGGCCCTGGAGGCCCGCGGCTGTCTCGTGGCGCTGGTGACGCAGAACACCGACGGCCTGCACCAGGACGCGGGCAGCAGGCGGGTCCTGGAACTGCACGGTTCGGGGCGCTTCGTCGAGTGCCTGACGTGCGGCCGCCGCGAGCCGCGCTCGGAGGTCCAGGCCCGCCTGGAGACCGAGATGCCGCCGCGATGCACGGGCTGTGGAGGCGCCGTTCTCAAGCCGACGGTCGTGCTGTTCGGCGAGCCGATGCCGCCGGATGCGACCCAGGAGGCCTTCCAGCTCGCCTCCGAGGCGGACGTGATGCTGGTGGTCGGCACATCTCTCGTCGTCTACCCCGCCGCGGACGTACCCTTGCTCGCCCTGAGGAGCGGGGCGCGGATGATCGTCGTCAACGCCGAGCCCACGCCCTTCGACCGCTTCGCCGAGGTCGTGGTCCACGGCCGCTCGGGAGAGGTCCTCCCGGAGATCGTTTCTCTCATAGGTGGGTGACGCTGCCGGCGACGAAGGGCCGGCCGTCGACGATCAGCTCGCCGTGTGGGCCGATGTCCTGGGCGACGCCCTCGGTGGTCTCGCCCGCGACCTCGACCCGCACCCGCCGGCCGAGCGTGGTCGACAGCTCGCGCCACCGTTCGAGCACGCGGTCCTGCGGCGCGCCCGTCCACAGGTCCATCTCCTGGCGGAGCCTCCCCAGGACCGCTTCCCGCGGCTCGCCTAGCTTCGCGGCCCCGACGGGGGCCCAGGCAAGGTTGATGCCGATGCCGCAGATCGCCCTGTGCGCCGTCGCTTCGACAAGGATCCCCCCGAGCTTGCGTTCGTTCAGGAGCAGGTCGTTCGGCCACTTGAGCCGCACACGCGGACCGCAGGCCTCGGCCGCGGCCACACCGGCGGCCAGGCTCAGGACCGGGTTCGGCTGCAGGACGAACGACACAAGCAGGGCCGCGCCCGGAGGCGCTTCCCAACGCCTGTTCATCCGTCCTCGGCCTCTGGTCTGGTGATCGGCGATGACCACCGAACCGATGGGCATGTCGCGCGCGACGTCCTGCGTCGATGTGACGACCTCGAGGTGCACGACTTGCCCATCACCCACGGTCGGTAAGCTACTGCGGGTGAAGCTCCACCGCGCGATCGTGCTCGTGGTGATGATGCTGATCGCGCTGGGCGCGTTCGTGCTGCTGACGGCGGCAGGCATCGCCAGCTTCGACGGCCGGAGCCTGGTCGCACTCGTGGTCGTCCTCGTCGCCGCGGCGATCAGCGGCGTCGCGTTCAGCTGGAAGCGCTACAGCAGGCGCTCTTGAAGCCGCCGCTGCGGCTCGGTTACAAGGCTTCGGCCGAGCAGTTCAGCGCCCGCGAGCTTCTCGACTTCGCCGTCGCCGCGGAAGACAGCGGCTTCGATTCGGTTTTCGTGAGCGATCACTTCCAGCCCTGGCGCCACTCAGACGGTCACGCGCCGTTTGCTTTCGCATGGCTCGCCGCGGTCGGCGAGCGGACCAAACGCGTCCTGCTTGGAACTTCCGTGAACACGCCGACGTTCCGCTATCACCCGGCGATCGTGGCCCAGGCCTTCGGCACGCTCGGCGAGCTGTTCCCAGAGCGCATGGTCCTCGGCGTCGGCACCGGCGAGCACCTCAACGAGGGCGCTCTCGGCATCGAGTGGCCGGACAATCGCGAGCGTTTCGCCCGGCTGCGCGAGGCCGTAAAGCTCATCCGCCAGCTCTGGAGCGAGCAGTCCGTGACGTTCGACGGTGACTATTACCACACGCGCAACGCGACCATCTACGACCGCCCCGAGAAGGCCGTTCCGATCTACGTCGGCGCGGGCGGGCCGCAGGTCGCGAAGTACGCGGGTCGCGCTGGCGATGGCCTCATCTGCACCTCAGGCAAAGGAATGGAGCTCTACTCGGAGCAGTTGCTCCCCTCGTTCCGCGATGGCGCCAAAGAGTCCGGCCGCAACCCAGACGACCTCGACAGGATGATCGAGGTGAAAGTGTCGTTCGACACCGACCGCAAGCGCGCCATGGAGGACACCAAGATCTGGGCCGCCCTCGCGTTGCCCGCCGAGAGCAAAGCGGGCGTCGACGATCCGCGCGAGATGGAGCGCCTCGCCAGGACGGTCGAGGACGTCGCGCACCAGCGCTGGCTGGTGTCGGGCGACCCGGACGAGCACCTCGAGCAGCTGCGCCCATACCTGGACCTCGGCTTCACTCACCTCGTCTTCCACTCTCCTGGCGATGAGCAGGCGCGCTTTCTGGAGCTCTATGGCGCTCAGATCCTGCCGAGGATTCGCGAGCGTTGGGGGACGCGGTGAAGACCTGGGTCGTGGTCCTGATCAAGGACTTCGACTCGGCCAAGCAGCGCTTGCGCCCGGCGCTGGGCGCGAAGTCCAGGCGGGTGCTGGCGCGGAATAACGCGCGGCTCGCGGTCAAGGCCGCCGCGGCGGGCGACCATGTGCTCGTCGTGGCTGGGGGAGAGGAGGTGGCCGAGGTCGCGGCGTCCTGGGGCGCCGACATCCTGCTCGAGCCGCGCGAGGAGGGGCAGAACGTCGCCGCAAGGCGCGGCATCGACCGCGCTCTCGAAGCGGGGGCGGGGGCCGTGCTGCTGCTGTCCAGCGACCTGCCCCTGGTGACGGAGGCCGCTGTCCGCGCGCTGCTCCAGTCGGCGGCTCGCCACCCGTCACCGGTGGCCGTCGCCGCCCCGGCGACCGGGCGAGGTGGAACCAATGCGCTCTATCTGCGCCCTCCGGATGCGATCGGCCTCCACTTCGGCGACGAATCGCTGGCGGGGTTTCGCGCCGACGCCGAGAGGCTCGGAGTGAGATTCGTCGTGTTTCGCTCCGACGCGATGGCGCTCGACCTCGACGAGCCGTCCGACCTCGCGCGCGTCAGCCCCGCGGTGTGAGGCAGGTCGAGCTCCTCGGCGTCGAAGGGATGCCCGAGGTGGGGCCCGGAGACGACATCGGGCAGCTGGTCGCGGCCCACGCCACCCTGCTAGCAGGCGACGTGCTCGTCGTCGCGCAGAAGATCGTCTCGAAGTCCGAGGGGCGCCTCGTGGACCCCACCACGATCCAGGCGAGCGACGACGCCGTGCGGATCGCGGCGCGTTTGATCGCCACGCCCGATCCGCGCATGGTCCAGGTGGTGCTGAATGAAAGCGTCCGCATCCTGCGCTCCGAGCGCGTGCTGATCACCGAGACTCGACATGGCTTTGTATGCGCCAATGCAGGCGTGGACCATTCCAACACCGGAGGCCGAGACGTGCTCACGCTGCTGCCGGTCGATCCAGACGCGAGCGCGAATCGATTGCGTGACCGCCTTCGCGAGCTCACCGGGACAGAAGTTGGCGTGGTGATCTCCGATACATTCGGCAGGCCGTGGCGGCTCGGCATCGTCAACGTCGCCCTCGGCGTGGCGGGCCTTGCCGCGGTCGTGGACCTGCGCGGCACCGCTGACGACAACGGCCGGCCGCTGCACGCGACGGTGCTGGCGGTGGCGGACGATATCGCGTCGAGCGCGGGCCTCGTGATGGGCAAGACGGCACGCACCCCGGCGGTGATCGTCCGCGGCCTCAGCTTCGAAGGCGTTGGCTCGGGCCAGGACCTGATCCGTCCCGCGGCGGAGGACCTCTTCCGCTGAGGGTCGTCGTGCTCGCGGGCGGAACCGGAGGCGCCGCGCTCGCCGCCGGCATACAGGCGGTCGGGCCCGAGCACGAGCTCACCGTGGTCGCCAACACCGCCGACGACGACGAGTTCTGGGGCCTGCTCGTGTGCCCCGAC
>Ga0066699_10000647_pt1 | contig 10643 bp, 8 predicted proteins | sample GraSoiAngelo_148_FD_66455 | JGI IMG/M metagenome (GOLD analysis project Ga0066699, IMG submission 66455) | Grasslands soil microbial communities from the Angelo Coastal Reserve, California, USA - 14_1009_09_20cm | ecosystem: Environmental > Terrestrial > Soil > Grasslands | place: USA... | reverse complement strand
TCAGCTGTGAACTTTCGCCCTGTCTTTATCTTGGCAATCGCCTGATCTACTCGTGCTTCTGCACTAAGTAATGGTTCTCCATTTGCGGCGTGACGAACAATTGAGATTATGTCGGCCAAATCGTTCTGGTAGGCACGACGAAGGTTGTCCTCGGTGAAACGTTCTGGCACCGAGGCGAGCTTTTTCCTAAGGTCGGAAAGTTCGTTAGTATGAAAGCCTGAGGGTTTGTTGAGGAGGATACTCAATGCATCGATATGATCTGGGTTCTCTCTTACGAAGTGTTCGAATCTCGTCAGATAGTCACCAGGTTTCAGCTCTTTGCCGTCCGTGGTTCTGAACACGTACTCTGAAGATACCATGTCTTCCTTACCATAGGCAACCACAAATGCCCTGGGAGCCCTTGGATAGGCCTCCATCAAATCCTGAAACGAGGCGCTCCTAAGTATCTTTATAGTTCCAGGCCAGTCTCCAAGTATCCTAGTCGGCAGCGATTCGACAAATGCACCAATATCGCCTTCAGGTAGAAGTTCTGCAAACTCATCCCTGCCCTCGGCTGAGATGTTCTTCTCGACTCTTCTTAGCCGCTTCACAAGAGCGCGGAGATTGTAGTCTCTGTCACGATTGTTGTAGATGGCATCCACAATCTCTCTTACTGTTCTGGTTGGCTTGACCGGCGGTTCCTCGGTAAAGTCAGTCGCCCTTCTGAAATACTCAAGCAACGTTCCGTTGAAGCAATCGTAAACAGTAAAGTGGGTCTTGTTAATCTCCTCACATCTCCTCGTTCCGCGTCCAAGCATTTGAGTGAAAAGGATTCTTGATTTCACAGGTCTCAGGAAGACCAAGTTCTCCAGCTTCGGGACGTCCACTCCTGTAGTGAGCATATCAACGGTGACGACAATCGCCGGAAGGAGTCTATTTCTAAACTGTTTGATCTTCTTGAGCGGTCTGTCCACTGTCGGGCTACCGGTGATCTTTTCAACAAATGAATCTCCTCGTCCGAACTCGTCTCTCAGCGTATCGACCAACTGATCAGCGTGAGAGACGCGAGGCTGCAAGTCGTTTATTGCGAAAACCAATGTCTTGGGAAAGTGACCAAGCTCCTTCTCTTGTTGTAGCGCATACCTGGCAAATTCTTTGACTATCTTCCTGTTCCTGTCCGGAGCAGTAGCTTTGTGTTCAATGTCCGAAGTGTCATATTCTCTCTCATCTTCGAGGACGTCGAATGACTCCTTTCCCGTCCCGGTGTCGATTATTCCCACCTCTTCCCCTTCCTGCAGAAACATGCCCTTCATTGTAATGTCTGACTTTATCGAGACCGCGTCATAGTCAACCAAGTATCCAGCAGCGACCGCGCGAGGGTAATCATACCGATAGACGATTTCCTTGAAGTAAGATGTTGTATGGGCGGCCGGTGTTGCCGTGAGCCCTATCTTTACCGCATCAAAGTGATCCAGAACCTGACGCCATTTTCCCTCCTCAGTTGAAGTATACCCTCTGTGGCATTCGTCGGCAATCACGACATCGAAAGCATGAATCGGTATGTCCAGTTTCTCAGCGTCATCCTCAGTCTCTGATTCTCCTGAATTCTCGGAGAACATCCCCTCTCTCCCAAAGAGGTTGATTCGCATCCTTTGAATCGTGCACACATAGACGAACGCGTGGTGCGGCTTGGGATTAATCAGATAATCAGCGGGAAGGACATTGGGATCGAACTTGTACTCTTCCGGCATGTCTTCTCGGCGAAAGCGCTGGCTATACACCTCGTAGATGCGGTCGAATTTCAAGCCGGGCTCCGGCTCGAAGCTAGAGAACGCTCCCACTGCCTGAGCTGCTAGGGCCCGTCTGTCGACTAGGAAGAGTATCCTTCTCGCAAAGCCAGACTTGAGAAGCCTGTAGATCTGCGAGATCGCGACGAAGGTCTTCCCAGTTCCCGTAGCCATCGCCAGTAGCATACCCCGCCTTCCAGAACTCAGGGCCCGTTCAGATGATTCGATCGCTTCTCGCTGGTATGTCCTTAGGAAGGGATTATCGTTTGGATGGGTCGCCAACCAAGAATCTGCCTTTTCTTTTTCCATCAAGAGAAGCTCGCCTAATGCATTAGGCGTGTGAAACTTCGCTAGCTGTCTTGACCTGGAGGAAAGCTCTCTAAGATCCTCGAACCAAATGGTCTCACCGTTTGTCGAGTAGACAAAGGGAAGACGGTATTCACCAAATTTGAACTCCCCACCCCGAAAGCCTCTCGCATACCGTTGGGCTTGTGACAGAACGTTCTGTGGACCCTGACTCAGCTTCTTCGCTTCTACTACGGCGAGAGCTTCGCCATCGTGAAACAGGATATAATCCGCAGGGCCCTCTAACGTTTCATACTCTCTGACTGCACCGTTTTGATAGTTTGCGCTTTTCACAAAATCAACAATCGGCCCCCAACCGGCATTCCGTAGGGCTTTGTCAACTCTAAGCCTCCGGGTTGTCGCCTCACTTTCCTTTGAAATGTTCGACGTTAGACCAATTTCCTCCCTTTGTAGGTCAATTTTTCGGTTTCTCATTCAAGTTGTCTCTTATTTGGAGCAATCGATACCTACTGCGATAGGTCTCGAAGAGACCTATCTGTTTGGTCCTCCTCAGCCAATAGCCGCTCTTGACGAGACGATTTTAGTTGCGAAAGAGCATAGAACGGGGTAATCCGACAACCAGTCTTGAGGAAAAATGGGGATTTTCAACCATGGAAGGGGAGTAATCGCAAAGCATCAGGACTAGTAAGCCGGAAAGTTTCAAGCGGCCCTTTGGCAACCCGGTCTAGAACCCTTCACAATTTCACGACGGGAGATAATCGAGGACGGACTATTCCTGTTCAACCTATCATTAGATGCTCTGTTTGAGCGACTAACCTCTCTCTTGGTTTCAGCAATTCGTTATGGAAGTCCTCGGTCTTCTCTAGTAGAACTGGTCTGGAAGTCGTTATTTGCCCGCATTTCCGATGTATCGCGCTCCATACCTGAGGCTACAGCCTGAACCGTGCGTGGCTGAAGAAGCAAGGCTTGGAGCTAGTCGAGGAGCCGAAAAGGAAATTATCGTGGTGGTATCTCCGCAAGATACATGCATAGTATTGCCACTCCCAACCTTTAGATTAGAACTGAAACCTCGACCCGGCACCCAATGAGCGTTAGCCACAGGTGAATAAGGGGGATGGCCGGCTTCAAAAATCATGCCCAAGGCTGTTTCGACTTGGAAAATAATATTCCTAGCCTCGTTGGCGAGCCTCGCGGCGTGCCGGAAAGTCCCAACGCTCCTCTTGGCGGCTCGTTCTAGGACCCCTCACGATTTCAGGCCTCGTAATAATTACATATTGATCGAGCTTCCTTCCAAGCCGTAACACCTAGAGTCAACCCCTCTTGGAGAACGGTGAGTCTGTCTGATGGCAAAACAGTGGACTAGGATAAAATTCGAGCTGCCATTCGTCATTCCAGTCGATGATGGAGTCTACGAGGTGTTAGTGAGCGGCGGTAAGAGTAGAGTTTCGATTCAAAGAGTTCAGAGAACTTTGACGGCTGGACTCTTCACTTTCGGGAGCGGTGTTGCCGACCTGAAGTATGACACTCACGGTCGACTCGCATTCTCTAAGGTTTCTATCGAAATCCCAGGTCACTTTGAGATGACGACCAGACATGACAAGTTCTTTGACTCAGATCGACTTACAATTATCGAAAAGGCTATCGATCATCTCAATAGACTGGTAGATGTTTCTCGTCATGTCACGGGCAATTTTTCAGTGGGAAGAGTCAGATATCCTGACACTCTTGGCTTCGAGATTTCCTATCTGTCTGATGGAAAAGAGACTCCCGGCGCAGTCGGAATGAGTACGGGCACGGGGGGTGTGGTTATGAGTGGTGGCCCGATTCGATATCTCACAGGAGATCAGAGGGAAAAGCTGATTCGCTCTCTTCAAGAAGAAGAAAAGCTCGACCCGAGCATTTCGTTCTTACTGGACGCCAAGTCATCCATACTAGATGAGGATTACGCTCTTGCTACGGTTTTGGCGGTAGTCGTCCTGGAAGTTGCCCTCTCGCGCTTTGCAATGGAACGTGGCAAGAAGAAAGGCATTGAGGCTGACCAAATCGAGAGGATGGTTAAGGAAATCGGAATCAGAATATCAATTGACGGTTTCCTGAAGCTTCTGCTAGATCCGAGCGACCCCACTTTGGACGATAAAATCCTTGAGAGCTGCTCTGGAGCCATAACAACCAGGAACAACGTTGTTCACAAGGGAATCAGGTTTGTAACGAGAGAGGAAACGGAAGAAAGAATCCTCGCAATCGAAAAAATGGCGAACTATTTGGCCTCTCTGAATGCTCGCTAACGCGATAACTAAAGGCCCCACTTTTACAGTAAAACTGCGACTTCTACTCGACATTCCACGGTCAGCCACGCGGGGTCAGTGAGAAAGATGCTTTAGGAACTTGCACTCTTAGTTACTACTGAGATGTCCGACCCATCATGAAAACCGCCTGTCTCACAGTTTCTTCTCGAACTCCACAGACTCTGCCTTCGGCCAATAGAATTTCGGTGTGGCGTTTGCTTCTTCCCAATAGAAGACTTGGATCTTGGGCTGGACCTCATAGCACAAAGCCAGGAAATCTCGTGGTGCTGCTAAACAGACTATCTTTGGAAGAATCTCTCTTTTTCCTAATTCAGCCTTGTCTCTTGCCTGTGGTTGGTTGAAGACGTGCCAGTATGTCAAGGCTTGACCAACTGCCTCATAGTTGAGTTCGAACTGCGTCTCGATTGTCCACGCCTCATCGCGATCTCTGGGATAAAAGATCGCGTCGGCTTTGTATCCGGTGAGCGGCTTTGTGGCTGTGATAAACCCGTTATAATGTTTGAAATGCTTCTTCCAGTCCTTGTATGGAGCCGGCCTGCCAACGTGAACATTTGCCCTGAAGGTGGTCGTCCAGTAATTCGGGTCATCGGTCAGATGCCGCCTCTCTCTAAGCTCTGCTCCGAATGCGTTGGTCATCGCTTTCTCGAAGTCTTTGAAACGACCTCTTCCACCAGTTTCAAGTTTCCTTATCTCGTCTGTTAGCCCGCTACTCCACTGCAATTTCACGTGTTCCGTACCTTCTTTCCACGGATTTTTTTCGCGCGTCATTTCTCCCAGCCACTCACCCATTCTATCATGTTCGCCTTGTCATTCGACGTGAAGGGCATGTTCAGGTAGTGGCTGAGTGCCGTCATCTGCGTGTGACCCTGACTGAGAAACACTTCTAGGACTCTATCGGGGTACGATGAGACCAGCCAGCTCTCCCAGCTTTTTCTCGTGGTCTTCGGGCCTAATCCTTTTGGGTCCAGACCGGCACGCTCCGCCCAGCGTTGAAGATCCTGCGTCCAGCCTTTCCAGTTGGGCAACGGCTTCGACTTGAAGAAGTAGGGGAGAATGCTGACGCCCTTGCTGGATAATCTGATCCACCGCTCGCGCTGTTTCCTTTTGACTTTCTTCTGTGCGTATTCTGGCAGGTGAACGAATCGTCCGTCGACCCAGTCGGGATGCGAATATAGACGCACGCCCTCGATGTATCGAGCACCGGTTAACAATAATGCGTCGAGTCGTGTCTGGTTGTCAAGGGTCTCCGCGCCTTCGCGTAGCTTCTCATATTCTGAGGGTCGTAAGATGCGGACTGTGCCTTTGATGATGGGCTGTGGCATCCCAGTTGTGAATAATACTGGTAGATCAATAATAGGATTGTCGACTAGCGGGTGAATGCTTCAGCGTGAGCTGGTGAGGGAACCTACCAGTTTTAACACAAAACTGGGGGTTCGGCAAAGCCGAGTCCTCTCTATGGGTACAGTGACAACTGGTGTGATGTCATTTCGCGGAGAACCCTGTTGCAGAGATTACTTTGCGTGCTGAAGAATCTCTGACTAACATGGCTCAATTTTACCTTCCCGGCAAGGGTCAGGGAGCTTCTGTCAAAGTCCTTCTTCTCATAGAAAACAGACGATGTGTTGAGAAGCCAACTCGCATGTTCTAACATGTGGATAAATTCCAGTATGACGCCGGAATAGTCCATTCCCCGTCGAGTGATCCGTGGGAAGATGAACAACGCTACTTGCGCCCAGTTCGATATCACGTGGTAACTCTTCTGAAGGTAGTATTCTCCGGGCGTCTCATTCTCTCTCGCTTCTCTGAACGGCACGTCTTCTACAAGAGAGGCACTGCCATATCCAGCTAGTCTTGCGCATTCTCTAAGACCATGCAGAAGCGACCTGGAATATGCCGACCGGTATGGACCAAGAATCAGAATTCTAGTCTTTGGTTTCTCTTGTGCCCCAAAGACACCTTCGGATATCACCGGGAAGGTCAAAAGCGGGTCAGGGACAACCTCTTTATATTGAAGGTCAAAATATTTTGACCTTGGAAGAAGCTGAGTTGTCTAAGGTCAGTCAATACGCGAGGGAACTCCCGAATGAGTTGAGAGAGGGAGTAAAAGGTCTCGATCACGAAGTCAGACAGGCCATCGTCGTGCTTCTCATGCGTAGTCCCGATCTCTCCTTCACTGAAATTGCGAGCGCTTTGGGTATTTCGAAGAGCCAACTGTCCCATCATTTAGATATTCTTCTGGACTCTGCGCTAATTCGAAACTTTTCCAAGGCTGAATTGAAAGGACCCTTCGATTCCTACTACGCGCTGAGCAATTTCGGAAGGAGAATTCTCGAAGCCTTAGCCAAGGTTCTTCAGCCCGCATTCGAATCGGTCGATTGGCGAAGCATTAACGCAAGGTCAAATTTGGCTGCAAGCACAGTCATGGTTCTCGGGGCCGGTTCGCCTGCTATCTCATTCATTGGCGGCTCGACTAGCGTCGAAGTTGAACCTTTCACAATAAGATCGAAACCCATTCTGCTAGACTCCGCAACTGTCCGGGTCGAATTTGTAGGAAGCAATCGGCCCCTGGTCACTGGCTCTGCCGAGAAACCGATGGACCAGGTTCTTACCTTAACAGCGAAGCCTCAAAAAACATCGGCACTTGCTTGAGGCGTGGTCGATTGGTTACTACCCCAAGACCTTCGGTAGTAGAGGCACGTGTCAGATTTTCCACAAGGCTAAACTACGTCATCTTACCGATTGACTGGGCGAAGTTCCCGGAATCACTTCAAGAAAGAGGTTTCACATTCTCTCAAAGGATCCCCGCGGTCCCGGTCGGAACTGGCATCAGTCTTGAGCCCCCTGTATTCGTGGCTCGCAAGGGTAACAATAGGTTGGACATGAACACGGAAAAGGAAGTTTTTGGGGTCGAGGGCAACAATTCCGATGAAGTTTTCTCAGATTACGTTTTGTTTGAGCACGCACTTAGAACGGCCTTGTCCGCAGACTACGAAGATCACGTATCCTTCTTCGAGACAATAGGCGAAATCAAAGTCAGGGGCAGTACCAATGCTTTGCAAGCATCCCGAGCCCTCTACAAAGAAAAGGCGTCGATGTTCGAGAAGCTGTCAACCATAATCGGGGAGTCAGTATCACCCTTAGGATTGAGATTAGCTTCTACTAACTCTGTACCCATCAGTGAGGAGTGGACGGATCTGAGAATCGAACCAGTCGTAATTAGTCCGGGTCTCTACTTCGTGTCGCTCGTATACAGAAACAGGAAGAGAGAAAAGTGTTCGGCATTCCTGAAGAATCTGGAAGATAAGGCTCTGAAATTAGTTCTCTCAGTGGAGCAGGAGATCGGAGATGCCTTACAGACTCGATCCACATTGAAAACAGTCGCAGGTTGATCTAACAGCGCTCTATTTCACGATGGAAAGATCCTCTTCCAGGGAAGGCAATGGACTCCCATTGGCTCAAAGAGCCTCGTAATTAGTAGAGTAAAACCAACACTATCTAAGTTTTCGCGGCTCGTGTTTCTCTGAGCATTCTCTGCACAAGGTGAGTCGAAAGGTGCTGCCATAGAGTCCCTTGACCTCGGCACCCTTCCTCTTGCAGCCGCAGTGACACCTGCAGCGGTCGAGACTAGACTTCATCGTTCAGACCTACTGGAAGGTTCCCCTGTTATCGCCGCCTGGTAAGGATGGCGCCCACTGAGAGGGCACACCAAAGTCTGCGAATAGTGCATACAAGTCTCGGGAGTCCACGAGGCCAATCCATTGTTGGGACGAGGTTCAGCACATGCTATAGTCCACGTGAAGATCGGCTCATGAACCGGGATCGACAGTAATCCAGTTCAGCGTTGCCTTTCTGAATCTTAAGAGTATAGTTGATCTTGCCGGGGAACTCGCTCAACCAACAGAGTCTGGTTCTTCGCTCCGACACTGAACGAATCCCTCGCCGATAGCGCAGGGAAACCGAGACCGTCAAAATAGGATTGGAATCAAGAGCAAGAAAGTGACCAAAATCTGAATCGGAAAACCGTTGTTTACAAGGCGCTCGGAGTCGTCATCTTCGGGGTCAGCGTCAAGATTCTGACAGATAGGGGTTCGGATTTTAGTCTCCTCATAGGGCTCATCGTGATGTTGTTTGGTTGGGTTGTGATCACGAGGTCAGAACGGGACGCCGACCGCCTTGCACGAGACATACTCGGAAAGATCGGCTTTGATCGGAGAGTGACTTCTGAGTCCTCTGCTGAAGCCTGGCTGAGTGTGATCAAACTCTTCGAGGAACTGGGCGGCGAACATGAATCAGAACGATCATCGGACGGTTCAAAGAAATCCTGACTCAGTGCACAAACCTAGACAAGGCTTCGCTGGCAATACGAGGAGTCTGTGACGAGATCAAACGGGACCTTCATGCAGAACTCTCGGCAATCTCAGCACTGGTGCACTCTCCAACCACTTGAGAGTATTGGTCTTCAAGGGTCATTATTCCCAAAGTTGAAGCGACTCGAATAATTTACCAGCTATCCACTCGTAAAGATTCGCGAACACAGTTTGACAAGGGGCACTTCCATACGAACGGACCCCTCGCCACCGCGGAGTAGTCGCCACAATCTTCGCAGATCATGTTAGATTGGGTACACTGAGTGTACGCGAACTACCTCAACACCGTCCCGGAAGATGACTGCCTCTGCCTTTCGCGCACGGCGTCTTTTCCTGCCCGCCGGGATTAGAAGTCTCAAAGGATTCGATTCACCGGGTCCAAGGTCAGGTATACGGAAGGTCTGCATTCTCGTCTTGTTAGTTTCTAAGTCAGTTAGGGTGACCTCTGCAGAGAGGCGGTCGAGAATTATGCTGTGGGTATTCTCGATGTCGAACGAGACTAAATACTGGAAACCCAAAGCAAAGCCCAGCCATCTGTTCCCCGTTAGACGACTTTTGATATTATTGAGAGTTGGTGGAGTCTGTTGGACTTGATTGATGTATCCAGGGTTGTGAGCGACTCCAACGAATGGGTCTGGTTTGTACCGGTGTGCGTAGTTCCAAACTCCTAGGATGAGAGGTACCAATATCCCGAAGAATGATCCGAGTCCAGCGAAGTAGTACTGTTGAGGAGGTTTCAGTGCGTAGATTGAGGCGACTATTATCGAGCCACCCACTGTAACGAACACGCCCGATACTGACTTGTTCACCATATTATCAGGCAGATATTTCCAGTCCTGAAATACCTTACCGGCTTCGTTTTCCTACCAAAAAAGCGAACTTCTCAAGAATCCTCTGAACGCAAGCGGGATTCGCCGTACAACATGGATGCCGTGAACTATCGAGACAGGATCCACAGGAAGTAATCGATAACGAGCGCAACCAGAACGAGCGCGATGGGAACCAGGTACTTGGTTCCCAACTTACGTATATCTTCCCAGTTCGCCTCAACTAGCGGACATACCAAAAACCACGCTCCTGCGAACGACGCAATTACGTTCAGGGCTTGAAGGCCGAAAGCAATGTTTGCCTGAAGAGATGACGATGCTAGCGCTGGACTTACCGGGGGTAATCTGGAAGTTGTCGAATGCGTATCCTAGTGCATTCGTAGCATTGGCCGAAGGGCGACTTGGGTCGCGCAACGAATCGCCATTTCTTCTAAGAGATCATTTCTGCTAGGAGCATCTGGACGATTCAGGGTTTTGACCTCCCCGCGTCATTCCCTCTTCACATCGTGCGGCTCGGAGGACTCGTTGGTCTTGTGCCGCTCCAAGTCCCGTTGGATTTCTTCGTGGGAGAGTTCCGGTAGGTCTGGGTTTATACGTCTCAGTATGTCGAGTCCTCGCTGGACTCTGGCTATCTGTCCAGGCCAGTAGACTTTCTCCATATCTTCGACTCGTCTGATCGCGTCGGCGTAGAGCGCCTTGATCTCCTTCACGTCGTCCTTGAGTTTCCGAGTTTCCTCGGTCTGCGCCACCAGCGAGCCAGTGCGACTCCAAAGATTGAGGAACGGCTCCGCTTTCGTCCAGGTCTTACCGATGGTCTCGTCGAACGGTAGACCCGTGATCTTTTCCAGCGCTAGGATCTTGTTGTAGTAGAGCGGATCGACTTGGTGGCCCATGAAAAAGTCGACGAGCCGTTCCGGGACCCCGGCCATGTTGGTGAGGACTGTCTTGACAACGTCGCGCATTTCGTGTAGGTTCTTGCCGTAGCGGATTCTCCCGTTTTGCAGCGCGAACTTTGACGGTTCTTCCTTTTTCTGGCACTTTGGGCAGACGTAGTAGCGGCGGGTCCGCGAC
>Ga0066699_10000642_pt1 | contig 10665 bp, 13 predicted proteins | sample GraSoiAngelo_148_FD_66455 | JGI IMG/M metagenome (GOLD analysis project Ga0066699, IMG submission 66455) | Grasslands soil microbial communities from the Angelo Coastal Reserve, California, USA - 14_1009_09_20cm | ecosystem: Environmental > Terrestrial > Soil > Grasslands | place: USA... | reverse complement strand
TGGCTCAGTCGGTGCTCAGTGTCAGCACGAAAGTCGAACTGGCCATTGCCGCCGAGTAGCTCTCCTCGTCGTTTTGAGGAATGGCAAGCAGGATGCTCGCCAACTTGCTAGTACCAGCGCTCAGGCCGTGCTCAGCTTGATCGACCGGGGTGCCTTGCTCGGTTCGAAGGCCAATAACCAGCACATCTTTTCCCAGCAGCATGGGTGTTGCGAGCGGCTGGTCGGCCAGCGTCGTCGCCTTAGTCCCGCCAGCAATCGCCATCACATCCACCCGGTCGCCCGGCTTCAGGGCGCCCCCAACAGCGGCCGCAGGCGCAATTGGTAACCCGATGATCCGATAACCGGACGGCATATCGAGGCCCGAGCCGAGCATCGCAGCGTTCCTGGCCGGCGCGACCTGCCGGGCATCGAGAAACTGACCTTCGAGGATAGGAACGGCGACGACCTGGCCGACCACCTGGTCGAGCGTCTTCATAACTTCGTGACTAACCGAGGCCGGGTTGATCTGCCGGAGACTAACGTCTGAATCTTGAATTCGGGTCCCAACGGTGAGGTCACGGGCGGCGACGACCGCCGTGGCCTGACGCGTTTGCGAGTAATAGAAAAAGCCGGCAATTCCAGAGAGCAATACGCAGATCACGAGATACACGCTGCGACGCATTCGCCCCTCCTAGCCGCTCTGCGCGGCAAAGTTAACCGTAACCGAAAAGCTCGACGCGATCGCGTATGAAGCCACATGGCCATCAGGAAACCGAGTCTCGACGATGAGCGTGACTGGGACAACGTAATCTTGTGCACGGGCTCCCACGATGTGATTAGGAGCGTTCCATTGGAGTCGCATTGGCTCGCCGGCCGAGTGGATCGCGCCTGGAGTCGTCCCGCTGTTACCGGGCGCATCCGATAACGTGCCATCTAATCGCCAGCCCGTCAGCCGCGACAGCCCAAAACCGCCGGGCGTTCCGTCGATAGTGATCAGACCTTCCCGAACGACCACAAGGTGAATGGCTAGGGTGGTAAGGGCGCCGCGGAGAGCGTCAATGTGCCGAAAGGCCAGGGTGGTTGCTGGGGTGATCGGCCCAAGAGATGGGACGACGCCAACGGCGACCTGCGGCGGCCTGTATCTGCGCGATCCGCCGGGCATGGCTGACGTGATGGCGTGATTACCCACCTCAACCGTAAAGGGACGGCGAACCAGGTGGACGTTTCCATAGTGGTCGTACACGGCGGCCTGTGCGTGGCCGGAGATGAAGGCGATCAGCCGAGCGTCGTAACGGCCAGCCGAGAGGTAAGTGTGAGGTACGTTGATGGAGGTTCCGGTAGGGCCGTTCACCGTCCTTACCTGGCCGTCGCCAAAGTCGAGCTGCCAGCGGGTCACCGACCAATCTTCGATAGCCATACTGAGGTATAGATTGAGATCCCGGGTCAGCCTGCTATTGAGGACGCCGGATACAACTGTGGGCGATCCGACCAGGGCAGTCGGGGGAGAGGCGAAGACGCGGAGGTCAAGGTCGAGGCGCGCGGCCGCGTCGGCAATGGCCGGCTGGTCGACCGGGCTGCTGCTCGGGCTGGCGCATATCGTCGTCGCAGTGCCGAAATTCGGTAGCGGCGTATTGGGCGAAGGTGGGTTGATCTGGACGCCCGTGGTTCGCTCGAAGACGTAGACAGCCCAGATCCAGGGACACGAAACGCTCGCGATTGGTTCAGGGACCCATTCGGAGAAGAAAGGCGATTGGTGACCGGCACCGGTTGGCGCCGGATACGCGAATATAGAGTCACTCACCTGGGCGTAGACGAAGGCGTGCCCGGCGTAGCCAGAGACCGAAGTGATGGATACCGTTGGCGAGGTCCCGGTAACGCTATGGCCCCTGGTGGCGGCGGCACCAAGGAGCGCCAGGTTGAGGCAAATGACTCCGACGGCCTTAACCGCAGCGCGCCGCGTCATATTCGGATCTCGGCGTTCGCGGCGACCGTCAGCTCGACGGCGCGAATACCGATCCATCCAAGCACGCTGAATCGGTGTGGCACATGGATGCGCGCACAGACGGCGGGCCGATCCAGGGTCATGCCGGTGTAGGGATCAAGCGCTGGAACTCGATTGATCACGGTGATATCCGCTCCGGACGCGATTGCTGCCGGAGCGGAGATATCTGGGAGGCCACCCAGGTTGCGCACCAGATACTCACGGGTTGTCGCAGTGGCAGCGTCCGGATCGAGCTGAAGCCGTCCGGTGCGGCTGTAAAACTCGGAGTCAACCGCCGTCGCCGCGGTAACGGTCGCCAGGTCGACGGCGTAGCGGAGTCGCAGCTTCTGCATTTGCAGCGTCGCGATGTCGACGGCAAGGGCAAAAACGAGCATCAGCGTCGGCATCAGTAGAACCGCATATAGGACGCTCTGTCCCCGTGAGCGCCTCAATGGTTGACCTCGCCCCGCCCGACGTAGCTCGATGTCAAGGTCAGGTCCCGGCTGAAGAGGAAAGGAATTGCCAGTTGTCGGCGGCTGACAAGCTGAACCGTGATTGGTTGGCCCCAGCGAACGTAAGCCGGTGTGACCCTTATCTGGAACCGCGCAGGGTCGAGGCCGCCCGCCCGGAGTTCCACGCCAATCCGGTCTCGAACCAGCGCATCGTCTTCACCGCGCTCGCCGGCCACGCGCGCGCCAATCGCTGCAGCGGATTGCTGGCCGATCCAAACATGAATCAGGCCGCCGAGCTCGATGATGCCCAGCAGAACCGGCAGCAGCATGAAGGCGACGGCCAACATGGCCTGGAGTGTTTCCTGACCGCGCTGCCGATCGCGGTAGGCTCTGCTCAAGAGGCCTGGGTCAGCCGCTGCACCATCTGACCGATCTTCGCGACCAGACCGTTATTCCAGGCCATGATTCCCACCACCAGGGTTCCGAGAATGATGGCTGCCCCAATGACCCATTCGAGGGTGGACTGTCCGCGCTTAAAACTGCTCACCTCTTTCCTCCAATCCCCTGCCATCTGCACTCCGTATCGAGTCGCCGCCTCATCCAAACGCCCGCTGCATAATCCCCCAGAACAGCGGAATGATGATCAGAATCACGAATTCCGGCAGATAGATTCCCCCTAACACGCCCAACAATTTCGTGCTCACGGAGGCCGCCTGGGCCGTAGCACGATTCCGTTCCGTCAGGCGCACCATCAACTCCTGGTCTCGAAGCGTGGCCTCGAGCCCGCTGCCCGCTTTTTTGCTCTGTGCCAGCGCGGCAACGAACATTGATACCTCGTCGATACCAGTCCGCGGGCCAATCTCGTGCAGGGCCTGCTCGATGCTCAATCCGAGTCCGTAACGGGCCAGCGCCATTCGGACTTCCTTCTTGAGGATGCTGTCAGGCGATGTACTCGCCGAGAGAAGATGAAGGCCCCGTTCCAGCGGCATCCCGGCGATCGTGAAGGCCCGGATCATGCTGATCAACTGGGGCAGGTCGCGATGCACCTGGTCCTGGCGGCGCCGGCGCCGCCATGCCAGGACGCGGGCCGGAGCGATGTAGCCGGCCCAGGCCAGCAGCGGGACCAGCGCGAGGCCACCGGATGCGAACACGGCAAGCAGGCAGGCGATCATCGCACCTGCAAGTGCGCTCATCAGCCGGATAACCCGGAGCTCGACGCCGTCAAGCTGTTCCGGATCTAGGCCTGCCTGAATCAGATACAGCGGGTCAATACGCGCGGGGCGCAGGTGCAGTCGAGTGCCCCAAAGTAACGCGATTGGGCGGAGCCAGCGTTGATACCAGCCCTCCCGCGTGCGTTGATGTAGACGCCATTCCAGTGGCGAAAGCGTGCTGGCGCGAATGAGCGCGGCTCCGGATGGATGGACGCGTCGCGGAGCAGCGAACAGTGCATGAAGCGCGGCGAAACAGGCGAGGCCAGCGCACAGGGCCCCGATCGTCATGCTTGGAACCGCGTGATCCGGATGCTGAGCGCGATACCCGCGATTTCGAGAGCCGCCGCCAGTGGGAACAAGACGAAGCGCCCCAACGCCGTCTCATCGAGCATGCTCAAGAGCTGGGGACTCATCAAGCGGAGGTACAGGTACAAGCCTGGGACGATGACCGCCAGCAACCAGATCTGCATCCGCTGGCCGGATGAGCGCGCGCTAACCTCGTTGGCCAATTGGACGTTGAACTGGATCGCGGCCGAAAGCTGCAGCAAGAGGTTGCGCGCGGCCGGCGTCGGTAGATGGGCGTCCGCGCAAGTCCTCAGCGTCTCCCAGATCAGGCCGAGATTTCGCGTTGTTGCCCGTGCACGCACCTCCTGGAGGCTTTCCTGAAGGGGCGCATCGAGCATGAAGCGCTGAATAATCAGGTCCAGGTCTTCTCGGATCCAAGGATCGGTGCACGTAAGTCGCGCTTGCCGAAGCGCCTCCAGATAAGTGCCACCCCCGGTAAGCCCGCTGAGTAAGGACTGGAGCAGCCGCGGAGCTTCTGATTCGCTTCTCAGGGACTGTGCATGGACGAGCCAGGCGAGGTACAGCCGCGGCATCAGGAGCCCGAAGATTCCAGCCGAAATGGCCAATACTGGTGACTGAAGCCAGCCAATCGCGAAGAAGCCAATCGGAGCCAGGAAGGACATCGCCAGGTAGGATCGCGGATTACCCGGGATACGGGCCATCGCCAGGCGTTCGCGGTGGCGCGCAACCATTTGATCGATGAGTCCGCGAAGGCTGCCAGCCTGCGGCGAGCGGCGACCGGCCAGGCCGAGGCTCAAAATGCCGACGGATACACACACTGTGGCTATGACATCCATCGCATGCCTTGCTGCTCGAGTTTTCGAACAAGTCGGGGCCCGGGCCGGTATTCTGGAACGCTGGCGAAGTCGACATCGATTCCGTGCTGACCAGTCGTCAGCTCGCTCCTGAACACGGGGAAGAGCTCGTAGCGGCCGTCCGGATCGACGTCGCGAAGCTCGGCAATTTCCAGTACGCACCGCCGGCCGTTACGAAGCCGGCTCACGAAGACCACAAGATCGAAGACACGCGCGATGTACCGGCGAATTTCCGGCGGGCTCAGCTGGGCGAAGTCGCGGCTGATCAGAAGCTCGAGTCGGGCAAGCGCATCGGGACAGCTGCTGGCGTGGATCGTGGTCGCGGAGCCATCGTGCCCGGTATTGAGGGCTTCCAAAACGTAGAACGCTTCCTTGCTGTGCCGGATTTCCCCGATGATCAGCCGGTCGGGTCGCATTCGAAGCGCGTTCTGGACCAAATCGGCGACGTCCAGGCGGCGTTCCTGGGTTGTCTTGCCCGCGAGCTCGCGGGAGTGTACGCACTCGAGCTTGACCCAATGCGGGTTGTCCAACTCCAGCTCAGCGGTGTCTTCGATCGTGATGACGCGCTCCTCATCCGGAAACGCGCTGACAATGGAGCGCAGCAGAGTACTCTTCCCTGAACCGGTCGCGCCAGCGATCAGAATATTGGCACGCGCGATTGCCATTGCCTCCAGAAAGGCGCCCATCGGGACTGACATGCCGCCCGCACTTACCCAACTCGCCGCCACGGCATTTCGGTCGTTCGGCAGCAGGTCTAGCCGGATGCGGTTGAACTTTCGAATGCAGAGAGTAGGCCCACCGACCGGCGCATAGACTGCGTTGGCGCGGCTACCGTCGACCATCCGAGCATCAACCAGCGGCTTGTCGAGGTTGATTTCCCGTCCAACGAGCGCGACGATTTTCTGGATTACCTGCTCCAGCTGCGCCTCATCCCGAAAAGCGTTCGGCACGAACTCGAGTCGGCCGTGGCGTTCCACATAGATCTCGTCAAATCGATTCACAAGCACGTCACTGATCTCTGTGTCGGCCATCAGCGGTTGGAGGGGACCGAGGCCGACGATCTCGTCGAAGAGGCTGTCGACCAGCTCTGGGCTCGGTGTTAGCTCGCGCCGCAGTATTGCATCGCGAATCCGATCCCGGAGAATTTCGTCCCGGTTGGAATTCGTAGAGAACGGATTGATGATTTCTGGATCAACCTGCAGTGTGAGCTGGGCACGCACATACCGACGCAGTTCCTCGTGGCTCGGTGGCTGGGCGGCGACTTCAGCCAGCACGGCGGCGCTTCGAAAGCCAGGCGAATGGCGAGGAGGGGTGCGAGGTGTTCGGAACATCGAGGGCCGGGTAGATTGATGCCGCCAGCTGGCTCAGGGCATCGACCGACGCCCCGGTTCCGCCCATTACGATCGGCTCGTGCCGATTCTCGGCGGAATCGAATGCTGGATCGTAGGGAATGCGAGCGACCAGTGATCCGTTGAGGTCGCCCATCGGTTCCGTCAAGCTGACGCCGTCCCGCATTTTGTTTGCCACGTAGCGAAGCTTGCTGCCAAGTCCGAGTCGCCGGAGGGCCTCGACTCCTCGGTAGAGCGACTGGACGGAGCCAGCGGTCGGAGTTACTACGCAGTAGATGTGGTTCGCTGCTTCCAGGAGGTACGTCTCAAGGTCTCCAAGTGATGCCGCCATGTCAACGACCAGGAACTGGTATCCGGCGGCTTTGAAGGTGCTCAGGATGTGAGCTGCCTGGGGAATCCCGCAAAGCTCGCTGCGGTCGCCTGCCAGGCATTTCGATGGACCCAGGAGAACGTCCAGCGACGTAACCTGGTGTCGGATTACGAAATCCCGAGGGTCTGGGTTGGGAACGCTGAGATCGCAGAGGTAGTCGAGCATGGTTGGCTGGGCAATTCCCAGACGCGCCGACACGTTAGCTGACGCCAGGTCGAAGTCAATGAGCGCAACACGTAAAGGCAGTGGCCGACTGGATGGAGATTCGCGGTAGTGACCCTTCGTGGCGAGCAGCGCGGCGACTTCCGTTGCCAGAGTCGTCCGTCCCGTACCACCCTTCGCGGAAAAGAAGGTAATGACCTGCGGGCCACCGAGATACACTGGCGCGGGCTGCCGCGTCTGCCGGTCGGCGACCGACTGAAGGTCGCTGTCCGGATTGGTGGCCGATTCGGGAAGCTCGATCACGTCGTCGTCGGTTACTGCACTACTGAACTGGGTTGGCGCCGGCGGTGCGGTCTGGGCGTTGAGCCTTTTGGTAACCACGCTCAGGCGCGGCTGTGGTTGATCTGGTACGTGGCCAGCCGATCCGAATTCCTGGTCGGCTGCGTTCTCCCTGGCTGTCTTCGGATCAGGTCCGACGTGCTGGGCAAACTGAAATTCGATGGCGGCCAGTCCCCAATGCAGGAGCGAGCGACCCTCGGGTCGTATCCAGGCAATGGCCACGCCGGACAGCGCCGCCACAGCGGCGGCGCCGACTTGAAGTGGCGCCGGCACCGAGAGATGGAGGATGGTGTAGGCCGCGAGCAAACCCAGTAGCAGAGCGGCAAGACGTGTAACCGAAAGTCCGAGGACAAACTGGTCTTCGCCGTTGAGATTTTGAGGAATCCGGACTCCGCGCATTGACCCCCTCCAGGTGTCGTAGATGGCCAGCGCGGCGAGTCGGCAGAAAAAGATGGAAGCTAGGTTCAGTGCTGAATCTGCGCTGTCTGTTGCTTACGCGCAGTGACCCCTCAAGTGGCCGGGGTGATGGTGCCTGCACCAGGATTCGAACCCGGGACCAACTGATTAAGAGTCAGCTGCTCTACCAACTGAGCTATGCAGGCGCACCGGTTATTTTATCGAGCCGCGATTTGCGCTGCGTCGCTCAGCTATTTCTGGTTAGCACCCCCTCGCGCCGTCAACCCGCGCGTCGATGGTCGCGCGGCTGCAGTACCTGCTCGGTGGAACTCTCCGGGTTCACCATGACCACTTCGAAGAGGTCCTCGAAGTTCACGTTGAAAAACTTCATCAAGGCCTGTCGCAGTTTCGGACCGGGCCGGCGGGCTCCCGACTCCAGCGCCGGAATATAGTTCTGGCTGATGCCGAGGTTGTGCGCCAGCTCGCGTTGCGTCAGACCCTTCTTCTCGCGCATCGCCCGCAACCCGGTCGCCCGAACTTCGACATTCATCTCGGCATCATTACACGAGAGCGTATATTTGTCAAGACATGCCCACAAAAAGGTCTAACCACAGCTCGCCGCCGCCACCGCGAAGCCGGCCGGCGGTCAGTCTGCCGACGGGCCGACTCATCCTCACGGGCCTGACCGGCTTCGGCTTTCACGGCAACAATCCGGCGGAGCGGAAGCTCGGCCAGACCTTTACGGTCGACCTCGAGGTTATGCTCGACACCCAGCGGGCGGCCGCCAGCGACCGCATCGGCGACACCGTCAGCTACCCCGTCCTGGAGAAGATCGCCCGGACCATCCTCGAGGGGAAGCCCGCCAATCTCCTCGAAACCGTCGCGGAGCGGATTGCGGCCGCCATCCTCAGGCAACCGCTGGTGGTGCAGGTCACCGTCCGGGTCAGCAAGCGACCGCCACTGCCGAACCTGAACAGCTTCGCGGTGGAGATCACGCGGCCGGTCGAGATCCGCGATCTGCCTCGGTAGACTCAGCCGGTGCCTGCCCGCCTGATCGACGGCCGCCTCCACGCGCGCGCCATTCGCGATGAGCTGAAACGCGCCGTCGAGGGCCATCCGGAGCAGCGTCGGCCGGGCATCACCGTCATCCAGGTGGGCGATGACCCCGCATCGACCGTTTACGTGGGAGGTAAGCAGCGGGCCGCCGAAGAGGTCGGCTTCCAATCCGCGATCGAGCATCTGCACAATGTCACGCAGCGCGAGCTGCACGCGCGCATCGCCGATCTGGCTGCTGATTCGGCGATCGACGGGATCCTGGTCCAGATGCCCCTGCCCGACGGCCTGGATCCCGACCAGGCTCTGGAGCAGATCCCGCCACATAAAGATGTCGACGGGCTTCACCCGTACAACGCCGGGCGCCTGGCGCAGGGCAACCCCACATTCATCCCGGCGACGCCGCTGGGCGTCCTCGAGCTGCTTCGCCGCGAGCGGATCGATCCCACCGGGCAGCATGCCGTGGTCGTCGGCCGCTCCCGCCTGGTCGGTCGCCCGCTGGCGCTGCTGCTGCTTCAGAACCATGCCACGGTCACGATCGCGCACTCGCACACCACCGACCTGCCGGCGATCACAAAAACCGCGGACATCCTGGTGGCCGCCACTGGCAAGCGCGGCCTGATCACCGGGGAGCACGTCAGACCGGGCGCAATCGTCATCGACGTCGGCATCACCCGAGACCCGGACACCGGCAAATTGACCGGCGATGTCGACCGGGCCAGCGTCGATCCCGTCGCCGGTGCGCTAACGCCGGTCCCCGGCGGTGTCGGTCCGATGACCGTCGCGATGCTGCTGGTCAACACCTACCGGGCTTACCGCCAGCACCTCGGCGAGCCATGACCTACAAGGAGTCGCTCGAGTACCTGACCTCGCTCGGTCGCTTCGGAATCAAGCTTGGCCTGGATCGAACCCAGGCCCTTCTCCATGGGCTAGGCGATCCCCACGACCTTTTCCAGGGGGTGCACGTCGCCGGCACCAATGGGAAGGGTTCGGTCTGCGCGATGCTGGCGAGCATCCTGAAGGCGGCCGGCTATCGCGTGGGCCTGATGCCGAAGCCCCACCTGATCTCCTATACGGAGCGGATCCAGGTAGACCAGCTGCCGATTACCGAGGCCGACTTCGCCGCGCTGCTGACCGAAGTGCAGCCCGTCATCAATCGGGTTGCGGCCGAGCTCGGCCCGCCCACCGAGTTCGAGATCCTGACCAGCGCCGCGTTGTATCACTTCGCGCGTTCCGGCATCGACCTGCTGGTCTGCGAGGTCGGTCTCGGCGGACGCCTCGATTCGACCAACGTGCTCGATCTCGGGGTCGACGTCATCACGAACATCGCGCTCGACCATACCCAGCACCTCGGTTCCACGCTGGAGGCGATCGCCGCCGAGAAGGCCGGCATCCTTAAGCCGGACAGCATCGCCATCACGGCCGCCCAGCCGCCGGCACTCGCGGTCATCGAGTCAGCCGCCCGAGACCGCCAGATTCCACTGCTTCGGCTCGGGCACGAGATCGAGGTCGCGGCCATCGATAAGGCGTGGGCGGGCATCGCGGCTACCGTGACCACGCCGGCCGATACCTATCGCGATCTGCGCGTGCCCCTCCTGGGTCTGCACCAGGCCGAGAACGCGGCCCTGGCGGTCGCTGCGATCGATGCGCTGCGATCGCGCGGCTGGGATATCTCCGATGGCGCCCTGCGCGACGGCCTGGCGCGGACTCGCTGGCCCGGCCGCCTCGAGGTGATCGACCGGCATCCGATCATCCTGGTCGACGGCGCTCACAACCCGGCTGGTCTGGAGCGCTCGCTGGCTGCCGTGCGAACCCTCGCCGGGGGCCGGCCGCTCGTCATCGTCTTCGGCGCAATGAAAGACAAAGATCTGGCCGCGATGCTCGCCCAGCTCCGTGCGATGGAGACGCCGGTCATCTTCTCCGCCATCGACTGGCATCGCGCCGCAACACCCGCCCAACTGGCCGAGGCATTCGGCGAGGGATCTGAAACTGCGGCATCGGCGAGGGCGGCCATCGACCGGGCACGCGAACGCGCCGGCGCCAACGGCATCGTCCTCATCTGCGGCTCCCTCTACCTGGTCGGCGAGACGATCGCGCTCACCCGCGCTCGGGAAGGGAGGCCGGCAGTCAGCCGCCGGTAGGCAAGCTCAGGGCTTTGCTTGCGGTGAGAGCACCAGCTTGCGGTGAGGCGACGCGGCCTGCCGCTTCCAGGC
>Ga0066699_10000639_pt1 | contig 10682 bp, 8 predicted proteins | sample GraSoiAngelo_148_FD_66455 | JGI IMG/M metagenome (GOLD analysis project Ga0066699, IMG submission 66455) | Grasslands soil microbial communities from the Angelo Coastal Reserve, California, USA - 14_1009_09_20cm | ecosystem: Environmental > Terrestrial > Soil > Grasslands | place: USA... | reverse complement strand
GACGAACGCGAGGCCCAGTTGGGTCTGCGGCACGCTGATCGTCAGCGGGTGCGTCGCCAAAGGGCCCGCATTCGCGTACTGAACATCGTAGGCGGCCAGCAGCGTGTCGGTGGGCGGCGACAGCGCGCGCAGCACGGCGCGTGGAACCGGAATCAGTTGCAGGCTCACCGCGAGCGCGACGATCAACAGCGCGATTGCCGTTCCGCGAGGAAGTGTTCCCCGGCCTCTCACGACGCCGAATAGTCCGAGAAGTGCCGCCGCTGCAAGCAGCGGCGTGTACGCCCACGGATAGACGCCGCCGAACGAAAGAATGCCCCACGCAAGCGTGAGAACAAGCAGCGTCAGAAAAACGGCCTCCGCCCGGCGTGGATGCTGACCCACGGTTCCTACACACCTCCCGACGCCATCACCGGACGCGGAACTGCCGTGGGAACTGGCTCCGCGCCGGTTCGCATCAAGTGATCACCAAAGGCCTGCGCGACAGAGTTGCCGATCCAGCTTGTCAGCGCCGCTTCCGCGTTGGCGCCGGGCGGCGCCCACAGAATCAAGCGGCCGCTCGAGTTCTCCATCGAGAAGGGCGTATTCAGTTCCAGCGCCGGACGACTCGTCACCCCGCCGCGCGTCCAGTGAAGCCCGCAGACGGAGGCGCCGAACGTCGCTTCCCACGCGTGCGGCACGTCGGAGATCGGAAATCCGCCGGGCAGCTCAACGATCGCGGACGAGAATTCCGCTTCGCCAAGGCCCTCGGCGAGCGCCTCGAGAACCGCGGCTGGAGCTGTTGCGGCGGCAAGCCGGCCAAGCATGGTGTGGACGACGGCTCCGCCGGCCAGCAGGCGGCGCTGCGACTTGAGCCCCTGCACGACGTGTGCGTTCAAGGCCTTCAATTCGGGAAGCTGCAGCTGTTGGATACCGATGCCCATCGCGATGCCGAGCATCGCGAGCATCGTGCCGGTGGCCCGCTGCGACGTCGGGCTGACGAACAGCAGCGACAGCAAGCCGAGAAATCCGCAGACGCCGTACAACAGAATGACGACCTCGCGTGGTGACCGGCCGCCATCGAGCAGGACATGATGAATGTGCCGGCGGTCCCCCATGTAGACCGGCTTCCGCCGAATCAATCGCCGAATCACGACTACGGTCGTATCCAGAACGGGCAGGGCGAGGGAGACGAGCGGCACCGCGACGGCGAACGCCGCGGTGCTCTTTTGGGACGAGTCGATCGACAGCAGCCCGAGGACGAATCCGAGCATCAGGCTTCCGGAGTCGCCGAGGAAGATCGAGGCGGGATTGAAGTTGTAGCGCAGGAATCCCGCCGTCGCGCCGCCAAGGGCGGCGAGCAGCACGGCGCTCATCAACTGGTTTGCCGTCACTGATGCGACCAGCAGCGCCATCGTGGCAAAGAGTGCGGCGCCGGCGGCAAGCCCGTCCACGCCGTCGATCATGTTGAAGGCATTCGCCAGTCCGACGAGCCACAGAACGGTGATCGGCAGCGACAGGCTGCCAAACGACAGCGTCGCGCCTCCCCAGCCGACGATGCGGAACCCGAGGCTCCACGCGATCAGTGCCAGAACGATTTGCAGCGCAAACTTGCGCGGCGCGGACAAGCCGCGGACATCGTCCCAGGCGCCGACGAGCATCATCGCGGCGGAGAGTACGCCAATGGTGGCGACGCGGCGTGAACTCTCGAGGAACGCGTCCGTCACGAGCGTGTCGATCGTGACGGTCCCGACGAGTGCCAGCGTCATCGCAATGAGAATGGCGACGCCTCCAACAGCCGGGATGGGCTTGGCGTGCAGCTTCCGGGCGGCGTCCGGCACGTCGAGCCAATTGCGCCGGATCGCGAAATCGCGAACGACGCGGGTCAGGAACAGCGAGAGGACCGCTGCCGCGATAAAGGCGAGAAGATAGGTATTCACGCGGGTTCCTCTGCGTCCGGTGCCGCGCGTGCGCCGCACGGCGCCATCACGTCTTCGTAAATCTGATAGGTCGCGCGCGCCATGGCCGGTGCGCCGAAGTGTTCTCGCACGCGGCGGACTCCGGCCGCACCATACGCACGCCGAAGCGCGGGATCTGCAAGCAGCCTGTTGATCGCCCCGGCCAGCGCACCCGCATCTGCCGGCGGCACGGTCAGCCCTGTCTGCTCGTGGCGTGACACGAAGGCGACCCCTGTATCGATACCCGTATTCACGACTGGCACACCTGCCGCCATTGCCTCCAGCTGCACGATGCCGAACGCCTCACTGCGCGCGACCGACGGCAGGACGAACACGTCCGCCGCCGCGTAGTACGGTTTAACGTCCGCGACGTCGCCGGCGAACACGACCTTGCGCGCCACACCTGCCGCGGCGGCACGCGCCTCGAGCTCGTGCTGCATCGGCCCCGTGCCGACGATGATCAGCGTCGCCTGAACGGTGCGCATCGCGTCGATGAGGTGATCGAACCCTTTGTAGTACACGAGCCGTCCCACCGCCAGCACGATCGGGCCCGCGTGTTTCCGTTTGACGGCATCCACGTCGGATGGCGCAACGTCCGCGAATTCCTGCACATCGATGCCGAGCGTCACGACATGGCTCTTGCCGCGCAGGCGGTTCAGCACCGCTGAGGATTCCAGATACGCAGGTGAGGTGACGAGGACGGCGCGCGCCTGCGCAAACGATGCGGCCAGGAGCGGACGGACCGCCTGGCCAAGCACCCGCTGCCGGACGATATCGGTGTGATAGGTGATCACCAGCGGCGTCGTCGGGGCCACCGTGAGGTGGACGAACATCGCGAACGGGTTCGGATGGTGGATGTGGATGATGTCCGCGCGCGCCGAACGCACCAGCTGAAACAGCGATGGACAGATGGGTGTGGCCGCGACGGTCGCGAGCCGCGCCGCACGCGTGATCTCGACGCCGTTGACGTGGTCGACGGTCGTCCGTCGCGATTCGGACGCGACGATCACCTCGACGTCGGCAAACGAGCGGAGCGCCGGAATCAGCGCGGCAAGATGCGTTTCCATGCCGCCGCGATGCGGCGGATAGAACTTTCCGAGATGGAGAACGCGCATCAGGTGGTCAGTGAACGGCGACGTGCGCGGCGGCGCGAGCGAGCGGCGATGCGATGACCGATTCGTAGACGGCCTCGATCCGCCGTGCGTGAACGTCCGCGGTGAAATGGTCGATGATGCGCTGTCGGCCGCGCGCCGCCTGCGCACTCGCCTGCGGATTGCGCAACGCGTCCAACACGGCTGCGGCAAGCGCATCAGGCGTGCGATCAGCGACCGCGCCGACGACACGATCGCGGCCCGCGATCTCCGCGATTCCGCCGTCGAGAATCGTCACCACCGGCCGGCCGCATGCCATCGCTTCGGCCACAACTCTGCCGAAAGGCTCCGGTTCACGTGGAACGTGAACGACGACGTCCGCGTCGCGCAGCACGGCCGGCATGTCGCGGCGCTGCCCCGCAAGGCGTACGACGCGCTCGAGACCGAGCGCGGCAGCCTGGCGCCGCAGCACATCCGCGTAGCCGCCGTGACCATCTGTGACGTACAACTCACTGCCGACGATGAGGAAGCGCGTGGACGGATCACTGCGATGAATGGCGGCCGCGGCATCAAGGAACAGGTCGTGGCCTTTCCATGGCGCAAGAGCTCCGACCGTGATGACGAGCCGCGCGTCATCGGGCCATCCGCATTCGCGTCGGAGACCCGCACCCGCGCCGTCAGGTGAAAACAGGCGGCAGTCGATGCCGTTGGGGATGACATGGACGCGCGCCATATCGAAGCCGATGTCCGTGCAGCAGGCGCCGACCGCTGCGGAATTCGTCACGATCGCGGCCGTGCGGCGATTGGCGGCGTGCGCGAGGATCCGCTCGAATGCCCGGTCGAGCAAAAAGTCACGGACGTGCCACACGACAGCGGCGGATGTCGCGAGCGCCGCCGCGGTCCCGACCACGTGAGCCTTGTTGCCGTTGGTGTGGACGATCGACGGCTCGATGTCACGGATGAGGGCGCGCACACGCTGCACCAGCGGAAGCGCGGCCGCGGCGCCCGCCGCGAGTGCGAACAGACCCGAGCGGCGCGCCCGCAGGCTCGTGCGTTCGAATGAGCGCGCCACGGGCAGCGCGATCGTGGTGACGCCGTTCGCACGCGCGGCATCGCAGAGCGGGCCGTCGCCGATGGTGACCAGGACGGGCTCGAAACGGTTACGGTTGACCGTGCTCGCGAGCTGCAGCAGGCTGCATTCGGCGCCGCCGAGCGCTCCCACGGAACTGAGAAGAAGGATGCGGTGCACAGGTCGCATCAGTGCAGCGTCTGGTCGAGAACTTCGCGGAACGCCGCAATGTACGCGCGCCAGGACAGCTCGTTCTCCGCGCGCGCGCGGGCGGCAGCGCCGAGAGACGCCGCCCGTGCCGGATTCGAAAGCAGATCGATCGCCGCCCGCGCGATTGCGACCGGATCCTGCGGGTCGACCAACACGCCGGTGACGCCGTCGAGGACCGCGTCCGGGATGCCTCCGGACCGCCCGCCCAGAGACGGCTTGCCACGGAGCGCCGCCTCGATGAAGACGAGGCCGAACCCCTCAGCTCCGCCGGCTGAGGCTTCTTCGCGGCTCGCCAGCACGAACAGATCGCAGCGCCGGTACCACGCGTCGAGTTCGTGTGCGTCGATTTCGCCGACGAACTGCACGGCATCGGCGACGCCCAGGGCCACCGCCATTCGCTCGAGGAACGGCCGCAGCGGACCATCGCCGGCAATCACGTAGCGGACGTCGGGAACGCGGCCGCGAATCAGCGGCAGGGCGCGGAGCACCATGTCGTGCCCCTTGTAGCGGTCGGCGAGCCGTGAGACCGAGAGCAGCACATGTCCGTTCGTCGAGCCTGCATCCACGCAGTCGTACTGTTCACCACCTGCACCGGGCGGAATCACCGCGATGGACTCCGCCGCAATGCCGTGGCTTTTGATTTCGGAAGCCGTGAACCTGCTGATGGTCACCACGCGGTTCGCCGTGTTCATCGTCAGCGTCGCCAGCGGCAGAATGCGTGGCGAACGCACTTCCGACCCGTACACCATCGCCACGACGGGAATGCGGCCAACGATGCGCGCGACGGCCGCCGCCGGTCCCATCATCGCGTGGCCGCAGATGATGGCGGTGGGACGGTAGCGAATGATCGCCGCGAGCGCCCAAATCCACAGCGCGGCGATGGAGAACACCCGCCAGCGGAGTAGCGGCACGCGCACGGTCACGATCGACTGCTGACGATCGAACTCACGATCGCCGCGTGCCGCCGGCGCGACGACGATGACGGAATCCGTTGCGGCGAGGCCTGAGGCAAGCTTCCACAGCAGCTGCTGAATGCCGCCAGTGGATGGCGGAAAGTCAGTCGTGAGCAGCAGCCAGCGCCGGCGCATCGGTGTTCTGCTGGAACCAGAGCTCCAGCGATATGAGGTTCCATAACGCCTGGCCGTGATCGGCCCGGCCGCTTCGGTGATCGTCCAAAAGCTCGCCAACGCGCCTGCGATTCAGCAGGCCTCGCTCCGCGCACCGCTTTCCGCTGAGGATCGACCGCGTGAAGTCATGCAGATCCGCACGCAGCCACGACGAGACGGGCGTCAGGAAGGCGCGCTTGCGTCTCCACCGCATCGCCGCCGGCAGCTGGTGCTGCACGGCTTCGCGCAGCAGCCACTTGCGGCCGGCGCGACGCATCTTCCAGTGGCCGGGCATCGCGGCCGCGAATTCGACGAGCTGATGGTCCAGGTACGGGACGCGTGCTTCAATCGATACCGCCATGCTCATACGGTCGATCTTCGTGAGCACGTTGTCCGGCAGCCAGGTCTTGAAGTCGACGTACATCAGCGCCGAGGCCGCGTCAGTCGCTCCGGATCGCGCGATCAGGTCCCTGATGAACGTCTCGACGCGCTCCGCGCCCGTGGCCGGCACGGCGAGCACACGGGTCCGTTCGCTGTCGGGAAAGTTTCGAATCCACTCGAGGTGCTTGCGTTCGAGCGGCTGATCGTCAAGCAGCGTTCGCACGTGCCGCACATAGCGAGGCGCTGTCCATGACGGCTTCCGCCAGAGCGCCGGCACGGCGTGAACCAGGCCGAATGTGCGCGCGCGCTCCGCCAGCGCGAGCCACCGGTAGCGCGGGTAGCCGCCGAGCACCTCATCCCCACCCTCACCGCTCATCACCACCTTGACGAACCGTGAAGCGAATTCACAGATGAAATACGTCGGTACCGCCGCCGCGTCCGCGACGGGCTCGTCGAGGTGCCAGAGAATCGAGGGCAGGCGATCGGCGAGATTCGCGCCGAGGTTCAACTCGTGGTGCTCCGTGCCAATCCGTCTGGCCACCGCGCGCGCCTGCGCCAGCTCGCCGATGTTCGGCGACTGATCAAACCCGATGGTGAAGGTCTTGAGCCGTTCACCGTCGCGGCTCGCGAGGGCCGTGAGCGCGCTCGAATCGATGCCACCGGACAGGAGGACCCCGATGGGCACGTCGCTGACCTGGTGCGACGTCACCGCCTCCGCGAGCGTACGCTGGAAGTCCTCGGCGACGACGGACCACCTCTTACGCGGTTCCGCGCTGTCGAGGACGAGGTCCCAGTAGCGGCGGATGCGGACGTGGCCCGCCTGCCACGACAAGACGTGACCCGGCTCGAGCTTGCGAACGTGCTGGAGCATCGTCAACGGAGCGGGGACGTACTGCAAAGTGAGATAGAAATCGAGCGCCGCGGAGTCGATGTCCGTGGGAACACGGCCGCTCGCGAGCATCGACTTCAGCTCTGAGGCAAACACGAAACAATCGGGACGGTCCGAGAAATAGAGCGGCTTGATGCCCACGCGGTCGCGCGCGAGCAGCAGTCGACGCCGCCGCGAGTCCCACACCGCAAAGGCAAACATGCCTCGGAGGGCGTGCACGCACTCGTCGCCGAACTCCTCGTAGAGATGAACGATGACTTCCGTGTCGCCTGCGGTGTGGAAGCGGTGGCCCTTGCTCTCAAGAAAACGGCGCAGCTCGCGGTAGTTGTAGATTTCGCCGTTGAACACGCTGACGATCGACCGGTCCTCATTGAAGAGCGGCTGATCCGGCCCCGCGATGTCGATGATGCGCAGACGCCGCGCCGCGAGCGACGCGCCATCGGTGTCGACAAAACCTTCGGCGTCCGGGCCGCGATGCATGAGCGCCGCAGCCATCTTCCGGATGGGTCGCTGCGTATCCGCGCCGATGAGACCGGCAATGCCGCACATGACGTTCAGGCTCTTCCAGCGAGCGCCGCTGCATACGCGGTCCTCGCGTGCGCGCGGTCTCGTACGAGTTCGTCGAAGAACTCGAGATGTTCGCGCGCGATGACGTCCCACGCGAACAGACGGCAGGCGCGGGCGCGGCCGCGACGTCCGAGGTCGCGCCGTCGTTCGTCCGAATCGCACAGCGCCGCGACGGCTGACGCCAGCGCCGCGACATCGCCTTCAGGGACCACCATCGCCGCGTCGGCAACCACGTGAGGAATCTCTCCGCTGTCGCTCGTGACGACGGCGACGCCGCACGCAAACGCCTCGACGAGCATCCGCCCGAACTGCTCCCGCCATCTGGGGGTCGTGATGCTCGGGGCACAGAGGATATCCATCGCGTTCAAATACGCAGGCACCTCGTCATGCGGAATCCCCGTCACGACGCGGACGCGATCGTCGTGCCGTGCCGCCCAGCTCCTGAGGTCTTCGAACAGCGGACCGTCGCCGACAAACAATGTGCGCCACGAACCGTGGCGTTGAACGTCGAGCGCGCGGCAGAGATCGCGTATCCCCTTTTCCTCGACGAATCGTCCGAGATACCCGACGACGGGTGGACCCGGCTGCTGCCAGCCAAGCGTTGCGCGCACCCGCGCGCCTGCTGCGGAATCAGGATGAAAAGCGTCGGTATCGACGCCCATGGCGATGATCCGCTGCGGCCGAGCGGCATACATCGGCTTGCCATTGAGCACCTGCCGGGAGCTCTCACCGAAGCAAATCCAACCCGCCGCGCGGGACATCGAGAACCGCTCGAAGAGGGAGAAAGGCGGCGGATAGGTCTTCGCGATGTTCTGCGCCGACACCATGACGAGCAATGGCCGGCGCGGCGTCATCAATGCGATCTGGGCGGCTGCAAGGCCGTACGGCTCCTCCCAGCAGTGGACGAGGTCCCAGTCCTGCGACAGCAGTCCCGAGAGGCCGCTGTACGCCATCAGGTGAGGTGACGCTCCGCGATACCCGACGACTCTCACCCGCGCGGCATCGTTCGCGGACTCAAAGGGAATCGGTCGAAGATCGCCCTGCACGAATTCAGGGGCGGCGACGGTGACGTCCCACTGCGCGTCGTCTACGCGCGCCATCTCGCTCGCCAGACGCCGATTCAGCGCGACGACGTAGGAGTGGCCAATCGTGAGCAGCCGGCGCTTTGTCATGAAACCCTCGCCGCGCCCGCACGAAAGACGAGCAGCAGGAAGGTGTACCGCTCGCCGTTCCACTGAATCGGACAACTGTCGTGAACGAGATCCGCCTCCCGGCCCCCCTCGAGCAGCCCGAGGCCGGCGGCGGCAAACACCGAAATCAGCTTTCGGATGGACGTCGGATCGAAGATGCGCCAGTGCAATCCAAACGGCGTCAGACCCGCGTGGCCGGAATGACCGCCGCGCACGTCGAAGTCCGTCGTGACGACCAAGATGCCTCCAGGCGTCAGCAGCCGCCGCGCCTCCGCGGCAAGCGCGGCCACATCGACGCCGTGCTCGACGACCGACAGGCACGTAATCGCCTGAAACGCGCCGGTCGCATACCCGCTTCGCGTCAGGTCGCCCGTCCGGTACTGAATCCGATGCCAGTACGGCATCCATTCGCAGCGCGGGTTCAGGTCGATGCCGTGCACGTTGCGGTAGCCCGCCGCGTGCAGGGCGTAGACGACCTCGGAGTTGAAGCATCCCATGTCGAGAATCGAGGCGTCGCGATCGGGCACGTGGCGTTCGATCAGCCGGATCGCCGAATCGACATCCCAGCTCTTGATCGCATCGACCTGCAACGGGCGCGCGATGAATCGCGCCGCATACAACAGCTGCCACGGCAGGAGCTGCGCCGACCCGAGCGAGCTGAGGCCGCGCCTCTGCAGCGACCGTCGCGAGGCTTCGATTTCAGATGTGGATTGAAGTGTTCGAATCAACGGAGCAAGGTGTGCGCGCCGGACAACGTGCAGACGAACCATACCTGGCTGGCGGCGACTCCGCCGGACCACGACACGGGTGAAAACATCCGCCGCCGCACGGTGAATTCGCGGGACAGCCGGCGCTCGAGCGCGCGCCAGTTGAAACCCTTGTGCCCATGAAATTTCACGAGCACGTCAGAGGTGATTTGCGCCTCATAGACGGGGCGGGTGATCGCGGAATCGCGTCGCGCAAACACCATCCGCAGCAGCTCACGCATCGAGTAGCGCTCGGTGTACTGGTAATCGCCGATGTGACGCCATCCTGCCAGCACGCGGACAAGCTGTTTGACGAGCAGCGTGACTCCGGTCTCGATGGGCACGCTCACCACGAAGACACCGTCCGGCCTCAGCATCCGCTTGACGTCGGCAATCACGTGGGCGAGTGTGTCCTCGCAACAATGCTCCAGGACTTCCGTGCACACAATCACGTCGCGGGCGGCAGGCACGTCGCTGACGGCGGTCGTGAACGCCAGCTGCGTCAACGGACCAAACCGGCGGCGGCAGCTGTCGATGTGTTTCGGATCGATGTCCACACCGATGGCCTGCGGGAAGAGATCGCGAACGAGGAAGAGGAGTGTCCCGTCGCCGCAGCCATAGTCGAGCAGCCGGCCGCCCTGGTACGGCGCGAGGAGCCGACGCGCCGCCGCAAATCGCCGACGATGGCTCCAGGCGATGACCTTGCTGCGGCTAAACAGCTGTTCGCCCGCATAACCGCCGGCAGCGAGGACACTATCCGACAGCAGCGTGGACGACATCAGCAACGGTTCCTGAAAGGATTCGCGCCGCGTGTCGCGGGGCGAATCGTGCTTCATACAACTGCCTGCCGCTTGTGCCAACGGCACGCCGCTCGACAGGGTTCGCAAGCAGTCCCACGACGGCATCCGCGAACGGCGCCGCACGGCGCTGCACGGTCGCGATTGCACCGGAGGATTTCCACCACGCCTCTGTGAGGTGGCCCTCATTCGTCACCACCGCCACGCCATGCGCCAGCCACGCCATCGTCGTCGTTCGGCGCGTGGTGATGCCGTCGATGTACGGCTGCGCGGCGACATCGCATCGCGTCAGCATCCGTGACACCTCGTCGTCATCGATTCGACCGGTGCCGGATACGAACGCGGAAATCTGTGGCCGACCCGATTTGATCGCGGCGGCGAGATCGTCGCTCCCGTCGCCGATGAACAGCCAATGACATTGCGGGTTGAGGACGCGTGCCGCGACGTCTCGAATGAATGAATGGAGCGTTTCCGGCTGCCGGCCAAACGTGCCGATGATCGTCGGAGCTCCGTCTGACGTCTTCACGCCGTCGCCGACCGGCACGTTCGAAAAGGACGGCATCAGGGTGAACGCGCCCGTCGGGCTCAGCGGCCGCAGCATCGGTTGCCACGCGCTGGTGGACACGTAGACTTTCGCGCTCGCCTGGAGGAGCTGCTTGATCATGTGGCGATGCGCGGCGGCGAGCAGCCATCGCGACGGCT
>Ga0066699_10000637_pt1 | contig 10696 bp, 12 predicted proteins | sample GraSoiAngelo_148_FD_66455 | JGI IMG/M metagenome (GOLD analysis project Ga0066699, IMG submission 66455) | Grasslands soil microbial communities from the Angelo Coastal Reserve, California, USA - 14_1009_09_20cm | ecosystem: Environmental > Terrestrial > Soil > Grasslands | place: USA... | reverse complement strand
CGTGCATGAGCTGGCAGAGCGTTTCGGACCGAGGATTTTCCAGCTTGCGCTGCGGCAGATGAAGAACCGCGAGGATGCCGAGGAAGTCACCCAGGACGTGCTGATGAAGGTCTATCGCAAGATTGGCGCGTTCAGGGGCGATTCTGCGCTGTCATCATGGATCTATCGCATCACCTTCAACACCGCGATGTCCAAGCTGCGGACGGCGAAGCTGGCGCGAGTAGCTCAGCAACGCGAACCGTATCGCAATCGCGACGACGAGAACGAGCAGAAGCGCGCCATCCGCGAGCCGGCGGACTGGTCGAGCATGCCGGACGAGGAGCTGCTGCGCGCGCAACTGCGCCGCGCCGTCGTGGCCGCGATTCAGGAGCTGCCGGAGATCTACCGCGTGCCCGTCGTGCTGCGCGACATCGAGGGGCTGAGCACCGAGGAAGCGAGCACCCGCCTGCACGTGAAGGATCAGACGCTGAAGTCGCGTCTGCATCGCGGACGCCTGATGCTCCGCGAGCGCCTGCAGGCGTTTACCACCGGCTTGAATCTGCACCGGCCGACGCCGGCCTTCTCATCGTAAGCGCGATTCCTGCGCGAGGCGGGCGGCGAACTCGAGCGCGAGCGTCGCCACCCGCGCCGTTCCCGCCTTGTCGATCTTCTCCCAGTCGTCCGTCGGACGGTGATAGTCCGCATGGAAGCCGGTAAAGAAGTTGACGGCGGGAACGCGCGCCGCGAGGAACGACGAGTCGTCACTTCGACCCGCTCCTGGCCCTTCCTGCTTGATGTCGATGCCGCCGGTCGCCTGCGCCGCCGCCATCAGATCATTCTTGATGACCGTGCTCTCGAGACCGCTGACGTCGACCGCGCCGCGCGATCGTCCGACCATGTCGAGATTCAGCATCGCGACCGTGTCGCCCATCGAGACCGGCGGCGACGCGACGTAGTGCATGGAGCCGAGCAGGCCGCGCTCTTCACCCGCAAACGTGACGAAGATGAGCGTGCGCGGGAAACGCGATCGATCCGCCGCCGCCGCGCGCGCAATCTCGATCACCGACGCCGTCCCCGAGGCGTTGTCGTCCGCGCCGTTGTGGATCTCGCCCGCGCGCTCGGGCGCCATCGACAACCGGCCGCCGAGCCCGACGTGGTCGTAGTGCGCGCCGATGACAATCGCTTCGCCTGCCTTTGACGGATCCGAGCCGGGCAGCACGCCGACGACATTGCGCACGATCTTGCGGTCGTGCGCGAGGAACTCCGTGTAATCGACGGTCGCATCCTTGATCAACTGCGAACGCGGGCGGAGATCGCGATCGATCTGACGCGCAAGCGCATCGAGCCCCCACTCGTCGAGCAGCGGCTGCATCTCCGCGCGGCGCACGCGCAGCACGGGCAGGCCGGCCTCATCGAGATCCGGCACCTCCTCGAACGTGTGATACAGACCCTGATCGGTGGAGTGCGTCGGATCGCCGACGACAATCAACACCTTCGCCCCGAGGCTCTTCGCGACCGCCGCCTTCTGAAACAGCGTCGTCTGCGGCATCGGCCGATTACCGTTCAGCGCGCTGCTCGCATCGTTTTCCTGCGGCTCGTGGCTGAAGATGAGAACCGCTTTGCCGTTGACGTTGATCCCCTCGTAGTCGTCGTAGTTCCGCTCGCGCGCGGCTAGCCCGTAGCCCGCGAAGACGAGCGGCAGCTTGTCCTCCTTGTCCGATGGAATGCCGGGCGAATCGTTGGGCACCGCGGACAGCGGGTAGTACGACGAACCGAGCGTGAACCGGACCGTTCGCGTTCGATCCGAAATCGCCAGCGAGTTGCCGGCGGCTACCGTGACGCCTGCGAGCAGCTGGAACGGTTCGAACCATGTCCCGTCATCTCCGCCGGGCCGCAGACCGATGTCCTTGAACTGCTGCGCGATGTACTCGGCCGCGCGTTCGAGCTCGGGACTGCCTGCCGCGCGTCCCTTCAGCTCGTCGGAGGCGAGGAACTTGATGTGATTGAGCAGCCGATCGGCGTCGACGGGCGGCGTCGCCGCACTCCTCGACTGCGCTCGGGGCAAGTCGACGACGCTGACGAGCAATACGAAGGCAAGAAGAACTTTACGCATCAGACACCAAGAGCTGTATCGAGCTGTACGCGCTCGCGCGTATTGAGCGCGGGCACGCGCGTGTGAACCACGCCCTGCGGCGCCAGCAGCGCCGGCACCGCGCCGACGCGATCGCGCACGCCGAATTCGCCGCCGAGAACCGTCAACACGTTAGAGGAACGCCGCGACGCCTGCAGCAACGCTTCGACAACGCCCGCGGCAGCGGCGCCCAGCGCGTACGGCGCCGGCGGCCAGAGCCGCGCCACGCGCGCCTCGATGCGCCGCAGCTGTACCTGCGACACGACCCGCTCCAGCGCATATCCGCCGATCGACGCATCACTCCACGGTACGACAAACCCCTCGACTCGCTCCGCTCGCTCGGGGCGAGCCCCGGGAGGTGTCCCGAGCACCGCCAGCGACACTTCGTTGACCGAACACCGTGCTTCCATCGCGACGATCGCCGCAACGGCCGAGGCGAACGCCTCCGCTGCCGATCCAATCAGACGACGTGCGGGCACCCGCGCTTCTCGAGACGAGGCCTGCATCAGCTCGGCCTGCGTGGCTCCCGCGAAGACGATCGGCGCAGACGTCGACAATCCCGCGATTCGTTTAATCAGTGCAAGCCCTTCCTCGCCCTGCCATTCAGGCGAGCCCGCGGCGAACCGATCCGCAATCACACACGCCGCGCATCCCACCGCGCGCGACTCATCGTCGGTTGCCTCCAGCCGCGCATGGAAACCGCTGATCGCGCCCGCCTGCTGGATGTCGAGCGCCTTGCCGGCGGCAGCGTTCACGGCCGGATCGATCACAAGAATGCGGCCAACGCGATGGTGCGCGGCAAGCGCATGGGCGCACGCGCCGCCAATGTCACCCGCGCCGATGAGCGCAACAGTCGCCATGAACCGGTGAGTTATTCTACCGGCATACATGTCGTCACTCATTGGCAAGACAGCTGTCGTCACCGGCGGATCGCGCGGCATCGGGCTCGCCATCGCCCGCGCACTCGTCACCAGCGACGCGAACGTCGTCATCACCGGCACGAAAGAGAAGAATCTGTCGCAGGCGGTCGCCGAGCTCGGCGCGCTGGGGATGGCCCAGCAGGCCGACGTGCGCAAGTACGACGAGGTGGAGCGCGCGTTCGACGCCGCGGCGGCGCGCTTCGGCGGCATCGACATCCTCATCAACAATGCGGGCGTCGGCGTCTTCACGCCCGTCGCACACATGTCCGTCGACCAGTGGCATGACGTGATCGACACGAACCTGACGGGCGTCTTCTACTGCTGCCGCGCGGTGCTGCCGCACATGAAGAAGCGCGGCGGCGGATGGATCATCAACATCAGCAGCCTCGCTGGAAAGAACGCGTTCCCCGAGGCCGCCGCCTACTGCGCGTCGAAGTCGGGGCTGAACGCGTTCAGCGAAGCGCTGATGCAGGAGGTCCGTCACGACGGCATCCGCGTCGCCTACGTGATGCCCGGTTCGGTCAACACCAACTTCGGCGGTCATCAGACGGCGGGCGCGGAGTGGAAGCTGTCGCCGGACGACGTCGCGGAGGTCGTGGTCGATCTCCTTGGGCATCCATCACGGAGCCTGCCGAGCCGCGTGGAGATTCGTCCGGCGAAGCCGCCGATCTCGGGCAAGCGATAGGTGGCGCTGGAGAAAGGCTGAGTATGGGAGCGCTCGACAAACATCGTGACGCGCTCGAAGTACACGAGACGATGATGGGACAGGGGCGCGGCAGGCTGGCGGTCGCGATGGACCTGCTGACCGACGCCCTCGCCATGATCGGCCAGCACGGCGTCTACTGCCAGAGCACGCGGATGCCGGGGCGCCCGACGCTCGACATCGCGCTCGTCCTCGAGCAGATCGGCGACGCCAAGGAGCTGCTGCAGACGGTGATCGAGCAAAAGACTGAATGACGACTTCCGTTCCGGGTCCTATCGCCGTCATCTCGCACTACAACCTGCTCGAGCGGTTGGACCCTGCCGGACCCGGAGACCTGTACCGAGCGCGCGATACGAAGAAAGGGCGTACCGTCGTCGTCCGTGTGCTCCCGAAAGATTACGTCGATGATGCGCAGCGGGACGCGTTCATCGAGCGGGCGCGCGGCCTGGTCGAGCTGTCGCATCCGAACGTCACCACGGTCTTTGAGGTCGGCGAACATGAGGGGCGCATCCTCATCGTCTTCGAGTTCCTGAAAGGTCAGTCGCTGCGGCACGAGATGGGCGGCCGTCCGCTGAACGTCCGCCGCGCGATGGACCTGGCGATCCAGATGGCCGATGCGCTCGCCGACGCGCATGCCGTCGGCTACGTGCACGGCGGCTTGAGCCCCGACTCCGTCGTCATCACGGCGAAGGGTCACGCGAAGATCCCGGCGTTCGCGCTGGCATCGCGCGACGGGTTCGCCGCGCCCGGCGACGCCACGCTGCACGACTACGACTCGCCCGAGGAAGCGCGCGGGCTCCCGTCCGACGAACGCTCGGATATCTATTCCGTCGGCGCCGTGCTCTTCGAGATGCTCACCGGCCGGCGCCCCCTGCATCGTGGCGCCGCGGCGCCGAGCGCGAACAATCGGCACGTGCCGCCGGAACTGGACGATGTGGTGCTGAAGGCGGTGGCGCCCAATCCGGACACTCGCTACCAGAGCGCCGCGACGCTCGCGGCGGAGTTGAGAAGCGTCGGCGCGATTCTCGACGTGCGAGGGAGCGTCGGCGACGAGGAGGACCACGGCGAACACGCGCGGCGCAGCGTCGCCGGCGTCGTCATTCTGGCAATCGTGATGCTGCTGGTGATCGCCGCGATCGTCTGGTGGTTCCTGCGATAACCGCCTTACCGCTGCAGTATTTCCCCCAGGCGATCGGCGAAAGCCGAGCGCGCGAGCACTTCGTCGATGCCGGCCTGCCGCGCGGCGTCGATCGTGTCCGTCTGCACGTGTGAGACGAAACCGAGCGTCTTGATGCGTCGCGTCGCGGGATCGGATTTGAGCTCCGCGATCACTCCCAGCGGATTCAGCTTCACGCTATTGAGGTCGAAGATGACCAGCGACGGCTGCTTCTCCCGGACACGCGCCGCGGCCATGCCGGGCGTGCGCTCGAAGTAGACGTCGGCTCCGATCGATTTTGCGGCCGTCGAGATTTTCACGGAGAACAACAGGTCATCGAGGATGCAGACGATCATGTATAGGATCGTAGTGCATGATCCTCGAAGTGCGCGCGGAGGCGCCGTTCTACAAGAACGGGTTCGTTGTCGGATGCGAGCGGACGCGTGAGGGCGTGATCATCGATCCCGGTGACGAGGTGGATGGGCTGCTGGCCGCGGTGCGCGATCACGACCTCGACATCCGGCACATCCTGCTGACGCACGCGCACCTCGATCACATCACCGGCGTGCGCGCGGCGAAGGACGCGGTGGACGCCCCCGTCCATCTCCACAAGGACGATCTGTTCCTCTACGACGCGGTGCAGCAGCAGGGTGAGATGTTCGGCTTCAAGGTCCGGCAGCAGCCGCCGATCGACGTCTTCTACGACATGACGCCGATCCACTTCGGCGACTACGAAGTCCGGCTGCACCACACGCCCGGTCACTGTCCCGGCGGTGTGTGCCTGCAGATTGGAAGGAAGGGAACCGCGGGGAAGGATCTCTTCGTCGGAGACACGCTGTTTGCGGGATCGATCGGGCGGACCGACCTGCCTGGCGGCAACTACGAAACGCTGCTGCGTTCCATCACCGAGGTGTTGTTTCCGCTCGGAGACGACGCGATGGTGCATTCGGGGCACGGGCGCGACACGACGATCGGACGCGAGCGGACCACGAACCCGTTCGTTCTCGAATATCTGTCCGCGCGACGTTAAACTTCGTCGCGCACTGCCACCAGTTCCACGCGCCCAATCTGCAGGTGGTCTCCGGATTCGAGCTGCGCCGTCTGGATGCGCTTCCCGTTCACGAACGTGCCGTTGGTGCTGTCCAGATCCCGGACCTCGAGGCCGCCGTCTTGCAGCGCAATCAGCCGGCAGTGGACCCGCGAGACCAGTGCGCCGTCGACGCCGAAGTCGGCGCCGGTGGCGCGGCCAATCGTCCGGACCCCGCCGGGCAGAATCCGGAACGTCTTTTCGGGTTCCCCCTCAGTGACGGTTCGCAGAATCCACATAAGCTGGTTGAAACCCTTTACTCCGCTGGTTCGTAGAACTCGACGTGGTTATGAAGAAATCGCGTAAGGCCCTGATCGTCTCCGTCCTGGTCCTGCTCGCCGTTGCCGGCATCTGGGGCTTCACAGCCCTGACCGGCGCCTCCACGACCATCGACCCCTCCAAGATCGTTGTCGTGGAGCGCGGAACGATGCGCCGCTCCGTCGTCGCGACCGGCAGGGTCGAGCCGATCACGAAGGTCGAGATCAAGTCGAAGGCGAACGGCATCATCGAGAAGCTGTACGTCGACGTCGATCAGGTCGTGCAGCCGGGCCAGGTGCTCGCCGAGCTCGATCGCGAAAATCTTACCGCACGCCTTCGCCAGGCTCGCGCGAATCTGCAGGCGGCCGAGGCCGCGCATGAAGGCGCCGCGGCGCAGTTGAAGAAGGACGAGATTCAGGCGGAGTCACCCGACGTCGCGTTCGCGAAGCGCAACGCCGAGCGCGCGCACCAGCTCTTCGATCAGAAGCTCGTGTCGCAGTCGAATCTCGATGACGCCAGCAGTGCGCTCGAGCAGGCGTTGAACCGCCAGCAGGCGGCGCAGGGTCAGCTCGTCATCAGCCGCGCGAAAGTGTCGGAGGCGATCGCCAACGTCGCGCAGGCGCGCGCGGCGGTGGAGAACGCGGAAGAGGATCTCGCGAATGCGACCATCAAGGCGCCGATCCGCGCCACCGTGCTGACGCGCGACGTCGAGATCGGAAGTCCCGTGTCGTCGATTCTGAATCTCGGCGCGAACGGCACGCTCGTCTTCACGCTCGGCGACATCGACAAGGTGTTCGTCCGCGGCAAGGTGGACGAAGTGGACATCGGCCGCGTCCGCCTCGGCCAGCCGGCGAGCATCACCACCGAGACGTTCCGCGATCGCGTGTTCCAGGGGCGCGTCACGCAGATCTCCCCGATCGGCGTGGACAAGGACAACGTGACGACGTTCGAGGTGAAGGTCTCGATCGACAACCCGGGCAAGGAACTGAAGGCCAACATGACGGCCAACGCCGAGATCATCCTCGAGGAATTTCCGAACTCCGTCCTCGTGCCGGAGGCGGCGGTCTTCTACGACGAGCGCCACAACGCGTCGGTCGATCTGCTCGATTCGTCCGCGAAGAGCGGGCGCAAGCGCGTCCCGGTCGCCGTGGGCGTCGGCAACGGGACGAAGATGCAGATCGTCCGCGGTGTGAACGCAGGCGACAAGGTCGTGCTGCCCACCTGAGATGCTCGAGATTCTTCGCCAGGTCGTGTCGAACCTCCGCGCCAACAAGCTGCGCAGCTTCCTCACGATGTTCGGCATCCTCTGGGGCGTCATCTCCGTCGTCATCCTGTCGGCGACGGGCGAGGGCTTCCGCCGCGGGAACGAGAAGGTCCTGCAGGAGCTCGGAAAGAACGTCGCCATCGTGTGGGGCGCCCGCACCGGCATGCAGGCCGGTGGCGAGCGCGCCGGGCGCGACATCCGCCTGACGGTGGACGACGTGCACGCGCTGCAGACGCAGTCGGACATGATCCAGGTGGTCAGCGCGGAGATCAATCACGGCGGCGTCATCAAGAGCCGCTACAACTCCTCCACGTCGAACGTCGACGGCATCGAGCCGCAGTATCAGGCCATCCGGACGATTGACGTCGATCGCGGCCGCACCTTTTCCGATGCCGATGAGGCCGAGGCGCGGCGCGTCGCCATCCTCGGCTCCGATTCCACGACGCAGCTGTTCGGAAACCACGACAGCATCGGCGAGACGATTCAGGTGAGTGGCATTCCGTACACCGTCATCGGCCGCATCCGCAAGAAGGATCAGGACAGCGATTACAACGGCCGCGACAACGACAAGGTGTTCGTGCCGTTCTCCGCGATGGCGCGCGACTTCCCGCGCGCCGACGTGCCCGACGGCGTCCTCTCGCAGATCATCGTGGCGCCTCGCGAAGGCGTCGTCGATCAGCTGCCCGCGATCCTCGACAGTCGCACCGGCCGCATCGAAGACATCGACTGGCCGCTCGAGCGCGAGATTCGGCGCGTGATCGCGCGGGAGCACGGGTTCGATCCCGCCGACCGCGACGCCGTGCGCGTCTGGGACACGTCGCTCGAATCGATCATGTTCGGCCGGATGATCCAGACGATGAAGAATTTCTTCACCATCGTCGGTCTGGTGACGCTCAGCCTGGGCGGCCTCGGCGTGATGAACATCATGCTCGTCGCCGTGCGCGAGCGGACGCGCGAGATCGGCATCCGCAAGGCGCTTGGCGCGACCCCCGGGCACATTCAGCGGCAGTTCTTCCTCGAAGGATTCATCCTCACGCTGCTCAGCGGCACGGCGGGATTTCTCGTTGCGCTCGGCCTGTGCGCGCTCGTCAACCTGTTGCCGATGCCGACGCGATTCGAAGGAATGATCCTGACGTGGCAGGCGGGATTGGGCGCGGTTGTCGCGCTCGTCTTCGTCGGCGTCGTCTCGTCGACCTACCCCGCACGGCGGGCGGCGATGCTGCCGCCGGTCGAGGCCTTGAGGTTCGAGTCGTGAAGACGCGCGTGCTGCGCGAGATCGCGCGCGAGGCGATGCGAGGCCTGTTCCGCAACCGCCTTCGCGCGGGCCTCTCGATGCTCGGCATCTCCTGGGGCATCGTCTCCGTCGTCATGCTGCTCGCCTACGGCAACGGCTTCGACGAAGCGCTGATTCGCGGCTTCCACGGCGCGTTCGGCGACGGCGTCTCGATCCTGTTCGGCGGGCAGACGAGCATGCAGGCGGGCGGCGAGCGCGCGGGCCGCCGCATCCGGTTCCGTTTCGCGGACGCCGACGCGGTCGGCCAGGTGCCGTACATCAAGCAGTGGAGCCCCGAGTACATCCAGCAGGTGCCTGTCGCCTGGGAGGCGAAGCAGTCAATCTACTGGGCGCGCGGCGTGGCGCCGTCGTACGGATCGATGCGCAGCCAGAATCCCGCGGCGGGACGCTTCATCGATGCGGAAGACGTGCGGCTGCAGCGGCGCGTGGTGTTCCTCGGCAGCGAGGTGGCGCGCAAGATGTTCGGCAACACGCCGCCGGTCGGCCAGACCGTGCGCATCAAAGGCGTGAGGTTCGAGGTCGTCGGCGTGCAGCACGAGAAAGTGCAGTTGTCGAACTATCGCGGTCCCGACAAGGAATCGATCTTCATTCCGTACACGACCGCCGGTCAGCTCTGGAACACGGAGTACCTCGACGTCATCGTCTACCAGGCGGTCTCGCCCACGCTCGACGCGCGCACGACGCGCGAGGTCACGAACCTGATGGCGAGCCGCTTCCGCTTCAACCCGGGCGACGATCGCGCCGTGCGCGTGTTCGGCTCCGCGGAGACGCAGCGCATCGTCGGCCCCATCGTCATCGGCCTGAAGATCGTGCTGACCTTCATCGGCGTGCTGACGCTAGCGATCGGCGGCGTCGGCGTGATGAACATCATGTTCGTGTCGGTGACCGAGCGCACGCGCGAGATCGGATTGCGCAAGGCGCTCGGCGCCCGCCGCGGCGCCATCCTGCTGCAGTTCCTGCTGGAGGGGCTCGTCACCACGTTCGCGGGAGGCGCGGCGGGTGTGGTGCTGTCGTACGTGCTCGTCTGGATTTTCAGCCCCCGTCCGTTTCTCTCCGAGCTGCTGGATGATGCGAGCCGAAGCGCGGACATCTACATGGTGCTGTCGCTGCAGCTGCTCGGCATCTGCACCGGAATCCTGATGTTCGTCGGCCTCGTCAGCTCGTTCGTGCCCGCGATGCGAGCCGCGCGGCTGGATCCCATCGAAGCGCTTCGCTACGAATAGCGCACGGTCCCGCTTCGCTGATTTGCCACCGTTCTTTCACAATCCGGCGCCGCCGCCGCTCGTCCAAACGTACAGATGCGAGCCAGCGCAGGAAAGAAGGGACATCATGCTTTCAATGACCCCATTGGCAATCGGGGCGGGGCTCACCATCGCGCTCGCGCTCGGCGCGGCCGCGCAGGCGCAGACGATCGACGTGAACGTGCCGTTCGCGTTCCATGTTCAGAACGTCACGCTGCCCGCGGGGCACTATGAGCTCGAGACGAACGCGTCGAGCGGCGTCGTGGAGCTGCGCGGCGAGCACGGAACGACGGGTGCGGCGATGGTCATGACGGAACCAGCGTCGGGCGCGGATCCCGCCGGGACCAAGCCGGCGTTGACGTTCTCGCGCTACGAAGAGGGGTACCGGTTGACCGGCATCTGGGATTCGGCAACCGACGGCCGCAAGGTTGTGACGCGCTAATAACTAACCAGCAATCGTGCGGCGCGCTCCACCTGCTGTTCCGAGGCCAGGAAGAACTCCTCGAGCGGCGGCGAGTAGGGAACCGGCGTGTCGAGCGCGCCGACGATGCGGACGGGAGCGTCGAGCGATTCGAACGCTTCCTCCTGAATGATCGCGGCGAGACTTTCGCCGATGCCGCCGGTGCGCGTGTCCTCGTGAATGATCAGCACCTTATTGCAGTG